>Ga0118677_10004821_pt1 | contig 24178 bp, 22 predicted proteins | sample AliMusrvi5mmetaG_FD_86154 | JGI IMG/M metagenome (GOLD analysis project Ga0118677, IMG submission 86154)
GTGTTGGGCCGGAGTTCCATGTGGCTTGATAGGGGATAAGAAGTTTCTTGTAGAGGAAGTCTGTAATTCCGTACACCAAAACATTCAATACGAATCCAAGGATGATCTGATCAATGGCAAAGTTGATTGCAAAGACCGCCAGCAGAGTCGAGATGAGACATCCCGCGAAGGGTGCAACGATCAGTCCCCAGAAAGTTGAGTGGGTAAGGCTGGCGACCACACCACTGACGAATGCACCGGCTAGGAGTTGGCCCTCAATTGCGATATTAACAACGCCAGATCTCTCGCTCAGAACACCTGCCATCGAACCAAAGATCAGTGGCACTGAGAGCAGGAGCGCTCCCTGCAGTAGTCCAGTAAAGGGGATGAACTTCCCTGCAGCAGCCCACGATAAAAATGACATCATGATTCCCGCTGCGCCGACGGCACTTGCGATGCCGATTGTCTTTCCGGCGCGGAATTGCAGGAAGGCAACCCCAGAAGCTGCAACCGCTACGAGGCCAAAGAGCAATGAGGCAGTGCGTGAGTTGATGACCCATTGTTGGACGAGTACCCACTCTTTGTCCAGGACAAACCCATACGTGACGACCTGACCGCTCTTTTGCAGTAAGCCGAAGACAAGCGTAGATAGGACGGCAAGAGCCGCCATGACGTAGAGAGAGCGGCGTCTACGACGCTGCGCAGCGGATAGGGCCTTCATCCGTTCCACCCCTTCGCTGCCAATTCACCAGTCGTTTTGACGTTCTTCAATCTAAAGACCCACTTCACAACTGATGGTGCTGCGATGAAGAGAACAACAAGAGCTTGGATAACCAAAACGATGTCAATTGGTGTGTTTGTATTTGCCTGCATGGTGCCGCCGCCGGCGCGTAAGGCACCGAAGAGAAGCGAAGCAAAGACGACTCCCATGGGCTTAGCGCGCCCAAGGAGCGCCACTGTAATTGCATCAAATCCGAAGTTTCCAGCGGTTCCAGATGTCAGGGAGAAATCACTACCTAGGACGTGGACTGCACCACCTAGTCCTGCGAGCGCTCCGGAGATTGCCATCACGGATGTCATGACAAAGGGGACTGAAATGCCGGCTGTCTTCGCCGCCGCAGAGTTGGCACCCACTGCTCTAAATCTAAAGCCCCAAGTGCTGCGGGTAAGGAGCCACCAGACGAATGCCGCAGCAGCTAGCGCGACAAAGATTCCCAAATTAACGCGATAGTTGCTCCCCGCGAGTAGGGGCATCTTCGCGGAGTTCAAAACATCGGGCGAGATCGGATCTCGTCGACCAGGTCGCAAGAAGGTCGTGGTTCCAAGCAACCACATCAAGAAGTAGAGAGCGACGTAGTTGAGCATGATCGTCACAATTACTTCATGAGCTCCTGTTCGAGCTTTAAGGAGTCCGACTAAACCACCCCAGATAGCACCTGCGATGACCGCTGCGATGACCGCTGCGATGAGGTGAATTCCGATGGGCCAGTGAAAATGAAAACCAACATATGAGGCCGCAATAGATCCAAAGATGAACTGACCCTGCGCGCCGATATTGAAGAGGCCGGCTCTAAAGGCAAGCGCTACGGAGAGCCCTGCCAACATCAGTGGTGCCGCGGTTACAAGGGTTTCAGATAGGGGATACCAAGAGAGAAGCGCGTCATGTGGCGTTGCCAAGCTGGGGTTGTAAACAGAGCCTTCAAAGAGCGCGAGGTAGGACTGCCAAACGGCTACTCCCGCTGCTTTGATAAATGAAATTGGGTGGCCGATATGTTTAAGCACCGTCGAATCTGAAAAGGCAATGAGCAGTGCTCCAAAGAACATTGCCAGCAAGAAAGCGAGTCCGGGAAGGGTGAGCGCCCGAAGCGAAGGTCGTTTGACGGTTAACTTACGCATGGACGACACCGGCCATTAATAGTCCTAACTCTTGGGCACTTACACCAGAAGGAACGATCGAGAGAATTTCACCGCGATACATAACAGCAATCCGATCTGCGAGCGCCAAGACTTCATCGAGTTCGGTGCTAAAGAGGAGGACTGCTCGACCTGCATCGCGCTCCTCGAGAATGCGTTTATGTACAAATTCGATTGAGCCAACATCGAGTCCGCGCGTTGGTTGTGAAGCCACTAGGAGTTTCACCGGGCGTGAGAGTTCGCGGGCGAGAACTACCTTCTGCTTGTTGCCACCCGAGAGAGAAGAGATTGGATCGGTGACGTTTTGTAACCTGATATCGAACTCGTCCCGTCGCTTTGCGGCTTCATCGAGAACTACATTAGGGAAGAGTTGAATTCCCTTCGCGTACGGTGCGAGATCGTGTAGGTCAAGGATCAAGTTCTCTGCGATCGACATAGATCCGATGAGGCCGTCTAATTCACGGGACTCCGGAACAAAGGCGATACCTGCGTGCAGGGATTCGCGTACGCTCTTGCCAACGATCTCTTCGCCATTGAGAGTAATCGAGCCTTTGACGTGCTCTTCCAGATTGACCATAGCGCGCGCAACTTCAGATTGACCATTGCCCTGCACACCTGCGATGGCGAGCACCTCGCCAGCCCTTACGCTGAAACTAACCTTATTAACCAGCGCGCGCCCGGTGATATCTAGAATGGAGAGATCCTTCACCACTAGGACCTCCGCGCCGACATCATGCGCACCACGGTCGGGCGCTAATTCAACTTCGCGGCCAACCATCAGTGAAGCGAGCTCGCTCTGGGAGGCGCTAGGCGAGGCGTTACCTACTACCTTGCCGCGGCGAATGATGGTGATGCGATCGGCAACCGCTTTAACTTCTCGCAGTTTGTGGGTGATAAAGATAATTGAGGTGCCTTGCGCTTTGAGCTCCTGCATAATCTTAAGAAGGTCATCGGTCTCCTGTGGGGTAAGAACCGCTGTGGGCTCGTCAAGGATCAGTACCTTCGCGTCGTAGATCAAGGCGCGAATAATCTCAACGCGCTGCTGTACTCCCACCGGTAAGCCCTCAATCAGGTCATCGGGATTGACATCGAAATTGAATTGATCAGAAACCTTCTTGATGCGCTCGCGCGCCTCATTCAAATCTAAGCGACCGGCAAAACCAGTCTTCTCGTGGCCAAGGACGATATTTTCCGCCACGGTAAAGACGGGGACTAGCATGAAATGTTGGTGCACCATACCGATACCGGATGCGAGGGCATCACTCGGCTCTGAGATCTTCTTGACTACTCCATCGACGAGAATCTCACCGCTATCGGGGGCGACTAAGCCGTAAACAATATTCATGAGGGTCGACTTGCCAGCGCCGTTTTCACCGAGAATGGCATGGATCTCACCTGTCTCGACTTTAAGATCAATCGAATCATTGGCTACCAGCGCACCAAAGGTCTTGGTGATGCCGCGGAGTTCTAGTGACACGTTGATCCCTTCGAGAATGTAAACCCTATTTAATCAATCTTTATCAAAAAAACCGAGAGAGTTATTAAATAACTCTCTCGGTTTTTAGACGTGCTAGTTTTTGTAAGGCCTTACTTGGTTACATCCACTGCGCCAGCGCTGATTGAAGAGGCCAATGCGCGAAGCTCTTGTTGCAACTTCGCAGGCACCTTCTTAGCGAGGTCATGGAAGCCAGCAAGTCCGGTTCCCTTATTAGCGAGAGTTCCAACGTACTGGACGTTGCTGAACTTGCCCTTGACGGTATCAGTGATAACTGCTGCAACTGAAGCGCCAACGCCCTTTGTTACGGAGTTAAGGATGACTGCCTTCACCTTTGGATCAGTGACTTGGCCCCACATATCGGAGTCAACACCGATGGTGACTGACTTGCCTGATGTGACTGACTCGCCTGCAGTTGCATTCTCAAGACCACCAGCAACTGGGAAGATTACATCCGCACCCTGTTGTTCGAAGTTCTTAGAGATTTGTAGCGCCTTGTTGGAATCGCTGAAGCCACCAACGAAGGTGCCATCTTGCTTTGCGGTATCCCAACCGAGGACTGTGACCTTTGTGCCCTTTTGTGCGTTGTAGTACGCAACGCCGCGAGCGAAGCCATCCATGTAGATGGAGACTGGTGGAATATTGATTCCGCCGTATGTGGCGACCTTACCGGTCTTGGAGTAACCAGCAGCGAGGTAACCTGCTACGAATGCTGATTGGTTTGTTGCAAATGTGAGACCACGAAGGTTTGGAACGGCCTTGCCGTTAACAAGTCCCGGATCATCAACCTGTGCGAACTTGATTGTTGGGTTAGCGACAGCTGCAGCGTCAATTGCTGAAGTGATCAAGAATCCAACGCCAATGATGAGGTTGCACTTTGCATCAACGAGTGACTTTACTTCGCCTGTGTAATCAGGATTGTTAGCATCTGCAACAACATATGAAACTGTTGCCTTGCTTGCTACTGATTGTGCACCAGCCCAAGCTGAAGCGTTGAATGAGTGATCATCGATACCACCGGTATCAAGGGCCAAACAGACCTTTGGCTTTGCGGCTGCTGCCAGTGACGCAGGAGCAACAACAATTCCAACCATAGAGATTGCAAGTGTTGAAGCCGCTGCGAGAGCAGTGAACTTAACTGTTTTCTTCAAGATTTCCTCCCGAGGGTCCCTCGCTAGTGAGGGGTTGAGTGCCTGTAACTTACTCAGTTTTTGCTTACGTTTCGCACCACGGGGAGCAACTTTTTGTACCGTTTCTCTCAACCATTCCTTGAGAGTTCTCTAGATCACATTTCGCTGAGGGGTAGCACCGCTTGATTCCCTTCATAAAGGCACTGTGAAGAAAGAGAATTATCACTGAGAGGAACGCGGAAGGTCTCTTGCAGCGCAAGACCTTAAACCAATTTCCTTACATCGACGGAAGGAAAGCAAAGTGAATAGAAAGTTTATCGACAAGGTCGCCAGCACCACTGGTCTCCTATTGGCAGTGGTCCTGCTCCTCGCAGGAGGTCTGCTTACATGGGGTTATTCCTTCACCAATAATCAGGTGAAGACGCAATTGCAAGAGCAAAACATCACCTTCCCAGCAGCAGGTAGCGGTGCGATCACTAGCCTCCCAGCTAAGGATCAACCATTTATCGCAAAATACGCTGGACAAGAGATGCTTACCGGTCGTCAATCAGAGGTCTACGCCGACCACTTCATTGCCGTCCACCTCAGCGAGATTGCTGCAGGGAAGACTTACTCACAGGTGAGTGCAGCTGCTCAAGCTGATCCAACCAATGCAGCCCTAGCTAACCAGGTGCAGTTGCTCTTCCGCGGTTCAACGCTACGTGGACTTCTGCTCTATGGATATGCCTTCTGGCAGATCGGACAGATCGCCATGTATGCAGCGCTCGTTGCCTACCTCGGTGGAATCCTCTTCCTGATCCTTGCCTTCCTAGGCTTTATGCACGCTCGTCGCGTGGAGGAGAAGGCTTAAAAGAGTTCGGTAACGCTACGAGCTAAAAACTACATATAGAAGAAGTCAATAGGTTTGGGGCAGGCGATACTGGACGAATTCAGAGGCCGGCGCATACGAGTCATACAAGACGCGGGCTCGTGTGTTGCTCTCTTTAGTCATCCAGTAGACCCGCCCCGACTCCTTGGCACGGGCGGCCACTATCACCGCGTCGATGAGTGTCCGCCCGGCGCCAGCCCCACGAAGCGTGGGATCAACAAAGAGATCCTCTAAATAGCAGTAATCATTAACGGCCCAACTTGATGGCCGAAATAGATAATGCGTAAATCCAATAACTTTTCCATCAACTACCGCAACTAATCCATGGAGATTGAACTCGGGATCGTGCAGTCGGCGCCAGGTTAATTCAGTTTGCTCTGCAGTGAGGGCGGATTCATAAAAGGTGAGATATCCCTGCCAAAGCTCCATCCAACGCTCTTTATCTTTAACTTCAAGGGGACGGATCACAAGATCGAGCGCAATCAATTTATTTGAGAGTTCCCGCAAGTCCGATATTGAGGACAGTTAGTCCTAACAAAGTTGCCCACTCCAGTCGAGTGATGGATTCCTTCTTGCCGTTCTTAAATGCAAGAGTTAACAAGATGATTAAGACGACGAACTTCACGGCAATAGTTCCGTTGTTATATAGCGGATAGGCATGAGCGTCTGTGTGATGCTGAGATTGGCGAATTCCCACCATTGCAATACCAGCAACCAGCGCAGTGAGGCCTGCATGGGTTAGCCCCTTGGGAACCACCTTGAACGCTTTGCCAGCCTGGAGAAGTAAAAGGACGACGATTCCAGCCACTGACAAGAGATGGATACCTAGAAAGATTCCCGCGGCAATTTTCATTTATTCCTTCTTCTCTGATTGCTTCTCTGGTTGTGAGGCTTGCGAAAAATTCGGTTTTCCGTTGCGTTACTCAATATGGCGAGCGCAGTACATCTTGCCATCCGGTCCAGGCGCCAGGTGTTGGCAGGGGAGTCCAAAGGAGTCGAATGCCGCGTCACCAAAGTGGGTCCGATACGCAAGAGCGAGGAGAACTCGGACGTTGGTCTCTCCATCTGAGGTGATTCCGAAAACTCGTGCCGAGCGGGAGACGGTATTCTCAATGACCTTCTCGGTGTGAGCTGTCTCCTGCGCGATTGCCGAATTGGACATTCCCTTGCAGAGCAGATCGAGCACCAAATGTTCAAACGGGGTCAGTTCACGCTGCATGATCGTTATATCAGTCAACTCAGCCCCTTTCTCGCTATCGTGCTAGACGAGACTCTAGCAGGAGTGTTGGCACTCGGTTGTAGCGGAATAATAAAAGATTTCTTTCAAAAGGCCCCTTTGTTAGACAAAGAGTTCTACCTTCTTCGCATGGGCATCTTTTCGCACTTCATGAACCTCCGAGCGGTCTACATCCACCTCGGCTGGTTCCAAATATCTATCACCAACCTCATCGTCGTTCTCTCGATGCTTCTCCTCTTTGGACTAGCCCTGGTTCTGCCGTTCCCCGGTAACAACAAGAAGGGCGGCGGTCAAAAATGAGCACTGACGTCGAAAAAGAGATGTGGACCAGCAAACTTCGCAAGAGCTGGCAGAAGAATCTCCCCGTAGAGAAGTTACTCCCTGATACGCAACCCGCCTATGTGGCCTCGTGGATCTATCTATTCGGGGTGGCAACCCTCGCAGCTCTCGCGCTCATCATCGCCTCAGGACTTGTTCTCTCCTTTGAAGGGGCAAGTTGGTACCACTTCTCAAGGGTGGGACATTTTGTAAATAGCATGCACTTTTGGTCCGTCCAATTCTTCTTCATCTTCATGGTGGTTCACCTCTGGGGCAAATTTTGGATGGCTGCTTGGCGCGGTCGTCGCCTCCTAACCTGGATAACTGGTGCGCTCGCCTTCGTAGGTTCCATCGCAACCGCCTTCACCGGTTACCTCATTCAAACTAATTTCGATTCGCAGTGGATCTCCTACGAGGCGAAGGATGGATTCAACTCGGTGGGAATCGGGTCACGGTTCAATGTGACGAACTTCGGACAGATGATCCTGCTCCACGTTGCCTTCCTTCCAGTCATCATTGGAGTGATTACGATCATTCACGTTCTCCTCGTTCGAGCTAAAGGCGTTGTACCTCCGATTGATGCATTTAACAAAGAGTTGGGGGAGCGCAAATGAGCGACCGTCGCGCTGAGTTAGAGGCCGCACCATGGGGCGGCAGAGTCCGTCGGTATGACCTCATTAAAGAGGGCGTCGTCGCAGTTCTCATCTTGACCATCATTGTCACGGCGCTTTCAACTCTCTTTGGATCACCAGATGACAAGCAGATCACATTCAAACAATGGGCGGTAGCTGCTCCTGCAGATTTCTATGCAACAGCAGTGCAAGAACTCGCTGGTAGCAGTGGAACCGCTGGCTATGGTGCTCCCTACAACACAGAGTCCGATGGAGTAAATCTAGGTCCTCTACACCTGGCCAAGATTGCTGGTGTTACTCATCCCATTGATACCGTCAATGATTTCGTAATCACTCCACTTACAACTGTGGCGAATGCAACTCCTGTTGCCGATGCGCTGAAGCAATGGCAGGGGAGTGACGCGAAGACTCAAGCCGCCTGGGCGACGAATTACGACAACGCTCTAACAAAGGCGAACCAGGATCGAACGAAAGTTCCCGCTGGCAACTACGGGCCGGTTCCACAACTTGCGGGTGGCTTGCTCACGATGGCGCAAGCGGGCTCGCTTGATGGCGCCTTACTGTCGCAAGGAAATTACTTCCAAAGTGACTACACCAAGCAGACACTCTTCTTAGGTGATGGAAGTTACTTCAACGATCAGAGCACGGCATCGAATCTGCAAGGTTCCACGTGGGGCATGATGAATGAGACTGGTCGCTATCCGGGTCAAGCATGGCTCTGGTTGTACTCGTTCTGGTATCAAATCCCGCCATTTAACAATGCGGATAGTCACCCGTTCGGAGCCAACGCGGATGCGTGGATCATGGTCATCATGGGCGCACTCTCACTGGGATTGATCTGCATGCCGCTGATCCCCGGCGTTCGCTCTCTGCCTTACAAGATCAAGATTCACCGACTTGTCTGGAAAAATTACTATCAGGAGGAAAATCTCTAATTTCAGTACGATTTGGGCATGACCATTCATGATTATGCCCAAAGTTACAAAGATGCGACCGCGGTATTTGTAACCGCAGTTTCCCTCGTCACTCCCGATAACATTGATAAGACTGATCACGCTGGCTGGTCACCACGCCAGATCGTGCACCATATGGCAGATAGTGAATCTCAATCTGCCGCCCGGCTACGTCGCATCTTGGCGGAGCCAGGTACTCAGATCCTGGGCTATGACGAGAACGCTTGGTCGGAGTGCGCCGCCCTTGGATACCGCACCTTTCCTATTGAGAACTCCTTTGCCCTCTACCAAGCTGCTCGCGCCTCTTCTTTAGAAATTCTAGAAAATTTGGCCGAGAGCGATCTAGAAAAATTTGCCATTCATAGCGAGCGAGGAAATTTCACGTTAGAAGATTGGTTGCGGGTCTATAGCTACCATCCAGTTGACCACGCCAACCAGCTGCGCGAAGCGATCGGCGAATAAGAATAAGAAGACAAGTTAACCGACAATGAAAACCCGTGTTGCAAATAAATTTCGAGAGATTGTTTCGGGTTCACCAGATGGTCGCCCAGATTGGGTCAAACTCATTGCCCATGGAGAAGGAGTTGGACTCTTTGGTCCTGGCAGCGCCGTCTGGCAAGTGCATGGAACAGTTGCCACCCTTGTCGGGGGAATTCGGGCGCTACTTCTGCAAGCCGCGCACCCCGCTGCTCTCACCGGAGTAAGTCAGCATTCGCGCTACGAGAGTGATCCGCTCGGCCGGTTAGCTGGCACCTCGCGATGGCTCACCATCACCACCTTTGGATCTACCGAGGCGATCGCCAAAGAGGCCGCCCGTGTGAATGCGATGCATGGCCACGTGCAGGGAGAGTTCACTAGCAAATCTGGTGAGGTCAAGTCTTATCGCGCTGCAGATCCCCGTTATCTCCTGTGGGTGCATTGCGCATTTACAGATTCTTTTTTAACGGCTCACCAGACTTTTGGATATCCAATCGACGAGGGTGCGGATGCATACGTGCGAGAGTGGAGTAAGAGCGCGACGGGTCTGGGATTAACAAGCGCTCCGCAAAGCGTTGCAGAACTCAAAGCCGCTATGGATGATTTTCAAGCGAATGATCTGGCGACAAGTGCCGCGACTGCAGAGGTCGTGAAATTCATCTTAAAGCCGCCCTTGGGCTTGCCTGCGCTGATGTTCTATCTCGTCCTGGCGAAGACAGCGATATCCACTCTTACCCCCGCACAGAGGAAGATTTTGGGACTTAAATCAGTCAATAAGGGGTGGCGCTGGCTATGCGCAGTTCTCCTGAAGTTATTGAGTCTGGCGCTGGGAAAGGAATCACCCAGTCAGGAAGTTGCCAGGGAACGGATAGCTCGGACGGTAAATCCGTAAGATAGTTGAAAGTTCAACTATCTGGTATTATCAACACATGGCACTGACACCAGCTCTCTATATCGGCCATGGCGCACCTCCACTATTAGACGATCCACTATGGAGCTCACAGCTTGAATCATGGGGCAAAGAGTTAGAGCGACCGTCAGCGATTTTGATCGTGAGCGCCCACTGGGAATCTGCGCCTCTCTCCCTTGGCACTACCTCGGGACAGACACCTCTCATCTATGACTTCGGCGGCTTCGCACCTAAGTATTACAACCTGCAATATCGGGCTCCAGGAGCTCCTGAACTGGCGGCTCGCATAAAGGCTCTTCTCACTGAACCCGTTGCTGAACAACCAAATCGCGGCCTTGATCACGGGGCTTATGTACCTCTGCTAAAGATGTACCCCGACGCGGATATCCCGGTCCTTCAGATGTCGATCCCGACGCACGATCCAGAGAAGCTCTTCAAGATCGGTCAACAGTTAGCTCCGCTACGTGAAGAGGGAGTATTAATTGTTGGTAGCGGATTTCTGACGCACGGCCTGCCCTTCCTCAGGGACTTCAGCGTTGATGCGACGCCACCAGGATGGAGCGTGGAGTTCGACTTGTGGGCCAAGGAGGTCCTAGAACGAGGCGCAGTGGATGAATTGATGAATTACAAAGCCCTCGCTCCAGGAATGCCATATGCCCATCCAACAGTTGAGCATTTTGCACCCATCTTCATCACTTTAGGTGCGGCGACAAAGGCTGACGTTGCCCCCGCTACCCAGATCGAGGGCTACTGGTTAGGTCTTTCTAAGCGCTCTTTTCAAGTCGCCTGACGACTTGGAGTGTTGGCGTAGAAGCGCCCTAGAAATTCCCGCTTAAAATCGAAGAACTCTCCACTTTCGATTGATGCGCGCATCTGGTCAACTAATCGAACGATAAATCTCTCGTTATGGATGGTGGCTAAGGTTCCAGCGACCATCTCCTTGGCTCGGAATAAGTGCGCAACGTAGGCGGCTGTGTAATTGGTGCAGGTATAGCAATCGCATTGCTCATCGATCGGTACAAATTGGCGCTGGTACTTGGAGTTGCTGAGGTTGACTCGGCCGTCAATGGTAAAGACTGCACTGGTGCGCGCCTGGCGACTGGGGGCGACACAGTCAAAGGTATCGGCGCCATTCTCCACGCCAATAAAGAGGTCATCAGGTTCACCGATCCCCAAGAGGTGGCGTGGCTTATTGCGGGGGAGTTCCTCGCACATCCATTCGACAATCGCCCCTAGCTTCTCTTTATCTAAAGCTCCGCCTAAGCCGAATCCATCAAAACTAATCCCATCCTCATCCAGAGCGGCCAAATCGCGGGCTGCTTTGCGCCGCAAGTCTTCGTATTGAGCGCCTTGGAGCACCCCAAAGAGAGCCTGATACGGGCGATGTGTGCGCTCGCGGGTCAACCGACCATGTTCCACCAGGCAGCGCTTGGCCCAGAGGCGGGTCCGCTCCAGCGAGCGTTCTTGGTAGCCCCGAGTGTTATGAAGTGTGGTGCACTCATCAAAAGCAAAGATGATGTCAGCCCCGAGCTGGTGCTGCACCTGCATGGAGACTTCAGGGGTGAAGCGATGCATCGAGCCATCGAGGTGAGATTTAAAGGTCACCCCGTCATCATCGACGTGAGCCAAGCGCTCCTTATTTTCGGCAATGACCTCATCAGAGCGGAAGGTCTCGGTATCCATGGCAATAACCTTCTTGAAACCAACCCCGAGCGAGAGGACTTGAAACCCCCCGCTATCGGTGAAAGTAGGGCCGGGCCAATTCATAAAGGCTCCCAGACCGCCCGCCTCGTCCACGATCTCTGGGCCGGGCTGTAGGTACAGGTGGTAGGCATTGGCTAGAACGGCCTGACCGCCAAGGGCAGAAATGGACTCCGGCAGCACCCCTTTGACGGTAGCTTTTGTCCCCACCGGGATGAAGGCGGGGGTCTGAATCTGGCCGTGTGGGGTGGAGATAGTTCCAGTTCGCCCCATTTTTCCGTCGAGTTGCGTCTTTTCGGCGAAAGAGAAAGTTTCTCTCAGCGGATTGTTATGGCTCACATCCCAAGTCTATTGAAAATAATTGGACAAATAGGGCAAGATAACCCCCACTTGGTACCCCTCGTGCTCTCCGATGAAGTCTTAGTGAACGCTAGACGAATTTGGATTGCTCACCTATTAAGGAGAAAACATGAAAGCACGCCTGAAGACGCGCTCAATTGTCGCCGCGGTCTCCGCAGCGTCAGTCGCGCTCATCGGCTTTGTTGCCGTACCAGCACATGCTGATACCCGTAGCACCGTCGTCGCAATCGAGAGTAATACCTTTACCTCGTACAACAACATCACCCCTGATACGAACATCGTTATCAACGGCGACGTCCAGTACCTCACTGGCTTCCCAATGTTCTACTACGACGATAAGTTGAACATCGTTCCAAATCCAAAGCTGGCGACTTGGAAGATCACCAAGAACACCGCATCTGATTTTGAAGTTACCTACACAATCGCTCCAGGACGCGTTTGGTCTGATGGAGTACCAATCACTGCCGCAGATCTCCTCTTGTGGCACGTCACGACAAGCTCTGATTATTCAAAGGCAGCAGGTCTCGGCGATCCATCAAGTTCAGCCGGTAGCGCATTCAACTCCGTCAACTATGGTGGCGTTTACGATTCACACATTGCTGGAATTCCAACAATCAGCGACAATGGAATGAGCATTACCTTCAAGTATGACTCACAGATTCCTGATTACCTCCTCAATGGCCCAGCTCTCGAGCCAATGCCTGCTCACACACTTGTGGAGTTGGCTGCTGGAAAGACCAGTCTTGGATCAGTTGCAGATGGAACAGCGGCAAATGCCAAGTTCATCTCTGACGTCACTTCCAAGAACACCAAGGATCTCCTTGCTCTCGGAAAGATCTGGAGCAATAGTTACAACTTCACCACCGTTGATAGCTCAACCAATCCTTTGTTGCTCGTCAACAACGGTGCTTACAAGGTTAAGTCAATCGATAGCAACCAGATCACACTGGTCGCAAGCCCAACGTACAACTCTGGTCCAGCACTTTCCGGTATCACAACACTCGTCATCAAGCAGGGCATTGCAGATGGTTCTCCATCAGCACAGGCACTCGCTAATGGCGATGCTGACGTCTACCAGGGCCAACCAACAGCTGATGCTGTTGCACAGCTCAAGGCAATCCAGACTGCAAAGGTTGTAACTTCAAGCTCACTCGCTTTCGAGCATATTGAGCTTCGCGTTGCATCAAGCGGATCTGACACTTACACCGGTCCATTCGCATGGTCAGGTGGACAGAAGGCTGCTGATCTTCGCAAGGCATTCTTGCTTGCATATCCACGCGCAGATATCGTCTCTAAGTTAATTGCGCCAATCAATCCAAACGCTGTAGTTCTCAGCTCAGTTATCAACCTTCCAGGTAACCCTGAGTACGACCACTCTGCAAGCGTTAATGGAATGGCAGCATTCAACCGTGGTTCACAAGCTGACCGCACTGCACAGGCACTTCGTCTGGTTAAGAAGTGGTACCCAACAGCAGGTAACGGTAATACTCCAATCTCCATCAACCTCCTTTGGGGCTCACCAGGAAATACCCGTCGTACCTCTGAGGCTGCTTTGATCATCGCAGCCGAGGCACAGGCTGGCTTCAAGGTCACAGCACCAGCGACAGCTGGTTGGGGTGGAAAGTTGACGGCGACTCAGTACGACGCTCACTTCTTCATCTTCGATCAGACTGCAAACCCACAGGATGCTCAAGCATGCGGAATCTTCCAGGCTGGTGGCGGATCTAACTACACCGGTATCAACGATCCAGATATCAACAAGTACTGCGATGCTTTGCAGAAGACTTCACTCCCTCAGGCAACGATCAATCGTTACCGTATCCTGATTGAGCAGGCTGTTGCTAAGGATGCATTCTTCTTGGGTATCTTCCAGAACCCAGAGGTAACTGCATACAACTCTGCGCTGCAGAACGTTGTACCTGCACCTCTATCACCAAGCCTCTTCTGGAACTTCTGGACCTGGCACTTCTAAGCAAGGGCTTCTAGCCACTTCTTAGAAAAATGAGCGCATGAATGATGTGCTCACACGGTAGTAACCCCCGATAGGGGATTGAGAAGTGGTGCTGGATAACCTCCAGCACCACTTCTTTTAAAATTAAGGATTTAATTACCTGTAAATCTCTTTTGATTTCAACGTAGAACAGAGGGTTTCATGATCGCCTATATCAGCCGACGTATCGCGGCGATGTTTGTAATTCTCTTTGGATCAAGTTTTCTGATCTATAACGCGGCTGCTTATGCGGGCGATCCAACCGAGGGCCTGCGATCTAGCACTAACCCGCAGGTACATCAGAAGTTGATCGCGCTAATTCGTGAACTTCACCTTAACGTTCCGCCTCCAGCCCGCTACTTCATATGGCTTAAGGGGATCGGAAAAGTATTCACCGGACACATAGACCTTGGTCTTACTCGCGATCACAGCCCAGTCAGCACAGCGATCTCAAATGCCATTCCGATCACCATTCGCCTCATTCTCCTGTCATTTATCCTCGCCGTAATTTTTGGTCTCGGCATCGGAATCGTCTCGGCGCTTCGCCAGTACAGTCGCTTTGACTACGCGATGACCTTCTTTGCTTTCTTAATGTACTCATTACCAATTTTCTGGGTCGCAGTGCTTCTCAAGGAATACTTGGCGATCAGTTTCAACAACTTTTTGCTTAATGGAAAAATCGCACCTCTATGGATTCTCTCGGCGTCAGCAGTTTCTGGTTTCTTCTGGGCTGCAGTAATTAGTGGTAGCCGCAAGAGAGTCTTCTCAATATTTGGATTTGCGACGGCGGCAACAGCCCTCTTCCTAACCTATCTAAGCCTCAGTAAGTGGTTTACTCACCCAGGTCTTGGACCGATCATGATGTTTATTTTGGGTCTGGGCTTTGCCGTGGCGGTCACTTACCTTTCAACAGGTATAGGCAATAAAGCGGCCCTGCGCTCATCTGTGACGGTCGTCGTGATCGGGCTTGTCCTTTATTTTCCTGTCGAATACTTCCTCAAGCGCTACGCAAATCTCCTCACAATCCTCATAATGGCGCTGATCACGGTGGCTATCGCCACTGGTGTGCCTTACTACTTTACGAAGATCGATCGTCGGCCCGTGATTCGTACCAGCATTATTACTTCGATCTTCGTTGGAATTCTCTTCATTATCGACAAGCTTATGAAGACTTGGGTTCCTTACATCAATACTGATGCAATCCATCAGCGCCCAATTCCAACAATCAGTGAGGCAAATAGCCTGTTACCTAGCGGAAACTTTTGGTTCTCCTCTCTAGACACTGTTGTGCACTTGGTTCTACCAACCATCGCGCTGATTCTGATAACAATGGCTGGTTACGTGCGCTACTCACGCGGCACGATGCTAGAGGTTATGAATCAGGATTACATTCGCACAGCTCGCGCCAAAGGGTTGTCGGAGCGTACGGTGATCATGCGCCACGCGTTCCGAAACACATTGATCCCTATTACGACAATTCTCGTCGTGGATTTTGCTTCGATTATGAGTGGGGCGATCATCACGGAGAATGTCTTTGCTTGGCACGGTATGGGAACTCTCTTTAATCAAGCGGTGCACAATCAGGATTTGAATCTGTTAATGGGAGTCTTCCTCTTCACCGCTTCGCTAGTAATCCTCGCGAACCTAGCGGCGGACCTTCTCTATTCGGCCCTAGATCCTCGTATCAGAGTGGTAGGTAAAAAATAATGGCATCTTTGTTTAAGCGTAGGTCTAAATTGGTTGAGGTTGATCCCGAGAGCGATATCTTTAATAAAGAGACCGAAGGCCTGAGCCAAGGACAGATCGTGATGAAGCGCTTCTTCCGACACCGGGGAGCGCTCATTTCAATGGTCGTCCTCTTCACTCTGATCGTCTTTGTATTTAGCGCGTTGGGATTTAAAGTCTTTGGAGTCGGTTATGGCGGATGGTGGAAGTATAAGATCACCGATCTACCTACTCTCCGCACGGAAGGTTGCTCCATCGAGCTTCCTGGTTGCCCAACTCTTAGCCTGATTCCGGGTAAGCATTTTGGCTTGGGGGATCACCCCTTCGGTCAGGATGATCTGGGTCGTGACTACTTCTCCTTAGTAATGCGCGGGGCAGAGCGCTCCATCGAAGTGATGGTTGTTATTGGATTAGTCGCGGGATTCCTCGGAATCGTTGTCGGTGCTATCGCTGGGTTCTATCGCGGTACGCGAGATGCGGCCTTGATGCGTCTCGTTGATTTCATTATCACGATCCCTGTAATTGTCCTTGGTTCGGTCTTGGGCTATCACTTCGGAAGCAAAGGTGTTCTCTTCCTGGCTCTCTTCCTTGGCCTGGTGACATGGGGTGGACTCTCCCGACTTGTACGTGGAGACTTCCTGACGCTTCGAGAGAGGGAATTCGTTGATGCTGCGCGAGTTGCAGGCGCAAGTAATCGTCGCATCATCTTCAAGCACATTCTTCCAAACGCCATTGGCGTGATCATCGTCAACGTGACTTTGTTGATGTCCGGTGCAATACTCCTTGAAGCAGCCTTGAGTTACCTTGGTTTTGGCGTTGTTCCTCCAGATGTCTCACTTGGACTCTTGATTAGTCAATATCAGGACTCATTTACAACTCGTCCTTGGCTTTTCTGGTACCCAGGGTTGATCATCATCATTGTCGCCCTCTCCGTTAACTTCATCGGTGATGGACTTCGCGATGCCTTTGATCCCCGCCAGCGTCGACGTATCTCTCGAAAAGATAGAGCTGCTGAGCGTCAGACCGCGGTTAAGAAGTAGAGCGATTAATGTCCTACGAGATTAACCAAAATCGCAGCCACGAGTGCTGTCAGCGCGAGGATCAGAGGCAGCAACTGGCGATGCCGACTCGTCGTGAGGGATTTTTGGTTTACGGCACTTTCAAACCGCTTGAGGCGAACTCTTGCGCGATAAGCAGTAGCGCCACTATCCGAGTGAGGGGAGTCGCCCACTCTCATGCTGCCCCCAAGATCGACGTCAAGCCCCTTAATTTCGGAGTGATGGATATTGCGCCGATGGCGACCCGAGGCAGTCGCGGCCCAGGCGCTCACAGTAAATTCTTTGGTCTCGAGAGAGAGCGCCCAACGAGTATCCATCGCGGTGACGTCAGCCCAACCGATAGTGATCTCTTCGAGCGGATTGGTAATCACTACCCCCTCGTCGCTAAAGGTCACCTTGGGGCGAATCACAAAGATATAAATACTTACCAGAACGAAGAGCGCTACGAGAGTGCTGGTGGCTTCGCTCTTTGCGCCACTTTGGTAGAAACTCGACCAGATGAAGAGTCCGCAGAGCACAATGCCAATTCCGGCAAAGATCAGATTGGCGCGGGGTCGATAGATTTCGACGTTATTCATTCAACAATCCTTTCACACTTGTCAGCAGACTCAATTAAGGCGGTTCGTTAAATGTCCTCACCAGTACTTAAGGTTTCGGATCTCTCTGTTGAGTTCTGGGTGGATGGCGTCTGGTATCCCGCAGCAGTCGATATCGATTTCGAGGTAAACGCAGGTAAGACCTTGGCAATTGTGGGTGAGTCAGGTTCTGGTAAGTCCACGGTAGCCATGGCCATCATGAGCTTGTTAGCCTCAAATGCTCGCGTCACTGGCAGCATCAAGGTGAAGGGCGAAGAGGTTCTTGGCGCACCGATTCAGACACTACAGAGGTATCGCGGCAAAGAGGTCGCCTACATCTTTCAGGAGCCGATGACGGCACTTAATCCGGTCTACACAATCGGCTTCCAGATCATGGAAACTTTGCGCAATCACTTTGATATTGGTCCAACTGAGGCGCGGGCTCGTGCCATCGAGTTGATCCGGATGGTGGAAATTCCCGATCCGGAGCGTTCAGTGGATAAGTACCCACATCAACTTTCTGGTGGACAGCGTCAACGCGCGATGATCGCTCAGGCGCTGGCCTGCGATCCTGCCCTCCTTATCGCTGATGAGCCAACTACAGCCCTCGATGTAACTGTGCAGGCCGAAATTTTGGATCTGATGCGTGGGCTACGTACCCGCTTGAACTCCGGAATTCTGCTCATCACACACGACATGGGCGTCGTGGCCGATATGGCGGATGAGATCATGGTGATGCAGAGTGGTCACACCGTAGAGCACGGAACCGCCGACCAGATTTTTAACCGCCCTACACACCCCTACACGCAACAACTTCTCGCATCAGTGCCAAAACTTGGAAGCACCAAAATGCGCGTTTTGGAACCAAGCCAGGCAACTGCCCAACCAGTTTTGAAATTGTCCAATGTAACGATCGAATATCCGAAGCGTGGTCGTATCCCTGCCTTCGTAGCCGTAGAAGATTTTTCTCTCGAAATTTTCCCCGGCGAGATCGTCGGGCTCGTTGGTGAATCGGGCTCAGGCAAGACCACTGTGGGACGAGCATCGATCGGTCTACTTCCGATTAAGTCGGGAAAGCTAGAAGTCGTCGGGCAGGACATCAGTGGCGCATCCCAGAAGGATCTCCGCTCTATCCGCCGCAGCACGGGTATCGTCTTTCAAGATCCAGCCAGCTCACTCAACCCACGCCTGCCAATCGGTGAGAGCATCGGCGAGCCGCTCTTCCTTGCGAAGATTGCGAAGGACAAAGAGTTGGATAAGCGCGTAGAAGATCTGCTCGCCAGCGTAGAACTGCCGCGCAGCTACCGTAACCGTTATCCCCATGAGCTCTCTGGTGGACAGCGTCAACGTGTAGGAATTGCCCGTGCACTGGCTTTGACTCCCGATATCCTGATTGCAGATGAACCAACATCTGCGCTCGATGTCTCAGTCCAAGCCCGCTTCCTAGAGTTATTGCAGGAGTTGCAGGGTCAACTTAAGTTCGCCTGCCTCTTCATCAGCCACGACCTCGGGGTAGTCGATATCTTGGCTCACCGCATCGCGGTTATGCAGAACGGCAAGCTGGTAGAAGTTGGCGATCGCGATCAGATCTTGAAGCATCCTAAGGATCCCTACACGCAGCGCCTCATTGGTGCTGTTCCGGTTCCAGATCCAGCGGAACAGAAGTTGCGCCGCGAAGCTCGGCTAGCGTCCAAGTAACGATAGGGCGGTCTCGTCGAGCGCTGGAGACTTAAATCTTGCCCGAAAGAGGCAAGAGAACCTTAAGTCTTCTGTAAGCACCCCTCAATACCCTTGAGGAAATCAACGGACCAGATGCTTTAACAAAGTTGATCTCAGCTATTAAGGGGTTGACGATGGAAACTCGCTCAAAGAGGCGCTCAGTGATTACTACGGTTGCCGTTGTAGTTATTGCGATTATTGGTCTGGTGGTCGTTCAATCTGGAAAAACGGCCAAGGTAGTCACACCGCCTGCAGTGCGCAGTACCGCCGTCGTCATTGAGAGCAACACCTTTACATCGATGAATAGCGTGACTCCAGCAAATAACATCGTTATAAACGGAGATGTTGCTTACCTCACTGGAATGACCCTCTTTCACTACGATGACAAACTCAATCTCGTACAAAACACGACCCTGGGTTCAATAAAAATATCCCGAAATTTGCCTGGTGACTTCGAAGTTACATACACGATCAATCCGGGACGGCTATGGTCGGATGGCGCACCTATCACTGCTGTTGACTTACTTCTGTCGCATGTAATTACCAGTTCTTCCTATGCGAAGTCAGCAGGTTTGATCGATCCTAACAACGTCGCGTTGACACCTACATTCAATTCCGGCTTATACGGCAGCGTCTACGACGAACACGTCGTCGGAATTCCAGCGATTAGCCCAGATAAAATGAGCATGACGGTCAAGTACGACACAAATATCCCAGATTATGTTTTAAACGGACCCAACCTCAGCCTGCCTGTACATGTACTCGAGGAGTTGGCCGCGGGAAAAAGTGTTCTTGGGTCTGCGGCGGAGAATGCAACAGCAAACGATAAATTCTTGAGTGATGTAATCGGTAAGCAAACTGCAGCGCTGAAGGCGATGGGCTCGGCGTACAGCACGGGGTATGACGCGGTAACAGTCGACTCTGCGACCAACCCGCTTCTGCTCGTCGGAAATGGCGCCTACTCACTAAAATCTGTCGATACCAATGCCATCACTTTGCAGGCCAGCCCCACTTACAACTCAGGTCCAGCTCTTTCGGGGATTACCACCATGGTAATCAAGCAAGGGATTGCCGACGGCTCGCCTTCCGCGCAGGCACTGGCAAATGGCGATGCCGATATTTATCAGGGCCAGCCAACTGCTGATGCGGTTGCCCAATTGAAGGCTATCAACACAATCACGGTTATCACATCAAGTTCTGATGCTTATGAACACATTGAGTTGCGAGTAGCAGGAACGGGTGGCGCGTTATACACGGGGCCGTTCGCAATGTCCGGTGGGCAGAAGGCAGCGGATCTGCGTAAGGCATTCCTACTCGCATACCCTCGGGCCGAGATTGTCGCCAAACTATTGCAACCCATCAACCCCAACACGGTGGTCCTTGGATCGGTGGTTTATCTGCCGGGAAGCGCCCAGTATGACCAGGTGGCGAGCGTGAATGGCATGGCTGAGTACACAGTCGGAACCCAAGCCGCACATACCGCGACCGCTTTAGCGCTCGTTAAAAAGTGGTATCCCACCGCTGGCTCAGGCAATACTCCCGTAGCAATAAATCTCCTCTGGGGTTCACCAGGTAATACGAGAAGGGCCTCCGAGGCAGCACTGATTATTCCAGCGGAAGCGGCTGCCGGCTTTAAGGTAACTGCTCCCGCCACCGCAGGTTGGGGTGGGAAGTTAGCCTCCTCGGCATATGACGCCCACTTCTTCATCTTCAGCCAGACTGCAAATCCACAGGATGCACAAATCTGCGGAACCTTCCAAGCGACTGGAGGCTCCAATTACACTGGAATTAATGACCCCGCAATTGAAAAGGCGTGCACCGCTCTACAAGCTGCCACGCTTCCCGCAGCGAGTGTTGCCAAGTTGCGGCTCGAAATCGAGAAGGCCATTTCGAAGGATGCATTCTTCTTAGGGATCTTTCAAAACCCGCAGGTAACAGCATATAAGTCGAACATAAGCGGCATTCTTCCGGCCCCTCTATCTCCAAGCCTCTTCTGGAACTTCTGGAGTTGGCACTTCTAGAAGTAGAGAGATCGGTTACCAGATTCGCACGCGCTCAGATTCTGGTAACCAGAGCGGATCGCCTTCGATGACCCCAAAGGCCTCGTAGAAGGCTGGAAGATTCTTGAGGATTTGATTGCAGCGAAACTCTTCGGGGGAGTGCGGGTCAGTCGCAATGCGACGTTTGACCTCTTCGGAGCGCAATTTTCCATTCCAAATCTGCGCATAACCGATAAAGAAGCGTTGCACACCTGTCAGATTATCGATAACGGGCGCAGAAGCCCCTTCTAAGGAAATTTGGTAGGCCTCTAGTGCAACACAGGCTCCACCCAGGTCTCCGATGTTCTCGCCAATCGTGAGGGCTCCGTTGACATGGACATCAGGTGCGCTCGTAGGGTGCAAGGCTTCGTACTGATCTATGAGTTTCTTAGTCAGTATCTCAAATTTTTCGCGATCCTCTTCGCTCCACCAGTTATTCAGGTTGCCATCGCCATCAAATTTGGAACCTTGATCATCGAAGCCGTGTCCGATTTCATGACCAATAACGGCACCAATTCCACCGTAATTGACGGCATCATCCGCGTGTAGGTCAAAGAAGGGAGGTTGCAATATCGCGGCGGGAAAGACGATCTCGTTGTAGAGCGGGTGGTAGTACGCATTCACAGTCTGAGGCGTCATGCCCCACTCCTCGCGGTCGATAGGAGTCCCAATCTTGGAGAAGTTGAACTCTTGAGCGAACTTCGTCACGGCTTCCAAATTGGCGATGAGGTCATCGGGGACGATGGAGAGTTTGGAATAGTCGCGCCACTTGTTGGGGTAGCCGATCTTCGGAGTAAATTTATTGAGCTTGTCGAGGGCCATCTCTTTGGTAGCGGGGCTCATCCACGAGAGCGCTGCGATATCGGCGCGATAGGCAGCGATCAAGTTTTCGACTAGTTTTACCATTCGCTCTTTAGCGGTCGGCGGGAAGTGACGGGCTACATACTCTTGCCCGATAGCCTCGCCGAGCGCGCCCTCCACAAGAGAAACTCCGCGCTTCCAACGCTCGCGTAACTCTGGAGTCCCAGACAGGGTGCGTCCGAAGAAATCAAAGTTCTCTTCTACAAAAGCGTTGGAGAGGTAGGCGGAGCTTCCCGAGATGAGATGCCAGGTAAGCCACGAACTCCAGGCCGCTGGATCGAAGTCAGATAAGAGTTTTGCAATTCCAGCAAAGTGCGTTGGCTCCTGGACGATCAGGTTCTCCATGACATGATCGGGAACCAGGGCTGCGCGCATCCAAAGGGGCCAATCAAATCCAGGGGTCAACTCTTTGAGTCCGGCAAAGTTGTATGGGTTAAGCACCAAACTCATGTCGCGCGCTTTTACCTGATCAAAGTGATTGGCAGCGATTTTGGTTTCGAGGTCGAGGACGCGCTGGGCGTGCTCCTGTGCATCTCCCACTCCGGCAAGAGTCAGAAGCCGAGTTACGTGGAGTAAGAAGGCCTCGCGAATTGGTGCGTATTGCTCTTCACGGTAGTAAGCCTCATCGGGAAGGCTTATTCCGCCCTGCGACATGTACATCACATAACGAGTGCTGTCGTGTGCATCTACTTCTACCCCGATCGAGAAGAGTCCTCCAAGTCCTCGTGCTTCAAATCTTCCCATCGTCTCTAGGAATTCGGGCGCGGTGGAAATTGAAAGAGCACTTGCTACATCCGCTGCGATAGGTGAAATGCCAAGCTCTTCGATCCGATCTTCGTCCATAAAGGAGCGAAAGAGGTCACCGATTTTCTGGTTATTGCTGCCGGCGGGGGAGGCAGATCTGGAGAGCTCCTCGATGATTTCGCGAACGTGCTGCTCGCTCTGCTCACGCAAGATTGTGAAAGAGCCGTATCCAGAGCGATCAGCAGGAATCTCAAAGTTTTTCAGCCAGGATCCGTTGACGTAGCGGAAGAAATCTTCGCGCGGTGAGATCGAGGTATCGAAGTGGTCATGGAATATTCCGCTGGAAAGTGAGTTCTCTGAAGTCATGTGCTAAGCCTAATAGAGGTCTACTAGACCCTCGTGTCGAAAGTAATTCAACTTTCAAGTAAATCAAAATCAAAGTAGGATTGGCTTATGACCACCAAAAAGATTGAGCCGAAGTGGCTCTCACCCAAGGAATTGAAGGCTTGGCGCTCTTATATCGTCGCCTCACGCCGGCTTTGGGATGCCATGGAGGTCGATCTAGCCCCGCACGAACTTTCAATGTCAGATTACGAGATACTGGTTCATCTCAGTGAAGCTCCCGATCGTGCGATTCGAATGAGTGAGCTCGCCGAAAGTGCCATGATCTCTAAGTCTCGCCTCTCACATCGGATGAAAGTGATGGAGAAGGCTGGATGGGTCCGACGTGAGGCCTGCGCACTTGATAAGCGTGGCCAATTTGCAATCATGACCGAGAAGGGGTGGAAGGCGATCGTGAAGGCGGCGCCAGATCACGTCTCGAGTATCCGCACTCGCTTTATCGATCATCTGACTGCCAAGGATCAAGAAGACCTCGCTCGAATCTTCGAGAGAGTTAGTGCCAAGATGCGTGAGCAATTTGGAGAGAATTGCGGGGAGTAACCCGCAAAAAACTAGGGAAATAAAAAACCCCGCCACTGATAGTGGCGGGGTTTTTCAATGTGGATTTACTTCTTTGCAGCAGCCTTCTTACGTGGCTTTGCGGCAACCTTCTTAGCAGCTGGCTTTGCAGCAGCCTTCTTACGTGGCTTTGCAGCAGCCTTCTTAGCAGCTGGCTTTGCAGCAACCTTCTTAGCTGCGGCCTTCTTGCGTGGCTTAGCAGCAGCCTTCTTAGCAGCCTTCTTACGAGGCTTTGCAGCAACCTTCTTAGCAGCTGGCTTTGCAGCAGCCTTCTTACGAGGCTTTGCAGCCACCTTCTTTGCTGGAGCTGCCTTCTTAGCAGCGGCCTTCTTACGACGCTTTGGAGCTGGAGCTGCCTTAGCAGCTGCCTTCTTGCGACGCTTTGGAGCAGTTTTCTTAGCTGCAGCCATTTACATCTCCTATCAGAATGGTTCGATCCGTCACCGAACCTGTTCAAGGAGAATCGTGACAGTAATTACATGAAGAAGCCACTATTTTCGATATAAAAGTGAGTGCGTGTCGCAACAATATTT
>Ga0118677_10004822_pt1 | contig 24176 bp, 19 predicted proteins | sample AliMusrvi5mmetaG_FD_86154 | JGI IMG/M metagenome (GOLD analysis project Ga0118677, IMG submission 86154)
CATCCCCTTTCCCCGCAATTTCCGGACCCACCACCATCGTCGTCACCCCCTGATCCACGCAGAGCACCACCCCAGGCTCCTTCCCCACCCACAGACGGCCGCGCCGGTCGGCCACCAACGCCTTGATCCCGCCCGCCGGCACCCCGGGTGCCGTCACCGGAAATGGCTGAAACCGCACGCCGTCAAAGCGCACCAAACCTGTCTTGGTGGCCACCCACAGGAAACCGTCCGGCGTTTGCTCAATGCCTACCACGATATTATCCGGCAATCCCTCGTCGGACTGCCATGTGCGCACGACCCATGGCGCAGTGGTCGCGCCGGGCGACACGCCCATAGCCAGCAGTGCAAGCACGCTCGCAAACCGAAACATGGAAAGGCACTTATGGATAGTGGCAATCACAAGGAAAGGCTATTCCAGGGAAAGCGCAACCGGCAACCGCAATTGCCGCAACCCTTGATTTCCGAGTTGTAGCGGCATGTCTATGACTGCCGATGACCCTGAATCGCCAGTGTACCCGCAGACCATTGACCATCGGCGGTCATAGACACGCCGATACAAGACACCTCAGAGGGTCGGCTCGCCTAGGAGTGCGGTGGCTCGCCACCGCCTAGGAGTGCGGTGGCTCGCCACCGCCTGGGAGGGGCGGGCTTGCCCGCTGCGGTGCGGAGCCGACACTTAAAGAATCCGACTTGCTCGCTCCGTTGTCGATAGCGAGGTCGAACACTGGGTTCTAAAGCTGCCGCAACAGTCCCCTAATCAAAACATTGGGTCTCACCTCGAAGCAAGGCCGTTTTTAGACTCCATGGAGCGCACTGAGAATGCGCTGGGATTCCTCTGCCGTGAAGCGGGTACCCCGGCGCAATTTGGTCGCGAGGGTATGGGCGTTGACCCCGGAGAGACGGGCGAGCTTGGAGACATTGAGCAGCGGGGCAAGGCGGGTGATTTCTTCGGCGGCGAGGTCCGGTGCCGGGATGGGTTCGTTGTATTTGCGGGCCATCTCCAGCCACAGTTCGGCGGCCTCTTCTATCATGGCGGCGGCTTCTGGGTAGGTTTCTCCATGGCTGATGCAGCCGGGAAGCGCGGGAACATTGGCGAGGTAGGCTTGGTCCTCTTCAGACCAATGGATTTTGACGAGATATTTCATAGTGCTTTAGCTGAGGAGTTCGCGGATTTGGCGGATATAGGCGGGTTTGAGAGTGGAGCCATGGAAAGGGAGTGTGAGTTTGCGACCGTCCAGGTGATGAAAACCGACATGGCTGCCTTTTCCGCCAAAGTTGACGAATCCGGCACGCTCCAAGACGGAAACGGCTTCGGCGAATGTCACGTTGTGGACTTGGTCCGGGGGCATGATCTTAGCCCGCAGCTTGTCCGCCTTGCTCATGGGAAAAAAATGAACGATTTTTTGTGCAAAGCAAGATAAATCGGTGTCACCACCATGGTGCGATCACGCCACTATTGTGACCCCTGTCTCTAGCTCATGTCGATTATTCCCCCGCGTCGGTACCACACGGGCCTTCCGCAAGCCTCACGGAAGCTGTCATTAGCCGTACTGTTCATGACTATTTCTCTGTCCACACTGATCAATGATATGAGCCTACAGTTCATCCGTTGGATACGTATGCACCTCGCAAATCGAACCTGCTACAGGCGGTCTCTCGACGCCCTGCGCCCCCTCATGACCCATTACCTTTAGCCCTAACAATTGACAGGGTTCCGATCATACAGGGTGACAGATAAATAGTAGAGAATCTTTCGACTCATCCAGGCCAGTCAACCACAGACACCGCGAAGTTCACGCTTTTTCGGCCGTGTACGGCATAAACTGAGCCGGCTCAATGGCACTGCGACCCGGATGGCGGCCCTGTGCCGCTGGCGTGCGGCGAGCGGTGAAGTCAATGCGCTCAGGCTAAGTTGGACTTAGCGTTCTGTGAAAATCATTTCTGTGACGAAAAAAGTCTACGCACAATGGCTGCCGGTTGAGACCATCGGTGGCGTGAGGAAGTTGCTATTTTTTAATATCCTTAATGATTTTACTCGCAGGATCCAACGGCATTCTTGATCTGAGCAACTCCAGGTCACGGGAAGAATCATCAGACACGGTTAGCTTGCATTCACAGCCTCCATTCGAGGTGAAGCCGTAAAAGTGGAAAGCACCTGCGTAAACGACTTTTCCCGCCGCAACCGCAACCGTTATGGGCGGGAAGACCTTCGCATAATCGTGTTCCAAAATTGCACCCCATCGCGCCACCCTTGGTGTGAGCTTGTAATTGCCGGCAGGCCACTCGTATGCTCGCAAAATAACTCTCCTCTTGCCAAAATCCTTCACGATAGAGGGATTTATATGCCCCAAGGGCCCTGGGTTGGCAATCGGGCTGTCCAAATCTTCCAGAGCTTCTCTTTTCTCTCTTGCTGCGGCAGAGAAAAATCCACCTTCCCAGACGTCCTGCTGCTCGGGCACGATAAAGGGATAGGGTTTACGGAATATCCTCTCGCCGAGATTGAGATTTGTCTCAACACCGCTTTCTGTGAGCTCGTATGATGTGGAGAACACAATCAGCCCTGTGCCTGGTTTGTGCGTCATCTGAGGGTCCCTCATCGGCACGCAACCAACAAACATCGTGGCCATAATGACAGCGGTAACAACAGTGTGTCCGGCTACAAATCCGATGTATGGCAAGTTAGCGACGCAAGCACCGGTACCTACACAGGCACAATAACCCTCAATCAGACTTATATCGACAACGAAGGCACATACTCCGACGGTGCCGATAACGGCGCTTCAACCAGCGTCACATTCGACTCCTCAAATCCTGGCCGCGCCGCTGTCTCACTGGGCAGCAGCGAATGGATGTATCTGTATTTCTTCAACAACAACACTGCATTCATGGTAGATTTCACAAACAGCGGTTACCTGCAGTCGGGCTGGCTGGAGGCTCAGTCTGGAACCTTCAGCAGTTCGTCTTTAGCCGGCACCTACATGCTGGGCAAATTGCCATCGTTGGATGTAACCGATAATGACGCCGCGGGAGAACTTGCCCTCGACGGCAATGGCAATATCACAGGCGGCGTCTCGTCTGCAGGACAGGGAGACTTCTCCTGGGATCAAAGCTTGAGCATGAACTACAGTTGGGATTCAACCACCTATGGAGCCCTCTTGATCGGAAGCGGCGACAAGGGATTAAGTTGCGTGGTTATCAGTGCGACGAAGTCCGTTTGTCTTGAAAACGCCGCCTCGGATGCCAGTATGATGATGCTGCAACAGTAAGCAAACTCTATATAGACCGAGGCCCCGCCGCAAGACGGGGCCTCATTTATACATGGTGCTTCTGGGCTGGCCTATACGTTCACAATACGCAAGGGCGGAACAGGCACGTAGCCCATCCCGCTCTTGTGTAGTCAATGCTGGCGCAGTAGTTATGCGTAGATGCCGCGCTGCTTGATGGTATAGGCCACACGGTCGATGGACAGCATATACGCAGCGATGCGGTTGTTTACATTGTGGGCCTCGGCGTAGCGCACCACATCGTCAAAGCTGTCGCGCAGAATGGTTTCCAGTTGTTCGTTGACGACGGCTTCCTTCCAGAAGTAGCCTTGCCGGTCCTGAACCCACTCGAAGTAGCTGGCGGTGACGCCGCCGGCGTTGGCCAGGATATCGGGCACAATAAAGATCCGCTTCTCGGCCAGGATTTCGTCGGCTACCGCGGTGGTGGGACCGTTGGCGCCCTCGACGACAATGCGAGCCTTCACCTTGTCGGCGTTGCGGCTGGTAATCACGTTCTCGGTGGCAGCGGGAATCAGGATGTCGCAGTCGGAGACAATGAGTTCTTCGCTGGGCATTGCCTCTGCGCCACGGAATCCAAGGGTGGTCCCGTTGCGGAACTTGTATTCGACCAACTGGTGAATGTCGATGCCGCCCGGGTTGTAAAGGCCGCCATCGCGCTCCGCAATGCCAACGATCTTGTAGCCGCGCTCCATCATGAGGCGGGCAGCGTTGGAACCCACGTTGCCAAAGCCCTGAATGACTACCCTGCAGCCGTCAACAGACAAGTTCAGATAGCGCATGCTCTCGTCGCACACCACCTGAACGCCGCGGCCGGTGGCCTCAACGCGGCCGCGCGAGCCGCCGATGTTCAGAGGCTTGCCGGTCACTACGCTGGTGACGGTGTGGCCGGCGTGCATGGAATAGGTGTCCATGATCCAGGCCATAGTCTGCTCGTTGGTGTTCACGTCGGGAGCGGGAACGTCTTTCTCCGGTCCGATGAACTCGATGATCTCCGAGGTGTAGCGGCGGGTCATGCGCTCCAGCTCGCCCTGGCTCATGGCCTTGGGGTCGCAAATCACCCCGCCCTTGGCGCCGCCGAAGGGGATGTTGACGACCGCGCACTTCCACGTCATCCAACTGGCAAGGGCGCGCACTTCATCGAGGTTGACGTTGGGGGCATAGCGGATGCCGCCCTTGCCGGGGCCGCGCGCGATGCAATGCTGCACACGGAAGCCGGTGAACATCTCGATGCGGCCGTCATCCATGGCTACCGGGAAATGCACGATAATTTCGCGGGCCGGAGTGCGAAGAAGCTTCCACAAGCCTTCTTCAAGATTGAGTTTGCGCGCCGCAAAATCGAAGCGGGCGCTTTGAGCTTCCCAGGGATTAATCTCCTGGTCCAAAGTAGCTTTTGATGATACCGGTGACATATCTCTCTCCAATTCCACATTTCTGCCGCCCAGGCGGGGTGGAAGCATAAGGGACTCCGCCCGCAAGTGATAGACGGCGCAAGTCTTTCTCCGGTTATCCGGAGCCGTTCTACTGCAGTTCCCGGCTTTGACTGTTCCGACGAGGCCAGTTAAATAGGCGGACGGATTTCCTCAAGGCCAAACCCCAGTGAGTCTAGGCCTGCGAGGAAGGCTCGTCAAGCCTGTGGGAACCAGCCTGGGAAACCCCTGAGCGGACGAGCGTTCCAATCCTGTACTTGCCATTGAATGGGAAGGAAGCATTTCGGCGACACCCAGGGTGTTGAATTCCTGGCCGTCGAGCGCCAGGGCGGGGAGGCGGCTGAGCAAAAGGGACCATACCCCAATGCCATCAATATGTTAGCCTATCATGGTGCGGCCAGAGCTGTTTCTTGTGCTCCCGATAGAGGTGAGTTCAAGGCAAAGGGCCCCAGGCCGTGCAGAGTGCGAAGTCTGAAAGACCTGCCCGAGCAGGAACCCAGGTGGAGAAATGATGAAGTCGTTTTTGAATGCCAAGGTACGTCTCGCGTTCGGAATAGCCATGCTGACCCTGTTGCTGATGGGGGCGTTCTCCTACCACTGGATGATTGTTTCCGACGAGAGCGACCGCTGGGTTCGGCACACGCACACGGTGATTGAGAGTATCCAGGACCTAAGCCTGGCCATGGAAAGCATCGAGTCCAGCAGCCGCGAATTCGCGTTGACGGGCAAGGAATCGGACCTGGATACCTACCGGGTAAGCGTGAACAGGGTGGCAGAAGACCAGGCCAACATTCGCGCGCTCACGGTGGATAACTCCGTCCAGCAGGTTCATTTTCCCAACCTTGAAGTATTGGCCGCCGAGAGGATAGCGCACGCGGACTCCATCATCAGCCTGCGCCGCAATGAGGGGCTGGCGGCGGTGGTGGCCGCAATCGCCAACGGACCGGATGAAAAGAACGGCGAATTTCGGGCGCTGGTTGGCAAGCTGCAGGACGAAGAGCTCAGGCTGCTGACGCTGCGCAACGCCGAAACCGAGCGGGACCTTAGCCAGACCAAGACGATTCTGTTCCTCGGCACGCTGCTGGGGATTCTGATCGCAGGATTCGCGGCGTGGGCCGCGGTCCGCGACAGCGCAAGCCGTTCAAAGGCAGAAGAGTCGCTGCAGCAGAGCGAAGAAAGGTACCGGACACTGCTGGACGGGGTGCAGGATTACGCCATTTTCATGCTCGACCCGCGGGGCAAGGTGCTGAGTTGGAGTTCCGGCGCGGAACACATCAAAGGTTACGCCGCCGAGGAGATTATCGGGCAGAATTTCGCGCGGTTTTTCGTTCGCGAAGATATCAAGCGCGGCAGGCCTGAAGAGGTTTTGCGGTTGGCGGCAACCGGCGGCCGGCACGAGGAATACGGCATGCGGGTGCGCAAGAACGGCTCTGAATTCCTCGCCAGCGCGACTTATATTGCGCTACGGGATGCAGCCGGCAATCTGCGCGGGTTCTCGGAGATCTGCCGCGACCTCAGCGAGCACAAGGAGTCGGAGGCCCGGTATCGGGGGCTTCTTGAGGCGGCTCCGGACGGCATGGTGGTGGTGAACCAGGATGGAGAGATTGTTCTGCTGAATGCGCAGGCGGAGAAGCAATTCGGCTACCGCCGCGATGAACTGCTGGGCCAGAAAGTCACCAACATCATTCCCAAGGGATTTGCCGAGCGGCTGATCGCCGACGGCACCCGCACCGCGGCCGAGGCGCTGGCGCAGCAGATCGGCACCGGGATCGAACTGTACGGGCTCCGCAAGAACGGGAGCGAGTTCCCCATCGAGATCATGCTCAGCCCGCTGGAAAGCCCCGAGGGCATCCTGGTGACGGCGGCCATCAGGAACATCTCTGTACGCAAAAATGCTGAAGAACACCTGGCGCAAATGGAAGGCAGATATCGCGGACTGATGGAAGCGGCTCCGGATGGAATGGTGGTGGTGAACCAGGCCGGAGATATCGTCATATTGAACGCCCGAGCGGAGAGCCAGTTTGGCTATCGCCACGACGAGCTTCTGGGCCGAAAGGTGAAAAGCATAATTCCGGAGGGCTTTGCAGAGCGACTGGTGGCCGATGCGCTGCGCACCACCGCGGAGGCGCTGTCGCAGCAGATTGGTACCGGGATTGAGCTGCACGGGCGGCGCAAGGATGGAACCGTGTTTCCCATCGAGATCATGCTGAGCCCACTGGAAAGCGATGAAGGCATCCTGGTTACGGCGGCCATCCGCGACATCAGCGAGAGAAAGCAACTGGCGCGGCAACTGCACCAGAGCCAGAAGATGGAGGCGGTGGGCCAGTTGACCGGCGGCATTGCACACGACTTCAACAATCTTCTCGGCGTCATCATCGGCAACCTCGACCTGCTCGACCGGCTTGTTGCAGGCAACGAGGCCGCCGTGAAGCGGGTGCAGACCGCGCAGAAGGCGGCCACGCGTGGCGCGGATATCACGCGACGCTTGCTGGTGCTCTCAAGCAACGAAGAGCTGAAGCCTTCGGTGGTCAAATTGGGCGATTCAATTCAGAACACCATCGAGCTGGCCGCGCGGGCGCTCGGCGCGGAGATCAAGATCACTACCCATGTGGATGATTCCGTTCCACCGCTGTTTGTGGACCCCGCTGGACTGGAAAGCGCTCTGTTGAACCTGGTGGTGAACGCGCGGGACGCAATGCCCAAGGGCGGCTCCATCATCATCGGCTCGCAAGTACAGGATCTGGACGAAAGCCATCCCTCAGTGCATACAGGCAACCTGAAGGCCGGGCGCTATGTTTGCGTTTCGGTAACGGATACAGGCCAAGGCATGTCAAAAGAGACCCTGGAGCGCGCCTTTGAGCCTTTCTTTACCACCAAGCCGCGCAACAAGGGAACCGGGCTGGGCCTGGCCATGGTTTACGACTTCGTAAAGAAGTCCGGCGGCACAGTGCACGTTTACAGCGAACTCGCCCATGGAACCACGGTGTCGTTCTATCTGCCACAGGTTGCGGATCTGCTGCACCCTGTTGCTGCCGATGCTCCAAAGACGATGCCGGCCAAGACAGGCGGCACAGTCCTGGTAGTGGACGACGAGGTGGACATGCTTGAAGTGGCCCTGGTGTATCTCGCCGAGATGGGCTATGATGCTTTTGAAGCAGTGGACGGGGCCAGCGCTCTGGAGGTGCTTGCGCGGAGGCCCGAGATTGACTTGCTGGTGACCGATATCGTGATGCCGGGTGGAATGAACGGAGTGGAACTGGTGCAGAAAGCCCTGGTCCTGCGGCCCGACCTGAAGATCATCTACTCCTCCGGATTTCCCGCCGAGGCGCTGGCTGAGAAAAGCATGCCGCTGGTTGACGGCCCGCTTCTGCGCAAACCCTACCAACGAGCGGAGTTCGCAGCGATGGTTCACCGCGCGATGGAGAACGACTATGCCATCCCGGAGAAATGAGGGGCTCCCCGATCAATCTGAACACATGCCTCGCACCGGCACACAGCACGCGGAGGAACGATGAAAGCAATCCAGAAGATACTGGTAATCGACGATGAATCGGACGTAGGCGAGTTTGTGTCTGCCGCGGCCGATGCCATGGGATTCAAATGCACCGCCACCACGGACGCAAAGACATTTCTTGAAGCGCTGACCCCGGACACTACTCTTATTCTGCTCGATCTCCTTATGCCCGATATGGATGGCATTGAGTTGTTGAGGCTGTTGGGCGAGCGCAAGTGCAAAGCCGGTATTGTGCTGGTGAGCGGCGTGGGCAAGCGGGTGATGGAGACAGCCGGCCAGTTGGCGCAGGTGCTTGGTCTTAACATCCTCGGCCATCTTCAAAAGCCATTCAGGCTGGCGGAGCTTGAGGAAGTGCTCAAACAACACGCGGCGCCAGAAGCTTTGCAGCCTGCAAAGCAGGGGCCGCAGATCGTGATTCCGAAGGAAGAACTGCAGCAAGCCATCGAGCGTGGCGAATTTGTGCTCCACTACCAGCCGCAGATTGAAATTGCCACGGGCCGCGTGATCGGCGTTGAGGCTCTGGTCCGATGGCAGCATCCCGAGCGGGGACTGATCTTCCCGGACAACTTCATCGGACGGATGGAGGAACTGAATCTCATCGATGAGCTCGGATGGATTGTTGTGAACCGCGGCATGAGCGAAGTGGGCCAGTTTACGAACGGCGATGGAAAGGCCGTCATGCTGTCAGTGAACGCTTCGGTCTATTCGCTGCACGACCTGAAGTTCCCTGACACGCTTGTTTCTCTGGCGGAAGGGCACGGCGTATCGCCTGCAGATATCACCATCGAGATCACCGAGAGCGGACTGATCAAGGAGTTATCCAGAACGCTGGATATCCTCACTCGACTGCGTATGAAAAGGGTGAAACTTTCGATCGACGATTTTGGCACCGGCTATGCGATGATGCAGCAACTCAGAAACATTCCCGCGACCGAATTGAAGATCGACAAGTCTTTCGTTCAGGAAATGGGCAATAGCCAGAGATACCGCATCATGGCCCAGAAGACGATTGAAATGGGACACGAACTCGGCATGCACGTAATCGCCGAGGGCGTGGAGACAAAAGAGCAGCTGGGCCTGTTGCGCGAGGACGGTTGCGACAGCGTGCAAGGGTACTATTTCAGCCGCCCGCTGGCTCCGAAGGCGCTGGTGAGTTGGCTTGAAACCTACCGCTCCAAACTTGCGGTTTGCGCCGGATGACGCAAAGCAGACTATCGCGCCCTGCTTTGGCTGAAGCTCGAAAGCAGTTACACTTGTGACTGTGAAGACCTCTGCCCACCCAGTCCAGCCCAGCCGCAAAGAGTTCGTTGCACTCGCCAAAGAGCACACCCTTGTCCCTGTCTGCCGGGTTCTGACGGCCGACCTTGAAACGCCCGTGTCGGCATTTCTGCGCGCGGCTTGGCCTGAGCGGGAGTGCTTTCTACTGGAGTCAGTTGAGAACGGCGAGCAGGTGGGCCGGTACACGTTTATGGGCCTGGCGCCTTTCAAGCGGATCGTCGCGCGCGGCAACGAGATCACCATCACCGAAGGCAAGAAAGTTGTCGATATCGAGGGCGATGTCTTCCAGGTGCTGCGGCGTGCGCTCTCAGGCCACAGGCCGGCGCGGCTGCCGGGGCTTCCCCCGTTTACAGCCGGCGCGGTTGGGTTCTTCTCCTACGATGCGGTTCGACAGATTGAACGGCTGCCCTCGCTGGCCAAAGACGAATTAGGTGTTCCAGACGCCTGCCTGCTGTTTTTTGACGAGGTGCTGGCCTTCGACCATGTACGCAAGGAGAACTGGCTGGTGGTCACGGCCGACGTGATGCGCGGCGATGCAGGCGAAATCTATGACAAGGCCGTTCAACGGCTGGACAAGCTGGAAAGACGGCTGTCGCAGCCGTTGCCAAAACAGTTGGTACGGAAAACGCGGAGCCGTGGCAGAAAGGCAAAGCTCAAAGTAAAGTTCCGTACGGCGAAGAAGGACTTTTTGACAGCCGTGGAGCGCACCAAGGAATACATTGCGGCGGGCGACATTTTTCAGGCTGTGCTTTCGCAGCGGTTTGACGTGGTGCCGGCAGCGGACAGCTTCCAGGTCTACCGGGCGTTGCGCGCGGTGAACCCCAGCCCTTACATGTTCTTTTTGCGCTTTGCGCCGGACGGGCCGCTGGGGGGGGCGCCTGCCAAGACGAAGAGTTCCTCCAAAAGATCAAAGGGGGCGGAGACCCTCGAGCTGGCGGGATCTTCGCCGGAAATGCTGGTGCGTGTGAACAAGGGCAAGGTAGAGTACCGGCCCATCGCCGGAACGCGACCGCGCGGGGCAAACGTGGCGGAGGACCAGGCGCTGGCAGACGAGATGCTTAGCGACGAGAAAGAGCGCGCAGAGCACGTGATGCTGGTGGACCTGGGGCGCAACGACGTGGGACGGGTAAGCGAATTCGGCAGCGTGAAGGTGGACCGGCTGATGTACGTGGAGCGCTACTCGCACGTAATGCATATTGTGAGTACCATCGAGGGCCAGCTCAAGAGCGGACTTACCGCGGTGGATGCGCTGCGGGCCTGCTTCCCTGCCGGCACTCTGAGCGGCGCGCCCAAAGTGCGGGCCATGGAGATTATCGAGGAACTGGAACCGGCGCGGCGCGGCACATATGGCGGAGCAGTGATGTATGCCGACTTCTCGGGCAATCTCGACTCGTGCATTTCCATCCGCTCCATGCTGGCCACTGGCGGCAAAGGCTACGTGCAGGCCGGAGCAGGCATCGTTGCCGATTCAGTGCCGGAACTGGAACACCAGGAGTCGCTTAATAAAGCGCAGGCGGTGATCCGGGCGATTGAGCGGGCAAGGGAAATGTAGGGGAACAGTTCGTAGTTCTTCGTTCATAGCTCTTGGTTCGTCCTGCTGCCTCTGAACCGTGGTCGAAGTTATCGCGGGCAGGCCTTTACTCGGCGCCAAAAAGTTTGCGGAAGAAGAGGCCCAGCTTGCTGGGCTTCTTTTTGGCGGCTGGCTTGGCTTCAGGTGCTGCTGCTGCTGGGGCGGGTGCTGGAGTTGCTTCCGCAACGGGGGCCGGAGCATGGTCCTCGCTCTTGTACACAAACGGCGCCACCTGCGTTGGGACGGCGTCCTGGACGGGAGCGCTGGCTGGCGCGGGTTTGGGCGTGGGCGCAAGGCCTTCGCTCTGGGCCAGCGGGAACTCATTGCCATTGGCCGCCGCGGGCGGGCATCCGCAGGGCTCCTTTTCGTGATCCACCACTTCATGCAGGCTGCCACGCTCAAACATCACGCGCTGGCCGGGCTGTACGCGGTAATCGCCGGAATCGAAGACGCTGGTGACCAAAACGTATGGAGCGTCGACGCCCGCGTTATCAACGCAGGTGTCGCCGTGCTGGCCGAGGCGGACCTTTACATTGGCAGAGCCGGGACCGCCGACGAGGATGCGGAAATCCGGAGTCATGAGAATGTCGGAGTTGCGGCCGGTGGCGAAGCTGAGTTCGACGGCTCCGTGATCCAGGGCCATCATCAGGCCCGGAGTTTCGCCGGCGGGGACGCTGGAGTCGGCGGCCAGTTTGACCGTCGTAGAGGCGCAGACGCGAAGGACGCCGCGGCGAGGCAGCGTGACGGCTGTAGTCTGGGACCCGGAAGTGATGGTGCCGCTGGCGACGATGACGGCCTTGCCCTGCGAGACCTCGAGCCCGCCGGTGACCGTGGCTGCCTGGTCGGGATGGGCGATGTCGAGAGGGACGATGGCGATGGGACCGGACATTACGGCGGGGGCCGGGGAGGGTGCGGGCTCTTGCGCTTGCAGGACAGGAGCGGCAAGCAGGGCCGTGGCGAGGAATAGAGGGCATGCGAAAAGCCGAAATGGAGTGAAGACGGGTGAGTTTGCCTCTGTGGTTTCCCAGGTCTCAAAAGAGAGACCTGGGGCACCCGGCTTTTGAGCAATTGTCGAGATTGGCTGGGGGTCTTGCATAGCGGCTACATTCCCAGGAAGTTACGGATCATCTGGTGGCCACCCTCGGTGAGCACGCTCTCGGGATGGAACTGTACTCCCTCAATCGGCAGGGTGCGATGGCGCAGGCCCATGATGACCGAGCCGCCGCAGTTCTCCGGGGTGCGGGCAGTAACCATAAGTTCAGCGGGCAGCGAGTCTTCGGCGACGATCAGCGAGTGATAGCGGGTACAGGTGAGTGGCGTGTCAAGTCCGGCGAAGACTCCCTTGCCATCGTGCTCCACCAGGCTGGTCTTGCCGTGCATCAGGTGATGTGCGCGGACCACCTGGCCGCCAAATGCTTCGCCGATGGCCTGATGGCCCAGGCAGACGCCTAGAATCGGAGTTTTGCCAGCCATGTGGCGGATGAGCGGAACCAGAATGCCGGCTTCGCCGGGAGTGCAGGGGCCGGGCGAGAGCAAAATGCGTTCGGGATGCAGCGCCTCGACCTCTTCCACAGTCAGTTCATCGTTGCGGCGCACCTCAACCTCTGCGCCAAGCTCGCCCAGGTACTGGACAAGGTTGTAAGTGAACGAATCGTAGTTGTCGAGGACAAAGACCATGGTTGAGTCCAGTGTAGCGCGCCACCTGCGGTGGGGCCAGACGCTCGCTGTTCGCTTGCACGGGCTTGGTGGTGTCTCAATCCTCATGGGATCCGACCGTGGGAGTCAGGCCGCCTGTTGCGCGGCGGAGGCACATCTGCAAAACTTCTAACGATGGTTCTTCATTTTCTGATACAGGGGCGGGTGCAAGGTGTGGGCTTTCGCTGGTTCGTTCAGCGCGAGGCCGGCGAACTAGGTCTGCGTGGATGGGTGCGCAACACCGAGGACGGCGAGGTGGAGGTTGTGGCCTCCGGTTCGGAAGCCGACCTGGCTGAATTGCGCGCCAGCCTGCGGCAGGGCCCGCGCGGCGCCCGCGTAGACCGGTTGATCGAACACTACCTTGAAGACCGCGAGGCTGAAGAACTAAGCTCGTTCCGGATTGACGGGGCGTGGTGAAAAAGCAGTGGTTAGTGATTAGTGGTCAGTGACTAGAGATCAACGCGTCGGATGCATTCAAAAATCCCTCGATGCTGGCCGGTATAATTCTCAAGGAAGCCGAACCGTATCCCCGCCTGTTCCCTTCCCGCGTAAAAATGTAAGTCTGATCGACCAGGAAGGGACTCTAGCCATGCCCGAAGCAATGAAGCCGATCGATGTGGAAGCCCTGAAGGCGCTGGTGCGCACGGTGCCTGATTTTCCAAAACCGGGAATTCTGTTTTACGACATCACTACACTGCTCAAAGACAAGACCGGCTTTGCCAAGCTGATTGACGCGCTGGCAGCGCACTACATCGAGCGCAAGATCGACCTGGTGCTGGGCATTGAGGCCCGGGGATTCATCTTTGGACCGGCGCTGGCTTACAGGCTGAATGCCGGCTTTGTGCCGGTACGCAAGCCGCGCAAGCTGCCCGCTCCCGTCGCTCGCGTCACCTACGACCTGGAGTACGGCTCCGATACGCTTGAGATTCACATGGACGCCATTCAGCCTGGACAGCGCATCGTGCTGGTGGACGACCTGTTGGCTACCGGCGGCACCATGGAGGCCACCATCAAGCTGGTGAAGCAACTGGGCGGCGAAATCGCTGGGCTCGCTTTCGCCGTGGAACTGGACTTCCTGCATGGCCGCGACCGGTTCAAGGAGTACGACGTCTTCAGCCTGCTGCATTACGACGAGTAGCACTTGAGCCTCGCGTCGTTGAGTCGTCTTGGAAAATCAGCTTCGCGGAGCGCGGACGTGGACGTCCGCGCTACAGATGGGCCGGGAGGCCAGCGCTACCCTTCAGGTCTCGCGCTACATTTCGGATAGAGGCGCTGCTTTTCAGATTTCAGACGCGGCAGATGATCTGATTCGCCCGCCTGTTGAGAAATCCTTAGTTTGACTTTTGCTCCTCGGTTGCCTCGGCCGCATCGTCGGCGGTTTCTTCCTGAAACATCTGCGCGTCGGCAAAGCGGTAGCCAACGTATACATCCGTCAACAGGTAGATGGGGTTGGAAGGATCGTCTTCAATTTTCTTGCGCAACTGGCGGACGAAAGTGCGCAAATACTCCACCTCTTCGCGGCAATCGGCGCCCCAGACGGCAGTGAGCAGCCGGGCATAAGTAACCACGCGGCCGGCCCGGCTCATGAGGCAGTGCAGGATATCGAATTCCTTGCGCGTAAGATGCACCGGCTCGCCGCGCCTGGTGACGTTGCGCTTGACCGGCTCGAGGCGAATTTCTCCAATCACGATGGGCGCGTCTTCAGGGCGGGCGGGGGCGCGTACGCGACGGACGGCAGTACGAATACGAGCGATGAGTTCGCGGGTGCTGAAGGGCTTGGTTACATAGTCGTCCGCACCTAGTTCAAGCGCCTCTACTTTCTCCTCCTCGCCGTCGCGGACGGTCAGCATCAGCACGGGCAGGCGCGGCGCCACCGCACGGATGCGGCGCAAGGTCTCAATTCCCCCAATGCCGGGCATGTTGATGTCCAGCAGGACCACGTCGCAGGTTGCGGCGCGCAGCATCTGCAGGGCTTCTTCGCCGCGCGAAGCCTCAGTTACCTGGAATCCGAGTTCAAGCAGCGGCGCCCGGAGCGCCCTGCGAATGGCCGGCTCGTCGTCTACTACAAGAATTCGAATCATTGGCTGGATGGTCACGTTCACCTCTTGAGTCCAACGGTTGGAATGGCCGCGAAAAACGTTGTTCCTTCAATCTCGTCGCTGGTAACCCATACGTGGCCGCCATGAATGAGCGCCGCGCGCTTGGCCACCGAAAGGCCGATGCCTGTTCCTTCGGCTTTGTTGGCCTTCGTTGAGGCGCGATAGAAGCGGTCGAAGATCCGCTCCCGGTCGGCCATGGGAATCACGGAGCCAAAGCTGTGCACAGAGAAGACCACCTCTTTGTGAGACTGCACGGCGCGAATAGTCACCGCAGTGCCAAAGATGGAGTACTTGCAGGCATTGTCAATGTACTGGGTGAGCAGCATGACCATCAACTGGCGGTCGCAGTGAAGAACCAGGTCTTCGTTGGGCAGATCGATTGAGACCTTCATGCTTGCCAGCCGGTCTCTGAGGCTGGCCACAACTTCTTCTATCAGCGACCCAACACCGACAGGCGCGGCATGAATGGCAACCTCGCCCGCGTCAAGCCTTGCGGTGGTAAGCAGGCGGCTGGTCAGTTCGCTAAGCAGGCCGGCCTGTTCGTCGATAAGCTGCACCAGGTCAGCCTGTCCGGCGGAAAGGTGACCCATCTCATTGAGCCCGGTGCTGGCCGCGCGGATTGCGGTCAGAGGAGTCTTGTAGGCATGGGCCAGGCTGTCAAGCACGGTTGCGCGAAGCTGCTCGGTGCGCCGCTCGGCTTCAAGGTGGCTCTCATTGGCAAATGCGCGGTAGCGGTCGAAGGTGATGGCGATCAGCGAAGCGATTGCGTTGTTGGTCAACGGGCTGGTGTCACCGCGAACAACAAGACTGCCCACGGGTACTGTGCCAAGGCGCACCACGCGACGCCCGATGCCGGTAGCCGGATCGTCGTCCGAGGTCTCGAAGTAGTAAACGTTCTGCGCCAGTTCCTGGGGATCGGTCTCCCATATTCCGGCCTGGTAAATCTCATGCAGGTCGGCATCGAAAACGACCACCGCCTCGAGTGCGAATATCTCGTGGACCAGTTCGGCCAACTGAGGGCCGGGCTCCACGTGGAGATTCATTTGCAGAGTGCGCCGGGTGAACTCGTAGAGGTCTTGCATCTGCGTGCCCCAGCTCTCGGCCTCCTCGGCGTGTTTCGTCACACGCGAAGAGAGTCGGCTCACCAGCAGCGCAACCAGCACGAATACCAGCAAGGCGATGGTGTTGACCGGGTCGGCGGCGGGGTTCGGCTCCACATGGAACTGGGCTTGCCGGGTGGCGAATAAGCTGTGCGCGGCTACCGCGGAGAGAGAAACAATAACCGCCTGCCAAAAACCGTAGAGCAACGCGATTGGCACCACAATGAGCAGGTAAAGCAGAAGAGCTACAGGCAGCAGCCACTGCGACCAGTGCGACAAGGCCGTGACCAGAACGACGGCTACAATTCCCAGCGAACACTCGAGCACAAACAACAACACGCGCGGGCCGGAACCACGCCAGCGGTTGGCGGCGAAGGGAGAACGCATCGGAATGTAACTGATCGACAACCGGACCCACCTCTCCGCTGCAACGGCGCGCGCAGGCAAAAGCCGTCTTGCGCAGGGAAGCTATGCGCGGATTTTACCGCTGACAGGCTGTTCATCGTTCCACGGCCGGTGCGCAAAACCCTGCGAAAATGCCAGCTTGTAATACTGATTTTGACCGCGAAACGCTTCTATGAATCTTAACAGGGCGCTCATTCTCTCTTCATTGAGCGAGCCGCAAACAGCATGATTCGAATCGCAAAGATGGCCATTTTGCTGCGATTTTAGCCGGCGATCGGCATGGCCGGCCCGCTCCGAACCGTGAAATCTTTTCTCAATCCTCACGGATTCTTTATGGGACCTTTGCATTACTAGTATCAGTTCGCTGCACCCGAACCAACTGGGGACAGCGCCAATCTGAGCAGCTATCTGAAACAGGTCATACCGCACCGCAGCCATGACGGCAAGAACATGAAGGCATGGCGAGCGTGAGGAAAGCACTGCATAAGGTGCGGAGAATTTGCCTATCACTTTTTCGGCGGAAGCTGTCTGGTCTCATACAACACAACAATTTCATTTTCTGGAGGAACAGCGTCGATGAACCTGAGCATGAATCGCATTCTTCAATCGATGGCCGCAGCGCTACTGGCGACGGCCCTGGTGGCTAGCGCACAAGCCCCGGCTACACCCCCACCTGCGCCTGCCCAGGCTCCGGCGGCCGCCCCGGCCGCAGACGCCCCGGCCCCACTCTCCACATTCGTTCTCACGGGTCCGCTGGTATGGCTGCCGCCGGCGACCTTCGATGCGGGTCCGTTGGGCAAGCTCTCAGTCAACGGTATTTTGACCGGGTTCTCTGTGTTCCAAAACAACTCCATTGAAGGCGACTCCAGCGCGCAAGCCACCTTGAGCAATGGAGAAATCTTCATCCAAAAGGCGGACGGAAAGGTTCAGTGGTTTGTCCAGGCGGGCGTTTACGCCATGCCCACGCTTGGTGTGCCGTTTGTGAGTGCCCAAACTACCGTGAATAACTTCTATGGGCCCGTTCCGGTGGCTTACCTGAAACTGCCGGTAGGCAAGACAACCCAGTTCCTTGTAGGTCAACTGCCTACGCTGATGGGCGCTGAATCAACCTTTACTTATCAGAACTTCAACATCGAGCGCGGCATCGTTTGGAACCAGGAGACTGCGATCAGCCGCGGTATCCAGATCAACCAGACCATCGGGAAGTACCTGAGCGCCTCGGTCAGTTGGAACGACGGTTACTATTCCAACCGCTACTCGTGGCTCTCTGGCTCGGTCACGCTTACCAAGGGACCTCATAGCCTGATTTACGACGGGATGGGGAACCTTGGAGCGACAGCCTATGCCGGGACATCCGACCATCTGGCCACACCAGAGCAAAACAACGGCTCTATGCACGCGGTGATCTATACATTCACCAAGGGCCCTTGGATTATTCAGCCGTACTTCCAATACGGCAAAGTGCCGGCCAACGCCGCGGTGGGCGTTGCCAAGAGCACCTCCGCAACCGGCGGTGCATTCAACGCTAGTTATGCCTTCAAAAAGGGATTCTCTCTCCCCGCCCGCGTGGAATACCTGGCGAGTTCGGGAAGCGCGACCGACGGATCTGTCAACATGTTGGGTTTTGGAGCAGGCAGCAGCGGCGTCACATTCACCGCAACGCCAACCTACCAAAAGGGAGGCATGTACCTTCGCGGCGATCTGGCGTGGATGCATGCAACGAACTACACGCCGGGGGGCGTGTTTGGCAAGGCAGGAACAGATGCGGACCAGTTCCGCGGCGTGCTTGAGTTCGGCTTCATCTTCGGCAAAAACACGATCGAGAAATAGTCGACCAGACGAGCTGCGAAAATCAAGCGACATTAACGACGAGCTTGTTGACGATTTTCGTCCCCAAGCGGTAACTCGGGGCTGAAAGCGTGGTTTCGGCCGGGCTAATCGTAAGGCTGGTCCGGCCGGCCCCGCACTGCGCACTTCAGGTCAATGCAGGTCCGCGTTAAGAAAAGACCTCCGCTAATTTCGAGTTCCTCATTTCATCTTTATCGCATCGAACCTAGCCTTCAGTTAATCGATCCGACTTAGCCGCTCCGGGTGAGAGAACTATCCAGGATGCGAGCCATACGAACATCCCGGAGGCCAGCCGCCGGGAGCCGACAGACGAACCTTACCTTCCAGGAGAATGATCATGGCAGAACAAAACGCCCCTCAGATGCAGGCCACCCTGGGCCTAACCGGGCTCACAAGCAACGCAATGGCTCTCATTGCTCCCGGCGCCTTTCTCTGGCTCACCTTCTACATTCAGGCCACCACGGGCACCACGGCCCCGGCCATGTGGCTGGGCATCTTCGGCGCCCTGCTGCTCTGCCTGGCCACCGCGGTTGCGTATGCTGAAATCTCGAAACTCTATCCCGGCACCGGCTCCAGCTACTACTACGCCGAGCAGGCTCTGCTCTCAAAAGACAAGGCCTTCAAGTATGCGCGCGTGGCCAAGTTCATTGTCGGCTGGGGCTCTCACCTTTACTACTGGGTCTATCCCGGCGTGATGGTAGCCACCACCGGCATCTTCTGCGGCTATGTTCTGGGCTTCCTCTACCCAAACGTGATGAGCGGCTCAAACCCCGGCCCGCTCTTCATGGCGTTGATTGCAGTCGCCTTCTCGTTCTTCGTGGGCTGGATCGCATCCAAAGGCGCCGGCGCCTCGACAGCAGTGAATCTGGCCATCAACATCATTCAAATCTCGGCCCTGCTCGTCTTCAGCGTACTGGCCATCGGCTATCGCACCAGCCATCCAGCGGGCGCAGCAGCCTTCCAGTATGACGGTCAGACACTGGCCACCTACAGCTACCAGTTTGCCACCGACAAGACCGGCGCCACCATCCGCGACGCCGCCGGCGCGCCTCTGCCGCTTCTCGACCCTGCCGGCAAGCCGGTTCCCTTCACCATCGACTACCCCGAGAAGGATTCGACCGGCGCTTTCCTGACCCACCCCACAGCATCGTCTGTGTTTTCGCCGCACAAGTTCAGTTACCTCTTCATTCAGGCCACCGTCGCCATTCTCATCCTGGTCGGCTTTGAATCGGTAACCTCGATGGGAGGCGAGGCCAAAAACCCAACCAAGCACATTCCAATTGCTGTGATCGCTTCACTGCTGATTCAGGGCCTGGTCTGCTACCTGATTGAGTATTTCGCGGCAAACTACTTTCTCAACTCCGGATATTCCATGGCCAATGCCTCAACCTCGGCTGCGCCCATCGGCGACATGATGATCATTGTCGGCGACGCGCTGCTGGGCCACGGCAACGGCAAGTACTTCATGCTGGCAGAAGCCTTCACGGTATTCCTGGCGCTCATCGGCACCACACTGAGTTGCATGAACACCGGCGCCCGCGTTACCTACGCCATGGGCAAGGACGACGAGGCTCCCGAGCACTTCGGCATGCTGCACGCCAAGTCCCTCAGCCCCCGCAAGGCCATCTGGACGCTGGCTATCATATCGGCGGTTATCGGCGTCATCGCTGTCTCGCTGGTCTTCGGCGATGCCGGAGCGCCCACCGATGCAGCCATCGCTGCGCTGCCTCACGGCATCTTCTCCAGTTGGGGTTACCTCTCGCACGATCAACTGGCCGCCCTGCCCAACTCGCTGCTGACGATTACGCTCACATCGAACTTCGGCACCTTTATCCTTTACGCGCTGAGTTGCTTCCTATGCATCGTTGCTTACCACAATCGCCCTGACTACAACGTGGTGTATCACCTGATCATTCCCGGCTTTGGACTGCTGGCCAACCTAGTGCTGATGGCCTTCTACATCATCAGCCCGGTCTTCGGCCTGGGAACGTTCAAGGAACCGCTGCTGGCTCTGGGCATATCGGCCGTCTGGGGCATCTACGGGGCTATCTACTTCATCCGCTCCTCGAAGTCGAAGGGCAAGGCAATCCTGCTCGAATCCAAGTAGACGTCGATTAACCGAACGCAGCTGCTGGGTGGATTTCCTCCCGGGTCCTTTCGAGGAGCCGGGAGGGAGGGCCACCCAGTGGTAGTTTTGAAATGAACGTTTCACAATCTCCAAAGCATCCTTTCCGCGGTAAAGCGGGAAATGCTCGAGGCGGCGGCGCCCATGTTGGATGTTCAGTTTGGCCAGGCAAGCGATTTCGGCAAAGTTCGCACCAACAATGAAGACGCGATGGGCTATTTCATTCCAGGATCGCGCCAGCAGGCCCGCACACACGGATTTCTTTTCGCGGTTGCCGACGGGGTGGGCGGCATGGACCTGGGCGAGGTTGCCTCCGCCACGGCGGTCAAGGTGGTCACCGAGGAGTTTGCCAAAGCGCCCTCCGGGTCCATGCTGATTGGCCTGCTGCCGCGGCTGATCCAGCACGCCAATGCCGCGGTCCACGACTGCACCCTGGACCAGCAGTACCGGGGCAAGAAGATGGCCACTACGCTGGTGACCTGCGCGCTGCGTTACGATCAGGCGATTGTCTCTCACATTGGCGACTCCCGCTGCTACTTGGTTCGCAACGGCCACGCAAAGCCGGTGACCCAGGATCACACCTGGGTGAACGAACAGCGGAAGATGGGGTTGATCTCGACTGAGGAAATGGCCACCTCCGATTCCCGGCACGTGCTGATCCGCTCGCTGGGCCCGGAAATGTTCGTGGCCCCGGACACAACCGCCCTGACACTGCAACCCGGCGATGTGCTGGTGCTGTGCTCCGATGGGCTGCATAACGAGATGAGCGACACCGCCATTGCGCAAATCGTGACGCAGAACAAGAGCATGGACGAGGTTGCCCGCGAACTGGTGGCCCGCGCCGTGGAGATAGACGGGGGCGACAATACCACCGCGCAGGTGATCCGGGTGCGGGCGGTAGAGCAGGTGGGGATGTATCGCGGCCGGCCTTACCGGCTTCCCATCTGAGGGTGCCTGTCCCTGGCTTACAAAAGTCTTACGGAAGCCTTACCTTTTCTGACACCTGACCCGATACAGTAGAATGAGTCGCCTTGATGGAGCATCCGCACGATGGGCTTTCTTGACACCATAGAGACCGGTTCGCAGATTGATTTCTACCGCATTGAGGAGCCTGTGGCCCGCAGCGGCATGGCCTCAATTTTCCGGGCGATCGACGTTCGAAACAATCGCCAGGTGGCGCTCAAGATTCCGCATCCCGACATGGAAGCCGATCCCATCCTCTCCGACCGCTTTCAGCGCGAAGCCGGAATCGGGGAGAAACTGAACCACCCGCGCGTAATGAGGGTATTCGGCGGCGAAGAGCGCTCGCGCATCTACATGGTGATGGAATGGTGCGAGGGCCGGTTGCTGCGCCAGATTCTTGACGAGGGCCGCATGCCGCAGGATCGAGCGATCCGCATCGCGGTTGCCCTGCTCGACGCGCTGGAATACATCCACGCCAACGGCGTGGTGCATCGCGACCTGAAGCCGGAAAATATCATGGTCGATGCCGAAGACAACATCAAGCTCATCGACTTCGGCATTGCCAGCGATTCTGCGGCGCGTAGACTTACTTACGCCAACTTCACAGCCACACTGGGCACGCCAAATTACATTTCGCCGGAGCAGGTGAAGGGCAAGCGCGGCGACGGCCGCTCTGACATTTATTCGGTGGGCGTAATTCTCTACGAGATGTTGACCGGCCGCCAGCCTTTCTCTGGCCCTTCACCCATGGCGGTGATGAACGACCGGCTGTTGAACCACCCCATGCCGCCGACCATCGCCAACTCATCCATCTCTCCCCAGTTGCAGGAGGTTCTCTATCGCGCCCTGGAGCGGGACCCCAAGAACCGCTACGCAAAGGCCCACGATTTCCAATGGGATCTGGAGCATCTTGACCAGGTGGGCGTGGAGGATCGCGTGGAACTGCGGGACTGGGACAAGCGCAAGTCTCAGCTATCGCGCAAAATTCTCTACTACTCCGCCCTGGCCCTGATTCCGGTGGTCATTCTGCTGCTGATGGTCATGGTGGCCCACCACCGCTGACGCCCAATTCCTTTCCTGCCCCAGTTAAGAAATCTTCACGGCATCCTTATGCCTGAAACCATACTCTTGCTTTGATGCATATCCCTTTTTCCTCCTGGAAGGAGCTCCATGCCCAAGTACAAACTCGAATACATCTGGCTCGACGGCAAAAAACCCATTCCCGAGCTTCGCGGCAAAACACAACTGAAAACCTTTGACAAACCGCCTGCCCTGGCAGATTTGCCGCTTTGGGGCTTCGACGGCAGCTCGACCATGCAGGCAGATGGCAGCAAGTCCGACTGTATCCTGAAGCCGGTGGCCCTCTATCCCGATGGCAGCCGCAAAGATGCATTCCTTGTGCTCTGCGAAGTGATGCATCCAGATGGCACGCCGAACTCCACCAACGCACGCGCAACTATCGAGGATGACCCGGACCTCTGGGTCGGCTTTGAACAGGAATACTTCCTTTACAAAGACGGGCGCCCGCTCGGTTTCCCAAAGGACGGTCACCCCACCACTCCGCAAGGCCCTTACTACTGCGGCGTCGGCTACAAGTACATGGGCAGCATCGCCCGGCAAATTGTGGAAGAGCATCTGGAGCTTTGCTTGACCGCCGGGATCAACCACGAAGGCATCAACGCCGAGGTGGCAAAGGGACAGTGGGAGTTCCAGATCTTCGCCAAGGGCTCTGCCAAGGCCGCCGATGACGTGTGGATGGCGCGTTACCTGATGGCGCGCCTCTGCGAAAAGTACGAAGTGGACTTCGTGCTGCATTGCAAGCCGATCAAGGGCGACTGGAACGGCTCGGGCATGCATACCAACTTCTCAACCAAGTACATCCGCGAAGTGGGCGGCAAGCCGTATCTTGAATCGTTGATGGCCGCCTTCGAGAAGTACATTCCCGAGCACATTGCCGTCTACGGCCCCGACAATCACCTGCGCCTCACAGGCCTGCACGAGACCCAGGCCATCGACAAATTCAGCTACGGCTTGTCGGACCGCGGAGCCTCGGTGCGGCTGCCCGTCAACTTCATCCGTGACGGCTACAAGGGCTACCTTGAAGATCGCCGCCCGAACTCGGAAGCCGACCCGTACCAGATTGTGTCGCGCATTCTGACGACCATCAACACGGTTCCCAAGCCGTAAATCAACGTCCTCCTGAATCGGACTGGATTTGGCTTGAAACGAACAAGCTATAACTTGGGGGTGCGCTGCGGTTGCGCGCCCCCTTGCTAATTCACTCGAAAAAGGAGAGCCATGTCTACCGATTACCGCAACTTTCTGGCCCTCTCGTATGAGGAGCTTGAAGAACTGAACCTGGAAGCCAAGGCGGACCGCGCAAGCCGTGCGGCGGCAGATCTGGTTCGCGAAAAACGGCTGAAGTACCTTACCGATGAGAAACACATCAAGGCTGTGACCGTTCTGTTCAGTGACCTTGAAGGCCGGTTGCACCTGCTGGATTACGACAAGAAGTTCCTGCTCGGCGCCTACGAAAACCTGACCTTCGACGGCTCTTCGATCCGCGGCTTCACTGCGCAGAAAGAGAGCGACCTGCGACTGGGCATAGACTGGAGCGCCTTCTACTGGGTGCCTGCCGACGTCTTCGGCAACGGCAAGACGGCGCTGCGCGGCGGATACACGCTGAGCTACGTGAACGATCAGGCGATTCTGTCGCCGCAATCGCTGCTGGAGTTGAACAACGGGTTGCAGGGGCTCTCTACCGCGACCGCGCTCAACAACCGCGTTTCCACCGGGTTGCCCACGGTTGCCGTACCCACCTTCCAGGTGCCGCTGAAGGTGGCCGATAACTATGCCAACAATGTGTTC
>Ga0118677_10004823_pt1 | contig 24175 bp, 20 predicted proteins | sample AliMusrvi5mmetaG_FD_86154 | JGI IMG/M metagenome (GOLD analysis project Ga0118677, IMG submission 86154)
GCGGTAAATGTCGTTGATATTCCAGTAGCCCGGCGTCGGCGTGGGAGCGTTCTCCATCGGCACCTGGATCACGGTGGGACCGCTGGCCGCGAGCGCTTCCCGAAGGGCGGGACCCAGTTCGTCGGCGGATTGGATCATCACGCCGCGCGCGCCATAGCCGCGGGCGATCGCCGCGTAGTCGACACGATAAGGCTGACCACCGGCCTCGAAGACACAGCCGAAACTGGAGCCGCCATAGTGCATGGCTTCGAGGCCCGCAATGGTGCCGAACGCCGCGTTGTCCATCACGACGAACACCACGTTCAGACCCGCCTCGATCGCCGTGGCGAGCACCGCGGGATTGCTCCCGAAACCGCCATCCCCGATGAGCGCCACCGAGGCGCGGTTCGGCTGCGCCACCTTGACCCCCAGCGCGGCGGACGGGCCGAAGCCCATGGTGCACAACCCGCTCGGCGTGATAAACGTGCCGGGCACCGTGATGGCGAACTGCTGCCCCACGCCGTTCTTGTTCCAGCCCACGTCCGTGACGATGAAGCCGTCTTCGGGAACCGCCTTGCGCACCTCGCTCAGAATGCGCTCGGGGCGGAGCGGGTACTGATCGGAAGCCCACTGCTCGGCCCAGTTCGCGGCGAACGCCTGCCTGCCCGCGGCAATCTCGTCGCGCAGCGACGCGCGCTTCGCGGGAGCGCGCTGCCGCAGCTTCCGGGCCGCGTCCACCAGAGCGCCCAGCGCGAGTTTCGCGTCGGCCACGATGCCCAGTTCCGTCGCCAGATTGCGCCCGATTTCGGCGATATCGGTATCGATGTGGAACAGCCGCGTGGGCGGCCCGGCGAACGTATAACGCGGATCCCAGGAGCTCGAACTGGCCTCGGCCAGGCGCGTGCCGATGGCCAGAATCAGGTCCGCCGTGCGGCACTTGTCGTTCGCAATCGGCGTGCCCCAGAAGCCCGTCATGCCGAGCAGCAGAGGATGCGCCTCGTGCATCACGCCTTTCCCCATCAGCGAATGGGCGACGGGAATTTCCAGCAGCTCCGCGAGTTCCGCCAACTCCGCCGTGGCGCGCGCGGAGAGCACTCCGCCGCCCGCATAAAGCACCGGGCGCTCGGCATCCGCCAGTTCACTCACAATTCGCGCGGCCGTCGCTTCGTCGATGCTGGGCCGGGTCATCTCCGCGGGAATCTGCCGGAAGGCGTCGACGGGAAGATCCGCCGAGAACATGTCCATCGGGACGTCGACGAGCACAGGGCCGGGCCTCCCCGCTCTCGCCAGATGGAAAGCGCGTTCGATCGTGCGGGGCAGGTCGCCCGGACGGTCGACGCGGTACACACGTTTGCAGAAAGGCCGGTAGACCTGAAACTGATCGGCATCCTGATGGAGATTCATCTCCTGATGCGGATGCCGGCCGTAGTAATAAGACGGAATGTCGCCCGAAATCACCACCATCGGAATGGAATCGAGCGCGGCATTGGCGACGCCCGTGGCAGCGTTCGTGAGCCCGGGACCCAGGTGGGTCAGCAGGACACCGGTCTTGCCGGAGGCGCGCGCATAGCCATCGGTGGCGTGCGCGGCCACCTGTTCGTGTCGCGTGGAGATGAAGCGGATGCGGCTCTTTCCCAGAGCGTCGAGAAACGCAATATTGGTGTGCCCGCACAGGCCGAAGATCACTTCGACGCCGAGGCGCTCCAGATATTCGGTCAGCAGATAGGCCGCGATGCGTGTGCCCGCGGCGGGCGCCTTCTGAACGGATTCGGTTTGCAGTTGCAATGCCATGTCGGTTTTTCCTGCGGTTCCTTAAAAAATTTCCGAGTTATAAAATTCGCCGAACAGTTCCGCGTCGCTCGGTCTGTCCTCCGGCAGCGGCTGACTCACCCACGTGACGTTCATGTAGTGCTTCAGGTGAATATTCTCGTTCGTGATATTGCCGCCCCAGATGCCGCAGCCCATGCTCGAAGTCATTGGCATGCCGTTGGTGAAGTGCCCGGCGTTGGCGCGCGACTGCGGCTGACGGACCATAATCCGGCTCACCGGCGCCATCAGCGCAAGCCGGTGAATGTGGTCTTCACTAAACGAATAAATGCCGCAGGAATGCCCCTTACCGCCCGTTTCAAAAATGCGCCGGATCATGTCCAGGCCGTTGTCGAAACCGGAGTAGCGGAATATCGAAAGAACGATACCGAGTTTCTCTGTCGAGAACAGGTGCTCTTTGCCGATTTTGTCTTCGGGCACGATGAAGAACGTCTTGCCTTCGGGCAGCGCAATGCCCGCTTTGGCCGCCACCACCGCGGCAGGCCGCGCGATGGTGTCGGCGGTGCGATGCCCTTCGGCATCCCAGTAAGCCTTTTCGAGCAACTGCTTTTCCTGCTCGCTGACAAGGTAGCCGCCTTCGCTTTGCAACTGCGCGAGGAAGGCGTCATAGATGGTCGATTCCACCACCAGATTGCCGTCCGCCGAGCACCCGGAACCGAAATCGTTCGTCTTGCTGATGCGGGTATTGCGGGCGGCCTCTTCGATATCGGCGGTTTCGTCGATCAGCATGGTTGCGTTGCCCGCGCCCACTCCGTACGCCGGTTTGCCGGAAGAGTACGCCGCGCGGACCATCGCCTGGCCGCCCGTGGCGTTGGTCAGGTCGCAGATCGCCATCACTTCCTGCGCCATCGGAATGCTCGGCTTCTCCACGCACTGCAGAAGATCTTCCGGCGCCCCCGCCTTCTTCAGTGCCGCGCGCATCATCCGCACCACCTCGCCCGTGGTTTTCCGGCTGGCCGGGTGCGGAGAAAAAATGACGGCGTCTTTGCATTTCACGGCATAAATAGCCACGCTCGCGGGCGTCACGTAAGCGCTGGTGACCGGGATCAGCGACGCAATCACGCCGGCGGGTTTCGCGTATTTCACAATGCCCTTCTCGGGGATCTCTTCAATCACGCCGATGCTTTTCTGCCGCAACGCGTCCCGCAGAATACCGAGGATCTTCGCGCGGCGCGTCGGTTCGCGGCTGCCCATGCCGCTCTCATCGACGCTCATGTTCGCCAGGCGCAGGGCAGCCGTCTCATTCCCCGAAGCCCAGGCGACCGCGCGGCAAAGCCGGTCCACCTGCTCCTGATCGTAATGTTCCAGGGCCTGCATCGCGGCTCTGGCCCGCGCCAGCATGTCCGCCGCGGTCTGTCGTTCTTCGGGTGTAATCTCTCTTGCCATATTGATGAATCCAGAGCTGCTTAGTCCAGCGCTTCAAACGGCCGGGCCGGTTCGCCATCGTACTCCACCGGTATCCGGATCCGCATCGGTTTCTCTCTTGTATATTCTTCGGCCACTTCCGCCGTCAGCCCCGCCACCCGCCCTGCGATGAACAGCAACATGCCTGCCGATGGCGGAAAGCCAAGATCGTAGAGGACCGCGGCCAGTGCGCCGTCCACATTGATCGGCAGCGGTTTGATCTTCGCTTTCGCGGCCGCTTCCAGCGCGACCATGAAACGAACTCCGTCGCATTGCATGCCGGTCGCCCGGGCCATGCGGAAGAGCACCTCCACCCGCGGATCCGTGGTATGGACACGATGCCCCAGGCCAGGCAGACGCGCGCCTTTCGTTCGGGCGTCGTCGATGGTGAGAGCCGCCGCGTCGTCAATCGAAATACTCTCCGCCGCGGCGCGCTCCACGCCGGCCGCGATCATCCGGATGCAGGCCGCCCCCGCGCCGCCGTGTTCGTCGCCGATGGCCAGCACTCCCGCCGCCACGGCAGCCGACGGGGACTGCCGGTTGCCCGACGCCGCCAGCCTTGCCGTGGCGCAGGATGGCGCGCCCGAGCCATGGTCCGCAACCGACACCAGAATCGCGTTCAGCAGCTTTCTTTCATGGCCGTTGGGCAGCCGTCCCTGGTGAAGCAGAAAGACGGTGTCCGCGAAGGTCGCGTGCTCCATCAGTTCCGTAATGTCGTAACCGCGAATCCGGATGGACGTTTCGTCCGAGGTCACAATCGCCGTGCGCCATGTCTGCATAAAGTCCAAGTATGAACCCCGGTTCGGAAGGAAGTCAGAACGCGTATTTGAGCGAGAACTGCATCACCCGCGCGGTCGTGTTGTTGCCCGGCGCCGAACTCTGCGCCAGCGGCGCGATCCGCCCGAAACTGGCGCTATTCAGTGCCGCCGTGGGCGGGCCGAACATCACACTGTTTGGAAGGTTGAAGGCTTCCGCCCGGAAAGTAGCCGTGCCGCGTTCACGAATGTTGAAAGACCGGGAAAGAGACAGGTCCACGTTCATCACGTTCGGCCCGGCAATCGTATACGGCCGTGTGGAAGCGTACACGCCCGCCGGAGCCGTGGACGGCGACTGAAACGCGTTGATGTTCAGGTAATTCGTGACGCTGCCATCCCCGTAAACATTCGGCAGAATCTGCTGCGCTCTCTGGTTGGTCGCGGTTGTCAGGGCGACGTCGGTGCCATACGTGGCCGACGTCAGATTCCCGTTGCTCCAGCGGATAATCGGCGCCGCCTGCCAGCCGTTCACCAGCAGCCCCAGCCAGCGGTCGTTGACTTTGGGAGAAGTGAGAGTGCCCGACAGGTTGATCTGATGCCGGTGATCCGAACTGCAGTTGGAACGGTCCGCCGAACGGTTATTGGGATCCACGTACGAAGGCCCGGTCAGTTCCGTGGTGGAGGGGTCGGCAATGCAGTGCGAGTAGGTCCAGTTCGCGAGCACGCTGAAGTTGTTCGAAACCCGGTGCTGCGCGGAGAGCAGCATCGCATTGTAAGCCGACGTAGCCCCGGCATCCAGATAGGCCACGGTGCTGTAGTAAGGCCCCCACGTGGGATTCTGCAGCGTAAAGGAACGGCGCGCCGCCGTATTCGTCGCGCTCGTGCTGGAGCAGGGTCCGGGAGCGGTCAGGCCGTACTGCCCCGCCGCGCAGTTACCCGGAATGTACTGATCGAGGTTGAGTTCACGGCTGCTCCAGAGGTGTGCCGTGTGGTTCCCGATATAACTTCCCGAAAGAAGCCACTTCCCCACCTGACGCTGAACCGAAAGGTTCCACGTATTCACCTGCGGCGATTTCAGATTCGGATCCGACACCGCATAGACGCCGCTGGTGGGGAAGAAGCCCAGCGATTTCGCCGTGCCCGACTGCGTGATGTAAGGGTCGCCGCCCGGATAGCCCTGCCACGGATTCGACAACGGGAACGGACCTCCCGCGCGGGTAAGCGTCGCGCCCCACGGCGGATTGTTCGAAACGCGCGTGTAGAAGAACATGTGCGGGTTGTCGTAAAGCAGGCCATAAGAAACCCGGACCGACGTTTTGCCGTCGCCGAACGGATCCCACACCACGCCGATGCGGGGCAGAAAATGTTCGGCACGGTTGTTGTACTGGTTGTTCGGCGGGTAGCCGGCGTCACCGGGGAAGATCAGTCCCGGAGGCGGCGTCAGCGCCGGACTCGCCACGGGCGGCGTGCCGATCTTACTCGCCAGGAAGTTACTCATGCTGAAGGTTTCCACATACCCGTCCGTGTTCCGCTGCGGCAGGTAGGGTTCGAAACGCACGCCCAGGTTGAGGCTGAGATGCGCGCTGACCCGCCAGGCGTCCTGCACATAGAGACCGTAATAATCGGACTTGTCGTTGTCGTAAAACGGCCTGCCCTGGCCGAACGCGTTGAGCTGCCCGGTGACGAAGTCGGCATAACCCAGCCCCGCCACGCCTCCGGCCGTGGAGTACTGACCGGTGAAATTCAAATTTCCATTCACGCCGCGTGTGTTCTGGGCGTGCAGATAGGCGCGGATATACTCGGCGCCGAACTGGAGCTGGTGTTTGCCTACCAGCAGTGTCAGGTCTTCGGCCCCGGAGTAAGTCAGCGTATTGAAGTAACCGGGATTGCTGGCGCCGCCCGCGAGAGTCGCGCCGTTCGTAATCGCGAGGTTCATCTGGGCCGGGATGAACGAACTGATCGGAATTCCGAAATCCGACGGCGACTTGAACGCCGGAATAAAACGCGGATTCAGACTCCGGTTGGCCGAGATGTGAGCGCTGCTGAGAAAGGTGGGGCTGAACGAATAGCTGTGGCCAATCGCCGTGGACTGGATGTTGTTCGACTGTCCGGTGGTGCTGCCGGTAAACAGCGGATTCGCGGGATCGTAAAACAGAGGCGTGTAGTTATTCGAAAGGATGTAGCGCACGAACACGCTCTGCTTTTGGCTGATGGTGTAATCCACCTTGGCCGGAATCTGGTACTGGCGCTGGTTCCCGCCCGTCGCATAATTGACCAGACCGCAGGCATTCAGCTGGTTGGTCGGCAGCAGTTTCGCGATCTTCATGGCGATAGGATCCATGAGAGACACCGGGATGACATTGCCGACAAACGGCGCGATCAGGTTAATCTGCTTCGGCTGGCACTGCGTGGACGCGATGACGGTGAAATCGCCGCTCAGCATCGCGGGTGTCATGGAAAAGCCGGTGGTCCCGCCGGGGTTCGAGCGCTTAATTGTCGATTGCTCGCCCACGAAGAAGAACAGCTTATTTTTGACGATCGCGCCGCCGATGGTGCCGCCGAACTGGTTCTGCTTCAGACTGTCGCGCACCAGTGCGGTAGCCGTGCGGCCATTGAACAGGTAATTGCGGAAATACTCGAAGGCGTTGCCGTGCAGAGAGTTCGTTCCGGACCTTGTGGCGACTGTGACCGATGCGGCCGCGTGCTGTCCGGTCTGGGCGCCCACCGAACTCGTCTCCACTTTGAATTCCTGCAAAGCATCGGGGAAGGGAAGCGGCTGGTTCAATCCGTTGAACGGCTCGTTCGCGGTTGCGCCATCGAGCGAGAACGAGATCTGATTCGCGTTGGCGCCCGCCACCGAAATGGTCACCGTGGGGTAATTCTTGTTCGTATTGAGGTCGGAAGCGTTGGCGCCCTGATTCGTCGCGCCGCCCACCAGCAGGATGAGCTGAGTAGGATCGCGGGCATTGAGCGGGAGATTGATGATCTCGTCGTGATTGATCACCTGGCCCACGCCGGAACTGCGGGTTTCCACCGCGAGCGTCTCGGCCTCCACCGTAATGGTCTCATTGATGGAGCCGACTTTCAGCGTCGGATTGATGGCGGGATTGGTATTCACTTCCAGCACAATTCCCGGCTCCACAAAGGTGCTGAAACCTTCCTTCGTCACTTCCATCCGGTAAGGGCCGATAGGCAGACTGGGAAGCAGATAAGCGCCGTCGGAACCGGTAACCGCGCTGCGGGAAAAACCGGTCTCGGTCTGGATCACCTTCACTGTCGCGGAGGGAACGGACGCTCCGGTGTGGTCATGCACGGTGCCGGAAATCTGTGAGGAGGAAGTCGCTTGCCCCCAGCCGGCGGCGCACGTCAGCAAGGCGGACAAAGCTACGCGAACGAAGAATTTCATCGATGAACTCCTGGGGTGACGGGAACACGTGGCTGCGTCGGCTCAGCCGTGCAGCGATCTCACCCGGACCTTGTAGGCTGACGCTATCACGCGGAAATTCCGCCTGACAAGAAAGTAACGGTGTCGATACGTTACGCCGTCAGCGGAGCGCGGCGCCCTGTAACGGTGGCGCACCGTAACAGGCGCGCTTTTGACACGCGACGGTGATAACCTCGATTCGCGGCCTTATGAGCGCACAGGCCGCTTTCGGCGGCACCAGGGGAAAAAAGTGGACTTGGCCGCCGGAAGCGAGTCCGTGGTGCGCGTGTTTCTCCAAAGGAGATCTTCGTTTGATCAGGAATCGTGTCACCGCCGCTGTGGTTGCGGCTTCTTTCTTGGCTCTGCTGGCTTTCGCGCAGAACCCGCCCGCCAGTCCGCAGGGAGCCCCCGCGCAGGGGCGGGGACCCGGCGGTGGCCGAGGCAGGGGCGGCCCGCGGCTGCGAAAGACCGTGCTGGTCTGGGCCGATACCCGCAACGGCATTGCCCAGCACGATTCCACGTCCCATGCCATGGCGCTCATCGAACGCCTCGGCTACGAATCCGGCCAGTGGGACACCTTCATCCGCACCGATTCGAATATCATTTCCTATCGCCCGCTCATGACCACCGGTCAGCCGGCGAGCGGCGGCCCCAGCCTCGCCAACGTGGACGCGATCTTCTACATGGGCCATCGCGATATCCAGCTCGACGACCAGCAAAAGGCGGATCTGCTGAAATTCGTTCACGACGACGGCAAGGGTTTCGTCGCGGCGCACGTGGCCCTCACGTCCATGCAGTCCTGGCCGGAGTTCGGCGAGATGCTCGGCGGCGTGTATGACGAACATCCCTGGGGAAATGTGGCCGGAACCGTGATCAACGAAGACCCCTCTTTCCCGGCTACCAAACACCTGCCCCCCAGTTTCGCCCTCACCGACGAGTTCTATCAGGCGAAGAACTTCTCCCGCGAAAAGAGCCGCGTTCTGCTCCGGCTGGACCTTTCCAAAATGCCGCCCAACCCGGGCGTGCACAGCACCAACGGGGACTTTCCTCTGGCATGGGCGAAGATGTACGGCAAAGGCCGCGTCTTCTACGGCTCTTTCGCGCACGCCGCGAAGACCTGGGATGACCCCGACATTTACCACATGTATTTCGAAGCCCTGCGCTGGGCGCTCGGTCTCACCGAGGGCGACGCCACGCCGCGCCCCTACACTCCCGTTGCCGCGACTCCCGCCGCACGTTAGGAACACACATGCGAACCCTCAATATTGCCATCGCAGGTCTTGGCCTGTCCCTTGTCGCGGCGGCACAAACAGACTGGCCTACCTTCGGACATGATCTCGCGGGGACTCGTTATTCACCCCTGAAGGAGATCACTCCGGGCAACGTCACGAAACTGACCCCGGCGTGGACTTATCACATGGACGCATCGGCACCGCCTGCCACACCCGCGCCGCCTCCACCGGAAGCCCACCCCGGCGATGCGCCGCCTCCACCCGCCGGACGTGGCGGCCGGGGGCGCGGCGGCTTCGGCGGTCCGCGCAACTCTGAGGTTTCTCCCCTGGTCATTGATGGCGTCATGTACCTGACCACCGGTTCCAACCGCGTGGTGGCGCTCGAGCCGGAGACGGGCAAAGAGATCTGGACCTACAGCGTGAAAGACGGCGCGCCTGCCACCCGCGGACTCGAATTCTGGGCGGGCGATAAACAATCGCCGGCGACCCTGCTCTTCGGCACCTCGAGCGGCAAACTCATGGCGCTCAACGCGAAGACCGGCAAGCCGGTGCCCGGCTTCGGGAACGAAGGCGTGGTCGACATGAAGCCCGGCGCGCTGAACGGCCTCGCCGATTCGACCTTCGGCCTCTCCTCCCCGCCCATCGTTTATAAGAACCTGGTCATCACCGGCGCGCACGTGCAGGAAGGCCCGAGCATCGGCGCGGCGGGCGACACCCGGGCCTGGGATGTGCACACCGGCAAACTCGCCTGGCAGTTTCATTCCGTGCCCCGCCCCGGCGAACCCGGCAGCGAAACCTGGCAGGGCGACGACTGGAAGAATCGTTCCGGCACCAATGTCTGGGGCTTCTTCACCATCGATGCCGAACGCGGCATTCTCTACATGCCGTTCGGCGAGCCCACCACGGATTACTGGGGCGGTGACCGCAAAGGCCAGAATCTCTTCGGGACATCTCTGGTGGCGGTCGACGCCATGACCGGCAAACTCAAATGGTATTTTCAGGCGGTCCATCACGACACCTGGGATTACGACATGGCCTCGCCCCCGGTGCTCTTCGACGTCACGCAGAACGGGAAGAAAATTCCGGCCGTGGCCGAGATGTCGAAGACCGGTTACCTGTACATCCTGAACCGTGTCACCGGCGCGCCCATCTTCGGGATGGAAGAGAAGAAAGTGCCCGTGGACGACGCGCTCCCCGGCGATTCGGCCTGGCCCACCCAGCCGATCCCTGTAAAACCGCCTTCCCTCGCGCGCAACAGCTTCAAACGCGAAGACATCGCGACGGTCACGCCGGAACTGCAGAAATACTGTCAGGATCTCTTCGACAGCATTCCGGGCGGCCTGCACGCCGGCGGACCCTTTACGCATTATTCGACGACGCCCAGCGTCATCTTCCCCAGTTCCATCGGCGGCGGCAACTGGAATCCGCCGTCGTTCGATCCCACGCTTGGTTACCTGTTCGTGAATACGATGGATTTCGGCAGCCTGAATACGATGGTGAAAAGCGCCGACGGGACGCGCTACAGCCGGTCCGGCTATAACGGGCTCAGCCGGTTCTGGAATGCCGACGGTAATCTGCCCTGCAACCAGCCCCCGTGGGGACGGCTGTTCGCGATCAATGTCAACACGGGCGACATCGCCTGGCAGACTCCCCTCGGCATCACCGATACACTGCCCGCCGATAAACAGAAGACCGGACGCCCGAACATCGGCGGCTCGCTGGCCACCGCGGGCGGGCTGGTGTTCATCGGCGCCACTGACGACAGCCGCTTCCGCGCGTTCGATTCGAAGACAGGCGCCGAACTGTGGGTCACGAAAATCGATGCGGGCGCGCACTCCGCGCCGATTACTTACAAAGGCAAGGACGGGAAGCAGTACGTGGTGGTCACGGCCACTGGCGGAGGTTTTCTGGGCGACCGAAGCCGGGCGGATTCGGTCCAGGCCTTTGCATTAAAGCCCTGACGGCCTGCGAAGATCGCTTACAAAGACAGCCGCAGAATCTCCGAAGCGATTCGCAGGAACGCGGTGTGGAGTTGCGCCGTCGACGGCGAGAAGACGTAGAGACCCTGCGCCTGCTTCGCGTTAAACGAAGGGGAAGCGGGATCGTTCGCGATACGCGCCATCAGGACATTGTCCGGGGGCGCGCCCGGATTCCCCCCCAGCCCGATGGCATAGATCAGCGGCGATAAGTTGGCGTCGCTGCGGATTCGGTTCGCGGCATCGTCGAAGGCATTCTGGCCGGAATTCGTCACATTGGTATTCGCCACATACGAATTGGCGATGCCCGCGCTGGTCAGATTGACGGGCAGGTAAGCTGTTGTGGAACCAGTGCCGTTCGTGGAATTGCCGTTTGCGTCCGTGGCGGGCAGTCCGCTCAGCGCGCCGGGCAGCGATTGCCCGGCGCTGAGTGTATTGGAATTCCAGAAACAGCCGGTACTGTTGGGCGCGGGCCGGTTTTCCGTGACGTCGTTCAGCGAGTGCGCGGCGGGGTCGGAAAGACCGCTGATCAGACTGCCGCCCGAAAAAGCCAGAACCACGCCCACCAGAGGCTTCGACAATCCCGTGCAACCGGAGACGGGCTTTGAGATCAGCGCGGTGAAGTCCGCTGTGTAGGTATTGGCAAGCCCGTCGGTAAACAGCACGATCACGTTCAGCGCGCCGGGCTGGTTCAGCCGTTTCAGCTCTCCGTACGCATCCCACATCGCCTGCGCCGTATTGGTGGCCCCGTTATTCGATTGCAGCTGGCCGATCATCGTGGTGACATTCGGAGAGTCGCTCTTGAAACCGGAGGAAAGATGATAGGCGACAAAAGTACTGCCCGTGAAGACGACCAGCCCCACGTTGTCTCTGCCCCCGGCGAACATGTTGGTAAAGTCTGTCGCCGCCGTCCGCATGGCGCTCATCGCATTGGCCATGGAACCGGAATGGTCGAGGACCAGAACCACATTCACGTCGCGCCGCTGCGCCGTGGCGGTTAACTGAATGTGGGCTGAGCTGTAGCCGGCCAGGGAACTCATGGAGAGCGGCACATCGGCGCTGGCCGTGATAGTCACCCAACGGAAGTGTGTCGAATTATTCTGACCCACGCTGATTGAGCTGGAGATATTCTTCATCTGCCACGCGGCGGCCGAAAGATTCGCGTTGAAGACTTTTTGCGCGACCGCCGTGGCATTGCCCGTTTGCGACGCGATGTCCTGGCCGACGTTCAGAGAACGGGCGCCCGCCAGCACGGCCGCGTCGAGAGCCGCGGACACCGCCGATCGCATCAGGTAAGCGGTCGCCCCGTCCACGGCGAGGCCGACCATCGGAATCAGCGCGAGGCACAACAATGCCGCCAGCACCAGTGCCGCGCCGCGTCTGCCGTCTTTCGCTCGCCGCCGGGAGCGTCCGTCAAATGGTATCCGCATTTAAAACATCGCCTTTGTATAAATACCCGTGCCGGTGAGAAAGCCCGCCCAGTCGTAATCGGAAGTGCTGAAATAGGTCTCGGCAAGATAAACCACGTCACCCTGCGACATCGGCATCATCGTCAGAAACGCCGCATTCACCCGCGCCGAAGGGTCGTTCAGATTGGTGACCGCTCCCCCGCTGTCCAGCACGGAGGAAGCGGGCGTGACGTAGGAACTGGCGCGCAGTGCCGCGTTCCCGATCACAATCCGGCGCGCGCAGACCGCCTGGCCATTTCCCGTCCCGTCGATTTCCGTCAGGAGGATGACACCGGATCCGCCCGAATCCTGGATGTGCAGGCTGCCCGCGATCTTCAGCACGAGATTTCGGTTGGCTGCCTGCGAAAAATCCACGCCCGTGGCAAACATATGAGCGACGTTGCGATTCAGAGCCTGGACTTTCATCGAACGCAGCATCGACATGCCCACGGTTGCAGTGCCGGCCAGCAGCGGCAGAAAGACAAACGACGCGGCGAGCGCGAATTCGAGGATCGTACTGCCCCGACTCCGTAACGGATGTTTCCCGCCGGTTCTCCGCCTCATTCGGTCTCTCATAGCGGAGGAGCCACGCCGCCGGGCGAGCCCTCGATCCTGTCCGCCGCGCTGACGTTCATCGGGATCGCGGCGCCGGAACGCAGCAGCGGAGCCAGCGGCGCGAACTGATAGCCCGAGATATCCACCTCGACCAGGTTGCCGCCCTGATTGGCTCCTGGTTTCGTGCCCAGGTCCGTCAGGCTGACCGGATCCAGAAAATGAACGGACAGCGTCCCGGATTGCGAACCGCTCAGCAGACCCATGGCCTGCGCGGTAACCACCGCCTTAATGGAGGCCACCTGACCCAGACTACCGGAGACCTGGCCGGTCACGGCGTAGCGAACTCCTTCCTGCACGGCATGCTGCAGGCTGGCCTTGACGAACAGGCCCCACGCCGCGTCGACGATCAGAAACGCCATGGCGAAAAATGGAAGCACCATCAGCATCGCCTCGACCAGCTGGGATCCGCGCCGCCGCGGGCTCTTCCGGTCATGCGGCCCTGTTTCTGCGATCCCCGCCGCGCCTCTCCTCACGCCGCGCCCGCCTTCGGATCGTCTCCATATCCGCGGCGCCGCTGCGGTTCCACCAGAACCAGGGAACGCAGCACGGGCCGGGCGCGGTCCTCATCGGCTTCCGTAACAAAGCCGTTCGGGCCGTCCCACGCGGCCTGGCCACAGTACGCGTTCTTCAGTCCGAAAACGGCGACCTCGAACCGATCCCGCGCGCCGATCTTCACGAACAGCTTCGAAAGGTAAATGCGCACGGTCCCTTCCGTGATACCGATACACGCGGCGATTTCTTTGTTTTTCATCCCCTGTGCGAGCAAAGTCACCAGCTGGCTCTCCCGCCTGGTCAGCATCACCGTTCTCGAATGCTCCGGTTCCGGAGCCGACGGCAGAACGCTGCCCCGGACCGCGCAGGTCAGCTGGTGGACAAATTCGTCCTCGGATATATCGCGCAGAATAAATCCGGCCACTCCCATTTCCAGTGCCTGGTGGCGAAGCTCTTCAGAGAAGGATCTTGCCCACAAAAGAAGCCGCGCACCGGGAGCCGCGCGGCGAAGAGCCGAAACCAGAGCGAGAGTCATCTCCGGGATGAGATCGATCAGGATCACTTCCGGAGCCGCTTTGCTGACAAGAGGCAGCAGGGCCGCAAGAGCGGGCTCCGCGGTAACCACGCGGAAGGAGGGGAGCCCGGTCAGTAAGGTGCGCACTCCCAGTGAGAGCAGCCGGTCGTCCGTGTAGAGAACGATGGTGGCGCCGTCGCGTTCACTGTGTTCCATAGCTCAATGTTATTGGAGAATGTGTGACGAATAACAGCGCTAATACTTGTTTATTTTAGTGGTTACTCGTGGCCACATTGACCTTTAGGAGTAACACCATCGCTGCTCCGTAATACAGTCTTTTCTGTCGCTAAGTGATCAACGGGAATTCCCCGCATACTATCAATCCTCAACCTGGATCTTTTTGCACGATTACCGTAAATTCAAATCACGCAATGATTTTGAGAAGAACAATCCGGGCAAGAGTAGAACTGCCTTGCTCTGTTTGGCTCCACGGGAACGACCTCGGCATCGTCCGGGGCGTTACCGAGGAGTTGGCCCGGGAGTCGCTGGTCGTGATTGTAAAGCGGTATTCCGGGTCAAAGCAGTTGACAGACCCGAAGCCGCTGACGGACACGCACCTGGCCGACGCGATGTGGCTGAAAAAGGGCCTGGCGGTCCTGATCTTCGTCGAACTCCCGTGCGCCGGGATCGGCCGGCCGCGGTTGCTGCAGTGCGCGGCGGTCGTAACCCGCGTTCTGCCGCTGCCCGGCGGTCTTCGCCTCGTCGCCCGGATCGGCCGGATGAAAGTTACCAGCCGCGATCCGGAGTCTCTGCTCAGAACCCGGACCGGCAGGCACTCGCAGGCGGCGGGTGTCATTCACGCGGTCGCCCGACCGCTTAACCTTCCACCCGTGATTCAGGAGAATCACCAAAACCTCACTCAATCCAACTCAGGAGAAAATCAAATGTCTTTCTTAAAGAATCTGTTCGTTGAAGAAGATGGCCAGGACATGGTCGAATACGGTCTGGTGATCGCGCTGGTCGTCATGGCGGCGGTCGCTCTGCTGACGGGGTTCAAGACGAACATCGCCACGGCCTACACCGCGCTCGGCACCAACGTCACCACCAACATCAAATAAAAGACCGCGCGCAGTGCCGGGGGGCTGTCACACAGTGTCCGAAGTGCTGACACACAGGATCGGCGGGGCTGTCTGTCAGCCCCTCCCGGCGCGGGGCGGCGGAAATGCCGCTCTGCCAAAGCCAGGCATATGCTCAAAAAATTTATCTACGAATGCGATGGCCAGGACCTGGTCGAGTATGCCCTGCTGGTGGCCATCGTGGCATTGGGCTCGGTTGCCGCTCTCACGGCATTCCAGAGTGCGCTGACCGCCGCATGGGCGGCCATCAGCAGGAATTTATCGGGTTAAGGGCAGACAGGCGGGTTAAGGGCAGACAGGCGGGTTAAGGACAGACAGGCGGATTAAGGACAGACAGGTATGAAACGGCGACTGATCACGGTTATGTTATTTGCCCTCGTGTCCGCGGCGGCCTCGAGCACGGTTCTGTATAAGATCATTGCGGCCGGCACCCGGCAGCCGTCCCGGCCGGCGACCTCGAAGGTGTTAGTCGCCTCCCGCGATCTCACTGCCGGGGCATTGCTCGGCGACGCCGATGTGGCCGAGGTCGAATGGCCCGCCATCACGGGCGCCCCGTGGCTCTGGCGCCGACAGGACGTGGTCGGCCGGGGTTTGCTCAGCGCGATCAACCGGAACGAGCCATTCGCCGAAAGCCGCCTGGCCGCCAAAGGCGCGGGCGCGGGGCTGGCGTCGTCCATCCCTCCCGGCATGCGGGTTATCGCCGTCCATGTGGATGAACAGAGCGGACTGTCCCGCTTCATTCTTCCCGGCATGCACGTCGACGTAATCTCCACGGGAAACGCGGCCGGACCGGGCGGCGCGGGAATGTCGGCGCGAACGATTCTGCAGAACGTCACGGTGTTCACCGCCGGCGGGGACATCGAACGAGACGCCAAAGAGAAGCCGGCCGCCGTGCCGGCGTTCCATCTCCTGGTCACGCCGCAGCAGGCCGAGGTGCTCAGTCAGGCGGTGGCGCAGACCCGCATTGAACTGGTGTTGCGCAATCCGCTGGACAAAGGCAGTTTCCTTTCGGCGCTCCCCCCGGCCCAACTGGTCGCGGCCGACACGAGGATCCCGAAAGTCATCCGGACGGTCCTCAATACGCCGGTCCCTCCCAAGATCGTTCTCCCCGCCGCGCCGCCGCCCCAGGAGATCGCGCCGGTCGTGGAGGTGATTCACGGCAGCAAAAGGACGTTCGCCACTGTCGGCGATGCCGCAGGTCAGGATTCCAAAAAATGAAAATCGTTTCCCTCATCGCCGCGCTGTCTTTGGGTGCGGGACCGCTGTCCGCCGCCGACAGCAAACAAATCACCCTCACGGCGGGCAAGTCGTTCGTGATCGATACCGCCGCGGATCTCGAACGCGTCGCCGTCGCGACGGAAGACATTGTGGAAGCCGTCGCGGTGACGAAGCGTGAGATCGTGCTGAACGGCAAGGCGCCGGGTGAAACGAGCGTGATCGTCTGGCTGCGCAACGGCGGCGCCCGGCAGTCTTACGACGTGCGGGTCGAGCCGTCGGCCGCGAAGGTGGAAATGCTCCGGCAGCGTTTAAAGACGGAGTTCGGCAGCGCGATCGAAGCCGATGTCGACGACAAGACGGTGCTGCTGCGCGGTCAGGTAAAAAATCAGGCGGAGGGCGAGAAAGCCATGGCGATCGCCGGCATTCTGGGCAAGCCGGTGAATCTGATGACGGTCGCCACCCCCCCGGCTGAACCGCAGGTCCTGCTGAAAGTGAGATTTGCGGACATCGATCGCACCGCCAGTATCGGTCTGGGCGCGAACCTCTTCAGCACCGGCGCCGGAAATACCTCCGGCAGCCTGACGACGCAGCAGTTCAGCGCTCCCACGCCGGGCGTCATCAACAAAGTCAATGAGACCTTCACGCTGTCCAATGCCCTGAACGTCTTTCTCTTCCGGCCGGACCTGAATCTGGGCGCCACCATCCAGGCTCTGGAAGCAAAAGGCCTGGTGCAGATTCTGGCCGAGCCCAACGTTCTGGCCACCGCCGGCAAGCAGGCGAGCTTTCTGGCCGGCGGCGAGTTTCCCTATCCGGTGGTGCAGAGTTCCGCGGCCGGCGCGAATAACGTCACCATCCTGTTTCGGGAGTTCGGTATCCGTCTCAACTTCACTCCGGCTGTCACCCCTCGCGGCACCATCCGGCTGGAGGTCGCTCCCGAGGTGAGTTCGCTCGACTACGCCAACGGCCTGACGTATCAGGGATTCAACATCCCCGGCATCTCCGTGCGGCGTGTCAAAACCGAGATCGAACTGGAGAACAACCAGAGTTTCGCCATCGCCGGTCTGCTGGATAACCGGGTCACCGAAAATCTGAGCAAGGTTCCGGGGCTGGGCAACATCCCGTTGTTGGGCAAGCTCTTCCAGTCGGAGTCGATCGTCAGAAACCATTCGGAACTCCTTGTGGTGGTCACTCCCGAACTGGTGCTGCCCATTCCCGCCGGGGCCGTTCCGCCGGCGGTCGCGATGCCGAAGGAATTCCTGAAAGGGGGCGCTTCAAGCTCGTTGCAGGCCAATCCGGCGGACGACCGGCCGCTTCCCGTGCTGCCGCAGGTGCCTTTCGTGCCGGCCGAAAAGAACTCCCCGGTGCAGCCGGCGCAGGATACCGCAGCCGGCCTGACCGGGCTTTTTAAAGAGAAAAAATAGTATGACGCCCACGATCTTAGTGCCAACGATCTTATCGGCTCACCCCAACGCCGCAACGGACGCAGCGCCGGACATCGCCACGGATACCGCCACGGTCGTCGCCGTGGCCGACGCCAACCTGCGCGGCCAGATCTGTGAAGCGCTCCAGCGCATGGCGGTGCCCGTGGTCGAACCGAACTGCGCCGCCGGCACTATAGAGGATCTGCTGGCCTCGGTGGAACGTTTGCGGCCGGCGATTCTGATCCTCGGTTTGTCCGGTCTGCCGGGCGACCCGGCGGCGGCGCTGACGCGCCTTGCCCGCCTCGATTACCCGCCCCGCGTGATCGCGGTGAGCGACAGCGCGGACCCCGAACTGATTCTCAAAACCATGCGCGCCGGCGCCGCCGAGTTTATTTATCCTGCCTCCGGATCGGGCACTCTCGAGCCGGGCGCCGTGACGGACTCCCTCCGCCGGGTTCTCGCCGACTGCGAACGCTTCAGGCCGCAGGACCGGTCCTCCGGCACGGTGATCGGCTTCGTGTCGGCCAAGGGTGGTTGCGGCGCGACCACGCTCGCCTGCCATGCCTCGGGATATCTGCGCCAGGCGGCAGGCAAAGACGTGCTGCTGGCGGACCTCGACTTCGCCTCCGGAATCATCGGAACCATCCTGCAGACGCCGGCGCGGTATACCGTGGACGACGCGTTGCAGAACCTGCACCGCATGGATCGGAAGCTCTGGAAGGCACTGGTCGGGACCACCGCCGCCGGGCTGGACGTGATGCCCGCGCCCGCCGACCAGCCCAGTCCCGTCCTGCCGGCGTCGCGCAAAATGCCGAAGATGCTCCGGTTCTGGCGGACGCACTACGATTTCACCATTCTCGACCTCGGTCACGGAACCACGCCCATGCTGCTCGACGTGCTCGATTCGCTCGACACGCTGGTGCTGGTGGCGACCCACGAACTGCCGGCGCTGCGCCAGGCGAGGCAGCTCATGCACTCGGCGCCTCTGCGGAACTTCGGCGCGAAGCGTCTGAAGCTGGTGATTAACCGGATGCCGCAACGAGCCCGGATGCCGCTTCCCGAACTGGAGAAACTGATGGGCCACGAGATTCATTCCGTTCTCCCGAACGATTACGAGCGGCTGACCGAGGCGTACTCGGAGCCGCGGCTGCTGGGGGCCAACTGCGAACTCGGCACGCAGCTGGGCAGGTTCGCCGCCCGCCTCGCGGGTCTCGCGCCGGCGGAAAAGAAGCCGCGCCGGTTCTTCTCTTTCGGGAGGTCCGCATAAATGTCTTATCCGGGTCAGACGGGTCTGCAGGTCGCCTCGGAGAGCGACTGGGTGGACCGGATCATGGAGCCGCGAGCCGGGGGCGCCGACTATCAGGAACTGAAGTTCGCGCTCCACCGGAAACTGCTGGGCCGCGTGCATCTCGAAGCGGTCCTCGCGCTGCCGGAAGACCGGGTCCGGCGGGAAGTCCGCATCGCGCTCTCGCAGCTGCTCGACGAGGAGGAAGCGCTGCTGAACGCGGTGGAGAGGCAGCGCATCCTCGACGAAGTGCTCGATGAAGTGTTCGGCCTCGGGCCCCTCGAACCGCTGCTTGCCGACCCGACCATCTCCGACATTCTGGTGACCACGCCCAAACTGGTGTACGTGGAGCGCAGGGGGAAACTCCAGCGCACCCCGGTCGAGTTCAAAGACGCCGCGCACGTGATCCGCATCATCGAGAAGATCGTGAGCCGGGTGGGGCGGCGCATCGACGAATCGTCGCCCATGGTGGATGCGCGCCTGCCCGACGGTTCCCGCGTGAATGCGGTGATCGCGCCGGTGGCGGTGGACGGGCCGATGCTGTCGATCCGGCGCTTCGGCAAGACACCGCTGCGGAGCGCCGACCTCGTTCGCAATCTGGCGTGGACCGCGGGCATGGCGGAACTGTTGCAGGCATGCGTCACGGCCCGGCTGAACATTGTCGTTTCCGGCGGCACCGGTGCGGGAAAAACCACTATTCTCAACGTGCTGTCCTCCTTCATTCCCGAAGACGAGCGCATCGTCACCATTGAGGATGCCGCCGAGTTGCGGCTGCAGCAGATCCACACGGCGCGCATGGAAACCCGCCCCGCCAACATCGAGGGCAACGGCGCCATTCATATCCGTCAGCTCGTCATCAACGCGCTGCGCATGCGGCCCGACCGGATTATCGTCGGCGAGGTGCGCGGGGAGGAGGCTCTCGACATGATGCAGGCCATGAACACCGGCCATGACGGCTCGCTCACCACCATTCACTCCAACAGCCCGCGCGACGGCCTGTCGCGGCTCGAAGTGATGATGGGCATGGCGAACGCGAGCATGAGCGTGCACTCGATCCGCCAGCAGATCGTCTCGGCCGTCGATCTGTTCGTTCACGTGTCGCGCTTCAGCGACGGAACCCGCCGCGTCACGCACATCACGGAGTGTGTCGGCATGGAATCGGACACCATCACCACGCAGGACATTTTCCTTTTCGAAAAGAAGGGCGTGCTCGCCAATGGCCGGGTGACGGGGCAGTTCCGGGCCACGGGTATCCGCCCGAAATTCTGCGAGACGCTGCGGACCGCCGGCTTCAACCTGCCAGGCTCTCTGTTCCAGGCCGTTGTGGAGATCGGATAAGCGCCCATGCTGCTCTGGACTCTTCTGTTTGCCGCGTTCGCCGTGATTTTCGGGGCCGCCGCGCTGGTCTGGTGGCAGGTGGAGGCGAACCGCCGCTTGAGCCGCCTGATGGGCGGTATCGGCCCGCATGGCGGGACCTCGCAGGCAACGGCCGGGCTGCTGGCGGGCGCGCCCGCGTTGCAGGTGGAAGCGCCCGCGCAGCAGGCGGACGCGCTCAAGCTGCAGGCGGACGCGCTCAAGCAGCAGGCGGATGCGCTCAAGCTGCAGGTGGAAGCGCCCGCGCTGCCGGATACCGCCGTTGCGGCCGGCGCCCCGGCTTCCCGCTTCCTCAACCTGCGCTCCTGGTTGCTGACCATGGGAGCGGGCGCGGCGGGCTTCGCTCTGGGGCGATGGCTCGAAGGCATTCTCGGGCCTTCCGCGCCCTTTCTCGCGGCCGTCGTAATTGGGTCGCTCCCGCGTATGGCCCGGGCGAACTCCCGCGATAAAAAGCTCGCCGCCATGGAAGAGCAGTTTCCCGACGCGCTCGAATTTCTGGCCCGGTCGGTCCGTGCGGGAAATGCCTTTTCCGTTGGCCTCGAACTGCTGGCGGGTGAAATCGGCGATCCTCTCAAACCGGAGTTCCTGAAGCTGACCCGCGAAATGGCGCTCGGCGCCGGACTGGAGGAAGCCCTGTACCGGCTGATCGGGCGCGTGCCGCTGCCCGAAGTCCGATTCTTCGTCGCCGCCGTGCTGCTGCAACGCGAGACGGGGGGTAATCTGGGCGAGGTGCTCGGGAAGTTGGCCGTTTCCGTTCGTGAGCGCATGCAGTTGCGGGGAAAGGTGAGGGCGGCCAGCGGACAGGGTCGTTTGACGGCGCGGGTTCTGACGTGCCTGCCGGTGGCGACCATGATTCTGCTCAAACTGCTCTCGCCTGCCTATATCGACGCGATGACGGACAGTCCGGTGGGCCGGAACCTTCTCGCCGCGGCTGTCGTTTCGCAGCTTCTCGGCTATCTCGCGATGCAGCGGATTATCCGCATCGAGGTCTGAAACATGGCACTTCCGATCGCTGTCGTTACCTTCCTGATCCTCGGTTCCATGATCGGGGTGTTCGGCTACCGGCGCTACGTCCTGGCAGGCCGCCTGTATGAAAACATCGATCCCGTGCCAACACTGCAGTCGCCGTCGCCCGATGCCGGAAGCCAGTCTTCCGGCGCCCTGCAGGGGCTGTATGCCGCGATTTTCCGGGCTGCGGCGGCCTTGGCGGGCAAACTTCCGCCGCCCTCCGGGGCGGCTTCCGCCCTGCAACTCAAATTGCTCGCGGCCGGCTACCGGGAGCCGAACGCCGTGACCATTCTCTACGGGCTGAAGCTGCTGGCGATGGGCGCGGTCACCCTGGCGATGCTGCTGCTCGAAACGCACTTCCCCGGCGCGCTGCTCCTGCGGCTCACCGGCATTGCGATCGGCCTTCTGGCCGGCTTCCGGCTGCCCGACTTTTTTCTCGCCAGACAAGTCACGCTCCGGCAAAAGAAACTCCGCGGAGCCTTGCCCGACGCCCTGGATCTGATTGTCGTCTGCGCCGAAGCCGGACTAACCATCGACCGTTCCTTCCGGAACGTGTCGCACCATCTCTCGATGGTGCATCCCGAACTTTGCGCGGAGTTCAGTCTCTTCACGGCGGAGGTCAGCGCCGGTCTGCGCCGGAAAGAGGCGCTCGAAGGCCTGGCCGTCCGTACTCAGGAACCGGAAATGAGAAAATTCGTCGCCGTTCTCTCCCAGGCGGACCGCTTCGGGACCAGCATGGCCGAAGCCCTCCGGACGCACGCCGAATACCTGCGCCGGCGGCGGCATCAGGAAGCCGAGGAGCGGGCCTCCAAGGTCGGCGTGAAACTCATTTTCCCGATCTTCTTTTTCATCATGCCCTGCATGATGCTGGTGACGGTCGGGCCCGCCGCCATCACCATTGCGAGTCAGATCACCGAGATCTTTTCCGGAGGCCGGTAATGCAGCGCACGGGCGCACCCTTTGTGGATTATTACGAGCTGATGCAGATCAGCCCGAAAGCGCAGCAGGAGACCATCCAGCGCGTCTACCACATTCTGGCCGGCCGCTGCCATCCCGATAATCCGAACACCGGGGATCTGGAGCGGTTTCTCCGGCTGAAGCAGGCGTATGAAGTCCTGAGCTGTCCGGAACGGCGCGCCCGATACGACGACGAGTACAGCGTTCAGCAGACCCTTCCGGTGGAACTGTTTAACCTGCAGGATTTCGCCACGGGAATCGACGGCGAGGCCAACCGCCGGCTGGGCCTGCTGTGCCTGCTTTACGATCGCCGCCGCGTCAATCCCGAGGAGCCCGGCGTGTCGCTGCTGCAGCTGGAACAGATGATGGTCTCGGCGCGGGAGCATCTCCTGTTCACGGTCTGGTATCTGAAGGACAAGGCCTATGTGCGCCAGACCGAAGACAGCAGCTATGCCATCACCAGCGCGGGTGTCGATCACGTGGAGCAGGGCTTGCCCCGCAACCGACTCTTGTACCGGCTGCTGAAAGAGGCCGAGGATGGTTCCGTTCGCTTTTCACCGCACACGCCGTTTACCGCGCCGCCGGTGCGCGCGGAAACTGAGCCCCAAAGAAACTGAGCCCCAAAGAATCTGAGCAGCAAACAAAGCTGAGCCCCCAAAAAGCTGAGATGAATAACTTATGATGCCCTTCGATTCCGCCACGCACACACTGGTTACAACGCTCGTCCTCGCCGCCGCGGTGACGGACCTGCACCGCCGCCGGATTCCAAACTGGCTCACTTTCTCAGGCGCGGCCGCCGGGCTGTTTCTGAACGCGATCACGTCCGGATGGGCCGGAGTGAAGAATTCCCTGCTGGGTATGATCCTGGGCTTCGGCTTTTACCTGCTGCTCTACAGCCTTCGCGCGATGGGAGCGGGAGACGTCAAACTCATGGCTGCCGTGGGAGCGATGGTAGGACCGGGACACTGGCTTCTGATATTCATGGCCAGCGCGGTGGCCGGGGGGGTGCTCGCGCTGCTCTGCGTGCTGTGGAAAGGGCGGCTCAAAACCACGCTCTGGAACACCTTCTTCCTCGTGCAGGAACTGGCGCATGGCAGAGCGCCCTTTCAGCGTCACAAACACCTGGATGTGAAGGACTCGCGCGCGCTCACCATGCCTCACGGAGTGGCCATCGCCGCGGGAACCATGGCGTGCCTGTCGCTCGCCGTGATTTGAAGTTTTTCGGACCGCAACTGGCGAGCCCGGCCGGAAAATCTCCGGCCGGCCCCCTGCCACTCTCCGCCTTCTTACTTCTTCGAAGGCGAATCGTCGGCCTTTAAATCTCCCAGCGCATACTGAATCCCGGCGCGGATATGTTCCAGCATCGGCGTCATCGCATACACCCGCGCGCTGTGCCCGTGTCCTTCATAAAACACCCGGCCCTTCCCTTCGCGGCGAATGTAGCTGAGAGCGTAATCGCCGTCGCTGCGCGGATTCGATTCCTTCGCCTTGTCCGCGTCGCTCATCTTCCCGTAATCGATGCTGGTCAGCACATGCACATTCGTTCGCGAAAACGAATCCTGCGCGAACGTATACGTCTCGTCGTGAATCTCGAATTCCTGCCCTTTGAACATCGTCGTCAGAGGACTCTTCGGATCGTCGATCTTCACCGTGATCAGTTGCGGATCCGACCAGTGGAACTTAAAGAACCCGCCGATCAGGTTATTGAACTCCGGCCACTGCAGAACCGGCGCCGCTTCCCCGCCACGCCCGCCGCCGCGTCGTGGTGGCCGTCAACTATTCACCCGAACCGGCCGTCGAGACGCTCGACACCCAACTCCGCGCCTGGGGGCTGGCCCCGGGCGACCTGGCGCCTGCGCTGGCCAAGGCGTACGAGCAGAGCATCCTCTACAGCGAGCACACATTCGGGCCGGCCGCGCCGAATATGGGTTCGTGGAACAGCGGCACGCTCCGCAATCTGTACGGCACGGCGTGGAAGGCCGCCTACGATCGCGGCGCTTACAAGAAATACGACCAGGCCTTTGACGCCAAACGGGACTATGCGCGGAAGGAGGACGAGATCGTCCACCGCGAGATGGCCAGCCGCATGGATTTGCTGGCCAAATCCGTG
>Ga0118677_10004824_pt1 | contig 24170 bp, 18 predicted proteins | sample AliMusrvi5mmetaG_FD_86154 | JGI IMG/M metagenome (GOLD analysis project Ga0118677, IMG submission 86154)
TCCAATTTCGGCAGGCCCATCGCAACTTCCTCCTGGGTGATATCACGCAAAAATCAAGACGTCAACCCAAGTTATACAGCCCCCCTAGCATTCGCGCCAGCCCTAATGGCCACACACATCACCGGCCAGGGAACGGCAAAGTCGCTCGTGGTTTTCCAACATCAGGCAGTCTCCTACCGCAATTTCCGCCTAAAGGCGGGACTACGAACGCTCGTTCGTGGACTTTGCAGTTCTCCTGAATCACCGGCCACAAATCCCGGCGGAGCTAAAAAAACCGGCTCCACGCCAAAAATTTTCCCTGGGACGTATTGCAACACAGCAGGATGGGCCATTAGGATGGAACCAAGGATCTTACAGAGAGGCCACGGCGGCCAGTGCGTTGGTCGGTATAGTCGGCCTCAAAGAGTTTCTCGCGCTCGTTGCTTACTATTTCATGCTAGCCGGCCACAACCGGCACTGTTCAAGGAGCGGGTCTATGATTCGATATTCGTGTGATCTGTGCAGGCGGGATCTCGACCCGCAACACGATCTTCGCTACGTGGTAAAAATGGAAGTCTTCGCCGCAATGGACACTGTTGCAAACGAAGATAACGACAACGATCACCTCCAAGAAATCCAAGACATCCTCGAACGTCTGGATGATGCCGACGATGATCTGATTGGTGAAGAAGTCTGTCAGCAGCTCCGCTTCGATCTCTGCCCCGAGTGCCGCAGGAAATTTGCGAAGAACCCTCTGGGCCGCGAGAACTTTGCCACCAAGGTTGGTGGGTTTAGCAAGAACTGAAATAACCGCTCTCTTCGGCCATGGCATCTAGCATCGCATCCAGCAAGGCTTTGATCTCGTGGAAGCGTTTTGAAGGGGCAAGCATCTCCGCGAGTTGCTGGATGTCAGGTTCGGTAGGTAGGCGATGGATAATCGCTATTTCCGCTACAGATTGTCGTGATTACGTGTCGATGGAACTTGACGAGGTGGTTTTCCCGCCACGGAGGAGCGTCTTGGAAAACGTCAGACTTAAGCGATGGGTGTTACTACCCCTGGTTTTTGCTTGGGCCACAGCCATGCTGATGGTGGTGGGGGCTGCCGCGCAAAGCGATTCCCCATCGGGTGGATCGTTTGGTCAGTCCATTACCAGCGGATTCCAGAATCTTGGCCGGTCGACAACTCCTCCGCCCAGTCAGACCGATGATCCGATTGCCTTGAAAACGCCAGCCAAGGCAGGCATTGAACTCTACGTAGCCGTCGCACATCTGTACGTGGAAAGTGGCAAGTTCGCGGAGGCTGAAGAACAGTACCGGCAGGCGTTGAAGAAGGCCCCCAACGACCTCCGGGTATTGTTGGGCTATGCCATGCTCAAGGATCAGATCAATCAGTCGCAGGAGGCCCTGAAATTCTATCAGCAGGCGGCGCAGAAACATCCCAAGCAGCCATCTGTTTATAATAACCTAGCCATACACTATGCCCGGCGCGGCATGGTCCGCGAGGCCATCGAGGCTGCCCAGCGTGCCGTCGATTTGTGCCCGCGTGAACCCCGTTATCGGAATAACCTGGCTGCGCTTCTGGTCGAGGCGGGGAAGCCTCAGGAGGCATTCAAACAACTTCGCGAGGTCTATGACGAGCCTGTCTCGCACTATGATTTGGGGTTTCTGCTGAACAAGCGAGGGATGCAGGCTGCTGCATTGCAGGAATTCACGATTGCCCTCAGTCTTAGCCCCAGAATGACGTTGGCCCGCCAGTGGGTGGAGCGTCTTTCCCGTGAGCGAAGCGAGGTGAGTCCGACCGCAATCAGTATGCAGCCGCAGTCGCAGCCGTCACGTGGACAAGCGCCGGTTGTGTTTACCCCGAATCCACTGGCCGCTGATGCCAATAATCTTCGCCGTCTTCCTCCGGTGAACGATCCGCGTTATCCAGCGGATCTCAATCGCGACCCGCAAGGTCCGGAACTCGCTGCACCCAATCCTCCCAATTGGCAACGGTAAGGTTTGTGGTGCGGCCGTCTCGGCTGTATGCGCAGGCGGGCCTCGATCACAAGGTGGCGAAGTGCTAGCAGTGACAGCAACTCGTAGGGTGCGTGAAGCGAACCACCCCGGAACTGGTGAGTTGCGCGCGACGTCGAACCATCGAGAACTTACCGCTGTTTTGGACCTGTTCGCGTAACGCACCAATCCTGCTCCACCCACCCGGGAAGAAATGTGGGCGCAGCAGTGACAGCAGTTCGCCGCTTTACGATCGAGGCCCGCAGGCGAGACGCCTGCACCACAAGAATGGCAAGAAGACGTGGGAGAGAAAGTCTCACCCTGCCTTGGCTTGGAGGCCTTTCTCTTCCTGCTCCTCGATCGGATGGATGCGGATCGTGGCGCCGGGCGGCATCCGCCGTTCAGGAATGATGCCTCGTTTGGACGATGTCAAGAAAGGGAGAAACTCGGCCGCCGCCCCATCGGGAAATTGCTGCTGAAGCTGCGCAAGGATCTCCTTCCAGATCAGGCCGCTACGGTAGATCACCCGATAGGCGTCCTTCAGTTGCGCGATCGACCTCAAATCGTAGCCGGCGCGCTTCAGCCCAACCTGGTTCAGTCCCACCACGTAGCTACTCTGGCCATCGATAGTCACGAAGGGCGGAACGTCGCGTGAAATGTGGGCCAAGCCGCCGACCATCGCCAAGGTTCCCACGCGACAGAACTGGTGTACTCCCGCGCCGCCAGAAAGAAAGGCCCTCGATCCGACAGTCACATGGCCAGCCAGCATGACGTTATTAGTCAGAATCACGTGATCGCCCAGGTGGCAATCGTGCGCGACGTGGGCGTTGCACATCAGTAGGCAATGATCGCCGATCAGCGTCGTGTGGTCCGGCTGCATGGCCTTATGGATCGTGACATTCTCGCGGATCATATTGCCCGATCCGATAATTACCCGGCCAACACACTTGGGAACGCTGGAATGCTGGGGAATGCCGCCAACCACCGCCCCCTCAAAGAGCTGGTTCTTTTCACCCAGCGTGGTCCCGCTCTTAATGACGACATGGCTCTCCAGGATGCACTGCGAGCCGATTGTGACATCATCCTCGACAACGCAGAAGGGGCCAATCCGAACGCCATCGCCAAGTTTTGCCGTGGGAGCGACCGACGCCAAAGGGTGAACATGCATAACGTGTACCTTGAAGCGGTGGAGGAGTTTTTTAGCAACCACCCGCCAGAATATCAAGTAGGTCAGGCTTTCCAGCCTGACGTTGCCCTGTTCACTGTCAGGCTGGAAAGCCTGACCTACAGCAGTTTTGACATTTTGGCGGGTGGTTGTTTTAGGGTGCGCGGCGATCGCGCCGCGCGCACAAGCCTAATCTGACTGCTATCATCGGCCAGTCAAAGCCCGCAGGTTTGCTGGATTCTGACCGGTAAAACGGATTCGCCACCTTTGCCGCTTGAAACACCACTTGGAAGGAGTGTGTAAAATGCGAAGCGAGGAATCAAAAAATGCCGTAAAGGCTTAATCTAGTTTCTGTTGCGCAAAGGGTCAACGGCAAGTGGAGTAGAAACTCGACGGAGAGCCGAAAAACATTGCTTCTCCTCCGTCATTCGTACTTCGTTATTCCCTCGAGAGCCGCATCTTTCACCTCTCGGTGGGCCACTGCGGCACGCCGTAACTGCCCGCAGGCCGCATCGATCCGCGCGCCTTTTCGATGGCGGATTGCAACATTCAGCCCTCCCTGTTCCAGAATATCGACGAACCGCGCCACCGCGCTGGGATGCGGCGTGCGGAACTTCAACCCTCGCACTGGGTTGTAGGGAATCAGATTGATCAGCGACGGCCGGCCGCGGAGCAACGCAACCAATTGCCCGGCCTCGATCGGGCCATCGTTCAGCCCGGCCAGCAGAATGTATTCATAGGTCACGCGGCGGCCCGTCTTCTCAAAATAGGCATCGGCCGCGGCCAGCACCGCCTCGATGCCGATGTTGCGGTTGGTCGGCATGAGTTGCGTCCGCAACTCGTCGTTGGGGGCGTGCAAGGATACGGCCAGGTGGTATTGACAGTTCTGCTCGGCCAGCCGGCGGATGCCCACAGGTAGACCGACGGTGGAAATCGTGATCTTGCGGACGCCGATCCCCAGACCATCTTTCGCGGATGCCACGGCCAAGGCCGGCATGAGCCGATCGAGATTGGCCAGCGGTTCGCCCATGCCCATGCAAACGATGTGGCTCAATCGCTCTTCCGGTTGGAGCAACCGCTGGAGTTGCAGCATCTGTTCGAGAATCTCGCCGGCGGTGAGGTTGCGTGTCAGACCGCCCAATCCCGTGGCGCAGAAAGCGCACTTCATCGCACAGCCGACCTGCGTGCTGATGCATATACTGCAATGGCCTTTGTCGTCGCGGAGGAGTACGCATTCAATTTGCCGTCCGTCCGCCAGCGTCAGCAGCAGTTTCTCCGTGCCGTCGTCATCCTTGCGGTGGAGGGCGATTTCGGCCGACCAGATGATGAACTCCGCCGCCAATTGCTCCCGCAACCCAAGTGGCAGGTCCGTCATCTGCTCCCAGGAGCTGGCCCTTTTTTCGTAGAGCCATTTCCGAATCTGCGCAACCCGATAGGGCCGCTGGTCATGCTCCAGCATCCAGGTTTGAAGCTGTTCAGCGGATTGATCGAGGATCGGAAGCATACCACTATTGTAGACCGAGCACCTACGGATGGGCCAACCGCGCTCGGATGGCGTTGAGGTTCTGTTGGGCACCTGGAAACTGGGGAAAGAGGCGTACGACCTGCTCGAAGTCCAGTTGGGCGCGACTCAAGTCGCCTTTCTGCAAATAAGCAAGCCCGCGGGCGTTATAAATCTGGGGTGCAGCGTCGTGGATTTTCAGGATTTGGTTGAGCGAGCCAATGGCATCGTCGGGGCGATTGAGGTCGAGGTACTTGGCCGCCATCATGTACTGTGATTGGATGGTTTCCGGCGACTTGGCGTCGATAGCGGTCATGCGCTGAATGCACTTCACGGCCTCATCGAGATTTTTCTGTTTGAGGTGGATTTCAGCCCTGCTCATCCAGGCGGGCAGGAAGTTCGGATCGCATTGCTCCAAGGCAATCGTATTCTCCTTCATGGCGTTCTCGAGGTCGTCCTTCTGCATGTAGGTGACGCAGAGGTTGTTGTGATCCGAGGCCTTGTCATAGCGGACGCCCAATCCCGCCTTGCTGAAAGCGATGGATTCGTCCAGTTTGCCTTGCCTCCTCAGGATGATGGCGAGATTGTTGAAGGCATCGTGATAGCGGCCGTTCGACATCAAGGCGCCGCGGAAGAACTTTTCCGCCAGCGCGAGGTCTTCCGCCGCGGACTTGCGAGCATAGTAAACCCCCAGGTTGTTATTGCCGTAATCGTAGTTGGGTTTGATATCGATGGTCGCCTGAAAGGCATCGGCCGAGTAGTCGAATAACAACTGTTGCTTTTGCGATGGGTCGAGTTTTTTGGCTGCCGCCTTGAAATCTCCGGCCGAGCCGGCGAGCAACAACGGCTGCTTCAGCGCGGCGTCAAGTTTCATGGGCGGCCCCTTGAAATTTTCGGCCACATGGTCAAACAACTTCTGGGCTTCCTTGGCGTCGATATTCGACATCTTTTTCGCATCGCTGTCGTAGGCGATGCCGATGTGGTTGTAGGCAAAGTAATTATTCTCCGTGACCTGCACGGCATGTTCAAAAAGTTGGTAACTATCGACCCAATAGCTCACCTGGCGGAAGGTCACCGCGCTGAGCGCCACGAGCACGACGACCGAAGCGGCCGCCAGGGTAACGCGCGTCTGGGGCCGGCGATCGGCAACTTCCTTCAGCAGCCAGGCAACCATCAGATAGACGCCGATCATCGGCAGATAGGTATAGCGGTCGGCCCGGGCCTGCGTGCCAACCTGGACGATGCCGATGACGGGCATCAGCGCGCCCAGATACCAGAACCAGCCGACGGCCAGGAAAGGCCGCTGCCGAAAGAACCAGATCGCGGCGCCAGTAATCGCCACGAGCAGCGCGGAATAGACGCCAAATCGGACGTAAAACTCGCTTGTCCAGCCGTTGGGAATCATGTGCGGATGGGCGTAAAACGGGGCCAGGCCGGTGGGCCAGACCGTCTGCCGCAGATACTCGCCGCAAGAGACCACGGCGTTCAAGAGCCGAGCGTCCATCGGAAGTCCTTTGAGGTCATTCAGCGCCACGCCTTTATCTTGGCCGACCACGGTCATCAAGCAGTCGCCGACCACCATCGCGAACCAGGGAATCTTTTCGACCAGCAGAAATGTTGTCCATAAGGTCCGTTGGTCGCCGGCACGCATTCCATATCCGAGCAGGAAGAACAAGAAGCCGACGACAAACACTCCTCCTCCAACCAACAGATCAACTGCACTGAATGCTTGGGCAAGAACATACAGCACCCCTAATGTGCTAATTCCCATCACGATGCCGCTCACGACCATGACGATCGTGCCGATCGCGGCATCGATCGCGGGAACCTGCCCGTTCATCCCTTCGCGGCCGGGCAGCGATAACGCCTTCTCCCAGCGGCGCAAGGGCCAGATGTCCAAGAGCATGAAGACGCATGGCAACGTGACGATCATCGATTTGGACAACAGCCCCAAGGCCAGAAGCAGCGTGATCAGCAAATAGCTGCCGATCTCGGGAAACTGTCTCAGCCACGACGCCGAGTTGTTAACCGACGTGAAGACCAGCATCCCCACGACCGCCATGCCGATCAGTACGGGCAGCAGAGTGGACAGCAGGAAGCTTAGATTAGGCAAGACCAGCAGGCGAACGAACAGAATGGTGAGTATGGCCCCAATCCCAAAGGCCGCCAGGAAGGACGTTGGTTGGATCGGCCGCCGCCGTGCGTACCAGGCGTAGGCCAGCATCGAGGCCATCCAGAACAGTCCACAAAGCACGTCCTTTCGCTCGGCGGCCCAGGCCACCGATTCGACCCTCAGCGGATGGACGCCAAACAGCGCCGCCACGACGAAACTGGGCCAAAGCGTGCCGGTCATCAGTCGCAAGGCAAGGAACAGCAAGACGGCGTTGACGCAATGGATGACCATGCTGATCAGGTGATGTCCGCCCGCCCAGCTATCGACGTAGCGTGCGTTTTCCGGCTGCCATACGCCAAAAGTCTGGAAATCGAACATGTGCGAGATCCAGGTCAGGGGGTGCCAGTTTCCCTCGTGGGCGTCCGAGAAGGCCCAGATGACATTCTTCCAGGTCAATCCGCTGACGATCTGGGGTTTCGCATATATGTACACATCGTCGTCGCAGACCGTGAATTGATGCCCCACCGTTTGCACGTAGAGGGCTGCGATCAGTACGGCCAGCCCCAAGCTGAGCGCAAGTGTGATCCGGCGGCGATCCATCGGCGGAGGAGGGGTATAGCCACCATGGTATGACGCGTCGGATGAGTTGTCGGACCGGTCTTGGACATCTTTCAACGCGCGGCGGCGTAATTCGTACTTATTAGCCATAATTCTATTTTGGTTTTCCGGCAGGAAACGTGCAAGTGGCCATAATCTTTCCATGCCCTGTTGCATAACTCTGCGTTGCGCTACATTATAGAGGCGATTTCACAACCGTACGCCCATCATACTACCCCCCGGAAGCATTAGTTGTGTTCGACGAAGTTCAACCTCTCATTGGGCCTTACGACGAGCCGCCGATCGCCTTCCGAGACTTCGATCCTCGTGCAGCAGAGATCGCACGACAAGTTGCCGGGCTTATTTCTCGCCATCTTCCTTCGGCACGGGCGGAACATGTCGGCAGCACGGCCGTGCCGGGCTGCGGCGGCCGAGGGATCGTCGATCTGCTGATTCCCTGTCCTGAAGAGGATGCTGAAAAGGTCAACATGTTGCTGGGCCGGCTCGGCTTCCGGCAAGGCGGCGAGACGTTGTTTCCTCCGCATCCGCCCACATACCAAGGCGTGTGGATCCACAATGGCGACGCGTTCTTGCTACACGTCCACGTCCTGCCCGCCGGTACGGACGAGGTCGATTCGATGCGATTTTTTCGGAGCTGCTTGCGGGCCGATGCGGAGCTTGCGCTGGCCTATGTCCAGCAGAAGCGGGCCATTATTTCCAGCGGCGTGACCGATGCGGCCGAGTATCGCCGCCAAAAGGCCGATTTTCTCAAGTTGGTGCTGGGGTGAGCCTAAGTACACGTCCAAAAACAACTTGTGGTGCGGGCCCTCGCCTGCACATGCAGCCGAGACGCCCGCACCACAAAAACGCGGAGTTAATGTTGGACAGGTACTAAGCGTTCTTATTCCAAGCCCGCAAGGAAGCTGCCGAATTCCTGATCCAGTTCATCGCTGTCCGTGGGCCGTTTCGGCGGATTTGCTGCTGGCGGATTTGTCGAATGTTTCTCCTTGGCCGGTGGTTTGGCAACCTTCTCGGCTGGAATCGCGTTGGGCGGCGTTTCGCGCTGGGCGGGCGACCCTTTCTCGGCGGAAGCCGCTGGGGAATGTCGCGGTTTTTCCACGGTTTGAGGCTCAACTGCCCAGGGAGATTCCGTGCTGTGACCGCCTGATTGCAACGAGGAGTCAACATCCAGGGGTTCATCCAAGACGTCGATCATTGGCAGCGTGGGCAGTTTGTCATCGGCGAGCGGCGGCCACTGCGTGGCGGTCGTGTCGGCCGGCATTGCTTGCGTGGGGGTAGCGGGTGGATCGTTAAAAATCTCTTCCATGTCCGCATCGGCCAGGGCCAAGATGTCGGGTATCGGCATCTCGCCCGAGTCGCTCTCGCTGGCCGGCTCGAAGGGCAAGGCTTCCTCGGCTTCAAGCATGGGCAATTCCTCTTCGCCATCCAAAGCAGGTTCGCCGAGATCGGCCTCGCCAATCCCTTCCACCTCTTCGATGAATTGGGTGTCGGGGATCGATTCCAGGTCGCCGTCGTACTCATAGAGGACATGAAACGTCAGCGGCCCGATTGTGAACTCGGCGTCCGGCAGCAAGGGTGCCAACTCGATGCGGCGGCCCCCGATCATCGTGCCGTTGAGCGAACCCAAGTCGTGCAGCATCAGGAGTCCGTTGTCTTCGGAAAGCTCGCAGTGTCGGCGGCTAATCAGAGGATGGGCCACCGTGACGTCGGCTCCGCGACTACGCCCCAGCACGGCGGGCAATTTCAATGCGACTTCGGTTTTGGTTGTATTGCCGACGACGACAAGAAGTTTGGCATTCATGCTCGTTATGCCTGCATTTCGCCAGGAAGGGGGGGAGACGCAACGCATCAATTCTCTGCGTCTGATACCATCATAATCTCCTATCGTGGCCGCTGCAATCATGTTTTTCGATCTAAATAACCCATTGGATGGGGGGTTGACATTGTCTGAGATGTGGATTTAATGGATCTAAAGGCTTAACTGCCCTTGAATATGCTTCAGGAGAGCCTATAATTCGGAACTCTGGAATTGTTCCGGGCGGGTGTAGCTCAGTTGGTAGAGCACGACGTTGCCAACGTCGTTGTCGTGGGTTCGAACCCCATCACCCGCTCCTTTTTTTCGCGGAGCCGATCCCCAGGCTTTGAATACGCTAGGTGGAGCACCTGTGCGAGATTGGTTCCGCGGTGATTTCTAGAGTTTTTAGCGAACGGCATACCAGCATGACACATGAGCACGACGACGATGAAGCCTTGGAAAACCAGGGAACTTTCGGATCGGGAGAAATTATCGCCGATCAAGCGGACGCCTCCGGGGACGAGGAGGGTCAGGAAGAACGTCCCAGGCTAAGCCAGGATGTCAAGATCGACGAACGCAGCGCCTGCGAACGGCACATTACCGTGACCGTGTCGCGTGAAGACATTGATCGCTACCTGAACAAGGAGTTTAGCGAATTGATGCCGGCGGCCCACGTGCCGGGTTTCCGTCCCGGTCATGCGCCGCGGAAACTGGTCGAGAATCGCTTTCGCAAAGACGTTGTCGGCCGCATCAAAAATGCGCTATTGATGGATAGTCTGGCCCAGATCCACGACGATTACGAGCTTTCCGCCATCGGCGAGCCAGATCTGAACCTAGAAACGGTTGAAGTGCCGGATCAGGGTCCGATGACCTTTGAATTTGACCTGGAGGTCCGCCCCCAGTTCGACCTGCCGCAATGGAAGGGCCTGCAAATTGAGAAGCCGGTGCGAGAGTTTACCGACGCCGATATCCAGCGTTCATTGAAGCAGATTTTAACCAATCGCGGCAGCCTTGTGCCGATAGACGATCCGGCGGAAGCAGACGATTACATCACCGCGAACCTCACCTTCAAGCACGGCGACCAGGTTCTTGCCAGTGCTACGGAAGAAGTCATTCGTCTGCGCCCGGTGCTCAGCTTCCGCGATTGCAAAATCGAAGGCTTTGACACGGCCATGGCTGGCGTCCGCGCTGGCGAAACCCGCGAATTGACCACCCAGATTAGTGAGGACGCTCCCAATGCCGCCCTGCGCGGGCAACAGGTCACGGGTGTCTTTGAAGTACTCGAAGTCAAGAAGCTTCAGTTGCCGGAATTGACGGCGGACCTGCTGCAAGAACTGGGCGGATTCTCGCTTGAGGCCGATCTCCGCGATACGATCAAGGACACACTCGGCCAGCGCCTGGAGTACCAGCAGCGGCAGCGTGCCCGCGAGCAGATCACTGCCGCCTTGACCGTGGCCGCTAATTGGGAGTTGCCGCGCGATCTCTTGGAGCGGCAAAGTCATCGCGAGTTGCAGCGCGCGGCGATGGAGCTGCAGCGCAGCGGTTTCAGCAAGGAAGAAATTCGCGCCCATGAAAACGTCTTGCGGCAGAACAGCCGCGCCTCGACATCCCGGGCGCTGAAGGAACATTTCATCCTCGAGCGGATTGCCGAGGACCAGCAGATCGACGCCGTTGAAGACGATTACGACACGGAAATTGCCATCATCGCCAAACAGAGCGACGAGTCGCCGCGGCGCGTGCGTGCTCGCTTGGAGAAGCGCGGTTCGATGGACGTGTTGCGGAACCAGATCATCGAGCGGAAGGTGATCGACCTGATCCTTGCGAACGCCGTTTTCCACGAAGTGCCTTACCAGATCGAGGAGAGCGACGTAGCGGCGTTGGAGTTGACGGCCGCCGGCGGCGATCATTCCGAAATCCCCGATGCCAAGCCCGGTGGCGAATCGACCGAGGAGAAGCACGAGACGCACGAGAAAAATGCGGGACGAAACTAGGCACTTGTCCCAGGACAACTTGTGGTGCAGGCATCCCGCCTGCACCCATGCAGCCGAGACGGCCGCACCACAAGACGCGTGTTTGTTTTTTGGCACGTACCAAAGACCTTGCACGTGACGCTTGATTTTCGACCTTGTTTCCGCGGCCCTTGACTTGTAACGGAATACTGAAGTAACGGATTACTGAATTGTGACGGATTACTCTTTTTCTCATCCTTTGACCGTGGACCCTCACATGTCTTCTTATCGCGACTATCAGCGGCAGCGGCAGTTGACGCTGGGTGATCTGCTGCTGGAAAACCGCATTATCCTGCTCCAGGGCGAGATCCATGACGGTAACGCCAACGAATTGGTGATGAAACTCCTGTACTTGCAGAGCGAGAACCGCCGCAAGGATATCCATTTCTACATCAATTCACCCGGCGGTAGCGTGAGCGCTACGCTGGCTATTTATGACACTATGCAGATCCTGAGTTGCCCGGTGGCCACCTACTGCGTGGGTCTGGCCGCCAGTGGCGGTTCGGTACTGCTGGCCGGCGGCACGAAGAGCAAGCGTTTCGCCCTGCCGCACGCCAAGATCATGATGCACCAGCCTTATGGGCAGGTCGGCGGACAGGTGTCCGACATCGAGATTCAGGCCCAAGAAATCCTGAAAACCCGCGACGTTCTGAACCAAATCCTCGCCACGCACAGCGGCCAGCCCATGGAGCGGATCGCCAAGGATACCGACCGCGACTTCTACATGAACGCCGAAGAGGCCAAGGCTTACGGCATCGTCGACGACATTCTTACCAAGCAGATCGTGGCCAAGGAAGAAGAAGAGGAGTAACCGACTATGCCGCTGATTCCTTATGTGGTGGAGAAAAGTGGCCGCGAAGAGCGGGCGATGGACATCTACAGTCGCCTGTTGCGCGACCGTATTATATTTCTCGGTTCGACGATCAACGACGAAGTGGCCAATAGCATCGTTGCCCAAATGCTCTTCCTGCAATCGGAGGATGCCAAGGCCCTGATTCACGTCTATATCAACTCGCCCGGCGGCAGCGTCAGCGCCGGCCTGGCGATTTACGATACCATGCAGTTCATTACCTGCGACGTGGCCACTTATTGCGTCGGGCAATGTGCCTCGATGGGCGCGATTCTGCTCTGTGCAGGCACGGCCGGCAAGCGGCGAGCACTCCCTAATGCGCGGATTATGATCCACCAGCCGTTGGCCGGCATGGAAGGCACGGCGGCGGAAATCTTGATTCACGCCAAGGAGTTCACAAAGGTCAAGGAGCGATTGAACCGCATCCTCATCAAGCACACCGGCCATCCGCTGGAAAAGATCGAGAAGGACACCGATCGCGATTGCTTCATGTCGGCCGAAGAAGCCATGGAATATGGATTGATCGATCAGGTTCTTGAGCACATGGAACCGCCCAAACCGTCGGCTTGAATGGAACGGGAATGAAGATTTAATCCGTTCCGCGGCTAAGTGGGGGGGCGAGATCGCTGTGGCATGGAAGCCGCGGCAACATACCCTTTGCGCGAGGGCTTTATGAAAATCTGGCTAATCGTCGTCTCCGGCCTCCTCGGGTTGGCCTTGGTAGGATGCCGCAATGACCCCACGGTCGCATTGTTGGAACGCGACAACTCCAAAAAGGACAGGGAAATCTACCGCCTGCGGAATCGTATCGAAGACCTGGAGGAGACCCTGAATTCCGCTGCACCGGTCCAACCAGCCATCACCCGCGGTGCGCCGCGAGGAGAAATGCCACCCGAGCCAGGTACAACGGAAAGCGGCCGGTCTGGTCCGGCCATTACCCGTCCTGCTCCGCCTTTTATTCCGCCAGGGCGAACCAACTCCGAGCCTGAGATTCCCCGGCAGGGTGGCCTGCATATCTCTCCCGGCATGGAAGTTACGCCAGGCCAAGTTCCCGATCGGATGCGAGTTCCCGGTGACAGCGCGCCGCCGCGGCAAGTTTTACCGCCCGGCGGTCCTTCCCCCGGCGGGTCATCCCAATGGAACCCGGCTGGCGGTCAGCCGTTGGCTGGCGATTCACCCTTGGCCGATAACAGTCCGGTGGCCCAGATCACGCTGCACCCGGCACTTACTGGGGGAATTGGTAACGGCGGCCAGCATGGTGACGAGGGACTGCTGGTGGTTGTCGAACCCCGCGATTTTAGCGGCAACATCGTCAATGCACCCGGCGATATCAGTGTGGCGCTGCTCGACCCGGCACTGACGGGCGAACAAGCCCGGCTGGCGCGTTGGGATTTCGTTGTCGCACAGACCCAAGGAATGATTCGCACAGGCTCGCAACAAGGAATTCACCTGCGATTGCCTTGGACTTCCACGCCAGCCCACGATCGGCTGAAGGTTTTTGTCCGCTATACGACCCGCGATGGCAGGAAACTCCAGGCCGAGCGGTTGATTGCCGTTGCCCTGAACGATTTGCCGCCAGTCCGGCGTGAGGTTCTCCCGGATGCCGAACCCGCACGGACCGCCTCCCGCCCGCAACGCCCTGAGTGGGCACCGGTGCGATAAATAGAGTTTCGCGACCAATTCTTGCATTTTCCCGAACTCTCCGATATTCTGATAGAATCAAGGCTGCCTCTCGGATCGCGAGTGTCGATCAAAATCGATAGTGACATCCGCTAAAACGCCGCCGTTAAGAGTCTGACCTTTCCAAGGAGAGATTCCATGTTCAGTAGCCAAAAGAGCCACCGTACTCGAAAACGAAGCGGTTTCACCCTCGTGGAACTGCTGGTCGTCATCACGATTATTGGCATGCTCGTCGGCCTGCTGCTGCCGGCCGTGAATTACGCTCGTGAGGCGGCTCGCAATGCACAATGCAAAAACAACCTCAAACAATTGGGGATAGCTTGCTTGGCGCACGAAGAGGCCCAGGGAATTTTTCCAACCGGCGGTTGGGGAAGAGGATGGACCGGCGACCCAGACCGCGGCTGCGGCGATCAGCAGCCGGGAGGTTGGCTCTACAACATTCTTCCCCACCTGGATTTGATTGCCTTGCATGACCTGGGAAAAAGTTTTCCAGGACAGCAACCTGACCTGAATGCCAAGAAGCAAGGAATTCTGCAGTTCGTTGCGACTGCCTTGCCCATTGCCAATTGCCCCACGCGGCCGCGGACGGCGCTCTTCGCCTTCCAGCAAAGTACGGTTGCGAAAAATTCGGGCGGAGTCACCCCGCCGAGCGGTTTTGCGGTCGCTAGAACCGACTATGCCGCCAACGTGGGCGATAAGAACTTCAACGAATACGGAGTCGGTCCGAATGACGAATCCACGTCTGCCCAAGCCGCATATTTCGGTCCGCACTCCAACAACAGCGTAAGTCCGCCCGATATTCCCACGACCAGATGCACCGGCATTTGCTTCGAGCAGAGCACGATTCGGAAGGATGACGTCACGGACGGTCTCTCGAGCACGATTCTGGTGGGCGAGAAGTATCTCGCCAGAACCCTTTATGGCACCGGTCCAACAGGTGCCGATAACGCGAATATGTATGCGGGAATGTGTTCTGACGTTGGCCGCACCACCTACAAAACACCGATGCAGGATCGTGCGGACTATAGTGGCACTGCGGGCGAGACGATAGCCTTCGGCAGTTCGCACCCCAACGCCGCCAACTTCGTGCTTTGCGACGGCGCTACGATCTCTGTCAACTATTCCGTCGATTCAGAACTCTTCCGCATGCTTGGCACCCGCAACGAAGGCACGGCAGCGGACTTGTCGAAGCTGTAGTCGAGTGCCATTGCCGATCGCTTGGTAAATCTCCCCGACAAAGTCATTTAGAACCGGAAGAGCGGAAATTGTGATTTTCAAACCGGCCAAAAAGTAATGCTCTTCGCTTTCCCCAAACAATCCTTTATAATGGCCTACTTGAATCAGTGTCAGGCTGCGCGGTATCTCTGCAATCGCATGGAACAAAGTTAGAGATGCCTCGTTTCGCCGCTTTTGCGTCCCTGCGCCGCAGGGACGTCCAGTCACCTTAACGAAGGAGAAAGAATCATGGGTAAAGGCAACAACAGTCAGAAAAACGACAAGAAGAACAAAAAGGTCAAGCAAGACAGCAAAAATCAACCCGCCAAACCGGCGAACAAGAAGTAAGGAACGCCACGAAGCTTGTTCCCTATTCCGGCTCTCACCGCCGGGTTTGCGGACGATTGTGGTGCGGGCGTCCCGCCTGCCCAAGAGTTTGTGGTGCGGGCGTCTCGCCTGCCAAAAACATTGTGGGTGAACGAGGCAGGCGAGACGCCCGCACCACAAACCTGGCGGAGAGCCCCTATTTCAAGACTTCCAGGCAGCGCAGGCATTCGTGGTCTCGGGTAAGCAACTTTCCATCCACGTAGGCCGGGTTGCACCAGTTCTTGCCGCAAACCTTGGTCGACGAGATCACACGATATTCCTGGGGATCGGTGGCCACGAGATAGGCTTGGCCGCTATCACCGAGCACGAAAAGATTGTCCCTCATAACCAAAAGCGAAACGAATGCCGCCGGACTGGCCAAGACGCTGGTCTTAGTCCAGGTCTCTTTGCCTGTATTGACGTCCAGGCAGAAAAGCTTCTTCTTCGGACCCAATCCGTAGAGATACTGGCCGACGAGCACCGGACTGGAGAAGTTGATTGCCAGATCCTTGCGAACCCAGACCTGCTCGGCTTTCATGCCGGTGCCTGCCGGCGAGATGCGAAAACCCAGCAATCCGGCCTCGTGCGAGGAGACGACGACCATGTCGTTCCCGGCCACGGGAGTGGCGACGTGCCGGCTATACGACGTTTTCACCGCCGTTCGCCAGAGTAGCTTGCCGCTCTGGGCATCTAGCCCGATGACGCCGTCGGAGGTGAACGTCACGACCTGCTTCACGCCCGCTAGCTTGGCGACGATCGGCCCCGAGTAGCCGGGAATATCGTCTTGCGACTTCCAGAGGACTTTGCCATTGGTCTTGTCGAAGCAGACGACGCTTGCTCCATGTCGCCCGCCGACGCCGACGATGATCCGCTGGCCATCCACCAGCGGCGGGCCGGTATAGCCGTGGCGGCTGGCGCCCTGGGCATCGCCTTTTTCGCCGGTGAAGACGGCGGCAAAATCCTTAACAAAGTTGGCACGCCAGATCAGCTTGCCGTCGGCTGTGCTGAGGCATTGGAGCTCGCCGCGGCACGATTGCACGAAGACGCGAGTGCCGTCGACGACCGGCGTACCGCGGGGACCCGTGCCCGTGCCGTCGGTAATCACCTCATCGATGAGTACGTTCCATAGTTCCTTGCCCCCCACAAGGTCGTAGGCACAAAGCGTCTCTTGATCCTTGCGGTTATCGAGACAGAAGACTCGCCCCTGGGCAACTGCGGGCGAGCCGACGCCCTCGCCCAGCTTGACCTCCCAGAGCAGTTTCGGCTCGGCAGGGAGTGTAGCCGGAACGCTAGCGCCAGCCGTTACCCAGCCGGTATTCTCCGGCCCTCGCCAGCGCGGCCAATCGGCGGCCATGGCAAAGGAATTGAAGAGGAAGAGTGTCAGGCAAATTAAGCGCCGGGGGCAGCGAAACATCATGGTGGGATAGATCCGTGGGGGGTTACTCCCAGTTTGGCTTGCGGCAAGGGAAAAGTCAACTTTGTCGGAGCAAAAAAGTCAACTTAATGGATACATTTGATAGGCACATTTACCGTTGCGGCTGAATGAGCCGATTCAATTGATTTCCCAACTCGCTTTGCAGCACGTCGCGGGTAAGATTACCGAGGATCTGGTTCTTCGCCCGCGCCAGTTCGCCGAGATCAATTTGCGGTGATTTCAAGGTGCCGCCCAACGGAATTTGTAGTTTCTGCTTCTTGATCGCGTCGGTCACGGAGCTGCTGGGAAGCCACTTCAGCGGCACCGACGTTTCGACCATCAGCTTCAACGATTCGTCCAGGCCAACCGAGCCGTAAGTTCGCATCGTGACTTCCGGGAACTCCAGCGTCAGCCCCTGGTGATAAATCCGTCCGCCGGTCATGCGGAACTGGATTACCGACTCGGGCTGGATGCGAACCAGCGAGGGAGACGTTGCCAACAGCAAAGCCAATTGCTGCACCAACGGCCCGGGGCTTACCGTAGCCGAATGGACGATCATCCGCCCCGCAATCTCGGCGCGGTTCAAATCGCCAATCGGGATGCGGCAGCCATCCAACTGGATAGAGAACTGGCCCTGCGACTGCGTGGCCGAGGCCAATACCGGCGCGACGAACTTCAAGGCCGAACGGCAAGCGGCCTGATCGAGTTGGATCTGGCTGGCCAGCGTGCCGGCCGACAGGCGGAGTTCCATCGGTTGCCGGTCCATGCGCAACTCCGGTTGCAAGGTCACTCGTCCCTGGTTACAGGTCACTTCCAGCGGGTCGGCCTGCAACACGCCGTTGGCCAGGCGGACCTTGAAGACCCCCGGGCCGACCTGGAAACCGTAGACGTTGGCCCCGCTGAACTGCATCGCCGCGCTGGCTTCACCTTGAGCCGGTGAGAATGGGCCGCGATAGGCAATCGGGCTCGTTCCAGCGCCGAAGAACTCGATCGAAGTGCCCGTGTAAGGCCGTAATAACTGGTTGAGCTTGTCCCACTGGTAGCTCACATCGCCGTTCAGTTGCACCTCGCCCGAGTTGCGGAGAATGATCTGCCCGCTGACCCGCGATCCGGCCACGCTGGAGGTCAGTTCGCACCGGTCAATTTTCAGCATGTTGTCGGCAATCTGATAGCTGCACTGCACGGCGCAATGCACCTGCGACTCCTGGAACGACTGACCGGACAATGCGGTAACGACCAGCCGCTCGAGGTCGCTTTCGGCCTTGCAGACGATCTGGCCTTCAGACAAGGTCATCTGGCCCGAGGCATGGTAGTTGCCGCCCAGTCGCAGTCCCTGCATCGCCACCAACGGAGCGAGCCGCGGGGGCCAGCGATCCAGGCGGCCTTGCATCTGGAGATCCAAGAGCCATGGGGTGCGGAAGCTCAACTCGGAAACCGGTTGCAAGAGGCGGATATCGATCTGGTCGCCGCCGGAGCGAAGTTGTAGCGTGGCTGCGTCGAGCCGTGTCTGGGTCACAAAATCGGTATGTCCCTTGGCGCCCAAGATGATCGTCAGGCCCTCTTCGGCCCAAGGCTGTCGCTGCGGAATGCTGAACTGGAAATTTCCCAGCACAAACTCCCCGCGGGCGTTGAAATCGCCCGCGGCGTTACGGATCCATTCAAGCTTGCCATTACCATCGCCGGCAAGAACCATCCCACCGAGATCGACAAAACGGCCTAGATCATCGGTCAACTGCCGCAGGTTCAGGGTCACGGAAGCCGTGAGCCGGTCGGGCGTACCACTGCCGTCAACGCGAAGGAAATCGGACTGGCACCGTAGATTATCGATAACCGGTCCCTGGTCGGTTTGATGGAGAGCCAGGTCGATCGACACCGGCTTGTCCCAGGAGATCTGCTGCCCACGATCGATGGCCGTGAGAGGGCTGGCTTCCAATCGGGCCTGCCACGCCAGGGCGGTGAGGGCGGTGCCGGACGCTGGGCCGACAGGTGCTCCGGCCGCCGGGTTGGTCGTGCGGACCGTCAACTGAACCTGCCCCGAAGTGATCTCCATGCCAGGGCGAACTCGCAGCGTGGTGGGGAGCAGTCGGGCGAGTCGGGCCAGGTCGAGCGTGCCTTGCACCGAGCAATAGGGCTGATGCAGCAGATCGGCCACTGTTTCTAGTCCACGCTCGCCCAGGTCAATGTGCCCGGAGGCCGCGAGGTTAGCCGCCTCGCAATCGACTTTGGCCTCTTCGATCGTCAACTGCTTATCCTGACGCGTGGCCTTGCACGCGACTTGGACTTTCTGGAGGCGAACGATGTCGCGGCCCAGCAAGGGCGACTCGACGCATAAATCGCTGCCGATGACACTGGCGTTGAGTTTCACATTCGCGGGGCCAGTCCACTGGGCTTCGAGATTCGATCCCAGCTTGCCATCGAGTTTCAGCCCCGACATGCCGCGGGCAAGAAGACGCTGAAACATGGCCAGCGGCAGCGTGCTGGTTTGCAGACTGAGATCGCCGTCGGTGCCTGCCAGACCGCACCAGGCTGTTGTGTCCGTGGACGGCGTGTCGCTGGCCTTCAGATGCGACTTGAAGGCTAGTCCGGCGGGATGACCGTGGTCGTCGACCGTGGCAACTCCTTCCATGCGCGTCGGCCAGGCCAATCGTCGCGACAGATCCAAGACGAATTGCAAATCGGTGACGTGCCAACTCTGCTGCGTTTCCCGATCGAGGATCGTTGCCTCGCCGTCGACGATTTCGACCGACAGATCGACCCCTTGGCTCGACGAACTGCTTGGCCCGGTCAGCCAACGGGCGAGCACCGATTCCACGTTGCTGCCGTCGCGACTCAGCATTGCGCTGAGTCGTGGTTTCTCGATCAGAAGCGTGCCCACGTTCGAGGAATTGAAGAGCAACTTCAGGAGCGAACGGTCGCTCGTGAGGCGGTCGGCCTCCAGTACCGTTTCACCTTGGGCGTCGCAAATTACGATACCGGAAACGGAAGCCGACGAGAACCAGCCAATCGAGGCAGAGCCGAGCTTGATCGTTCCGTCCAGCATGGCTGCCCGGCGGATAAAATAGGTAATCAGCGGCGTATGGGCAATGATCGTCGGCAGTAGGCCGACCAGCAGCGCCAAGCCCAGGATAATGACGGCGAAAGCCGTCAGGCGGCGGCGTTTTTGCCGTGGCGGCTTGGCGGGAGTCGGTTTTTCGAGTGTTGGCGTCGCGGGCTGTTGCCGCTTCTTTTTGCTGGTTATCGACATTATGCTGCCTCCAAGTGCGCAGTACCCGTCGCGCGCGGGGAGTTTACTTGAAAATCTCGATCGAATCCAGGGCACCTAATGCTGATTGCGAGGTAAAATGCTGTCTGTTATAATCCGCGGTTGGGAGGCAATTCTCACTTTTCCAATTTTCCAGGAGACTCCACGATGAAGGTGCTCGAAGTTCCACAAAAAGGCAACGGAATGAATTCCGTTCCACGAAGTGGCCTATTGGCCGTTGCCGCATTCTTACTGGCTGCAACGGTGCAAGCGCCTGCGCTGGCCGCCAAGCCGGTGCCGTCTTTGGATATCGTGCCGGCTGACGCTACTTTCTACTCGGTCATGCTTCGCAATCGCGAGCAACTCAACGCGATTGTCAACAGCAATGCTTTCGCGAAACTCAAGGCTTTGCCTTACGTGCAGATGGGCCTTGGCCTCTATCAACTTCAGGCCGCCAGTCCCGATTCACCTGTCGGCAAATTCGAGGCCGCCCGCCGCGATCCCGAAGTCAAGAAATCGCTGGCTTTCCTGGCGGACCTTTTCTCCGATGAGGTCTTCGTTTACGGCGGACCGGACTTCAATCAGGCGGTCGAACTCCTGCAAGGCATCTACGGCGATGTACTCTTCGGTGGCCCCTTCATGGCGGGCATCAGCGGCGAAACGGCGCGAGGAGCGCGCATGGAAGAAATCCAGGGCCGCGCCTTCGTTCGGTCACTTGTCAGCCAGATCGATCTCATCAAGTTCCCCGAGCTGGTCATCGGTGACAAGGTCAAAAACAAGGCCCTGGCAAAGGAGCAGTTGGACCAGCTTGAGTTGAACCTACAGATGGTCCTCGCCCAGACGCCGCTCTTGCAGAACCGCCTGAAGCGAACGACCGTCAATGGGTATTCGTACCTCACCTTCACCTTGGACGGCGCGATGGTCCCTTGGGATCCGGGGGTTGTGGAGAAGATCCGCTCCCTGGCCGCGACTCCGGACGAAGGCGATAAGCTGATCGAACACTTGAAGAAGACCACGCTGGTCATCTCACTGGGTCTGCGCGATGATTACCTGCTGTTGGCGATCGGTCCTTCGACCGACGTGTTGGCCCGGTTGGGTAGTGGCACGCTGTTACGTTCGTTACCGGAACTGGCTGCCGTGGCCAAGTTCGCCGACAAGCGAATCTGCTCGGTCAGCTACCTGAGTAAGAAGTTGAATCAACACTTCAGCCAGACCAAGTCCGGTATCGATAACCTGCTGCAAACCGTCAAGAGCCTTCTCTCATCGCTGCCGGTCCCGGTCAAACTGCGCGAGGAAATCGCGAAAGACGCAGCCGATGTGGCCGCGGACCTCAAAACGCTCATTCCCGAGGTGGGCGCCGCGTCGTCAATCGGTTTTCTCACGGACAGCGGCATGGAAAGCTATGGCTACGATTGGAGCGAGCATCCCGAGTTGGATTCCTCCAAGCCGCTGGATCTGCTCAAGCACATCGGCGGCAACCCGATTGCCGTGCTGGTTGGGCGGAGCAAAGTCTCGCCCGAAGGCTACGACCTGCTGGTAAAGTGGGTTGGCCTCGGCTATCGCTATGTCGAGGAGTATGGCCTGCCGCAATTGAAAGCGAAAGAGCGAGCCGAGTTTGATAAGGTCTTCGCCCAAGTGAAGCCGCTGCTGGGCCGGCTCGATAAGACCACGCGGAACCTGCTGATTCCCGCTCTGGCCGATGGCCAGGGGGGCTTGGTGATCGACGCCAAACTCACCAGCCTACAGTTCATCAAGGCCCTGCCGCCGACGGAACAGCCGTTGCCGATGATCGAGCCGGCAATCGTCGTCGGCGTCAGCGACGTGGCCAAGCTCAAGCGGGCCTTTGCGGAGTATTACGCCGTGGCCGATGATTTCGTTGAAGTCCTGAAGGGAATCGAGAAGAGCGAGGTTCCCAAGAATTTCAAGATTCCTCGTCCTCGCGTCTACAACCTTCGTCAGGGCACCGCCTATGGCTATCCCCTGCCGGTCGAGTGGGGTGTTGATACCCGCGTGTTGCCCAACGCCGGACTATCGGAGAAAGTGGCCGTGCTCACGCTTTCCGGGAAGCACACGCTGCGGCTGCTCGGCGAGGCGGAACCGAAGATCGCCGGCATCCCATTGCCGACCGATCGACCGTTGGCTGCCGTCGGCGGGCTGGACTTTAGCGCCTTCGTGGACGCACTGACGCCCTGGGTCGAACTGGCCCTGGACAAGGGTACGGCGCAACTCAAGCCCCAAGATGCCGAGATGGCGAGACAACATGCCAAGACAGTCTTGGAGGCGCTAAAGGTCTATCGCGGTTCGGTTTCGGAAACCTATATCGAGAACAAGGTCACCGTGACGCACTGCCGAACCGAGATTCACGACATCGAATAGTAGGCAAGACTGACAATAGTTCGCCACTCAGGAAATCCTGCCATGAGTACCGATTTGGGAGAAATTGCCCTGGAACTGCTCGGTCTGCCGGCAAAGTCCCGCGCCATGTTGGCCCACAAGCTCATTGAGAGCCTGGAGGAAGAAGAGTCGCCCGATGCCGCGAACCAGTGGATTGAAGTCGCAAAGCGGCGTGCCAAGGAACTGGACGATGGAACGGAGTCGGGTATTCCGGCTGAGGAAGTCTTCCGCCAACTGGAAGAAGAGTTGGGATGAGGGCCGTATTTCACTCGGAAGCGAGGCTCGAACTCGCCGAAGCGGCGCGATGGTACAATTCGCAGTCGCAGGGCCTGGATACTGGAAAAGCCGCGTATGACCGCGCGGGGGCGGCACATAGATCCTGGACCTCGGCTTTCCGCTCGCTCACCACGTGCCAATGAGCGCATGGTAGACCTACCCGCAAATTGCAACGCGAGGTCGTCTTGGCATCGCATCAGAAAAGAAGAGGGGTGCGGTAAAACCGCGAAGCGGTTCAACAGCAAAGCCCAGGGTCGCGCAGCGCACCCTGGGTTGGCCTGTATAACCGCTTCGCGGTTGAATACTACTTCGGAATCTTCGTGGGATCAATCACCTCGTGGCCGTTGCGCGTGGCCATGCCTTGGTGCGTGTCCGGATCGATGGCCCAGCCGATCAACTGCACGTGCCCATCGCAAAAGGCCGCATTCCAACCGGCGCCGTGCGAGCTTCCGAAAATCTGCTTCCCGTTCGCGGGAGGATTGTTATTGGCCGTGCGATCCATGCTCGGCAGCAGGGTTCTGTTGCCCCAGCGAATCAAACTGACGTCGTCGCCCGACATCGCGCTGAACAGGTCGCCCGGATCGATGCCCGTGACGTAGTCGTCCAGCGACATGTACTTCTCACCCATGAGGTAGGTGGTGTCCTTGGTATCGGGAATCATGGCCTCGGAAATTTGGCTGTGAATACTGACAATGCCATTGAATCCTAGCGTCGTAAGGTTGGGCCACGAATAATTTGCAGCGGCGGTCAAGCTGCTGGGACCCGCGCCGTGCGGAATGTAGACCGATCCACCATTGATCGCGTAGTCGGTGCGGCCGGCCTGCGTCACCGGACCGGTGGTTTGATTCGGAGTGCTCGGATTGGCCCCGCCGGATACACTGGAGTTTGACACGGGATATGCCTGGTTGGCGCGGCGAGTGGGGCAGTACAGGAGTGGTATGGGCTTTGCGACCCGCGTGGCGCTCGCCGAGGAGCTGATGGCAAGAGTGCCGCCTTTGCCCAAATCGTGCAGGGCATCCTGGTCCATATAGGGAAGAAGCTGATAGATCCATCCGCCCGGCTGGTTAAGACCCGTGCCGTTGTCGGGGAGCCCGACCCAGTTGCTTCCCCAGCCGCCGCTTGGAAAGAAAGTGAGCTTTTGGGCGTGCGCCAAACAAGCCTTCGATAATTGGTAGAGGTTGTTTGAACACGTGGTCCGGCGACCTGCCTCGCGCACCGCGTTGACGGCCGGCAGCAATAATCCCATCAACATGCCGATGATCGTGATCACCACCAGGAGTTCGACGAGCGTAAAACCGTGCGAGGGACGTTTCATTGTGATACCTCTGTGCTTCGAGAACCGATCCTTGCTCTCATGTCATATTAACCCATTTTCAGAGCAGGGGCAAGCTGGAATGGCGGAGCTGGGAGATTGTAGGGTGGGCCGAGCAGAGCGAGTCCCCATACGAACGAAATTAAGGATTTTGGTATCATTATTTAATTTGGGATCTCCGTATCCCAAAGGGATTCTGTCCCCTAGCCCAAGGTTGCCGCGCAGCGGCTACCCTGGGAACAGGAAT
>Ga0118677_10004827_pt1 | contig 24147 bp, 15 predicted proteins | sample AliMusrvi5mmetaG_FD_86154 | JGI IMG/M metagenome (GOLD analysis project Ga0118677, IMG submission 86154)
GGACTCGGGCGCGAAATATGTGGTGCTGACCTCAAAGCACCACGAGGGCTTTGCGTTGTGGCCGAGCAAGGAGGCATCCGCTACCTGGGGCCGGCCGTGGAATGCGGTGGAGATTGGTCCCAAGCGCGACCTGCTGGGCGACCTGAGCGATGCGGTGCGCAGCAAGGGACTGCGCATGGGCTACTACTACTCGCTGTACGAGTGGTACAACCCGCTGTGGCTGACCGACAAGCAGCGCTACATCCGCGAGCATATGTTTCCGCAGTTCAAGGATCTGGTGACGCGCTACAAGCCATCGATCATCTTTACGGACGGCGAGTGGGAACTGCCCTCCGACGAATGGCACAGCCCGGAGCTGCTGGCCTGGCTCTTCAACGACTCGCCGGTGAAGGACGAGGTGGTGGTGAACGACCGCTGGGGCAAGGAGACGCGGCACCTGCACGGCGGCTATTGGACCACGGAATATACGGCCGGCATGAGCGGCATGGATCATCCCTGGGAAGAGAGCCGGGGCATGGGCTACAGCTACGGCTACAACCGGGACGAGAGCCTCAAGGATTACCACACGGGGCGGGAACTGGTGACGATGCTGGTGGACATTGTGAGCCGCGGCGGCAACCTGCTGCTGGACATCGGGCCGAAGGCAGATGGAACGATTCCCGTGATCATGCAGGACCGGCTGCACCAGATGGGCGACTGGCTGCGGGTGAATGGGGACGCGATCTACGGCACCCGGCCATGGAAGACTTCGCGGCAATGGAGCGAGGGCGAGGTGCCTTCGACCATGTACAACGCGCGGTTCGAGTCGGCCTACGATGTGTCAAAACTGACGGCCAAACCGGCGCCCGGCAAGGCCGCCATCGAGGCCTTCTTTACCACCAAGGGCAACAACCTGTACGCGATTTTGCCGCGCTGGCCGGAACGCAGTTTTCTGCTGAAGGATGTGAGCGGCGTGAAGGCTGTAACGCTGCTGGGATCGGCGGATGCGCTGAAGTTCAAGGCGGCGGGGAGCGGGACGGCGGATATCAGCAAGAAGGCGATGCCGGCGGGGAGAGGAAGCCTCATGGCTTTTCCCCGCGTTCGATGGACTGGTAGGCGAGCAAGGCTTCGAGCAGATAGTAATCTCCCCAGATCAGGCTGGTATTTGTGAGTCTGTTATTCGGATCCTCGTTGTAGTTGCGGGCGGCGTAGGCGAGGAGGCTGGCCTTGTCGTCGCCTTCGGAAAAGTAAGGCGGCGAGGTGAGCGCCTTCAGCGTCGAGGTGGCGGCATCGAAGTATTTCTTTTTGAGGACCGGATCTTTGACGATGCGGCTGAGTCGCAGGAAGGCCGAGGCGGCGACGGCAGCGGCACTGGAGTCCTTAAATTCCAAGCCCTTCAGGTCGCTATGGAAATCCGATGGCGGCACAAAATCAGGAGGCAGGTGGGCGAGGTAGTAGTCGGCCGCTTTGAGCGATGCGTCGAGATACCGTTGCTGGCCGGTGGCCTCGTAGAGGTAGGCGAAGCCGTAGATCGCCCAGGTCTGCCCGCGCGACCAAGCGCTGTCGTCGGCTTTTCCCTGCGCGGTGCGTTTTTTCTGAACCGCGCCGGTTTTTGCATCGAGATCCACGACGTGGAACGTGCTGCCGTCCGGCCTGAAAAAGAGGTTGATCGCGCGGTCGGCATGGCTGGTCGCGATTTTGCGGAGGTCATCGGACGTGCCTCCCGGCAGCGTGCCTCCATGATCGGCTGCCCAGACGATGAGCTCGAGGTTCATCATGTTGTCGATAATGACCGTGAACTTCTCCATGTCTTCTTTCTTGCCCCACGAGCGGATCATTCCGGTCGTCGGAAGAAATCGTGAAGCGAGTGATTGGGCGGTGCGCTTGATAATCGCGGGGTAGGCGGGGTTGCCTGTGATCCGGTTTCCGTTGCCGTAGCTGTCGAAGATGACAAATCCGGTATCGTGGTGCTTGTCATTGAACTGCTCCTGTTCGAGTCCGGCGGTCCATCTCTCGGCAATGCCACGCCATTTTCCGGCGTCCGGCCATTTGTTGGCCTTGGCGTATTCATGGAGATACCAGAGCGCACCCGGGTAAAATCCCGAGACCCAGTCTCTGGGGGGGACGGTTGTCCACGTGGCACCTTTGGCATCGGTGGGGTAGGCGGTTTTCTCCGGGTGGGAGGCATCGTAGGCACCGAGCTTCTTCGCCGCGACGTGCATGACGTGGTCGATATCAATCGGACTGCCCGGACTTGTCGCTGCAAGAAGCGGGCAGGTTGTCATAAGAATGGCGGCGGAGAAGTTGTGGAAGAGTTTCATCAGGAGAGAAGGGGAAAATTTACCACCAACAAAGAAGCCTGTGCGAGTGTCATTTTGTCCTTTGAATGAAGCCGGGCTGATTTTTTTTTGTTCTGCCCGGCAGATCCCGCTCGAGCAAAAAGGCATACTTGGCGAAGCAGTCGATCGCCCGCACGATCGAGATGATCCATCCGCGCCAGCCGTCGCGCCAGCCTTGTTTGAGGATGAGGTGCTTGGCGAAAGCGGCCCACGGGGAGAGGAGGAGGTCATACCAGTGGAATTTCCGTCCACGGGCGATGTAGGAATTCGCCATCGTGCGCGCGTAGCCGATCGTGCGCAGGAGGTGATCCTGCAAATCTTGGAACGAGTAGTGGAGCAGGTCGCCGTCGAGCCGGGCGGAAGGGCCGTTGAATTCGAGGCGGGCATGCGGATCCATCCCGCCCCAGCGCGCGGCTCCGCGTTTGAGCAGGCGGAGCCGCCATTCCGGATACCACGCGTGCCAGATCCAGGCCCCGAGATACCACGTCCGCCGGTTGAGCCAATACCCATCGGCATTTGGGCTGTTGCCGTTGGCAAAAAGGGCCTTGAGCGACGCCGCCAGTTCCGGCGAAAGTTCTTCGTCGGCGTCGAGAAAAAGCACCCACGGTTGTGTGCAGGCGTCGAGGGCCAGGTTTTTCTGCGCGATAAACCCGCGCCAAGGCACGGTCTCAAACCGGGCATGAAATGCGCGTGCGATATCCGGCGTGCGATCGGTCGAGCCGGAATCAACGATCACGATTTCTGCTGCGAGTCCCTGCAAACTTTCCAAGAGCCGGGGAAGGTTTCTTTCCTCGTTGAGGGTGACGATGGCCGCCGAGAGGGGGAGGGGATTCATGTCTTGGTTGCGTAGTTGGCGGCTTCGGCGTAGCAGCGTTCGAGCGACGCGATTTGTTTTTTTTGTTCGAAGCCCCCGGCGACCGCGCGGGCCGCACCGGCAGACAGTGATGAGTAGAGCGAGGGGTCCGAGGCGAGTTTTTCCATGGCGGTGGAGAGGCCCCCGGCATCCCGCTCGTTGACCAGAAACCCGCTTTCGCCGTCGGTGACAACTTCGGGGATGCCTCCGTGCAGCGTCGCCAAAACCGGGAGCCCGGTGGACATGGCTTCGAGGAGGGAGTTGGGCACTCCCTCTTGGTTGCCATCGGATCCGGTTTCGCTCGGGTGGAGGAAAACATGGGCTGAGGAAAAGCAATCGAGCAGCGCATCGTGCGCGAGAAATCCGGTGAAGTGGACCTGTTCGGAGATGCCGAGCCGCGCGGCGAGCGCCCGCAATGCCTCAAGCATCGGGCCATCGCCCGCGACGAGGAACGTCGCGCGCGGATGAGTCTTCGCAAACTTTGCAAACGCACGCAGCGAGATCGGAAGGCCTTTTTTTGGGATCAGCCGACAGGCCTGCAAAAACCGCCACGCGCCATCCGTCGGGGCCGTCCGCTGCCGGAACGGAAACCCTTCGAGCGGGATGCCCGTGCGGTTGATGCGGATTTTTTCAGGCGGACATCCGAGCGCAATAACCCGGTCGGCCAGGGCCTTTGAGCGAACCAGCACGAGCTTGGTCAGGCCGAGCATTTCGCGGACTGGCTCGCGGTAGGCCGGGCGATCCATATCGACTCCGGCATCCGCCCCGTGGAACGAGACGATCACCGGCACCCGCTCCAGCCTGAGAAACGGCAGGAGGTGAACCGCGATATTCCCGAAATAAATGTGCAGGAGGCGTCCGCCGAAACGCCCGATTTCCGCCGCGATCCGATCGGCTTCCGAGCGATAGATCATCACCGGCCGGCGAAGGATTTGCTTCACCAGAATCCGGCGCAGCCCGTGGGTCGCCGGCTTTTTCAAGACGGAAAGCGATCCGGCATCAAACGGAAACCGTCCGTCCTCTTCGCGTTTCTGGCAGAGAACGACCGGACGCCATCCGCTCAGCGCGGTGATTTGGCGGTAGATATGCCGCATTTCCGGACGGAGGAATGTCGCGCAATACTGGACGGCCACCGGTCGCGGATCCGAGCCTTGTCGCTGGAGTGCGGCGGCCGTCATACAAAAGCCCCCGATGCCGTTAATCGCGGAGAGCGCGGAGAAAGGAAAACGGCTGACAGGTGATTGCTCTTTGGCTTCATCCGGCAAATTCTTGCGGCGGGATCCGGGCCGCTCAGTGCTTGCCGATGTCGCAGGCCTGACAGCTTTTGATCTGCTGGAAAAAGTCGTTGCCCTTGTCGTCCACCAGAATGAACGCGGGGAAGTCCACGACATCGATTTTCCAAATGGCTTCCATTCCCAGTTCCGGATATTCGAGCACCTCGACTTTGCGGATGTTGTCCTGCGCGAGAATTGCTGCCGGACCGCCGATCGAACCAAGGTAAAAGCCGCCGTGGTTCTTGCAGGAATCGGTGACCTGCTGGCTGCGGTTGCCTTTGGCAATCATGATCATCGAGCCGCCGTTGGATTGAAACAGATCCACATAGCTGTCCATGCGGCCGGCGGTGGTCGGGCCGAACGAGCCCGATGGCAGGCCCTTTGGGGTCTTGGCCGGACCGGCATAATAGACCGGGTGATCTTTGAAATATTGGGGGAGCCCCTCGCCGCGATCGAGGCGTTCTTTCAGCTTCGCATGTGCGATGTCCCTTCCCACCACGATCGTGCCGGTGAGTTCGAGCTGGGTGGTGACCGGGTGCCTGGAAAGCTCGGCCAGGATCTCCGCCATCGGACGGTTCAAATCGATTTTGACCGCATGTTTTGCCGAGGCCTTGCGAAACCGATCCGGAATGAATCGACCGGGATTTGTCTCCAGTTTTTCAACCCAGAGCCCGTCTTTGTCGATCCGGGCCCTGATGTTGCGGTCGGCGGAACACGAGACACCGATCCCGACCGGGCAGGAGGCTCCGTGACGCGGAAGGCGGATGATCCGCACGTCGAGCGCAAAATATTTGCCGCCGAACTGTGCGCCGATCCCGCAGGCCTGCGCGGCTTGGAGAACTTTTTCTTCAAGTTCCAAGTCGCGAAAGGCCCGGCCGAGTTTGTTGCCCGTCGTCGGCAGCGCATCGAGATATTTCGCGCTGGCCAGCTTGACAGTCTTCAGGCACGCCTCGGCGGATGTGCCGCCGATCACAAAGGCAAGGTGGTAGGGCGGGCAGGCCGCCGTGCCCAGCGTCCGCATTTTTTCCACAAGGAATTTCTCAAGGCTCACCGGGTTCAAGAGCGCCTTCGTTTCCTGGTAGAGATAGGTCTTGTTGGCCGAGCCGCCGCCTTTCGCCACAAAGAGAAAATCGTAGGACATCCCGTCCACGGCGTAGAGGTCGATCTGTGCGGGAAGGTTCGTTCCGGTATTGACCTCGTCATACATCGTGAGCGGGGCCGTCTGCGAGTAGCGGAGATTTTCGCCGGTGTAGGTGTTGTAAATTCCTTTTGAAATCGCCTCCTCCTCATGCCCGGACGTCCAGACCTGACGGCCTTTTTTTGCGACCACGGTCGCGGTTCCGGTATCCTGACAAAACGGCAGGACTCCGTGAGCGGCGACCTCCGCGTTGCGCAGCATCGTGAGCGCAACCGTGTTGTCGTTCTCGCTCGCCCCGGGGTCGTCAAGGATCGCAGCGACCTGCGCGAGATGCGCGGGCCGCAGCAGAAACGCAATATCGCGCATCGCCACCTGGGCAAGGTGCGTGAGTGCTTCGGTTTCGATTTTGAGAACCGGCTGCCCTTCAAACTCCGAGACGGAAACAAACTCGCCGGTCAAGTGTCTGTAATCGGTCGTGTCCTCGCCGAGCGGAAAGGGTTTCTGATATTGGAATGGGGGAGGGGGATTGGCCATAATAAAAAAGTGGTTGCGTGTGCGACTCCGGGCGCAAGCGGATTGCCGCGCCGCAGGGCCGCCAATAAAAAGACTTCGTCGCTTCCAGTGCAAGCGGTTTTCCCAACGGTTTTCCCGGCGGGGGGGCGCCCACTCATCCATCGGCATGGGCTTTCAACCCATCCGGGTCTTGCGATCCTTCAGGAGGCTGATAGCGTTTCGGAAGTTCATGAAAACGCATGTTGACACGAACACTGCTCTTCCTGAATCAGGCGGAACGGCCGTTCCCTCTGTCTTTTCAACAACCCGCAAATGCGCTGGGATTGTTGCCCTCCTGGCCGCTTTTTTTCCGACATCGCTCCGGGCGGAAGAGCCTGTTGCCATCACGTTTGCCGTGCCGGATACCGGTCTCGTCACCCTCGGGGTCTTCGACAAGACCGGCACGCTCGTCCGCACGCTCCACCGGCTTGCACCGGAGAAAGATTTTCGTGTGGACATCAACGGCTACATGACACGGTGGGATGGAAAGGACGACTCCGGCCGCCGCCTTCCTCCGGGCCACTACCACCTGCGCGGTTATCTTGTGGGAAACATCACGGTCGAGGGGGAAGACTTCCTCTTCAACGATTGGGCGACGGACGAAGAGGCACCGAAGTTGAGCCGCATTCACGACTTTTCTCTGTTGGAAAATGGCGACCTTGTCCTTCTGGCTCAGGAAGGATCGAAGACTCTCGTCGGTCGCTATTCGCCCGTGCGCGGTTTTTTGTGGAGCAAAAATTTTTCCTCCGCGGTCCCTCTTGTTTCCGATCCGCTCCTCGCAACGAACGGAAGTTCCGCCATCGTTCTTTCCGGCCGGAGCCGGGAGGTCTTTTCTCTGGAGAATGGCGATGAGGTCGCGGCCGGGGGAGGCGTGGAAAGCCCGCTCCCCGTGGCGATCGCGGCAAGGCCCGACAGCCTTTTTTTCGCCTCCCCTGCCGGCCTGTTCTCGGCGACGCTCCCCCAAGGAAGCGTGGAAAACATTCAGTCCCCGCCACCGTTTTTCAAGGTGTTCGATGCCGATGCGACGCGTTTGATCGGCGCGGGGGAGGATGGCCTTCATCTGCGTAAGGGCGTTTCCCCGTTTAAAAAAATCCCGCTGGCCGCGAACATCACATCCGTTTCGCTCGGCACCGGCGACACGTTCTGGATTGTCGGTTCCGAGCCCGGTTCTCCGGAGCGAATCGTCGCGCAGGCGTCGCCCGCCGGGGAGATTCTCCGAACGCTGCGCCCGGAACCCGGCGATCCCCGGCCCGACAAAATCCGTGCCTCGCGAATCGCGGAGAAATTCGCAACGCTGGAGTCCCGTCCCGGACTTCAGCGCCTGCGGGTCATGGAGCGGAATGCGGATGGCGGATGGACAATCGCGTGGCAACGATCAATTGAAGAATGCGTCCGATTCGGATTTGTCAACGACCGCGCCGTGGCGGATGTCGGCGAAAAAATCCCGCCAAGGGATCTCTCCTTCCGCCTCGACGAGAACCCCCTGACGGGCAAAAAGGAAATCCTGCCGCTGCACGCGGTCTTCGACCAAACCGGCACCCGGCTCGTCACGCCCGACGGTCTTCCCGTGGTCGAAGTGAGCCCGCGCACCGACATTTCCCGCATCGCAATTTGCCGGGGAAAGTCCGCGGACACCATGCGCCTCTTGCAGGGAAACGGAACGTTCGTCGAAGAATTTTCGATCAGCGGAATCAGCCGGATCCTGCCGATTGACGCGGGCGGGGTTGATTTACCCTGACCCGAATTAATGCAAAAAGTCGGAAATTGATTGTAACAGACGATTGACATTCTTCACGGATCGCACTACACAACCCCTTTTCCCATGAAGCTAGCGGTCACCAAAGAAGCCCTCCTCGAAGGATTGCAAAGAATCCAGAACGTTGTCAGCACGCGTGCGACACTCCCCGTCCTTTCCAATGCCCTGTTGGAAGCAACAGAGTCCGGAGTACGCCTGACCACCACCGATCTGGAGGTTGGAATCCGTTGTTCCATCGAAGCCCGTGTGGAAAAAACCGGTTCGACCACACTGCCCGCCAGGCGTCTCGCCGCGATCGTGCGGGAACTTCCGAATGCGGAAATCGTCATCGAGGTGGACGCCAAAAACATCGCATCGATCCGGTGCGGTTCCAGCTTCTTCAAAATTTACGGACTTCCCCAGGAGGAATTTCCGGCATTTCCGGTCTTCAAGGAACCAAAGTCTTTCACACTCAAGCAAAGCGAACTCAAGGACGGTCTCCGCAAGACATCGTATGCGATCTCGTCCGACGAGACCCGTTACGTCCTCAACGGGATTTTATTTTCCTTGGTGGACAACAAGCTCACATTGGTTGCGACCGACGGACGCCGTCTGGCTCTCTTCGACAGCGACATGGAATTTCCCAAGAGCCACGAGCGGGACTTTATTCTTCCGACAAAGGCCGTCACCGAGTTGCAGCGACTGCTCGGGGAGGAAGGCGAGGTCACGATTTCCACTTCCGAAAACCTCGCCGCGTTTGAATTGAACGGTGCCCAGCTTGCGTCGAAACTCGTCGAAGGAAACTATCCCAACTACCGACAGGTCATCCCCGGCGAGGCCAAGGAACGGGTTACCCTCGAGCGCGAGGCGTTTCTCGATTGCGTGCGACGCGTTTCTCTTCTCAGCAATGACAAGACGAGTTCGGTGCGGTTGAACTTCACGAAAAACAATCTGGATATCACCGCCAATACCCCCGAGGTCGGAGAAGCCAAGGAATCGATGGCCATCTCGTATCGCGGGAAAGACATCTCGATTGCGTTCAATCCCGAGTTTCTCATGGATCCGCTGCGCAATTTGCCAAATGACGAGGTCTTCCTCGACCTGATCGACGAGATGAGCCCCGGTGTTCTCAAAATCCAGACGCCGTTCCTCTACGTGATCATGCCGATGCGCGTTTCGGTGTGAATCCGGGATCGCTTCCGGGCAGCGGCCTTGGAGGTGCAAAAATCAGTATTACCCCTGGAAGTTCCGTTCCCGTGAAAAAATCGGGCCCGCGTTTTGCCTCCCCGATTCTTTTTATCGCAAAGGCATCGGGAGTTCTGAAGTCCACGCAAAACCATTCCGGAATCGCCTGCCATTTCCGGTTCGCAAGCCGGGTTGTCTTTTTGCTCGCCTTGGCAACCGGCTCCGCACAGGCACAGTTGGTTTGGGAGAAAACCGTCCACAATTTGCGGGCGCAACCCGGCGATGAGAAGGTGGAAGCGGTTTTTCCTTTTCGCAATGCGGGGGCATTTCCGGTGAAGATCACGCAGATTCAATCTTCCTGCGGCTGCACGACCGCGCGTTCGGAAAAGGAACTGTATGCCCCCGGCGAGAGCGGAGAAATCACCGGCATTTTCAAAATCGGAGGCCGGGTCGGCCGTCAGAATAAAACGATCACGGTTCGCACCGATCCGCCATCCGCTAAGCCGATCTGCCTCGCCATGGTGACGGAAATTTCCGAGAACGTCGCGTTGGATCGCCGGGTCGTCTTTTGGTCGCGGGGGGAGCCGCCGGAGGCGCGAGAGATTCATCTGAAGGTTCTTCAAACCGTGCCGATCCGCATCGTTCGGGCGGATTCGTCCGATCCCCGGCTTCGTGCGACCTTGCGGGAGATCGCTCCCGGTCGGGAATACTTGCTTCAGGTGCGGGTTGCCGATACCTCGGCACCGCTGAAGGGCGAGGTGGTTCTCGTTGGCGATTCTCCCGCCGGATCGCCGCAGACATTCACGGTGAGGGCACGGGTCAAGTGAGCCTGATGGGTTCTTCGCTCCGGCAGGCGGTGTTTCTCCTGTTGCTTGCCGTCTTGCCAGCGGTGGCTGCGGGGCTTTTTCATCCCTCGCGGCCGGATCCGGCGCGGGTTCCTGTGGTGGAAGCTGCGACTTTGAAAACCTGGAAAAAATCTTTTGTATGGGTGGACGCTCGGACGCGCGCGGACTTTCGGCGCGATGGAATCCCGGGGGCGATTTCGCTTTGCGAAGACGAATGGGATCACTTGATCGACGGCTTTCTTGACGCCTGGGATCCCCAAACGGCGGTCGTTGTTTATTGTGGAGGTGGGGACTGCGGCACGAGCGAATCCGTCGCCCGCAGGCTCCGCAAGGAAACCGGGATCACGGAGATTTATGTATTGAAAGGAGGCGTTGACTCATGGCGGAAAGTTCGTTGAAGGAAGGAGGATTGCGCAGGCTTGCGCCATGGCTTCGCGTGGGACTGGCCGTGTTGTTTTTGCTCTCCGGTGCCGGCAAGGCCTGGGATCCGGCGGCGTTTGCGGGGGACATCGCCAACTACCGGCTCACGCCATGGCCCGTCACGATGGCCGCCGCGCTCTACCTGCCGTGGCTGGAGATTGCCGCAGGAGGAGGGCTGCTTTTCCGCCGCATGCGCGAGGGCGCGCTTCTCATCGTTTCGGTGTTGCTGGTGATGTTTTGTGGCGCACTCGTTTCCGCTTGGGGGCGCGATCTCAATATTCATTGCGGCTGTTTTGGTGGCGGGGGCACCGGGGTGCGATTTGCCCTTGTGCGCAACCTTTTTCTTCTCGGTGCCTGCGCGTTCATCCGGCATAACGAGTCGTCCAGCAAAGCGGTGCCCGATGCGGCCTTCACGGGGTAGGCATCGGGAGCTCTCCGGCACGAAAAACATCGCAAGGAAAAAAAGCAGGGCGGGCGCTGTCGTGACGCCGAACATCCAACGCCAGGCAACTTGCACATTCCACGAGTCCCACACGATCTGGCCGATTACGACTCCCGGAGGCGTCGGGCGGGCGATCAGCCAGTTGGCGATTTGAGCGGCGACCACGCCGAGGGCAATGGCAAGCTGGTTGAAGGAGACCAGGCGACCGCGCATGCTCGCAGGTGCGATTTCCGCGATGTAGAGCGGCGAGAGGTTGGAGGCGACGCCGATGGCCACTCCTCCCAGCAACCGGTTTTCGATGAAGAAGGGAAAGCTCTGCGCAAGCGCCGTGCCGATGGAGGTGACCACAAAAAGCAGTCCGCTGATGGCCAGCAGCGGCTTGCGCCCGAATTTGTCACTGAGCCCTCCTGCAAACATCGCCCCAAAGAGGGCGCCAACCAGCGCGCTGCTCATCGCCCAGCCAATCTGCCAGGCACCTGATAGCTTGAAGGATTTCTCGTAGAAAAGTTCCGCGCCGCCAATGACCACCCAGTTCCAGCAGAAAGCTTGCGGGCGTCCTCGACTTTATCCATTGCAATTTAAATGCTCTAGCGGGCATTTTGCGTTCTCTTTTCCGCGAAGGCTCGAATTATCGCCAGAGTGAGATCTGACGGGCGCGGAAATTGATTTCGACCCGCCCCTGCTGGAGGAGGGGAGTGCCGATCATTCCGTTGCCCTGCAGGTAGGGAATCCGGTAGATGGCGAAGGGAAGGTTCAAGTATTCGGCCGCGCCGAGCTTCAACCTGTCCAACGTGCCGAGCGGGGCGTGCGCGCTCCCCGGGTCGCCCCCGCTGCTGAAACCGGCGAGAAACCCGGTCTGCCGAAAATGGCCGTCCAATCCGTTGGTGTCCGGCAGCAGGTTCAACTGGGCCCCGCTGTCGAAGAGCAGGTCGTAATCCTTCGCGCCGATGCGGGCTTTTACGACGGGCATGTGGAGAAAGTAAGCAAAGGGAATCCTGACCGTGGGGGGAGTCTCGCCGGGGATCGGCTTTCTGGTGCCGTCCGCTTTCGTGGGAAAGATCCGGATGGTTCTTTTTTTCCAATCGAAGGCGACCGAGGAGTTCCGGATTTCCTTGTGACTGATCGCGCCGAGGAGAGGAGTAATTTCCGGGCGTTCCATGTGGGAAAAGTCATGGAGCTGGCCGGTGAGATCTTTTGCCCGGAGGCAACCCCATTCGAGCGAATGCACAGGAAGGGCGCCCACCGGCCGGGTGAGACCGTTCACCGTTGCGGAGAAGCCGGGGGTGCACGGCATGACGGAGGGGTTGAAGTATTTCCTGTTCAGGAGCAGGCACGAACTTCCGGTATCGAAAAGAAAATATCCGCTTCGTCCGTCCAGTGTGGCTTTTACAAAGGGGAGCCCATCAACCGCGGTGAACGCGCTTGCGAAGGGCGCGGAAGCCCTGGTCTCGGAAGCCTTCCAGAGCGGATCCCCGCTGATCGAGCGGATTTTGCACTCGGGATCAAAACCGATTTTGAGCGTGAGAACGGACGTCGGCATGTAGAGGCCGACCTTCGCTTGGAATCCATCCGGGCTCCCCGAAATCGACAACGTCTGAAGCTCTTCAACGACGGTCGGTGGCCATTGGGCACCGGACATCAGTGCCGCGCGCGAAAGTTCGTCCGGCAATCCGTCAAGGCTGACCGTCCTTGCGAGGAGCGGGCGCAGCGCGTCATACGAGCGGGTATTGACCGAATGCTTGTAGGCCAGGAGGGTCGCGCGGATTTCCTCCTTCTTGTCCCGCCGGACCGGGTAGGTTTGGCAGGAGTTCAGACCCGCGAGGAAAAGACCGCAAACGATCCCGACAAACTTCCTGCTCATGGCTTGCATACTAACCCGGAAAAATCACAATGAAACATTCCATCTTGCGAATTCTTTCGTGACAAAACCGGTTGGGCGAACACGATTGCCGACATGCCAGATGATCCGGAATCCCGGCGAATAGCGGCCCGTGATGCCGGGAACGATGCATGGCGGCTTTGGGGATCGTATCTCAGCGACAGGCAATGGGGGACGGTTCGGGAGGACTATTCCGCCGATGGCGATGCCTGGGAATATTTTCCGCACGAGCAGGCGCGCTCGAGGGTTTATCGCTGGGGAGAGGATGGGTTGCTGGGGATCAGCGATTCCGACGGGCGGCTCTGCTTTGCCCCCGCGTTCTGGAACGGGGCCGACCGCATGTTGAAGGAACGTCCGTTCGGTCTCTCGAATCCGCAGGGCAACCACGGCGAGGACATCAAAGACTATTTCTACCACATCGACAACACGCCGACTCACAGCTTCATGCGCGGGCTCTACAAATACCCGCAGGCCGCATTTCCCTACGAACACCTCGTGGAGGAAAATGCCCGCCGCTCACGCATCGAACCGGAATTCGAACTCGTGGGCACCGGGGTTTTCAACGCGTCGCGGTATTTCGACATCTTCGTGGAATACGCCAAGGAAGGCCCCGAGGACATCTGCATCCGTATCCGCGCAATCAACCGCGGTCCGGATCCCGCGCCTCTCGTCGTGCTTCCCACGCTCTGGTATCGGAACACATGGTCCTGGGGCCAGACCGGCATTACCAAGCCGGAGATGCACCTGGCACCACACGGCCAGGCGATCATCGCGAATCCGTGGGGGCTTCCGGAATATAACCTCTACTGCGACGACGCACAGGAATACGTTTTCACGGACAACGAAACCAACGCGCACAAACTCTTCGGCGCAACAAATCCCGCGCCCCATGTCAAGGACGCCTTCCACGACTACCTCATCGCGTCTGATACCGGCGCGGTGAACCCCGCGCAGTGCGGCACGAAAGCCGCACCTGTCTATCGCCACACTCTTGCCCCGGGCGAGGAGTGGACGATCAGACTCCGGCTCTGCCGTCCCCCGAAACCGGAGCCCTTCGGCCCGGCATTCGACGCCATGGTGACCGCCCGCGAACAGGAATGCTCGGACTTCTACGAGAGCCGGGCACCGGGTCTGCCACCCGAGCTCGCGCATGTTCAGCGCCGGGCATTGGCCGGCCTTCTCTGGTGCAAAAAATTCTATTACTACCCGGTCATGCAATGGCTCCAGGGCGATCCGACGATGCCCGTTCCCCCGCCGGAACGCTGGCACGGACGCAACAGCTTCTGGAAGGAACTGCACGCGCATGATGTCCTTTCGATGCCCGATTCCTGGGAGTATCCGTATTTCTGCGCCTGGGATCTGATGTTCCAGTCGGTCGCCTTTGCGGTGGCCGATCCCGCGACGGCGAAAAAGCAGAGCATGATCCTGCGCGGCGAGCGCTTCACCTCGCCGAGCGCACAGCAGCCCGCGTACGAATGGGCTTTCTCGGATGCCAACCCTCCGATCGGCGGATGGGCGTCGTGGCGGATTTATTCGATTGATCGCGGGATGACCGGCAAGGGCGATCTTTCCTACCTGAAAAAAGCGTTCAACAAACTCCTGCTCACCTACTCGTGGTGGGCGAACCGGGTTGATCAGACCGGCGACAACGTTTTTGAAGGAGGCTTTCTCGGGCTGGACAACATCGGGGTCTTCGACCGCAGGTATCCGCTCCCCGATGGCAGCAAGATCGAACAGAGCGACGGCACCGCGTGGATGGCGATGTTCTGTTTGAACATGCTCAATATCGCCATCGAACTCGCCAAATCCGAACCGGCTTACGAGGATATCGCGGACAAATTTCTCAACGACTTCATCTATCTCGCCGCTTCGGTCAATGCCGTTGGCACCGGCGGTTTCGCTCTCTGGGACGACGCGGACGGCTTCTACTACGATGTGCTCAAGCGGGTCGATGGCTCAAGCGAGTATCTGAAAACCCGCTCGATCGCAGGGCTCACCCCGCTCTTTGCCGTCGAGAGTTTTGACGCGAAGACGGCCCGTGAGTTCCCGCTCCTGCGCCGGCGCATCCAGTGGTTCGCACAACACCGCCCGCATCTCCTCGACCAGCTCCACCACATCGGACGCGAGGTGGACGGACGCCTTCTCGTCTCTCTCGTGCCGCCCGAGCGCCTCCGGCGGATTTGCGAGCGCCTCTTCGACGAGGACGAGTTTCTCTCACCGCACGGGATTCGCTCGCTTTCCCGACACTATAAAGACCATCCCTACACGTTCACCGAAGGCGAAAAAACCGAAACCCTTTCCTACTCGCCGGCCGACAGCCCGGTCGCCATGTTTGGCGGAAATTCCAACTGGCGCGGGCCGGTCTGGATGCCGATGAACTACCTCCTCATCGAAGCCCTCCAGAAATTCGGCTACTACTTCGGCGACACGTTCAAAGTCGAGTTTCCGTCGGGAAGCGGAAACGAGATGAACCTCTGGGACATTTCTCTCGAACTCGAACGCCGCCTTGTCGGAATCTTCACGCCGGATGCCGAGGGACGCCGTCCGTTCAATGGCGGGGACGAGCGTTTTCATTCCGATCCCCATTGGCGCGACCTCCTCCTCTTCAACGAATATTTCAACGGCGACAACGGTGCCGGCGTCGGGGCAAGCCACCAAACCGGCTGGACCGCCCTCGTCGCCAAAATGGCCATCCAGCTCCATGCATTCGACAGGGACTTGTAGATGACAGCGCTCAACAGGCCGCCAGTTCTTCGAGCAACGAGCGGTTGAGACGGATGCCGGCGAAGAAGTTGGCCAGGGGGAAATTTTCGTCGGGTGCGTGCGCCCGGCAATCCGGAGACGCCAGCGCGAGCAGCAGGGAATCGCGCCCAAGGGTCTTTTGAAAATCGACCAGGATCGGAATCGAGCCACCCTCCCGCGTGAGTGCGGGCGATTTTCCAAAGACCTTTTCAAGCGCGCGACGGGCCGCCAGGCCATATTTGCCGTTCGGATCCAAATGGAACGGCTCGCCGCCATGTCCGCGTTCGATTTCGAGCCGGATGCCGGGCGGGCAGTGTTTGAGAAAATGCTTCTCCGCAAGCGCCAGAATCTCGTCGGGTTTCTGGTCGGGAACGAGGCGGAACGTCACCTTGAAGAAAGCCTCTGCCGGAAGGACGGTTTTGCTGCCTTCCCCCTGGTATCCGCCGCCAATCCCGTTGATCTCGGCCGTTGGCCGGGCTCCAATCCGCTCGACCGCGCTGTATCCTTTTTCTCCGGCCAGAACCGTCACGCCCGCCTGCGTGGCAATATCGGCATCCTTCAGCGGAGAGGCCGCAGCAGCCTCGCGCTCCCAGGTATCCATCGGTCGGACGGCATCGTAGAATCCCTCGATGAGGACACGGCCGCCGGCATCGTGCAAACTCGCAATCAGCCGCGCGGCTGCGGTGGCCGGATTCGCAACGGCACCGCCATAGACGCCGGAATGCAAATCGTGCGACGGCCCAAAAACCCGCACCTCCATCGCCGCAATTCCGCGCAAGGCATAGCTCAACGTCGGGTATCCGTCGGCCGCCATTCCGGTGTCGGAAATCGCGATCACGTCGCAAGCCAGTTCGTCGCGATGGGTTTTGAGGAAGTCCCCGAGGTTCCGGCTTCCGACTTCTTCTTCCCCTTCAATCAAAAAAATCACATTCACCGGCAACGTCCCGGCCAGCAACGCTTCTTCCACCCCGAGAATGTGGGCGAGGATTTGCCCTTTGTTGTCGGTCGATCCACGCCCGAAGATCCGCCCGTCGCGGATTTGCGGATCGAATGGCGCGCTCGTCCAGGCTTCCAAGGGCTCGGCCGGCTGCACGTCGTAGTGGCCGTAGATGAGAACCGTCCGCTTCGAGGGATCGCCGGGCGTCTTCCCAAGCACCACCGGATGCCCCGCCGTGGCCACCAGACGAACCTCCAATCCCATGCGGCCCAGCTTGCCAACCAGCCAATCCGCACAGGCCCGCAGATCCGGGCCGTGCTCGGATTGCGCCGAGACGCTCGGAAACCGCACAAATTCGATAAGTTCTTGGATGCGTGGATCGTTCATTGGAAAAGCGCTACATGTTGTGGCTGCCGGAAATTGCCGGGCTTTATATGGCACTTTATCTTGCCAGCATACCGCCTGCCGATACCATTAATGCCACTTTTACCGGAATCCCCATGTATCTGCAATCTTTGGAAATCATAGGCTTCAAATCGTTCGCGCCGAAAACCATTTTAAACTTCCACCGCGGGGTGACGGCGATCGTGGGTCCGAACGGCTGCGGCAAGTCAAATGTGCTGGACTCGATCCGATGGGTTCTGGGCGAACAGTCGGCCAAGGCCCTGCGCGGAGGCGAGATGGCGGACGTCATTTTCAGCGGCACCGACAGCCGTCCGGCATTGGGAATGGCCGAGGTCTCGATGACTTTTGCCGAATGCGAAAAGGAACTGGGCACCGATTACAACGAAGTGCGCATCACCCGCCGCGTCTATCGTGACGGCAAGAGCGAATATTTTCTCAACAAGACCGCCTGCCGGCTCAAGGACATCCACCAGCTTTTTATGGATACCGGCGTCGGCCGCAGCGCCTACTCGATCATGGAGCAGGGGAAAATCGACCAGATCCTCAGCAGCCGCCCGGAAGACCGGCGCGCCATCTTTGAAGAGGCGGCGGGGATCACCAAATACAAGGCCCAAAAAAAAGAAGCCCTGCGCAAACTCGAATATGCCGAGTCGAACCTGGTTCGCGTCCAGGACATCATCAAGGAAGTGAAGCGCCAGATCGGTTCGCTCCAGCGTCAGGCGGGCAAAGCGCGGCGCTATCAGGCGATCATGCGGGATCTGCGCACGTTCGACACCCACCTCTCGCACCGGAACTACCGCGCGCTCGCCAGCGAACTCGACGCCCTCCGCACCCAGCTCGTCCAGGGAGAGGAAGTCCGCGGGATTCATGAGCGGGAAATCGAACAGCAGGAAAAAGAACTGGCCGCATTTCGGGTGCGCATCGAGGGGCTCGATTCCGAGACCGCGTCGCTCCGCGAGGGACTGCAAACTCTGAAAAACCGGATCTATTCCGCAGAGAATCGGATGCAGACAAACGGCGAACGCACCTCGGAAGCCACCGCGCTCATTGACCGCCACCGTGCCGACATCGCGCAGGCGGAGGAAAAAATCCGCACCCAGCGGGAACAGATCGAGCAGACCGATTCCCTGTTGAGCCAGATGATCGAAACCCTCCGCTCGCACGAGGGAATTCTCAACGAGCACTCGGAAAATGTCCGCCTCGCCCGGGAGGAACGGATTGCGGTGGAGAAGGAAATTCAAGAAGGGGGCGCGGAAATTTCGCGTCTCGAGGCCCGCCTGGGATCGTTGCGCGGAGAAATTTCGACGGCGGCCGGCCGCCGGGAATCCGGCGAGACCCGGCTTCGTCTGCTCCAAGGGGAATCCGAAACCGCCACGCACGCGGCCGGAGAACTCTCGACCGCGCTCGGGGATCTCACCCGCCGGGCGGAATCGTCCCGGCTCGGACTCGAACAGGCCCAGGCGGAAATGGCCGAGGCCTCGGCCGCCCATGAAAGCGCGCAGCAGGCCAGACAGAATGCCGACGCCGTTCTCAACCTCGCCGGCAAGGAAGCGGCGGGCATCGAATCCCGGCTTGAGATTTTGCGCCAGCTTCAGGAACAGGGCGAAGGCTTCGACGAAGGCACGCAGGCCGTCCTCCGCGGCCTCGACAATCCCGATTTTTTCCACCCGGCCACGCGCGGCGCACTCGCCCAAAATATCGAGGTCGAGCCGCGCTTTATTCCCGCAATCGAATCGGCGCTTGGCACGACGCTTCAGACGGTCATCTTCAAAGATCCCGGCATCGCCGAGTCCGCAATCCTGACTCTCTCGCGCAACAAGCTCGGCCGCGCCGCCGTCATTCCGGCGGAATGGATCACTCCGCCATCCGCTCCCACGCAGGAACTTCCCTTCGGTGTCCTCGGCTGGGCGGCGGATTGCGTGACCGGATCGGACGCTGCCGCCACACTCGCCCGCACGCTCCTGGCCGGCATTGTCATCGTGGACAATATCGAAACCGCATTCCGCCTGCGTCCCGAGCATCCCGGTCTGGGATTTGCCACGCTGGAAGGCGATTGCATTTCCCACAACGGTGTCGTGCAGGGCGGACGCTCGGGCGAAAAGACCGGACAATCCGCTCTCCAGCGCAAAGCCCAAATCGAGGAGCTCGACCGCGATCTCGCCGCAGCCTCTGTCCGCCTCGAATCACTTGCCGGTGAACGCGCCCGCTCGGGCGAAGCCCTCGACAATGCCACCGATCGGCTCAAGTTTGCGCGGGAAGGCGTGCAGGCGTCACAGATCGAATCCGCCTCGCTGGACAACGAACGCCGCCATGTCGAACGCCAACTTTCGGACGTCGAGGCCAAGCGGGCCTCGTTCCTCCGCGAAACCGCATCGATCGAGGAATCCCTCCGCGCCAGTCTCGCCCACCTCGGCGAACTCGAAGCAACGATCGCCGTGGTTGTCTTCGCGGTGGACGCCGTCCGCGTCGCGCGCAGCGACGCCGAACTCCGGGTTCAGATTGCCCGCGAGCGCGAAAGCTCCGCCGGCGATGCGCTCAATGAGATCCGCGTCCGCGTGGCCACCGAACGCCAACAGCAGCAAAACCTCAACAACCAGCGCGGCCCGATGGCCGTCCGCCTGGCCGAACTCTCCGAACTGCTCGAATCCCGCCGCGTGGATATCACGGCCTACGCATCCCGCATCGAATCGCTCGCCGCCGAGAATGCCTCGCTCGAAGTCTCGATTTCCGAATGGCGCGCGTCGCTTGCCGCCGAGGATGCGAAAGTCGCGGCCATCCAAGCCGCCCGCGCCGAGGTTCATGAAAGTGCGGACGTGATCGAGTCAACCCTTCGCTCCGCCCGCCAGCAGCTCGTCAACCTTCAAAACGAACGCGGACGGATCGATGTCAAAGTTGCCCAGACCGAGATGCGGATGGAAAATATCCGCAACCATGTCTCGCACCGCTACCAGTCGGATCTCGAAGCCTTCGAGCCGGATTCCTACTCGCTGCTGATCGCCTTCCGTGATCGCAACAAGCGGAAAGCGGAGGCCGCCGATTCCGGTGACGCGGAAAGCGCTTCCGCAATCGAGGCAGCCCCTTCGGAGACCGTCGCGGACACGGAGTCTCCCGATCCGGGCGGAACCATCCCGTGGGATCGTATTGAGGAAATTGTCGCCGAACTTACCGAGCGGGTAGAGTCGATGGGGCCGGTCAACGTCGATGCCATCCAGGAATTTGAGGAGCTCGAACAGCGCCATCTCTTCCTCGAAAAACAGAATGCCGACCTCGTCAATTCCAAGGCCGAGCTTCTCGAAGTCATCTCCCGGATCAATCGCACGACGAAAGAACTCTTCGCCGAGACGTTTGAAAAGATCCGCGTGAACTTCCAGGAGATGTTCACCGAACTCTTCGGCGGTGGCCGCGCGAACCTCATGCTCGTCGACGATTCGGACCCGCTCGAAAGCGGCATCGAGATCATCGCCAAGCCTCCCGGCAAACAGCTCCAAAGCGTCAGCCTCCTCTCCGGCGGCGAACGCACGATGACCGCCGTCTCGCTCCTTTTCGCCATCTACATGGTCAAGCCGAGCCCGTTCTGCGTCCTTGATGAAATGGACGCCCCGCTCGACGAGTCGAACATCAGCCGGTTCGTCAAAATCCTCGACCGCTTCGTCGGCCAAAGCCAGTTTGTCGTCATCACCCACAACAAACGCACGATCAGCCGCGCCGACATGCTCTACGGCGTCACCATGGAGGAACACGGCGTCAGCAAACTCGTCAGCGTCAAGTTCAGCGGCAAAGCCGACGCCGACCGTCCGGAACATTCGGTCGCCGACACGTTCGGAAAATCGCGCCGGTTGAAAAGCGAATCCCCGGCTGTTCCCGCCAATTCCGACGGGCAACCGGATGAGACCACCGCAATGGACGTGGAGGACTTTTTGAACGAACCGGCCTCGGCCGACGTTCCTTCACCGAATTCCCCCGTCGGCGAAGAAGTTCCCGCATCCGGCGGCCCGGAAACCTCCGCCGCCGACTCTCCGCGCTGATCCGGGCAAGCCGAGGTGCCCGACTTGTTTTACCTGTCCCGGTGAGTGTTTGGTTTCAGAAGCGCGGGTTACTTGCGGAGTGGGCCGGGAGGCGGTTCACCAAAAGCGCGAGGGCGATGAAGAGGGCGGAGAGAGCGATCTCGCCAGTGCAGATTGTTTGCGTGCTCTCCGGGTGTTCGGTGAAGCCTGCCACCAGCATGATGAAAGCTCCGTATTCGCCAAGCGCGCGGACGAATCCGAGAACGACCCCTGCCAAAATTCCCGGCCATGCCAGCGGAAGCAGGATCTTCCAGAAAAGGGGAATGCCGGAAAATCCGAACATCCGCATTGTGTCAACGAGGGTGTCATCGATTTGCTCCAGCGCGCGCTTCGCCCCCTGATAAACGAGGGGGAAGGACACAACCGCCCCAACGATCACGGCGGCGGGCCAGGAACATAATATCAGGTTGCAAAGCGAATCGAGACCCGCACCAAGGGTTGAGTTGCGGCCAAAAATCATGACAAGAACGAGTCCGAGAACAGTCGGCGACACGGCGACAGGAAAAAGGAGAAGAGCGGCGAAGGCGTTCGAAATGCCCCCCCGGCGCTTCCTGCTCCAGCAGGCGAAAGGGAGGCCGATGAACAGGGCGAAAACCGTTGCCGCGAACGCGGTTTTTAGCGAGCCGACCAAGATTGATTCCATCATGCTGCGCGGACTGTATCAAACTTTCCGGATCCGTTCATGTTGAAAATAAACCGAAAAGCGGGCTGGCCGCCGCGGATTTTTGAGTTGAGAAATGGGCGCCTGTTCGCAAGAGCGGATTTTTTATCCCTGCTTGTTCCGTCTCAGAACAATGTCGGCTGGGACGGAGAATCCGGATTTTCCACCGCCGATTTGCGGGTTGCACGTTGGGAACGCACCGCAGCTTCCTCCGATGGCGTGACTGGCAGAACCGGATCCCTCACCGGGAGGCCAACCGGATCACCGGCTTTCTCAGCTTCAGGAGTGGGCTCCAACGGCTGCGTTGGCTCGGAGACGATCTCCTTCTTCCGGCTTGACCGAACCACCGGTGGCACCGCGAACGAGCCGGTGATCCGCCCAACCAGTTCTTCCGCATTCATGTCCTGCGCCGCCGCCAGCACTTTCAAAAACGCCCCAACCATCTCCGGACGTCTTGCAAAAAGAGCTTTCGCCGCTTCCACGGGACCACGCGTATCCCGCGATTCCAGATCAGCAAGACTCACCCCAAGTGCTGCGGCAAACTTCACAAGCGTGCTCTTTGCCGGATAGCGCTTCCCGCCCTCGATGTCACTCAAATGCGCCAAACTTCGGAACCCCACCAATTGAGAAAGCCCGCGCTGGGTGAGTCCGCGTTCTTTGCGCAGGGCGCGAATATAGTGGCCGAAGGGTCTGTTCATTTTGGAAATCCTAAAGTTCGCACACTTTGGGATCAATGGGATTTTGCGGGATTTTTTACTTCAAGAATCAAGATTGCCTTGGTTCGGATTGTTGGCGAAATTGTGCCATGACTGTTTCTGTTCCGCTTGCCCGAGCACCCTATGATGTTGAAGTGGGCTCCGCTCTTCTTGAGAGATGCGGGGCGATGATTGGAAACGTGATCCCCGGCGGGCACTGTGCCTTGGTGACCGATTCGAATGTTGCGCCGCTCTATGCCGGGGGGGTGGCGAAGTCTTTGAACGCGGCGGGCTTCGAAACCACGACGGTTGTTGTTCCGGCTGGCGAAGCTTCCAAATCAATGGAGCAGACGGCAAAAATCTGTGACGCAATGATCCATGCGGGGCTGGATCGTTCTTCTTTTCTTGTGGCGCTGGGGGGAGGGGTGATCGGTGATCTGGCAGGATTTGTCGCGGCGATTTATTATCGCGGAATTCCCTTTGTGCAGATTCCCACGACGGTTGTCGCACAGGTGGACAGTTCGGTGGGTGGGAAGACCGGCGTCAACGCCCCGGGAGGCAAGAACCTGATCGGCGCATTCCATCAACCGTGCCTGGTGATTGCCGATACCGGAACGCTGGCAACACTTCCCCCCCGCGAGTTCAACGAAGGGTTCGCGGAGATCATCAAACATGCCGCAATCCGCGATCCGGAAGTCGGCGTTGTATTGTCTGGAAAATGCTTCACCAGGCGGCGGCTATATTTTCAGCACTTCAAATACGATATTCCCCGGGATGCCGCTGGAAAACTATGAATACATGCTGTACGTTTATCAGGAATTCTGCAAAAACCATGGGAGAACATAATGAATAAGATCCACCTGATATGTAATGCGCACCTCGATCCTGTATGGCTTTGGGAATGGGAGGAAGGAGCCGCCGAAGCGGTTTCAACTTTCAGAACCGCCGCCGAGCTTTGTTCCGAATCCGACAATTATATATTCAACCATAACGAAGCCATACTGTATAAATGGGTCGAAGAATATGAGCCATCACTGTTCAAGAAAATCCGTAAACTGGTCAAGCAGGGCAAATGGCATATTATGGGGGGCTGGTATCTTCAGCCGGACTGCAATATGCCTTCAGGAGAGACATTTGTCCGGCATATAATCGAAGGCCGGAATTATTTCAGGGAAAAATTCGGTGTCGAAGTAAAGACCGCAATTAATTTCGATTCATTCGGACACAGCCGCGGCCTGGTCCAGATCATGGCGAAATGCGGCTATGATTCATATCTTTTCTGCAGGCCGTCGCAGGCGGACTGTCAGCTTCCGGATGATATCTTTTTCTGGAAAGGTTTTAACAACACATCATTGCTGTGCAGGCGGATACCTAACGGTTACAATTCCCATCTGGGACAGGCCGTGGAGAAGATTAAAAACGTTCTCGAACAGCAGCCTGATAAAAAGGTAAACATGATATTGTGGGGCGTCGGTAATCACGGCGGCGGCCCTTCAAGAAAAGACATTGCAGACATTAACAAATTTATCAAAGAAAAAGCTGGCGAAGTTGAAATTCTGCATTCAATTCCTGAAGATTATTTTTCCGAGCTGAAAAAACAAAAGGGCAGTAAAATTCCATCCTTCAGCAAAGATTTAAATCCGTGGGGAGTCGGATGCTATACCTCCCAGATCAGGATTAAACAGAAATTCCGCCTGCTTGAGAACGAACTTTACATGGCTGAAAAAATGGCGTCGTCAGCATATTTCCAGAAACTGCTGGCCTATCCGGCGGCTGAACTTGCCGAAGCCAGACATGATCTGCTCACGGCAAGTTTTCATGATATTCTGCCAGGCTCGTCGATTCAGCCGGTGGAGGAAATGGCCGTGCGCCTGATGGATCACGCGCTGGAAAATATTTCCAGGGTAAAGACGAGAACTTTCTTCGCGCTGGCCGCCGGCCAGGCAAAAGCGCCGCAGGATGAAATCCCCGTCCTGGTCTACAATCCGCATCCGTTCAGGAC
>Ga0118677_10004829_pt1 | contig 24139 bp, 17 predicted proteins | sample AliMusrvi5mmetaG_FD_86154 | JGI IMG/M metagenome (GOLD analysis project Ga0118677, IMG submission 86154)
GATTCCGATGTTCCGGCAACGATTCAGAGGTACAGTGCGTGCCACAGTATCAATCTCTCATCTGCAAGGCTTACCTTGCGGTAGTTCAAACTCGTTTGCAGCAGGTCGGGTTTATTAGGCCCGGTTCCCTGTCTTACCAGCGGTAGTGGGCGAATGCCTTATTGGCCTCGGCCATGCGGTGTACATCTTCTTTCTTCTTCATCGCCGCGCCGCGTCCATTCGCGGCATCCAGCAGTTCGGCGGTCAACTTCTCAACCATGCCCTTCTCGCCACGCGCCCGGCCATAGGTAACAATCCAGCGGATGGCGAGCGACGTGCGCCGCTCTGGCAGCACCTCGATCGGAACCTGATAGTTCGCGCCCCCGACGCGTCGGCTCTTGACTTCCAACAGCGGCTTGCAGTTCTCGATTGCTTTCTTGAACAGCTTCAGGGCCTCGTCGCCGCCCTTCTGCTCCAAATTCGTCATGGCGGTGTAAAAGATTCCCTGTGCGGTCGACTTCTTGCCGCCCCACATCATGGAGTTGACAAACTTCGTTACCAGGGTCGAGCCATAGACTGGATCGGGGGAAACGTCACGCTTCGCGATATAACCTTTTCTCGGCATCTTCTCTCTCTTCTCTTCTTCCCTCAGCCCGGGGACATCTCACGCGCTGAGCCTGTGCTGACTCGCTAAATTGCTGACTCACTAACACGCTGCCTTACTTGCCCGCTGCCGCCTTGGGACGCTTCGCCCCATACTTCGACCGGCTCTGCTTGCGGTTAGCCACGCCGACTGCGTCCAGCGATCCGCGAACCACGTGGTAGCGGACGCCCGGTAGGTCTTTCACACGTCCGCCGCGAATCAGTACGATCGAGTGCTCCTGTAGATTGTGGCCAATCCCAGGGATGTAGGTCGTAACCTCGATCCCGTTGGTCAAGCGAACGCGCGCTACCTTGCGCAACGCCGAGTTCGGCTTCTTGGGCGTCTGGGTGTAGACGCGGGTGCATACTCCGCGACGCTGCGGCGAACCTTGCAGCGCGGGGCTGGCGGTCTTATATCGGGTGGGCGTGCGGCCCTGCTTGACAAGCTGATGAAACGTAGGCACTCGAACTCCTTAAACTTCTGCTCTACAACCTGCGGCATTAGCCGCTTCTACTGCAAATCCATTCTCACGACGAGAGCAAGCAGCCTCTTTCGCGCGCCCTGATCGTTGCATACCGCGTACGCACGAAAAGGTGAGGACACTGACGTGCCTCGCGCGGTGATTTTCCCTTGCGTCCCGTCTGGAACACTCAAATCAGACGAACAACAGTCGACGGTGGCCTAGCGTCCCTTGCTTCCCGCCCTATGCTAGCGGCCCTTGCCGGAAGATGGAGTTGACTCCGTTTCGCTGTTCCGCCCCGCATAGCCCATCCAAGGTGGAGGGTGTCGCAGGTACGATTGCGAGGATGTTACGCCGCATTGACAGATTCATGCCTGTTTCCGTGCATGGATCCTGCGGATGCTGCTTGTGCCAGTGTATCGCAAACGGCAAAATCATCCTGCCACCTGTTACGCACCAGCCGCCGCCATGCAGTCTGCACAGCAACGAGTTCCTGATTCAGGCGGAACCTCTTAAAGATAGCAAGTACATGCGGCCGGGTCAAGTCTACTAGTTCTGCGCTTGCGCCAAACTCCAGCCAATATCCCCAACATCCCGGTTGCCGCAAGTAGTAGACTGGGCGGCTCCGGAGCATCCCCCAAAGTCAGCATCGCCAATCCGTCTTGAATCGCATAAGAATTGCTGGGATCAATTGTTAGTTCTCCGGTAATAGGCCCCTCAGTGCCTTGACACAGATGTAGCTGCGAACAAACCGACCCGCCAACATAACCAATCAGATTCGTACCTGGAAAATCCAGATAGAAAATGTCGCCCAATCTATCGATGAACTCCCCAACGTACACTCCAGCTTCGGGGCTGTATTGGCTAGTCGGCGAAGAGTCAAATAAATTGGCAGTCGAGCCTTCCACCGCATCGAAATCTGCACCTGTGAATACGCCTGTAGTCGGGTTGAAGCTCACCGTACCGGCAAACGATCCATCATTAACTAGGGTGCCAGATAAGGTTAGAGTATCGGCCATGGCGCTGTTGCAAACTGCGAAAGACATTAATAAAAGCAAGAGAGCGGCTTTCAACATTGGACACCTCTCAATAGTGGCGCAAAAATATCACTCGATTTGTGATCGTTTGCATAAAACTTCATCCCCAAGAAACTGTGGTCTGTTAGTCCTTAATTGAGTGCTATTCCGCCACGGATAGCCCATCCCAGGTGGAGTGTGTTGCTGATACGGCAGCAAAGTTGTTGCGGCCAGTGTACCAGTTCATGCCATGTTTCCGGTGAATGGACACTGCCGTATATGCTACTCGGCCCTTGAATCACAACCGGCAAGAACTACCCCCCACCAAGTGAACACGCATTCCGACCACTCGTACTAACACGGCAACGAGTTCCCGACTCATATTAATCCATTTCAACTTACCAAGTGCGCCACAGCGGGTCAAGTTCACCACGGTTTAATTCTCGGTAATGATACTCCTTCGGCACCACCGATTCGAACGCTGCAAATTCGCGGACGAGGCCACGGCAAGACCCCGCCACATCTGATAGACTCTTCCTTGTCGTAGAGTTGGCAATCATGGTCTGCACAGGGCGTCTTCCAATATTACCCATGCGTGTTCCAGAGCTGCGACAAGGTAGAACGCAGCGTGAGTCGCGAGGTCCGCGAAACCACGTGTTCTATGTGACATTTGCTCAAGTTGTTGCAAGACAACCTGGGGACGTAGCTCAGTTGGTTAGAGCGCTGCCCTGTCACGGCAGAGGTCGCGGGTTCGAGCCCCGTCGTCCCCGCCATACATTCCAAAGCAGTTACGGGATGTTTGGGACCTAAGTGACAACGAAATCCGGGCACGATATGGGCACAATAAGAATCTAGCGTGCATTTACCGCGATTTTCTCGAAGTCCATTGTGCCCACGTTGGCTTTTTTTGTGCCCGCGTCAGGAACCATCATCCTTACAACCTTGCTCTGTGCAGCTCGCTTGTTCGAGGTCACTGCCTGCGTGTAAACGTCAAGCGTGATCCGACTGTTTGCGTGCCTCAAGAGCTCCTGTACGGTCTTGATATCTTCCCCGTTCGCCTTGAGCAAAGTGCCGAAGGAATGGCGGAAGGTATGCCAACCGATGTTCTTGGTGATGCCGGCCTTGCGTGCGACCGGCTTGATGTACCGCTTCATGAGGTTATCCGGCCAGTAAGGTTGTTTGCCCTTCATGGTCGGACTTGCGAAGACCCAATCCTCATCCATCGGGTAGGGACTCTGACGCCGCCAGCGCATGAGATCCTCTGCCATGTAATCGTCCATTGGGACGGGTTTGGCGGATGCCTCTGTCTTGCAGTTGCCCACCACCTGATGCCAGATGGCCCGAGTGACGCTCAGCTCCAGGTTCTCGAAATCGACATCGCTCCAGCGAAGTGCAAGCAGTTCGCTGACCCGAAGGCCTGTTGCCGCATCGAGCAGAACTACCGTGCGCTCTCTTACGGACAACTTGCTGAGAAGGAGTTGGAGTTCGGCTAGATCGAGAACGTCAGGAACCTTCTCTCGTTTCGCGCTCTGGCGCACGAGCTTAATCGGATTGCTGTCAATCCACTCGTAACGCATCGCGTGATGAAAGATTGCGCTCATCAGGTTCCGAATCTTCGCTCGTGTGCCTCTTGCCCGCTCAATGCTGTCCAGCCACTCTTCAACCGCGACTGGTTTGATCTGGTCGAGCCTGTGATTTCCCCAACGAGGCAGAATCCACAGCTTCAGATAGCACTCGTAAGCAGATCGAGTCGAGAACGCTTTCCGCCCCTGATTCTCACCAACCAGTTCTTTGAGCCGGTAGTGTGCGACCAGTTCAGCGATTGTGCCCGGGCCGCCTTCCGCTTGCGGGGTTTGTTGGTTTGCGTCGATGCGCAATGCGTGGGCTGCTTTGAGGGCCGATGCTTCAGTGGTGAGAGTTTTAACCGTGCCGACGATGGCTTTGCGTTGTTTGCTTGCCCCATCTGCGCCGAGTTCCCGCCACCGAAAAATCCAAACATCCGGTCCGCTCTGCCGCTTCTCGCGTTGCACGCTTCCCTGTTGATACCGCGTTCGCCTGTTCATGAATACTCCATCCCAGGCGGCAACGGATGGCTTGCTACCAAGGTAGTCCTTTGAAGGGCAGAGGTCGAGATGTTTATCGCTTAGCTGGCAGTCTGTCGCAGAATCCACTCTTCGATCTCTGAAGCCCGGAAACGCCAGAGTTTGCCTATGTGTATTCCACGAACCGCGCCTTCACGAGCGAAGCGCTGAAGAGTCTTGGGGTGAATCTGGATAATCGCAGCGGCTTCTTCGGTATGGAGCAGACGTTCGGGGACAAAGCCGACAGACTGAGCTGGCTTTTTCTCGGTGACGTTTTCGTTTGCCATTGATGGCCTCCGTTGAGGCCTACGGCATCGACTCGACCGCAATGCCGCACTGCCTGCATTCAGCATGGGACATCCCGTGAAGCCCGTCCAATACTTATTCCCTATGGCTCAAGAGGCTGCGCCTATGGTGGAAAGGCAACTCAGTCTGACGGACTTTGTAGAGATTGCCAGCAAACGAGCGAATCGGATTTGTTGTGGAGAGGAATGCGAGAGCTTCATTGCCCGTTCGTCCACGATCAGCCATAGTCAGTGGCTATAGCAAAGCGTTGTTTTTGATTCTGCGACAGGCGGAGACTCCCCAGAACCCCGATTTGATATTTGAATCTTGCGCCTCGCCGCCGTCGTAGAGGCTGTGCGGATGTGGGAAGCGTTCTTTGCTTTCCACATCTGCATAGCCTGTTTTCCTTCAGAATCCTTGGGAATACCTGGGTTTCCTCAAGAATCCTTGAGCGTCGCAAGATATTGATGCTGTTCGACTGCCTTCAAGTGTCCGTAAGGACACCCAGCACGACCCTCGGAGGGATGGAGTGTCATAATTCATACGGTGCGCAGCACCGCGCCTATTGTGGCGATATATTCGGCGGTCGCAACGCACTTTGATTCGCTATTCATTGCGCAGCGCAACTGCATATCGAAGTGCGGCGGAGGTGCCGTGGCACCCCTACAGCCGGTGCAAAGCACCGCGTACTTCACTCCGGGCAGCACAGAGGCCAGATGGAGGCAACAGGCGGAGCAAGACCGCCCGGAGCCGTGGGCAACCGAGCTCGTAAACTATTCCAGATTTGTGCCACCCGCCATAGGTTTTCCGACGGAAGATCGGTCAGCATTGAGATCCGTCAGCAACGACCAGAAGGATCTCCGTAGATCGAACCTCGTCACGGTCTGGCCGTAATGAGACTTGATCTTTTCGATCAGTAATTCCTCGGGAGCAAGAGAGATGTCCAGTAGTGATGCCTCATCGCTCACAAACCCCGGTTCCTCGTCAGGACGAAGTATGTTCTCGTAAAACTCTTCAGCAAGCGACTCCAGTCCCTTCATGTGTTCATCATTAGCAAGTTTGATCATGTCACCTCGGCGTGAGGCGTCCGCTTGTCACGCCCCTTTCAACGAAATTTTCACTGACTCGACCCGCTTATTCGTGGAAGGCTCACCCCGCTTTAAGCCCTCAGCTTCGGAATCATAAAGATTTGAGGAGGCCACTTGGCCGGGATGTCCGGCGTTTATCACCCGATTTGCCACCTCAGCAACCGCCAGTTGGCCAGCCGCCAAATCTTCGGCGCTACTAGGCTGTCCTGGTTTTGCGTTCGGGGCGGGTTTAAGATTTGATGTCTCGTTCTCAACAACATTTGAAAGATTGCTCTGTTGTTGGGCCACACATGGAACGCGCCTGAGAAGCATTTACTTATCGCTGATATCCCTCAATGCGCTTGCGACCGAACCCGTATACTCCGGCGCATTTTCTCCATGTCGATCATCGGCGTTATAGAGATCATCCAACAGATGTAAATAATAATCGGTCGGCTTTGACCATTTCGGAGAGTTTGGTTCTTTAGCTCGGCAAGAGGTAAATCCTTCGATAAATCCGCGACGCGCAAGTTCGTTGTGCGCTCTCCAGAATTCGTCGCCATATCGAGCCTTGGATTCAGAGCCCGTTGACGCCTTAGCGTTCTTTCCAAAACGTTCAAATACACCCTGAACCGATGTCGTCATGTTTGCCGGAGATAAAGCATAGTAGCTGCCGATCTTTTGCTCATAATTTATCCAAGAATCGTCAAATCTGAGAGGAGGCTTCCGATCAAATGTAAGGCAGTCATCGAGCGCGTAAAGAAAACCAGTTTGCTCGTCCACGTTCGCAGATTGCCACCAATTCCCCCCGAAGGTCAACTGCCCGCCTTTCGGTACTGCATCTTCGCATAAGCAGTTCATTGGGAGCACGAACAGAACGAAAGCTGTTACCCATGCGATATCCATCAGCCACCGCGATTTAGTGTCCAGTATAGACATAGATTTGCACCTGCCCTCTCTTGTCAGCGCCAAATGCATTACGAAAAGGCATAGCGCCATTGCCAGTCGAACCGCCAATCTGAGCAACCGTGGGATTTGTTGCTCCGCGCGCATTACCGGGGTCGGACATCACTGTAACTGTATGGCCGCTTCCGCCGCTGGGATTGGCCCAGCCGATAATGACCAGTTGACCCTGATTTGCATCTGCCTGGGCAGAACCAAGATCAGTAGAATGCCATCCAGAACCTGGAGTTCCAGCAGCCTGATCAAGATTTGCCACCTGCTGATTGGCTACATAGAAGCCTCCGCTGCTCGGCCCCAATGGTGCGGTGTTTGCACCGACTGCGTGGGCAATCTGACAGGTTGCCTCACTGCAATGCGACGCCGCGTCGTGTGCGCCTGGCTGCAAATTAGGGTCTTTCATCGCTGAATTCTGCGCGTTCGTTAACTGTTGTTGGGCCAGTTGTTGTGCCGGTGGTTGCTGCTGCTCGGCAGAGTCGGCTCCGGACGCGGCAGAGTTGGCGGCGTCGGATCCGGGGTAATTTGCCGTGGTTTGCGTGTCCTTTGGCGGGTGTGATTCGGAACGAACCTGGTATAAAGCGCCGACACCTGTATCAGTGTCGATACCGCCAGATTCGATTCCATCGATGATGATCGATTGCAAGCCGCCAAGGTCCACCTGGCTGAGTGGATTGTTGTTGGCGTACATATACTTGTTCCCCGTGCCGGCGAGCGGGTCGGGGCTGATCCAGCGTCCTTGCCCGTTATGCAGCTCCCGAGCCGAAAAGTCGTACTCGTCGTCGGTCAACTGGTCAGGCTGGCCGGTGAAGCTGTCCGCATTGTATGGCGCGCCCTGAACTGCATACCGCTCGCCGAACGGCGCAAAGGCCAGAGACTCCGTAAACACCCGCGCAACCGGATCCGACTCTGCCCGGATCGTCCCCTGCCAATCGGGGAAGCGATACCGTTGAAGGCCCCCTCCTGAGTACAGCGCCTCAACCCCTCCAGGCAACGCCACCGTGGTCGCATTCTGTGTCTGGCCCGTCATCTGTGCCGTGACACCGAATGCAGACACATACTCGTGGACCACGCCACCCAGGTTCTCCTCAACCTTGTTGCCAAGCGCATCGTAGGTCACCGTCGCAGTGGTTGAACCCGTCACCACGGTCGCTATGTGTCCATCAGCCAACCACGTATAGGAATGGAATGTGTCCGTGAGAAGGTTTCCATCAGAATCATAGCTCGTGCCTGCAAGGGTGTACTGATTGTTCGAGGTGTTGTACCCCGGCATCCAAGAAAGACCGGGACCCAACGAAAACTTGCTCAGGTTCCCAAACGAGTCGGAGCCATACCCGAACGTCTGGTTCCATACGTTCGTCGATCCATTGAGACAATTCACGCTCGCCACCCGAACCAAATCGTCGTACGAATACGCGCAGTTCTGCGTGTCACCCGTATTATACGAATCAACGATGCTGTTGGATGCCAGCGTCCCGTTCGCATTCCAAAGCAACGACCCCGACATCGACGACGACCCCACCGAAGCGGTGTATTGTGTCATCCGATTCGTGTTTTGATCATAGGTAAAATCCTGCTTGTCCCCGCTTCCCAGTGTCACCTCCAGTAATGCGCCGATGGGCTCATTACTGTAGCCGCCGCTATTGTAAGTGACAGCGCTCACAAGGTTCGTGCCATTGGCCGACACGGAAGTAACACGGCCCTCTCCGTCAAGTCCGCCGTAGAGAATCGAAGGCAGGCCTGCGCCGCCGACTGTCTTCAGGCTTTGATCTTCCCAGTAGGAGGCATTGAGAGAGACATAGCCCCCGGAACTGGGTGAGGACTGATAAAAGCTCGTCATTTGGCCGCGTTGGTCGTAACTGAACCCCTCGTCGGTAATCTTCGTGCTGCATGGAACGGAGCAGGTATAGGCTTCCGCCATGCGCCCATTCGCATACGCCATGCTTGTCCCGCCAACCGTAGCCGAATCGAATACAAAATACTTGTTGGTCCCATCGCTATTTGGACCGGCATAGGTCACAGACGTATTCCGATGCAATCCATCGTATTGGTAACAGGCGATGTTCCCATTTGCGTCCAGAGTCTGTACCAGGTCACCCCGCGATGTTGATGAGCAGTTAGAACCGGTGATGGAATCGTAGGTGTTGTAATGTGTACCTGATTCCGGATTGCTCTCCGTGAGCACACGGCCCATTAGGTCATAAGTATAGGTTCGGGACTGACGTGGAGAGGCCACTTGTGCATTCTCTGTCTGTTGAAGAAGGTGCCCTGCGACGTCGTACGAGTAGGTAGTCAAGAAACCGGCATTGGCGTTCGTCTGGCCGCAAGATGCACTCCCTTGTGCCGAACTAATGACGCAGGCCGATATCAATCGTCCCAATCCATCGTATTCTTTCTGAGTTCCTTTTGTATTCTCACCGACAGGCGCAGGGGATAGTGTTGTTATTACATCATTTGCAATATATTGCTTGGTGACGACATCACCACCTGCTCCCACATGCGAAAGCGGACGACTTAAGCCATCGTACGTCTGAGATTCACTGGCGGTACCACAACTTGCTCCGGCAACACCTGTGCATGGAATGCTAACCTGATACACTCGACCATCGCCGTCAAAAGTGCGGGAGCGGGTGTCCCAACCTGAAGTGGAGGGACTCTGCCGAAGCTGAGAGCTAACGTATCTTCCGATTGAATCCGTAGTGAAGCGAGTCTCCACTACCGAATTTCCTCCGTTCACTGGGAGGCTTCGGTCAGTACTGGTGGGAGTATAGGATAAACTGGATATATTCCCAAGCGGATCTTCCGATTCTAACGGCCGATAAAATGGATCGGCGCTTGCTCCCACACCGTAGAGCGAAGTTGTCGTTTGGCCATTGGCATCAGTAGACGAAGTCACAACTCCACCGTTGCAATCCCACGTTTGCGACGTACTCAAGTTCGTGAATCCTGTCGGATATTGATTGGTCGGCAACATGTTATTGCACGACGTGGTCGTGATATTTGTTATTTGACCATTCACATCGGTCGAAGTCTGCATCACACCATTGGAATTGTAGGTAAACTGCTTCGAGAGATAGGTTCCACTAGTCCCGCTGCCCTGAACAAGTTGCCAGGTTTGCGTCAAATTACCGGTCGAGCTATACGAATTCCACGTCTGCCGAACGACTGCATTCCCATGCTGCGAGTCCAATAGTGTGTCTGAACAAATTTTCTTTACGATGTTCGCGCCAATTGGAGAACAGGACTGCGATGAGGGACCGCCTGACCCGTAGACGAATTGCTCTTCACTAATCGGTAAGCCAGCGTTGAAATCATATTTCTTGATGTCTGTAATATTTCCGTAGTCATCGTAAGCAGTCTTTACTGCTGAGTATCCGTTTACCCCCGGATAGCTCGTGTATTCGTCTTTCTCGGTCACTGGAAGGCCTATGTTATAACTGCAATTGGACGGTGGGGAATTTGGACTATTGTAACAAGTTATGATCGTTTGAGTTAGCGTCCCCGATGTGTAAACCTGCTTCTGCGTCACCAGCGGTGCACCTTGCGCATAATCGAGGAAGTCTATGCCCGCATAAGTGAAGTTGTATACAACCGTGTTACCTACTGGATCTGTTACTGTGGTCGTTGTGTTGGTCTGGCCGTCACTGCTGACATAAGTCCATGTTCCGTCAGGCGTCGTGCGGGTCAAGGTTGCACCGTTCCCGGTAGAACAATCAATTCCATGCGTTCCACCCGAGTAAGCGTAAGAGATTGTGCCTCCTGTAGGCAGGGTTAGAGAAGCTAGCCGCCCTGTGTAATGGGTGTTGTTTGCGTAATTTTGCTCCCAACTCAACCCCAGTGAAGACCCATCTGGAAAGGATACATTTGTGGGAAACGGTCCGCTGGCTGTCCCTGTGGAGTTCCAGAGACAGCCGAAAGTCGTATCCAACACGAGCGATGTGGTATTTATAGTCGCAGACTGAGTATTGCCAAGTGCATCTGTCCAGGAATATGAGGAAGGCACTTGCGTTTGCAATGCAACTTGACCAAGTGTGTCGGTATTGCCTATCGAATTGTTGTCAGCGTCGACAAGGGAAGGGCTCCCACTTAAGTATGTCTTGAGGCCTCTCCCATCGGACGCATAAGAATTACTGGGGTTGGCATCATCTATAAAGACATAAATGCCTGATCCGTCGCTCGCGAAGGCTCCCGCGCTGGTTGTGCCACACTGGGAGTAAGGCCAGAGGTAGTCGTAGAGAATCCCGATAGGGTGCGCGCTGCCAGCCCCGTCGGTATATACCCAGCTTCCTCCTCCGGCTATGTTTTGGTATCCGGCACAAGACTTCGTCATAGTTTGAGTCGGCTGAACTCTTCCTCCGGCGCCTGACAAAGTTCCTTTGAGTACAGGATTAGCCAAAAATGTGATATAAAATCTTCCAGAATTCAGGCGTGTGTTCTTACCGATGTTGGGAGAACCGATTAGAGAATAGGAAAAGGGGATATGGCCATCCTTGGCTCTTATCGGTACATTGAGCTGAATCTCCAGTGTGGCGAGGTTGAGTGTGTCGTACGTATGGGCCTCAAGAGTGGCGAACTGCTGGATCGCACCTGGAGTTGGTTGCTGCTGTGCGAGAAGGCACGGTTGGTATGATATGGCAATCAAGCCAACAACTAGGAGAACGCGTACAACATTGTGCGCCGCGTGAGCGGCTAGATGCAAAGTGCTCGGTTTCATTGGTACACCCCAGTACTGCGCAGGTGAAGTTTCACTCTGATATTCTGCCAAGATTAATAATGCGTTTTCGCACGAGACGTGCGCTTACTGAACAATCCACTACTAATACCAAAACATTCTCTTCGGCCAAACTGGTCTTTCTATCTATCCAGTTTCACAGCCCGACTGCGCTATGACATTCTGCAAAGCCTGGATGACTATGGCGTAACTATGAACAGATGTCGCGGTGGATGGTGAACCTGTTCGCCTGAGTTAAAGGACAGCGCAGCTTGAGAGAGAAGAGCGCTACTGAGCATCACAAAGTGCAGCAACGATCTACTACGGCATAGAAGAGCCGCAGGACGCATACGTGTCCTTAACATAGATAACCTCTAATTATTTGGGGTACCAGGGGAAGGCAATCAGCGCAGTAATGTGATGCCCTGCTATAGCGCCTTTTATTGCATATTATGCATAATAGTGATTGTCTATGATTATGTCAATGCAATTAAATAAATAGAAACTAAATCAATAAGTATTAGTCATGTAAGTAATGGTAATTACAAATGGTTGCAGTATCGTAATTAAATTACGACTCTTTACCTTATCGCAGTAAGAAATACGAACGAAGTCAATGAGCTAAGATGCCTCGACAAAATCCCCATTTACGCTTTGTTTGAAAGAAGATGACATAAGTTGGGTAAAGTGAGATGCAGTTGTTATAACTGCCGTCCGCGAATTATAACTAGCTTCACGGATAAGTTTCAGTGACAGCCGTCACGGGTGCAATAACGGCTTGAGAATAGATTTCACCGTGTTATCCTAGCGACTGGATCTGTAATGGTTATGAACTGCCCCTCGCCAAATTCCCATTCGGGTGCATCGCTGGCACCGTGTACGTCCAGCGAAGTCCCCGCAGCCTTCGTCAGCGGGTTGATAGGGACACGGTACCTACGCTGCACTTCGATGGGCCGTTGCGATGCGCAATGAATTGCGAATCGAAGAGCGTTCTGATCGCCGAATATATCACTGCAATGGGAACGGTGCTACGCACCGGATGGATTATGACACTCCACCCCTCGGAGGGAACTGCTGGGAAACCTCGGGGCGCTCTGGAGCAACCATCTTGGCATCTGAGAGATAGGCAGTTGCGTGGAGTCCGTGGGGAAACCCGCGTTTCCATCCGTAAACGGGGCCTCCGAGGAGGGTTGGATTGATGGCATTACTTGACGAGAGCAACTTGCTTGCAGAGCGGGCGAGACACGCGAAGTTTCGCACAAACCACGTTGGAACGAAGCTTAATGAGGCCGAATTGCATGAGCTGGGCGAGCTGGTAGCGAAGCGAAAAGAGACGCCAGCCGAGCTGATACGCGGACTTGTTTTGCGCGAGATCGAGCATGACAAACAGCCCGCGCCGGAGCTGCGTCCGAGCGTGGAGCTAGAGGAGATTACGGCGTTACGGCTGCTCATCATCAACATCCTGCCGAAGCTGGCGATGGGCGAGACGATGACGCTGGAGACGTACCAGAAGATCGAAGCCGAGGTGAAAAACCGGAAGTCGAGCCGTGGTCTGGAGCTGGTGAAAGAGTGGCAGCAGCTAGGCAGCAAGAAGCCCTGAGCAGTCGTGGAAGTACCCTCCGCTCCAGCGTCCGTCAAGGCGCTTCGCCCGCTACGCGGCGCGCAAAATCGCGCGACCCTGACTGACCCTTCCGCTCCGGGTGAGGCGCAGTTATGAGAAGAATGTCTTCTTCTCATGTGTCCAAAAACACATGAAAGAGCAACGGCGACTGCGGAGATTCAACCGAGTTCTGTCACGGGTACAGCCCGGAATCCGTTAGGGAATGGGAAGCTATTCGGCGTTCGGGCAACGACCGAACCGCCGGTCACACGCGAGTTGCCCAACACGTTCCGCACGAAGTCGAGGTTCACGGTGTCGCCCATGTCGGGCAGCTCTGTCCACTTCGCTTCAAACAGCTCCAGGCGTCCGCCGACATCCACCACGAAGTCCACTTCACGGGTGCGGTCGCGCCAAACGAAGAGGTTTCCAGTGCGTCCGGCGTTGCGTTCGCGGGCCCGGAGTTGAGCGAAGACAAACGTCTCCCAGACGGCCCCGACTGCCGGTGATTGGCGAAGGTCTTCCTCGGATCGGATATTTAGGAGAGCGCAGAGTAGGCCTGTGTCGGTGAGGTAGAGTTTGGGGCTTTTGACAATGGATTTTGTGCGGTTCGAGAACCACGGCTCCAGCAATACGGCTTGCCCGGAAGCCTCCAACATAGACAGCCATTGGTTCGCTGTTGAAGGGGAGATTCCAACGTCGCGGGCAAGGTCAGCCTTGTTCAAGAGGTTCGCGGAACGGAGGGCGCAGGCGCGTAGAAATCTTTCAAAGTCTCGCAGACTTCCGACGTTGGAAAAGGCGCGGACATCGCGTTCGAGATAGGTAGCTAGGTAGGAGTTGTAGAAGGCAACAAGGTCGATATCCGGGTTGGCATACAACTCTGGGAAGCCGCCGCGCACTATGGCTGTTTCAACCCCGGTATCCGGTAGCGCCGCCCGAATCTCAGCGAAGGACAGGGTTTCGAGTTCCACGATGTCGGCTCTGCCCGCTAACGACTCAGAGACGTTCTTCATCAGCGTAAATTTTTGCGAACCGGTCAGCAGGAATTGACCGTTGCGCGTTCGCTTGGCGTCCACTTCCGCCTTGAGGTGCCGGAAGAGGCCGGGGGCATATTGCACCTCGTCGATGATGACGGGCGGGGGATGACGTTGCAGAAAAGTGCGGGGTTCCTTCTCGGCTTGCTCGGCTTCGGTAGGTAGGTCCAGGGAGACAAAGGAGTGTCCGGGGAACAGGCGCAGGAAGGTTGAAGTCTTGCCGGTCTGTCTGGCTCCAGTAAGCACGATGACGGGCCGCGTCTTGGCGGAGCGTTCTAGCCGGGGTTCAACTGCGCGTGAAATCCACATATGCAAAATATACGACAGGATCGTATATTTTGCATATTGCGAGGGGGCTTCCTTATGACTAGGCGGCCATCTATTGTTCGTTGCGGTACTCCCTCAGCCTGTCTACGGCCGCCAGCTTATGCGCTGGCGCAAGGTTGGGCGTATTGGAGCCGCTCGTGGCAAACTGGCTGTCCGTGGCAGGATTGATTGCTCTTGAGGCCGGGCATACTAAGGGCTGACGGATATGGCTCCGTCTCACCCTACCGCTATCAGGACAAAAGCGTTGCCAGTGTTTCTGGCGTTGAAATCCGGGCACGATAAGGGCGCAATCCGGGCACACTTGCGAGGCGGGGCACTCCCAAGCATGGGCACAAAGCTTTTGGTCCTACTTTTCCGCCTGATTTGAACGCCCAAGTCTTTGCCGTCCTGAGGAAGAAGTCGCCAAGTCAAAATCTTGGCTCAGACTTTTGCTGTCCAGCGGAAGAGGTGGCTAAAAAGGAGTGAACTGACGACCTCTTCCGTTGATTATGGCAGAGGTCGAATTGAAATGACGTGAAAAAACGTGGGAACAGTAAGGACACGCTAAGGGTTACCAAGGGTGTCTCAGGGGGCTAAAACGGGCCATCCGTGCCCCCTGATTGCTATAAGTTACGAATTGTCGATTTACTGTCACGGCAGAGGTCGCGGGTTCGAGCCCCGTCGTCCCCGCCATACCCATCCGAATCGTAATGGTTTATATCGTGACCGCTGCCCACGCAGCGCCCCTTCGTGTTTAAATAATCACCACTGCGCCCGCCCCCGTGAAAGCGCGCTAAGCCACTCTAACGGCCGCTGATTCTCCTCGCGTTTCCACCCTTATCAAATCTTTATGCTTAATGTCGCGAGGCTATCCTTCGGATTCTCTACTGAGTAATGGACGAGACGGGAATCTCGATAGCGCCAACATGGTCGGTGGTAAGGTCATGGACGCCGACCCGCAGAATGTAATCTCCCTTGGCGGGAACCGCGATCACCTGACGGACACTGGCGCCGTTATCCAGCATGGATTGATAGACGCCTAATGGCACAATCGGCTTGGCTGCCATTTCGCTGGAGTTCACCGTCTTGCCGTCGCCGCTGTTATATACAACCACTGCATATTCAAATTGGCCGTGATAGCTGCCGTCGGGTGATGTATCGAACTGCATCCCACTGATGTCAATGTTGTAGTTGAGGGTCAGTTGACGAAATGGCGGCTTCATCGACTTCGGGTCAGCATTGGTACCTGACGGAAGCGCGGTCACGGTGGATGCAGCTGGCGTTACGCCGACGCGAAAAAGAATCTCAGTGGGTTGCAGTGTGCCGCGCAGCATGGCGGTCTGTAGAGCGCTCGCTCTTTCAACAACCTTTCCATTGACGAGGATACCCGGCAGTGTTGCGTGGTAGTAGGGGGTGTAGTTGAGAGTGAGGTCCGGCTGGTCGACTTTAACACTGATCGATCGTCGCCGCGTGTCCATCGTCTGGTTGGGTGGCGTATAGATGATGGTGTAATAGTTGGCCCCGCTGTCAATTGCCTGCAAAGCGGCTCCGCCCAGGTCGTTGGTGTTGTATATGGCCTTGCCGCCGGTGGATTCCGCCACTTCCTCCATCTCCAGATGCTCCCCGATTTGCCTTTGCACAATTATGCTGTTGGGGGGATTCTTAGCCAGGAGATCCAACGCGCGGGAATCGACTGGATAGACCACCACATGCGAGTGTTCCAGCAGACCTTCGGCCGCGTCCATGTCTTGTCGTAAGTCGAAGCAGACCCCGCCATGTTTGTTGTTCATCCGCGGAGGGAATAATCCCGTGTACCATATGAGGTTCTTGCGTCCGGGTACGCCGGATAGATAACGCGCAATCTGATTCATGGCGGTCAGAGAGTACTGTCCACGCATCGCAGCATGCATGCATTCGATGTCCTGGTCATAGACCGCCGACGGAGGCTGCACAGGTGCGTTGGCAGACGATGTAGCTGGTGGAATCATGTCGGTTGGGATGTCCACATGAATATCCTGGCCAGTGTCCTCTAAACTGGAAATCCCCAGGTTGAGTTTCTTGCTCTTCAACGCTGTCTTCAGCAGCTCTGGATCGGTCGTGAATCCCTGCACTACCGACAGTTGACCGGTGGGCGACAAGCTGAATACCGCGACGCGAGTTCCAGCCGCCATCTTATCCACGAAATCAATCAAGCGCTGCTTCACAATGGACTGGGTAGCAATGGGCGTGTCCAGCGAATCCAGCATTAAGACGTTGAGTGGGCGAGAAGCCACTGGCGCAATGGTATTGGAAAAATTGTTGGGCGGAAGAGTCGGCCAATCCGGTGCAGAAGACACGGAAGGAGCCTGGTCGGTGCGGTGCTCCAGAAAACTACGCGGGGCCACCTGTCTGCCATCCTCCAGAACAGTGAAGTTGTCCCGTGTAAGGCCATGAACATAATTACCCTTGGCGTCGGTGACATTGATGTCCACAACCACTTCGCGAGCATTCACCCTCAGAGTAGACACGGGTGGCGCCGAAGCAGGCGCTCCGCCTGAAGGGCCCGCACTTTGCGCATTCATAAGAGGACAGAAAAGAAGACCCACGCTAAAGGCCATCACAAAGGCGGGAGGCACAGACATAGACCGACGCATGAATGGGATCCTCAAAAGGTGATTTTTAATTGTCTCTCTCTGTATTCAAACCGGATGATTGGACGAAGTTGTTTCGATTCGCAATAACTATACACATTGTGGGTCCCTTCTCTGCTCCCGGCAGGATCACTAGTGTGTGCGCGTGGTCAGGTACTGTGCAAGCGACTTCAGCGGGTCGGCGGCAGCGCCGAAAGGCTCCACGGAGGCGAATGCCCCGGCAATCAGCCAGTCGGCATCGCGGCGTGATTGTTCCAGTCCATAAACGGCGGGCCAGGTTGCCTTGATGCTGGCTGTATCCTTGCCCGCGGTCTTGCCCAATGCCTCGGAGGATTGCGTCATGTCGAGAATATCGTCGACAATCTGGAACGCAAGGCCGGCTTTCTCGCCAAAGCTGCGCAGCCGTGCAATGGTGTCGGCCGATCCGCTCTGCCCCGCTCCCATGCTTCCCAATCCATATAGGCCGCCGCACACAATGCTGGTGGTAATCAAAGCTCCGGTCTTGGCGCGGTGGATGGTCTCCACCAAATCTGCTGTTGGAGCTATACCCTCCGATTCAATATCCACCACCTGGCCGCCAATCATTCCAGGCGCAATCCCTGTATCAATCTCGCCGGAACGGCCGATGCCGGTGCCAACCGCAACCGAAACTTCGCGCAGGATCTGCACCACAGACTCGGCAGGAGCGGGCAGTTGAGAAATCGTCTGGAAGGCCAGCGTCTGTAGCGCATCGCCGGCCAGAATCGCAATCGCCTCACCGAAGGCAACGTGGCATGTGGGATGACCTCGACGCAGGTCATCATTATCCAGTGCGGGCAGATCGTCGTGGATCAGCGAATAGGTATGCAGCATCTCCAGCGCCGCGCCTAGCGAATCCACACCTTCGCGCAATGCGCCGTTTCCAGCTACCATCCGAGCAGCCTCCATGCATAGGATTGGCCGTAGGCGTTTGCCGCCGGCAAAGACGCTGTGACGCATGGCGCGGTGGATGGAATGGGGCAGAGTGTCCGGCGAGGGTAGCAGCCGCTCCAGGGCTGCGTCAGTCAGCTTGGCGCCGGTAGAGAGCAGGGACTTAACCAGGGTTTCCATCGAACTCGATGATAAATCACGCGAGATGAGCTAAGTACCCAGATCCCCATTCATGCGCAGCCGGGTGCCCATCCTTTCACCGTCTCATCGTGAAAGGGTGGGTTGCCTCTTTTGTTTGTCATTCCCATAGGGAATCTGCTTCTGTTCTTGCCGTTGTCTGTCCTTGTTCGTCATTCTGCCCTGAGCGCAGTCGAAGGGCAGAATCTCTGTCGTTGTCCTTGCCGTTGCTTCTGAGATAGGCCCAGGCTTTAGCCTGGGATTCAACCCCTGCATCGAATCGGGGTTTTAACCCCTGGGGCACTTGCCGTTGTCTGTCCTTAACTCACAACTCAGAACTCACAACTCACAACTATTTCCTGTCAATACCCTCGACCTCCCAAATTCCACCTAACCAACTCCATCTAAATCACTTAATAGTTAAAAATACTTGGCATAGTAGTTATGTTCCAACGCGTATAATTAAGGTAGTAGAGATGAGAAAGAGAAGCCCGGCGTTCGCGCCGGGCTTCTTCTATCCGCCTCTTTTGTTTGTCATTCCCGCAGGGAATCTGCTTCTGCCCTTGACGTTGTCTGTTCTTGCCGTTGTCTGTTCTTGCTCGTCATCTGTCTTTGCTTGTTCTTGCCCGTCATTCTGGCGCAGCCAGAATCTCCGTAGTTGCTCGTTTCGCCGTTGTCTGTCCTTCACTAATCACTACCAACTAACCACTGTATTTTGTGATATTTAGCCGCAACTAACGTAGAATGAAATATTTACAGCCATTAACCCGCTGCAAGCCACAGATTCCATAAGAGTTCCGTGCAAATACCCCCCCCCGGGGGGGAGGGGGGGGAGGGTACCAACTGATTAACAATTCATGCGATCGTCCTGGGCGCGAGAAAGCGGCTGGCGCTCGCACCGCCGATTCGTGCGATGCTATTGGAAGACGACGGGACAAGCCGTTGTGAAAGGAATGAATTTGGCTGATATTGATACGTTTCTTGTGGGCTTCGCACGGTTTCAGGAGCGGTACTTTGGCGGAGACGAGAGTGTCTTTGATCGCCTTCGTCAGGGTCAGACCCCTAGCGCGCTCGTCATCTCCTGTTGCGATTCACGCGCCGATCCTGGAATGCTGCTGGGCGCCGGACCAGGAGACATCTTTGTAGTGCGCAACGTAGCCAACCTCGTTCCGCCCTATCGAAATGGTGCAGAAATGCCCGGCATTCGCGCCGACATCGAGTTCGCCGTCAAGGGCCTGAACGTGGAGCACATCATCATTCTTGGCCACTCCGGCTGCGGCGGCATTGCCGCGCTGATGGAGGGCGAGGACACTGCTCCCGGCAAGTATGAGTTCATCGGAGCGTGGGTGAACATTGCGGCCGCTGCACGCGAGCAGGTGCTACGCGAGCTTACCGGCGAACCTCCCACGGTACAGGCAAAGGCATGCGAAAAAGCAGCGATCGCGCTGTCGCTGAAGAATCTGATGTCGTTTCCGTGGATTCGCCAGCGCGTCGAGGCAGGCTCGCTGACGCTGCATGGTTGGTACTTCGACATCGACGCGGGCGAGTTGCTGGACTACTCAGTCGAGACAGGTAGCTTCGTAGCGCTGGTGGCCAAAGTATAACTGGCAGTCTGCGAGTTCAGCGCGGTGTCAAGGTTAGCGTATGGGTGATGGTGGTCTTACTAGCTGCAGACGTAAACGGCAGCGGATAGGTAGTGCCGCTCAACCAGCTCTGCAACTGGTCCATGTACCACGGACTGGCTGGATTGCCGGACTGCCCAAGCACGAGGTTAAGCGTGGTGCGGTCGGGGTCACTCAGGTCGGCGGTGAAGCGTTCGGAGGGTCCAAAGGCGCGGCCAACCTGTTTGATCGTGCTGCTGTCACCGCTCTGCGATTGCAGACCTGTTCCGCCGGCTAGTTTGATTCCAAGCAACCGCGCAACGGGAGCAATGCGGGAGAAGAGTGGGTGTTCGATCTCTAGTGGAAATGCGCTTCCCTGCTGCCAGCGACTTAGGTCGCGCGGAGCGTGGGTCTCGCGTAGACCGCGCTGCACAACCGCTGCAAGGAAGTCCTCCCACGTTGGGTATCCTGCAGGCAGCCAGCGCGCGGGCGCATGCGTCACAAGTTCTTCTTCCACGCTGTCGCGCTCGCCCCATCGGTACAGTTGCCACAGGTCGGCATCGCGTTCAACGTCTGCGGGCAGGTTCCTCACTTTGTAGAGATCTGCGCCTTGCACCAGCAGCGCTCCGGCCTGCGGGGCCAGTTTGGGGATCAGTAGCATCGGCCACAAAGCCGCTCGTGCTGCGTCGACAATAGCAGGAGCCGCTGCATTGGCCTCTACGTTTCCTTTCCAGTCACGCAGCAAATCGGCAGCCTGATGTAGTTGCGCATCGTTCCTCAACGGTCCTGTCGCGTGGTCGATGGAGTAGGCCAAGCGCTGTGCAAGGATCCGGTCCAATTCGGAGTTAACGTCGTTCTGCAACGTAAGCATGTCTTCCGGCGTTAGCTTATGGCTGGGCGCAAACATCTGGCCTGCAACGTTGGAAGATTCCCACTCGGGGCCAGGCTCTAACTCCTTATACAGGCGCTCGGTACGGTACGGAGACATCCAGTTCAGCGTGATGGGAAAGCGGTAGTCGTCGGGTGTGACACGCGCATTTGCAGTTACCAGAACACCGTCAGACGGGTCGTAGGCCTGGGGAAGCTGATCAAAGGGGATCGTTCCCGCCCACTCATGTAATAGTGCTTCGGGCGCGGTTACATCCGTCGGAACGGGCGAAAGTGGGCTTGGATTACTGACGTCGCCGCGTATTGGAATCCGGCCCAGAGCGTGGTATCCAATGTGTCCCTGATCGTCGGAGTAGATCAGGTTCAGCGTAGGCGCCGACCGCAAAGAAGGGTGTAGTAATGTTGGCCGTATCGTAGATTGTCCAGCGCAGGCTAAGACTGCGGCGTTCCGTGGCAAAGATGCTGCTGATAATGGGTGTGTCCGCGTCTCCGTGGCGAGTGAGCGGTATATCTAATCTCACATCCGTACCGCTACGAATATGGATAACCTCGGTCTGATAACGGACGGGCATCCATGTGCCATTGACGGTCTGGTACTCAGCTCCGCTGCGAGTGCCGCGGGTGTGCTCAATGTACAGGTCCTGCAGGTCAGCACTAAGGTTGGTGAATCCCCACGCGACATGGCCGTTATGCCCTGCCAGGACGAACGGCGTACCAGGTAGTGTTACTCCGGCCGCGTGAAAATCGGCCTGTGGAGCTGGGTTCGCCGCTTCCAGATCAGCCTCGTACCATAGCTCAGGTACGCTGAGCGAAAGGTGCATGTCGTTGGAGAGCAGCGGCTTTCCTGAGGCTGTGCGAGAGCCGGAGACGGCCCATGCGTTCGATCCGGCAACGCAGCCGTCACAGGTCGCATGGAACAGTGCAAGCGTTTGCCGAAGCGTAAGCAAATCGCTAGTGGAAGCGGTGACAGGTATAGGTCGGTGAAGCATCGATTGCGACTCGTCCAGCGGAATGTCGTTGTACTCAGGCTGAGGTGCGCTCACGTCAGGCAAAATTTGGCCGGGATAGTGGTCGCGCCAGGAGCCATCTGGGTATAGATCGGACATCAGGTCCGGTGAGAGATGCGCAGCCAGTGCCTCTCGTCCCAATTTCTCCGGAAAGCCGGTGGTGAGTTCCTGAAACATGGCCAGCTCTACCAGGATCGAGTCCCGCGGTGTCCATGCTGCGGGCTGATATCCAAGCATGCGGAACTCGACGGGCAAGTGGGCGCGCTGGGCCGCGATCGACGCGTTCACTCCACGCGCATAGGCCTCCAGCCAGTGCCTCTGATCGGCTGGCAAAGCGGCTATCGCGCGATCGGCGGCGGCGCGAATCTGTAGCATGCGCTGCATCCGATCATGCTCCAGCATGGAGCGGCCCAGGATCGCGGCAAGCTCTCCGGCAGCGTGGCGGCGCAGCAGATCCATCTGCCACAGACGGTCACCTGCTGTGACGTAGCCCTGTGCAAACACCAGATCGTCCATCGACATGGCGCGAATGTGTGGCACGCCCTGGGCATCGCGCTCCACTATCACCGGCGCTGCAAGTCCGTACACCGTGAGTGTACCGTCGATTTTCGGTAGGTTCTCGTGCATCGCACTGAGCACAAAATGTCGCCCTCCGAACACCGCCATTGCTGACAACAGGGCGATCAGAGCCAAAATCAGGCCGAAGAAACGAAGTCTACGACCCGCGCCTCGTTCTGGCGGCTCCAGTGTTGCGACTACTCGCTCGTCTTCCATGTCCTCCGTTGCGTCCAGTTCTTCCTGCTTGGAGTCAACTTCGGCCATGCTCTGCCCCAGACGCGTCGTGCCCTCGGTACGCAGGTCGTCGTTGTCTGAATTAGCGGGGTCGTTGGCGTTACTGGAGTTTGGATCGTCTCTGCTCATAGCATGCGAAAAGTCTAATGTAGCTCTGGTTGGCCCGTGCTTGCTGCCAGGCTGTGCCGCGAGTCCGGCAGCGTAAGCAGAATGACAACTGTACTTAGCGCGAGAATGGGCAGAATGAAGATACTTCCCTCAGGCCCGGTGAGACCTCCGGAGAAGATCGGTTGGCCCACAGGATGCGTTCCGAAGAGATGGTGCTGCACCATCGTGCCGCTGTCCGCCACACCGTAGAGAAAGGACTGCGCCCAGTCCCACGCCGCATGGAAGCCGATGGCCCACCACAGTGATCCGGTGCGCCACAGGCTGAGGCAAAATATCACGCTAACCAGTCCGGCAGAGAGCATGCCAAGCGGCGACTCGCCCGCGTTCGTATGATGCACAAATCCGAACCCAAAGGAGACCAGCGTGGCCGCAATCCAAAAACCGAGCGCCCGCTGGCCATTCAGTCTCTGACCGTTCACACGCGAACCGAAGGAGCGCAGCCAGTCATAGATGCCGTGGATTCCACGCGCCAGTGTGAATTGAAGGTAGCCGCGAAATAAGTACTCCTCAAATAGGCCGACCAGCATAAACGCGGCGAACCAAACTAATCCGTAGCGAAACGCACTGCCCCCGAAGAGCAGGCGCGCGTCGAAGACCAGCAGCCCGCAGGCGCGCAGGCTGACCACCAGAATTGATAGCATCGCCAAACCCCATCCAAGTCCGGCAACAAAGTTACGCAAGCGACGTCTTCCGCCTAGACCATAGATCGAGTAGGGTCTGCGTTCAATCTTTCCCATCAGCCACGTAGCAACCGCCACCGCGAAGAGCGATATCCCTTCAGCAATCAGAACTGTGCTGATTAGCATTGGCTGGGCTGCGGCGGGATTGGAAGACTGTGCAGCAGCGCTTGACTTTGCCACATCGCCATGGTGGACCATGGCATGAACGAGATGGCCGGTGCTATACCCCAGCGCAATAAACAATGCTATGTAGATCAGCAGGCTCCAACCAGCACGCAACCCGTCCGTTCCTATGAATATCCTGCGAATGGTGAAGACCTTCGGTGACGATATGGGCTTGACGATCTCCTCCCCGGGAGTGTGAAGTTGATCGTCCGGCTCGTTTGACTGAGGCTCGTAAACTGCAGGCTGGTCTGCATCTGGCATGGGTTCTCCTCTGTTGATTTCAAGTCTAATCGGAGCAAATAGTGTGTACGTTCCACTCAGTTTGCGACCAAAGGCTTGACACGAGCGTGCGCTGCGTCAATCCTTATAGATTCGCACACATGCAGCCTTGCGTTGCGTGAATACACTGCCTGGCTGATTGTACGAATATCGACTGGAGGATCTTCCGCTTGAACTGCCGTGTCTTCTATCACGATCACTGCTTCGATGGCGCGTGTTCGGCGTCGCTGTTCACGCGCTTTCACCGTGAGTGCATCGGCACCGCACAGCAGTTCTCCTACTACGGGCTGATGCACAGCGCGGCCGGCTCGCTCTTCGACGAATCTAAATTTGTCGCCGGCGAAAATGCGATCGTCGACTTCAAATACTCCGCCTCGCCGAAAGTGACGTGGTGGTTCGATCATCATCAGAGCGCGTTTCTCACTTCGGAAGACCGGCACGATTTTCTGGCCTGGCAGGCGCAGGCCAACTCCGCCAAGGTTCTTGCCATCCGCAAGCCCACCGACGGAGGAAAGTTTTACGATCCCGCCTACATCTCCTGTACCAGTCTCATCGCTGACATTGCGCGGGAACTCTTTGGCTTCAATACCGAGCCTCTGGCAGAGTTGATTCACTGGGCCAACATCGTCGACGGAGCGAAGTACGAGAGCGCACAGGCCGCGGTAGAGATGGCGGAACCTGCCATGAAGCTGACCATGGTGATAGAG
>Ga0118677_10004830_pt1 | contig 24138 bp, 22 predicted proteins | sample AliMusrvi5mmetaG_FD_86154 | JGI IMG/M metagenome (GOLD analysis project Ga0118677, IMG submission 86154)
CTATATATTAACCGCAACGGTTTTGTCCGGGGACAAGAGCTTGGCCAAAGCGATCTCGTTTTTGGTGGCGGTGGCAAATTCCTATTTGTGGAACACAATCTGGACTTTCAAGCGGGAATATCAGGAGCTAGCGAAAAGCGAACAGCAAAATGCAAAAAGTTTGATCGTGATCAAATTTTTAATTGTCAGTTTGATCGGTTGGGGTATAAATTGGTTCGCTTTCCGCTATGTTCTGGCCGTATTTGACCCGACTGTTTTGGGCAAACAGGATATCATGCCGCTCATAGCCGCCTCCTCAGCCGCTATCATCTGGAACTTTTTTGCCAACAAACTGTGGACATATCGGAAGTAACTTTTTTGATTACAGGGTTGACAAATATATGATAATCGTGCTATACTTGTTTCTGTAAATCACTATAAACAGTGAATTAAAGAAATGACATATTCAGAATTCAAATCAAAATTGTTGTCTTATCCGCTTTTTTCAACCGCGGATCTGAAGCTTCTTTTGGGGGCCGATTTTAATCGTTCACTCCTAAACAATCTGAAAAGATGGGAGAGCGACGGGCGGATTGTCAAACTGAAAAAAGGCTTGTATCTGTTGCGAGTGGATCGAGAATCAATAAATCCGATGATTCTGGCCGAAAAAATTTATAGTCCTTCTTATATTAGTTTGGAATTTGCCTTGGGTTACTACGGGATTATTCCGGAAGCTGTTTTCACCATTACTTCTATTTCAACCAAAAAGTCGAACTTTTTTAGCATTCCGGGCGTCGGTTACTTTTCCTACCAAACGATTAAACCAAAGGCTTTTGGCGGGTATCTGACCTATACAGAGAACGAGATTTCTTACAATTTGGCGGAACCGGAAAAAGCGCTTCTGGACTTCTTTTATCTCAACAAACGGGTGATGAATGGAACGGATTCAAATTTCTTAAGTTACCGTTTTTCTGAGCTTTTCCACTATAATGCAAAAAGGATCAAAGAATTAGCGAAATATTTTTCCAACAGAAAGACAACCTTTTTAGTCAATAAATTTTGCGATTTTAATAGGAGGAGAAAGGAAGGCAATGTTACCGAAAAAGGATTTTTTTGAAACCTATTCCCAAAAAAGCGGCATAAAGGGAACCGATCGAAATGTCTTGCACGAATTTCTCCAAATGGAAATTTTGAACTCTCTCGCAACATCAAAATGTCGCGGTGATATTTCATTTTTGGGCGGAACAGCTTTACGATTTGCCTACAATCTGCATCGCTTTTCTGAGGATTTGGATTTTGATTTGATCAAAAAAACGGATTTTAGATTGGAAGAATTGGCCCAAGAAATAAAAAAATCACTTGAACGAAAGGGCTACGGCGTTGAGACAAAATTGAAGACGACGGCTAATATTCACATTATTTATTGGAAATTTTCCGAAGTATTGAGAGAATTTGGAATCAGAGCGTCAAAAGACGAAAAAGAAGTAATCAAATTTGAAATTGATTTTGACCCGCCAAAACAAATCGAAGTCGCCAGCGTACTAATCGATTCTTTCGACAAAAGATTTCCACTTTTGGTCAACAAACTTGATTCTCTTTATGCGCAAAAGATTCTGGCAATCTTTTTTCGTCCCTATCAAAAAGGCCGTGATTTTTATGATTTATTTTGGTATATCACTCAAAGGGACTTGGAGCCAAATTACAAACTTCTGCAGGAAAAGGGCATCAAGGTGAAAAATCGGGCGGAGTTTATACTTGTTCTCCAGAAGCAACTGAAGAAAATAGATCTAAATCAAGCCGCTATCGATGTCCGTCGCTTTCTCTTCAACCCGGGAGAAGCCGAGTGGCTCAAAGATCTGCCAAAGTTGATCGAATAATAGTTTAATCTTCTAAAGTATTTTAAGCGATTGGTCAAAAAATAATCGCCGCTATCATCTGGAACTTCTTTGCCAATAAGTTGTGGGCATACAAAAAAATTTATTTTTTTCGCCGAGCAGTTTTGATGTAGTACTTGAATAATATTCGTAACAATTGAGTAGGCACAACTGACAAAATGGCGGATTTCATGAGCGGAAGAATATAATTGTAACGATAGCCGTAATATTTGACTGCATAAAGTCGTGCTCCAAATGCTTTTTTTTCCATGAGTTGGAAGTTGGAGGATAGACCATTCGGATTGATTCGGTAGGAGCAGATAACCGCTGGAAGATTACAGAGATTATAGTTACTGATAAGCTTAAGAGCCAAATCATAATCCTCAGCCGGGGCGCACTCATTTTTGTATACTGTTGGTCCGATTTTAACAAGTATTTTTTTTCTGAACATCATCGTTGAATTCACGAATTGGTTACTCCACAAAATATTTTTCCTGATTTCAGCCGCATCAATCCTTAATTTTTGATAGCCAATTATTCGGCCGCACTTATCAATTAATTCTGCCCAACCGCCGCAAGCACTAATATCACAATTTTCTTCCAAAAAATTCACCTGCTTTTTTAGCCGATACAATTTGGCAATATCGTCGCTGTCCATAATCGCGATGTATTTACCTTGTGACTCCAGTATCGCTCTATTGCGACTGGCGGATGGCCCTAAATTAATTTTGTTTCTGATCAACTTTATCCGAGGGTCGTTTTGAGAACATTTTTTTAGATATTCGTGGCAACATTTTTCGCTAGAACCATCATCGACGATGATAAGTTCAAACTGCTTATAATTTTGATTTAAGATGCTCCTGATTGAGCTATCAAGGAAACTGATTTTCTGGTTGTAGACGGGCATTATGACAGATACTAACGGTTGTTCACATGTTTTTTTCATTTGAAATGATCTCCCTATAGAATTTTATCCAGCATTTTGTGATACTCTCGTCGTTGAATTCAGCCACAATTGTACTTCGAGCCGCAATTTCAATTTCAGAGAGCTTAAATTTTTTATCAAAAATTTTGCCAAGTATTTCCACATAATTTAAATCACTCTGAGCAATAAATCCATTTTTCCCTGTATCAATGATTTCCTTGGCTGCACCGTACTCATTTGTCAAAACAACCATACCTTGTGACAGCGCTTCAAGAATTACAAGAGGCATAACATCTAGTTTCGAGTAATATAGAAATATGTCAGAATCGCGGAAGTATTCAGCTGGATTTTGGAAACCCAAAAAGTTCACTTTTAGCAGTTTGCCATGGTTTTTACACCGATTCATTACTTCATCCAGCAAAGGGCCGGTTCCCAAAATATTCAGAATTGTGTTAATTTTTTTCTTCATTACAAAATTGTTTAAATTTTTCACGAGTTGCACTATCCCGTATGCTTTTTCACGAAAATAAAAATTAGTTATTGTCAGACATTTGAATTCATCGGCTATTATTATTTTTTTTCTAATTCTGTCCGGCAAAGCAACACCATTTGGGATGACAATGGTTTTTGCAGGTAAATTCATGGTTCTCTTCAGATGCTCTGTCGGAGTCACGATTAAATCGGCAATGTTTATCGCTCTGGGATACGCCCAGCCATATGGGTTATTTTCAATTCTGAAATAGCCATGGATACTGAATATCAATGGCATCCCGTGGGGTTTCCAAGGGATGGGAACGGTAGAGTGGATTAAATCTCCTTTTGCCAGAAAAAGAGATTTCAAAACCTGAATTTCTCCTCGCCAGACTCGAACATCAATTCCATGCTTTTCTAAACTGGTAGCTAAATCGATGCCCCATTTTGTTGTCCCGACCATTCTTCTCGGTAGAAGAATATTAATTTTCATCGGTATTATCCTTTAATAATTTTTGATAGAGCTCTTCGATTGCCCGGTCAGTCTTAACCCACAAAAAATGTCTCGGGATGATAAAACCGAATTGAATCTTGACCGCTAGTTTAATCTTTTGAACCAGATCAAAATGGTTTCTGTTTTCGAATACCGAACATTTACCACTTACGACCTCTAGTAAAGAGCCGGCGTCGCTGCAAATAACCGGAGTGCTGAGCTGACAAGTTTCGGCTGTGGTAAAACCGAACCCCTCGGTAATTGACGGGACGATAACGCAATAAGCGCTTTTAATAATGCCAGAAATTTTATCATGCGGAACGCCGAGATGATTCAATATGATTTCCGGATTGATTCCGTATTTTTTAATATCATCAGCAATTTTTTCAGGATTATCGGTTACAAATCCGAACATAAACTCTTTTGGAATCTGGGTTTGAACAAGCGCAATCGCTTTAAGCAAAATATTAATGCCTTTTGTTTTGCCGTAACGGCCATAATACAGAAATATCTTCTTAGTTTTGTTGATACTAAATAGCTTGTAAATTGTCGGGCTCTCTTTGCTTTTTGCGATATCAACACCGGGATAAATTGTAAATATTCTTTCTCGATCAACGCCAGCGTTCTCCAAATCTCCGGCGGTCGCTTTGGAGACACAATGATAAGCATCGAAATTTTGTCTAACGACATATTCTTCAAAAATAAAAAGCAAGGTTGCGATTATTGGATTTTCAACCCAATACCATTTTCTGCCGAGAACTTCGTGGACGGTGATTATGCAATGCTTGCCATACTTGTTGCTCACTCTCAAGGCCGGAATCGCGGCAGTGTAGGTCGAAGTGTGAACGATGTCAGCCCAACGGACATGTGGCTCCAAATCAGATTTTTTGGCGATGGCATGATTGAGAAAGGATGGCCATTTGTAGCGGTAGATTTTTATTCCATCGAGTAATTCCTCCTTTTTTGTTTTATCAAAATGAGACGTCACGACTCGGACAGAGTGACCTTCTTGAACTAGCCGCTTGGCCAAGTTGTAGAATAATATTTCTCCGCCGCCGGTTTTGGGATAAAAGTTTTCAAGAATAAAACAAATTTTCATTTTTTTATTTTTTTAAGGGCAGCTTCAGTAACAATGGCTTTGATTTTTGATTCCAATATGGCGTATTTGGCGTAGAGACGATAGATTAGAAATGTCAGAAAAACGAAACCGATGCCGGCGAAGGTTCCGAATCCGATTTTGTCCTTTGCCAAATTGGTTACCAGATCGTAAAACAGTTGTGGGAAAATAGAGACGATGATGATTATGGTCCAAACAATGCACCACAAAAGCGAGAAGAGGATGCCATCGCGTTTCTTTTTGAAATCATAGATGGTTTTCAGTAGTGCAATGGCTCCAACCAAGACGGCAATAATTTGTAGAAGGATTTTAATCATTTGGTTCCTTTCGCATCCTCGTAGACCATCTTTAGGATGAATTTAACCTCACCTTACCTCTCCTTGCAAAGGAGAGGAACCGAGCTTGGGCTACGGCATCCTATTTATTGAATAATTTTATCTGAAATAGCTTGGTAATTATATTAAAGGCGTTTAGAAATTCCTGCCCCTTTTTTTCGGAGTAGCCGGAATATTGTGTTTTAATCGTAACCTCTTTTAATCTCAAGCGGTTTCTTTTAATCTCGCCGATAATTTCGGAGGAAACTTCATAGCCGGTTGAGCTTAATTTGATTTTTGACAATGCGGTTTTTGAAAATCCGCGCAGGCCCGACTGTGAATCGCGGACAAAAAGCCCAAAAAGCAAAAAAGTATAGAAATTAGCCAGCCAGTTGGCCAATATTTTGATTCTCGGCATATTTCTTCTGTCAGCCATACGGTTGCCGATGGTGACGTCGGCTTTATCCTTCAAAATCGGTGAAATCATTCGGTTGATGTCGTCAGCGCTGTGCTGATTGTCGGCATCAAAGGTCAGGGCGATATCAATATTGATTTTACGGGCAACGGCCAGACCGGTTGAAAGTGCCCCGCCCAAGCCAAGATTTATGGCGTGACGAAGGATTGTCGCGCCATTCATCTCTGCAATTTGAGCGGTTCTGTCAGTCGAGCCGTCATCAACTACAATCACAATTATTTTATCAATGCCAACGATTCTTTTTGGTAATGATTTCAAAACCTTTAGAATAGTTTTTTCTTCGTTGTAAGCGGGGATGATGATTGCCAATTTCATAACTCGAGTATAGAGCCAGTCGGGTAATTAGTAAATACCTAATTAGTAAATACCATAGACTATTTCTAATAGTCCTTCCCCTTTTAAAGGGGAAGTTAGATGGGGTTTAATAGTATTTTTTTAACCTCACCCGTCCTCTCCTTGTAAAGGAGAGGTGTCGCTCAAATCCCAAACAATTCATTTGGACATTATAGCATTGGGTTTTGGATATTGTTTAGAACAATTAGAAATTAGGTCAATTAGAAATTTTTTGCCCTCTTATTGCTCGGAGAGGGAAAATTCTGATATAGTATTTTCATGCATGATAACAAGCGATTGTTTAATAACACGGTTATAATTTTTGTCGGAAGCATCGCCGGCAGTATTTTTTCCTATCTCTTCAATATGCTGATGGGGCGCCTACTTGGGCCGGAAAAATACGGTGAGATGGCGGCCGTGTTGGCTTTGGTTGGCATTTTTTCGGTTGTCGGTGGAGTGGTCGCAACAACGACGATGTATCACGTTGGCGAACTTTACGGTCTAAACAATATCGCCGGCATCAAAAAACTTCTGATTATTTTTACCAAATATATTCTCGCCATTTCCATTTTGTTTTTTCTGATTGGCATCGCTTTTTCCAAACCGCTCTCCAATTTTTTCTCGATTCAACATATTGTGCCTGTCATCATCGCTTTCTCCAGCTTCATCTTTGGTTTTATTATCCTTATCAACAAAGGAATTTTGCAGGGGACGCAACGATTTGTTGCTTTTTCGGTTGTCGGCGTTATAGAGATGGTGCTACGTCTTGCTCTGGCCATCATTCTGGTAAAAATCGGCTTCTCTGTTTCCGGTGCAATCTTAGCTACGGTGATGGCAACAGCAATCACATATTTTATCACATTTTGGCCACTCGGGACACTATTTAAAAAAGTTAAAAACCATGAAAAAGCCGAGTTCCATTTTGAGAAGAAAGATATTTTAAATTATTCCTGGCCGGTGCTGGCCAGCACTCTTCTTCTGGCGATAATGCTCAATGCCGATATTATTCTAGTCAAACACTATTTTCCCGGTTCTGACGCCGGTCTCTATGCCGCCACATCGACGGTCGCCAAAATTATTCTCTACATTACCGCTCCGATCATCTCTGTTATGTTCCCGATGATTTTGGAGAAAAAAGCCAAGGGTGAGAAACATTTCAAGATGTTCTTTTTTGCTCTCGGATTGACCGCTCTTGGTGCGCTTATGATTGTAGCTGTTTATTCTGTCGCCCCCGGCTTTGTGATGAAGATTCTTTACGGCTCCGGCTACATTAAACTTTTTTATCTCTTGCCGCAACTCGGCATCTTTGTTCTTTTTTACACACTGGTCAATTTGTTGGTCAATTATTTTTTGGCAATCAAAAATTTCTTTTTCCTAATCTTTATGACTGTCGCCGTTGTTGTAACTCTTTTTTGGATTAGCGTTTTTCATCCCTCGATCACGGCGGTCATCCGTATTTTTATCACCACCAACGGCTTGCTTTTTGCATCGATGATTGGATACTATTTATTTATAAAAAAAGAGCAGATTGGCCAATATCTAAAAGGCGAGTACGGAAAATAGGCGCTTGGTTCCGAAGTTGTGAGAGAAAATCCTTCTATCCGATGAGCTGAATAGAATGTTGACAGAGAACATACTCTCGAGTATCATACTAACAAGTATGTTAAATATAAAATTATTTCAAAGTTGATGGTCGGAAGGATTATTATAAATAAATTTATAAATAGAAAAGAAGAATTAGAATTTCTAAACGATAAATGGCGAGAAGAAAAGTCGCATCTGATTGTGATCTATGGCAAACGTCGAGTTGGCAAGACAGAACTAATTAAGCAGTTTATTCAGGATAAAAAGGCGATCTACTTCCTCGCAGACAAAAGAACCACCAAAGATCAGCTTGTCGAGCTCGGTCAACTTTTTGGGGGACATTTTAATGACGAGATTCTGGCCAAGAATGGTTTTTCGGAGTGGATTGATGTTTTTATTTATCTCAGGAAAAATGTCAAAGAGCCGTTTGTTTTTGCGGTAGACGAATATCCTTATTTAGCTGAAACCGATAAATCAGTCAGCTCAACATTTCAGAAGGGCTGGGATCAGTACTTGAGGGATACCCCTATATTTCTGATTCTTTCGGGCTCAAGTATCGCCATGATGGAGAGCGAAGTTTTGTCCTACAAAGCTCCTCTCTATGGTCGAAGATCAGGTCAAATTTTAGTTAAACCGCTTAACTTTTATCAAAGCCGAGATTTTTTTAAGGGTATGAGTTTTAATGATTTTTTGGCTTTTTATACATTGACCGGTGGAATGCCTGCGTATCTGCTGGAGATGAGTTCCGTTCTGTCGCCGGAAGCAAATTTAAAAAACAAAGTGTTGGATCGAAAAGAATTTCTTTTTAATGAAGTTGAGTTTATTTTGCGTGAAGAACTTCGAGAGCCCAGAACCTATTTTTCAATCCTTAAAGCTATATCATGGGGCAAGACAAGGGCAGGCGAAATTATTAACGAGACAGGGATTGAAAAAACCAATCTTCACAAGTATCTTGGCATTTTGGAACATTTGCAACTGATCGAGCGCGAGGTGCCGGTTACCGAAAGTGATTTATCTAAATCGAAAAAAGGATTATATAAGATTTCGGATAATTTCTTCAAAATATGGTTTCAATATGTTTATCCTTATAAAAGCAACTTAGAAATTGGTGAATATTCAGAGGTCCTGAGAAAATTTCAGACAGGGTTTTCCGCTTTATGCTCTTTTACTTATGAGCAGGTTTGTCTAGAAATTATCAAAAAACACCAAGCGCAAGTATTCAGCTTCGAAAAAGTTGGTCGTTGGTGGGACAGAAATGTTGAGATCGATCTGGTGGGCTTGAACACTGACTTAAAAAAAATTATCTTTGCGGAGTGTAAATGGTCGGGTAGGTCCGTCGGTACTAATATTCTTGATGAGTTAATAGAGAAATCAAAACAAGTTATGTGGAATAATGGTAATCGGAAAGAATATTATGCGTTATTTAGCAAAAGCGGATTTACTGATAATCTCTTAAAAGATGTCAAAAAAATGGAAAATGTTTATCTGTTCGATCAAGATAAACTGGTCAATTAAACGAATGTGGTATAATAAATAGGACAATTATTTCAATGTTATCAAAAAAAAGAATCAAAATGACAGAGGCGAGTATGGAAAATAGACCAAAACTTTCTATCATCATTCCCGCATATAACGAAGAGAAATCCATCTACAAAACCGTTGATGATATTTTGGCGGCTCATGACATACTCGACTACGATTACGAAGTGATTGTGGTTGTCGACGGTTCATCGGATAAGACGGCGGCCGAAGCGCGGCGGCATCATTCCCAGAAGATCCATGTTTATGAATATTCGCAGAATCATGGCAAGGGCTATGCTCTGAAATTTGGAACGCAAAAAGCCAGAGGCGATATAATTACTTTTACCGATGCCGGCGGCGACTTTGATCCGAAGCAATTTGATAAATGTGTCCGCCTTATGGAAATTTTCGATGCTGATTTTGTGATCGGCTCAAAAAGGCATCCGGCTTCAAAAGTCAATTATCCGCCCCTTCGCCGGTTTTACTCATGGTGCTATCAAAAAATGATAAGAGTATTATTTGGTTTGAATATTACAGACACGCAGACCGGCCTGAAATTTTTGAAACGCAAAGTCGCGCTTGATGTAATGCCGCGGGTATTGGTGAAACAGTACGCTTTTGATTTAGAGATGTTGGTCATCGCTTACCAGCTCGGCTATCGCCGAATTTTTGAAGCGCCGGTCGAGATGAAGTTTAACGATCTCGGCTCCGGCGCGGCTAACTTTGGGGCGATCAAAAATATGTTTATCGACACGATGGCCGTTTTTTATCGGGCCAACATTCTGAATTATTACAGAAAACAGCACTGAACAATTTTTAATTTCTAATTATTAATTTTTAATCAATTTACTCCTCTCCTTTACAAGGAGAGGTAAGGGTGAGGTTAGAAACAATTTTAACCTCATCTAACTTCTCCTTGTAAAGGAGAAGAACCATTAGAATTTGAATAAAAATTAGAAATTAATCATTAAAAATTACCCGAAGGGTTAATATGGCGACTTATCTAATCTCCGGCGGTGCCGGATTTATCGGATCAAATTTAATCAAACGATTGCTGGAGATTCCGGAGGCGAAAGTAATTTGTGTTGATAATCTGATTACCGGCAAAAAGGAAAACCTGGCCGAATTTATGGATCGGCCAAATTTTCAATTTATCGAGCATGATATTATCCAACCAATCAATCTGAGCGAAAAAATTGATTATGTTTTAAATCTGGCCTGTCCGGCTTCGCCGGTTGATTATCGCAAGCATCCGATTGAGACGCTCGAAGTAAGCAGCATCGGGACTAAAAATATGCTCGAGATTGCTAGTCAAAATAAAGCCAGATTTTTCCATACTTCGACCTCAGAGGTATATGGCGATCCGCTTGTTCATCCGCAGAAAGAGAGCTATTGGGGTCATGTCAATTCCTACGGCGAGCGCTCCTGTTATGATGAGGCCAAACGCTACGCCGAGGCCCTTATCTACTATTATAGAAATGATTTTGGGGTTAACACTGGTATTATTCGAATCTTCAACACTTATGGCCCGAAAATGGGCGCCTATGATGGCCGCGTCGTCTCCAACTTTATCCGTCAGGCGCTTGATGGCGAGGATATTACAATTTATGGTGACGGCAAACAAAGCCGGTCATTTTGTTACATTGATGATCAGGTTGAGGCCGAATTAAAAATGATTCATTCTGATTTGGAAGGGCCAATCAATATTGGCAATCCGGATGAATTTACAATGTTAGAATTGGCTGAAAAGGTATTGGCTCAAACTGGTTCCAAATCAAAATTGGTTTATAAACCTTTGCCGAAGGATGATCCGACACAACGGAAACCGGATATTACATTGGCAAAAGAAAAATTAAATTGGGAACCGAAGGTAAAATTAGACGAAGGGTTGGAAAAGACGATTGAGTGGTTTAAGAAAAAATAAGTGAATGGTTTACCATTAAAAATCCTAAATCCGAATTTCTAATTTCGAATAAAAATCCAAATGACAAAATCAAAAGTGTCTAACGGTTTGATATTTAGGTTTTGAACTTTGACATTTCATTTGACATTTGTAATTAGGATTTTGAAATTTGACTAGTAATTTAGTAGGAGTGTTATGCGTGTAATGGTAATCGGTACCGGTTACGTCGGCTTAGTCCAGGGCGTCTGTTTGGCCGACTTGGGTAATGATGTTGTTTGTGTCGATATTGACGAGGCCAAAATCGAGAAATTGAAGCAGGGCATCTCGCCGATTTACGAGCCGGGGATTGAGGAGATGATCGCCAAGAATCTCAAGGCCGGTCGGATAAAATTTACGACCGATTTGGCCGGAAATTTGGATGGCAACGAAATTATCTTTATTGCTGTCGGCACTCCACCGGACGAAGACGGCCGAGCTGATTTGAAATACGTGGTGGCGGCGGCCGAACAGGTCGGCAAGGCTCTGAAACATTATCAGATCATTGTCAATAAAAGCACTGTCCCAATCGGTACCGGCGAGCTGGTTCGCAAAACAATCGGAAAACACTACAAAGGTGACTTTGATGTCGTTTCCAATCCGGAATTTTTACGGGAGGGTACGGCCATCGATGACTGGGTTCATCCTGACCGCATTGTTCTGGGCGATGCCAATGGCCAAAAAGCGGCCAAAAGAGTAGCCAAACTTTATGAAGTATTAGGCTCGCCGATTTTGATTACAAATCTGGAGACGGCCGAGATGATTAAATACGCCTCAAATTCTTATCTGGCGACGCAGATTTCATTTATCAATACGCTCGCGACTATCTGCGAAAAGGCCGGGGCTAATGTTGATGAAGTTTCGCGCGGGATGAAGCTGGATAAAAGAATCGGCGCTCACGCTTTTCTAAATGCCGGTCTCGGCTATGGTGGCTCCTGTTTCCCTAAAGATGTGGAAGCCTTGATTCAGATCGCCGATGATTATAAGGTCAAATTTGGTATACTTGAAGAAACAGAAGCGGTAAATCGAGAGCAACGTCAGAGATTTGTGGCCAAAATTGTCGATAAATTGGGCAATCTGAAAGGCAAAAGGATTGCGGTCTGGGGTATCGCTTTCAAGCCGAAGACCGATGATATCCGAATGGCCCCCTCGGTTGCCATTCTTGAATCGTTACTCAGCTTGGGTGCTCAGATTGTTGCTTTTGATCCGGTGGCGCAGGAAAATCTGGAACGAATCATGTCGGAGGTCAAATTTGCCGATAAAGCGGCGGACGCCTGCACGGACGCCGATGCTTTGGCGATTATTACCGAATGGGATGAATTTCGCCAGATTGATTTGGGCAAAATCAAAAAGTCTATGAAAACCCCGATCATTTTCGATGGCCGCAATATTTACGATCCGGCCGAAATGGAAGAAAAGGGCTTCGAATATTATTCAATCGGACGATAGTTGCACAAAGATTACAAAACTACAAATTAGTTACAAAAATTACAAAAAATATGAACAAACAAGTTAGAAAAGCTATTATTCCGGCCGCCGGGCTTGGTACACGTTTTCTCCCGGCCACAATCGCTCAGCCGAAGGAGATGCTGACTATTGTCGACAAGCCGGTGATTCAATATGTGGTTGAAGAAGCGGTCGCGGCCGGTATCACCGAGATTTTGATAGTGACCGGCCGAGGCAAACGGGCGATTGAGGATCATTTTGACCCGCCGCTTGAATTGGAGGAGATGCTCCGGCAAAAAAATAAAATGGCCGAACTGGCGGAAATCGAAAAAATTTCCAATCTGGCCAAAATCCATTATATCCGCCAGAAAAAGCAATTAGGACTGGGTGATGCCATTTATCAGGGAAAATATTTCGTTGGCGATGAGCCCTTTATCGTTCTTCTGGGCGATACAATTATTACCGGTGAGTGCGGGCGTCATTGTTTGAAAGATATGATTGAAATTTATAACGAAACCGGCGGCTCGGTCGTGGCGGCGGAGTATTTGCAAAATCCGGCCGATTCGAAGAGGTATGGCATGATTGGCTATGATCAGAGAAAAGAGCTCAAGACGAAATCGGAGGCCAAATATTTCAAGGTGACCGATCTGGTCGAAAAACCGGAGCCGGAGGAAGCGCCTTCACGGCTGGCCATCTCTGCCCGATATCTTTTTATCTCGGAAATATTTGGGCATATTGAAAAAACTTTAGCCGGCGTCGGTGGCGAAATCCAGATTACCGACGCGATGCGCGGTTTAGCCAAAAGCTCCGACTTATTTGTCAATCAAGCTTGCGGAAAGCGCTACGATATCGGGAACAAAGCTGATTTTATCAAAACCAATATTGATTTTGCGCTAGAAAGAGAAGACTTGAGAGAAACTATTTTAGAACATATTAAATCGATAAAATAAAATGAAATCGATAAAAGTTTCAATAATTATTCCGGTCATCGCCGTCAATGATTACATCCGCGAATCTGTGCCGAAAATGCTAAAGTTGAAAGGCGCTGATTTTGAGATATTGATTTTTCCGGATTTGGAGGACACAAAGCATTCATGGCCGAAAACCAGACTGATCGCCTCGGGCAAAGTCGGCCCGGCCGAAAAACGTGATTTGGCCCTGAAGTACGCCACAGGCGAAATTTTGGCTTTTTTGGACGACGATGCTTATCCTGAACCGGATTGGCTCAAAAAAGCAATTTGCCATTTTGACGACGAAAAAATAGGTGCGGTCGGCGGGCCGGCTATTACTCCAAAAGATGATGGAACTTTACAAAAAGTCTCCGGTGCCGTTTTTGAGTCCTACATTGGTGGCGCCAAAGCACGCGACCGATATCTCTCGATCGGCAAAGTCAAAGAGGTCGATGATTGGCCGACGGTCAATTTACTCGTCCGCAAAGATGTCTTTGAAAAAGTTGACGGTTTTGACAATACTTATTGGCCGGGCGAGGACACCAAATTGTGCCTCGATATTCTTCATGCCGGCTACAAAATTCTCTACGAGCCGGAAGCAATTGTGTATCACCATCGCCGCAGCAATTTGCTAAAACATTTCAAACAGATCGGCAGTTATGCTCTGCACCGTGGCTATTTTGCCAAGATTTATCCTGAAACTTCTTTGCGTCCCTTTTATTTCGCGCCAACGGTGTTCGATTTATATTTGATTGCATTATTGGTTGAGCTGCTTACAACTTACAACTTACAACTTACAACTTGGTTTGCGATCCCGCTTACTGCTTACTGCTTACTGCTTGTCGTTGATGCGATAATAATTTCTTGGCGTTGGAAAAATCCGCTCGTCGGTCTGATTACCATTCCGATGATATTTTTGACTCATGTCTGGTATGGCATCAGATTCGTGCAGGGACTATTGACTAAAAAATTAGAGCGCTAAATAATACTACGGTGATTATCGTCGATCGTGTAAAATCACAGTAGTATTGATAGTAAAGCTTATTAAAAATAAAAAAATAGCGGCGCTCCGACTTATTCGTCGGAGCGCCGCACTGGGTGCGCAGTCACCGGTCGGCTCTCCACAGAACCATCTTTTTGGCAAATTTGAGGTTATCAATCATCTGTTTGCGAGTGAGTTTGTACTCCGGCTCGCATTCAATGATGACATATCGCTCCTCAAAATGATTGGTCAGCCCGCACCATTTTTCGAAGATGTCGTAGGCATCCATATTCGGATACCATATGGCACGGAGGTTGAGATGGAAAACCGGTGCCAAAAATGGCTGGAGGGTGACCATACTTTCGAGCCGTTCTTTGGGATTGGCTCCGAGTGGCGATGTCCCCGCCTGTCGCTTTGGGTTGGCAACGATTTCTTCTGCGCGGTAGTCGCGGATTAGATGAAGCGAATCTACTACCAACTGCTGATTGTTTTCTTTGAAGAAATCAAGTAGTTCTTCCGGCGTCTTGTCGAGACCGGGATGCAGCTCGACTAATCCCGGTTCGTCTAGCCCCGTCGGCTCTAATTTGTGACGGATCAGTGTCGAACCAGAATCTCGCCAATTGCATACCATGTTGTAACAATTTTTTTGTTGCGGGAATAGGGCAAAATCATGTAACATCATTGGCGAACCATCAGTGCCGCGGCCATGAAACAACCATGTCCAGAAACTGCCGGCATTCCATGCCTCCCCGCAGTAATAACAATGGAGTTCTGTTGGCAGTTTCTTAGTCATGCCGCGGATCGGCAGAATCATGAGAAAGTCCATGCCGGCCTCGATGGCCAGCCGGATTGCGACTTGGGGATCAAAAAATGTTCCTCGTAACAATCCGGAAAGTCCCGGCCTCAGGCACGAGACGATATTAACGCCGAACTTAATTGCACCCACGGCGCTTGTCCTCCTTTGTAATATTTGGTATTCTTGGAATACCATGCTACCTTTCGGTTGTTGTCATATTACAACAATATTAATATTTAGTCAAGGACAAAATGCCAGAAATACAACATTTGAAAAAAGCTAACGCCGAACAAATTAAGAAGAATTCGAGTTATAAAATTTCGATTTCTTATCCACCGTTGCCATCAGAGAAAGGCATCCCGCTTTTGGGCCAAAATCGCCAGTTTCAATGGTTCAACAATCCGACCTATATTTATCCGATGGTTCCCTCTTATGCCGCTACATTATTACAGTCATACGGATATGATGTGATGTGGGATGACGGCATTGCCGAAGAATTATCAGCCGACGACTGGCTCGAGCGATTGAAAAAATTTCAGCCGGATTTAATTATTTTCGAATCAAAGACGCCGGTGATCAAAAGACACTGGAAATTGATCGAAATCGTAAAGAAGGAACTGCTGACCGCTAACGGCCAACCGCCAACGATTGTGTTGATCGGTGATCATGTTACCGCTATGCCGGAGGAGTCGATGGAGAAGTCAAAAGTTGACTATATCGCTACCGGCGGCGACTACGATTTCTTGGTTTTGAATATTGCCAACCACATTAATCATGGTGAAAAATTAGAGCCGGGAATATGGTACCGCGAAGCGGAAAATCCGAAATCCGAAACTCGAAATCCGAAACAAATTCAAAATTCAAAATACAAAATTCAAAATACAGGACATTTCTTATTGAATCACGACCTCGACGAACTGCCGGTGATTGATCGCGATTTGACCAAATGGAAGCTTTACGCCTACAAAAACGGCAATTACAAACGGACTCCCGGCACTTACACTTATGCCGCCAGGGATTGCTGGTGGGGAAAGTGCACATTTTGTTTTCCGCCCGAGACAAAGATTGCAACTCAAAACGGTTTTGTTTCTATCGGTGATATTGTGGATAACAAATCGTCGGCAAAAGTTATTACTCATAAGGGCCGCTATAGGAAGATAACTGATTGGCACGAGCGATTCTACAAAGGGAATTTAATCGAATTGGAAGCTCACTATCTGGTTGAAAAAATAAAATTGACGCCCAACCATCCGGTTTTTATCAATAGATTAGAGGATAAAGATAGTCCAAAGATCATTAGTATTCCGGCGGAAGAAATTCGGCCCGGAGATTATTTGTCGATACCGATCGAAAGAACAGTCAAAGACATTGAAAATCTCAATTTGTCCGAAATTATAAAAAAAGAGTCGCTGGAAATCCAAACCTGGAAAAAAATGACGCCGGAGGTGATAAAAAAGATTGAAATCATGGCCGACAAAGGGATTTCACAACGGCAGATCGCCAATGATTTAAAAATTGATCGCGAAACAGTTAAGCGCTATATTGTCTTATTTGAAAGAAACGAGTTGATGCAGAAAATCAATCCTTTAGTTGAAGATGCAGGAACAATTCGCTTTGAGGGCGGTAAAAAAAGTATTCTCAAAACGGTTGATCTATCCGAAGATTTCTTACGATTGGCTGGTTACTATTTGGCGGAAGGCCATACTACTCGGAGCAGTAATCGGCCAAATTCGGCCTATTTGGGTCTGACTTTCTCGAACAAAGAAAAGGACTATATTACTGACGCCCAAGATATTTTCAAGCAGAGTTTTGAAACACCTTTGAATATCACTGAGAACAAAGTTAATCATACCACCCAGCTTTATTTTGGCTCTTCCATTTTAACCAGAACATTCGAATTGTTATTCGGCAAGAATTGCCTTGACAAATCGTTACCAGCTGATTTTATGCGGCTACCGCTGGAAAAACAAAGGCAATTATTAGTCGGTCTTTTCCGCGGTGACGGACATGTCCGCAAAGAAAGAAAAAGTGGTGGTCAGGAATTAATTTATTCGACCGTCTCGGAGAAATTGGCGCGGCAGGTTTATCAATTGCTTTTGCGTCAAAATATTGTCGCCAGTTTACGAATGCCAAAGCCAGGCAAAAAAACAAAAAACCAGGCATTCAGTATTCATATTTATGGCAAGGACATCCAACAATTTTTTCCCGATTCAGAAATTTCGAATCAATCACACCGGCAAAAAGGTTTTATCTTCGAGGATAATGCTTTGCTACCAGTTAAGACCGTTGCAAGTCGACCATATTCCGGAGACGTCTATAATATTACTGTTGAAGATGATCACTCCTATACAGCCGGATTTTTTGCGGTCAAAAATTGTTCTTGGACGACACTTTATCCGGGTAAAGATTATCGCCGTCACTCGGCCAAACGAGTTTTGGATGAAATCGGTGTATTGATTGAAAAATACGGCGTTGTTGAGGTGATGGATGACTCTGGCTCATTTCCAATCGGAGAGTGGCTCAAAGAATTTTGCGAGGGCATGATTAAGCGCGGATATAATAAAAAGATCAAAATCGATTGCAATATGCGCTTGAAAGCATTAAGCCCGGAAGAGTATAAACTGATGGGCAAGGCCGGTTTTCGCTTTATCCTTTATGGTTTAGAGTCAGCCAATCAGGCAACGCTGGATAGAATTCATAAAAACCTGAAAGTTGAGGAAATCGAAAAGGGCGTCAAAATGGCCAAAGAGGGCGGGCTCGAGCCCCACATCACCACGATGATGGGCTATCCGTGGGAGACCAAAGAGGACGCCGAGAGGACGATTGAATTATCTAAAAAACTATTCAATAAAGGTTATGTTGACACTTTGCAGGCGACTATCGTTATCCCCTACCCCGGCACGCCTCTGTTCAAAGAATGTTTGGAAAATAATTGGCTTAAAACCAAGGACTGGGATGAATTTGACCAGCGAATGGCGGTGATGAAATCGCCTCTGACCGAGGCCGACATTAAAGAATTAACCCAAGGCTTATACAAATCATTCGTAACGCCGAAATTCATTGTCCGTAAAATATTAAGCGTTCGCAGTTTCGATGATGTCAAATTTCTTTTCCGAGCCGCAGGCAAGGTCTTCGGTCACCTTTTAGATTTTTCGGCCAAAACTAAAAGCGAAGAAGAAAAATGCGATCATGGCTGTGACAAAGAAGAATGATCCATGACGAACTAATTCACTTGACTCTCTGTCTGCTCGCCGGTACACTGGCCTATTTGATTTGTCGACGCTGGCAAGTTTATCTGTTTGCACTTGCAAGCGGGCTGTTTATCGATGTTGATCATCTTTTCGATTATTTCATGTATCACAAAAGGTTGATGTTTAATTTCAAAGAGGCGATGTCAGGTAAATTTTTTCCGGCCGCCGGAAAATGCTACATCCCTTTTCACGGCTTCGAATATGCCATTATTCTCCTAATAATTTCGGCGGTCATTTTTTATCTCTACCATCGCCGGAATATTAAAAATAAATTTCTGCCGGCAATTTTCCTAGCACTCGGTCTTTCGTTGTGTTTTCACCTCGTATTTGATATTATTTCAAATAAGCCCAAGTGGCAAACCTACTTTATTTCTTATCGCATTGCTCACCATTTCAATATTAAAGATTTTGATTTCAAAAAGTAGCCGTAGATAACGGGGTAATGAATTCGGCCGAATACATTTGAAAAAAAGGTACACAAATTTTGCCAAATATGTGTAGTGTCGGTACACAAATTACTGTATTATATAGCACATTGATATCGGGTCGACTATTCTGTTAGAATCAAGCAAATGACTAAAAAAGTAAAATTTTACAAAGTATATAGTAACCTGCCTCTGAATTTGAGAGAAGATGTTGTCTGTGTAATAGATAATGAACCGCTTTCTTGGCGAGTGGCAAAAGTTGAAATAGATAATGGCACCAAGTTAAGCGAGAAGATACTGAAACAACTAAGTGATCTTGTTATTATTTAATACCAACAGGAGAATTATATGTCTACACTCGCAACGACCGATGACAAAATAAGACAACTTGTTGTCGAAAGACTAAAAACGCTACCATCCGGGCGAAACATATCAATCGGATCGAAAGGCGATTTCAGCAAGGAACAGCTTATCGAACATGTTGGGCAGAATGATGAGATTGGTAAAAAAATCGTTCAAATCCAGTTATCCTATCTGCAGTCACTCAAAAAGGGGATTTTGCTAGATGAATAAAAGCTCTATTCTAATCACCAGACCAGATCATGATGTTACAACTAGGTATCTATGTGAATGGGCTAAAAATGTCATAGCCGAAGCGGAAAAACGAGGATTTTCGATCTATGATTTAAAAGGCAAAAAGGCGAACAAGGAAAAGTTTGAGGGGATTATCGCCAAAACAGAGCCGGAGGTTATTTTTATCAACGGACACGGAGATAGCGACTGCCTTTCTGGTTACGATAATGAGGTGCTGGTTAAAGCCGGAGAAAACGAGAGCCTTTTCGCGGAGAAAATTATTTATGCGCTGTCATGCAGATCGGCTTCAGAACTTGGAAGGTGCTCTGTAAAATCAGGCGCAATCGCTTATTTGGGCTACATGGATGACTTTGTGTTCCTTATTGAACAGGATAAAGTTGGTCACCCCCTCAAGGATTGCACAGCATCGTTATTTCTGGATCCCTCGAACCTGTTAGCCATCTCGCTAATTAAGGGGCATTCTCCGCAAGAATCGTTTCGGCGTGCGCAAGAGGCGCAGAAAAAAACTATCCGGAAACTTCTAACAAGTGAGTCTGCAAAATCCTCATCCGGTCTGTTACCTTTTCTTTACTGGAATATGAACAATCAGGTTTGCCTTGAAAAGTAATAAATCAGGAAAATTATTTGGATTTTATCAGCTGATGGAGATTTATTATGAAATTAGAGGCAAGGTATAATTATTAGGGTAATGAATTACATCAAATACATTGACAATGGTATATGTATTTGATACAATATGAGTATGATGATACCAAGATATTTAGAAAATCAAATAACAAAAAGTCTAAAACACGGACGGGTGGTCGGACTTTTCGGGCCTCGCCGTAGCGGCAAGACCTATTTGATGAATTTAATTATCAAAAAAATAAAAAATCAAAATGTTTTGACGGTCAACGGGGAAGATCTTGATGCAGCCGAAGCGTTATCCAGCCAAAGAATAAGTATCCTTGAGAGATTTATTGGTAAAAATGAATATTTGTTTATTGATGAAGCTCAAAAAATTTCCAATATAGGAGCAAACTTAAAACTGATTGTTGATACTTTCCCATCGGTCGCGGTATTCGTTTCAGGTTCTTCGGCCTTTGACCTTAGGAACCAAATCGGCGAACCGCTTGTCGGCAGGAGCAAGTATTTTTATCTTTACCCCTTTGCCCAATTGGAGTTGAAGGAATTTGAAGATTATTTAAAAACAGAAGGTGAATTATCCGATAAATTAATTTTTGGTTCTTATCCTCAAGTTTACATGGCTGAAACACCGGCGGAGAAACAGGACCAGATTCAATTAATCCGCGACGGTTATTTATTAAAAGATATTCTAACAATTGATAATCTCAAGGATTCTCTTTTTATTTTTAATTTGCTTCGTTTAATCGCTTTTCAAATTGGTAATGATGTTTCTTTCACCGAGTTGGCCTCCAACCTTAATACTAGTGCAAAAACAGTTATGCGTTATCTGGAACTTTTGGAGAAAAGCTATATTTTATTTTCATTGCATGGTTTTTCAAAAAATTTGCGGAAGGAATATACAAAAAGTCCCAGATATTATTTTTGGGACAACGGTGTTCGCAACTCCGTAATATCAAATTACAATGATTTGAATACAAGAGATGATGTAGGCAAACTCTGGGAAAATTACATTATTTCAGAAAGAATGAAGAAAAGTCATTACAAAAAAATTTCTGCTAATCGTTATTTTTGGAGGACATATACACAACAAGAAATTGATTTGGTCGAAGAGAGAGAGGGCAAACTCTTCGGCTATGAGATAAAGTGGGGGTCAAAAAAAGTAAAAGCACCCAGCGCATTTATGGAGACATATAAAAACGCCAGTTTTGAAGTGATAAATCAGGAAAATTATTTGGATTTTATCAGCTAGTTTGAGTTATAATAGAAATGTCTACACCATTGGTTTCGCTGGTCATTACAACCAAAAACGAAGAGAAAAATGTTGAGGTCGTCATGAAGTCGATAGCAGCGCAATCCTATAAAAAAGATCGGGGATAAACTCCCGCCGGCGATTTTCCTCGCTCTCGGTCTTTCGTTGTGTTTTCACCTCGTATTTGATATTATTTCAAATAAGCCCAAGTGGCAAGCTTATTTTATTTCTTACCGCATCGTCCACTATTTCAATATTAAAGATTTTGATTTCAAAAAATAAACCTAAATCTTTATGGCAACAAATCCCAAAGCTGGAACAAATAATCTTCCATCGCTCTCGATCATTATTGTCAACAGAAACAGCGCTAAAAAACTGGCGCACTGTTTAGAGTGCATTTCGACTCAAATATATCCCAAAGAATTAATCGAGATATTGGTAATTGATGGTGATTCGGATGATGACAGCAAGGAGGCCGCCGAGAAATTCGGTGCTCGTTTTATCAACGGTGGATGGCCCGAAAATCAGGAAGCCCGCCGTTATCTTGGGGCAAGAGAGGCGAAGAACGAAGTTATAGCTTGGGTCGATTCCGATAATTATTTGCCGGAAAAGAGTTGGCTTGAGAAAATGGTCGCACCCTTAGTCCAAGACAAAACCATATTTGCCAGTGAAACATTTCATTATGCGTACAGGAAATCTGACCGAGCATTTAATCGCTATTGCTCGCTTTTTGGCATAAATGATCCGGTTGCTTTTTATCTGGGCAAGGCCGACAGGGCAACTTATTACCAAAATGGCTGGAAACTAATGGGCGAGTCAGCTGATTGTGGTGATTATTACAAAGTGACATTTGGGCAGGACATCCCAACAGTCGGTTGCAACGGTTTTCTAATAAGACGTGAATTGCTAAATAAGGTTTTGACCAAACCGGAAGAATATTTTCATATTGATGTCATCTATGATCTTGTAATACTTGGCTATAAGAACATTGCTTTTGTTAAAAATGATATTGTCCATGATACTAGTGGCAATTTAGCCGGATTGATTCGGAAAAGGATTAGCTACTTCACTGAGCATCATGTTAAGCTAGGCGCTAAACGACGGTACAAGGTTTTTGACTCTGAAAACAGCCGCGATCTCTTGCTTTTACTCCTATTTATTGTCTATACTGTTACCATAATTAAACCGTTTTTTGATGCCCTGCGGGGATTCTTAAAGAAACCAGACCTGGCATGGTTTCTGCACCCGGTTGTCTGTTGGTGTTTTTTTTATGTTTATGGGCGAGCGATAATTCAATCAAAATTTTCCAAATTATTATCTAAATAAAATTAGGAGGTAATATGAAAGTCGTTATTTTGGCCGGTGGTCTTGGCACACGGCTGAGTGAAGAAACAGCGCTTAAGCCCAAACCGATGGTAGAAATCGGCGGTAAGCCGATTTTGTGGCATATTATGAAAATCTATTCGCATTACGGTTTTAACGATTTTATCATTTGTTTGGGTTACAAGGGGTATCATATTAAGGAGTGGTTTAGCCAGTACTATCTCCATAACAGCGATGTGACCTTTGACCTTGCTAAAAATACGGTCAGATATCACAAAAATAGAAGTGAAAAATGGAATGTCACACTCGTCGATACCGGTGATGAAACAATGACCGGTGGCCGATTAAAAAGAATTCAGGAATATGTCGGTGATGAAACTTTTATGGTGACCTATGGCGACGGCGTTGGCAATATCAATATTAAAGAGCTGGTCAAATATCACAAAAAGACAGGCAAGCTAGCAACTTTGACCGCAGTTATCCCAGAGGGTAGATTTGGAGTTTTGGAAATTGATAAAGGCAATCTGGTCAGATCTTTCAGCGAGAAAACCGATAATGCCTCAAGGATAAACGGCGGTTTCTTTGTTTTGGAACCGGGGATTTTTGAATATATTGAGGGCGACGCGACCACATGGGAGAAAGAACCACTCGAGAAGCTGGCGATAGAGGGTCAATTGGCTGCTTTTGAGCACAACGGCTTTTGGAAGCCGATGGATGCTTTGAACGACAAAAAGAAGCTTGAAGACGCATGGGAAAATGATGCCGCTCTTTGGAAAGTATGGGAGTAAATGGAGCTACGGAATTTTTACAAAAGAAAAAAAATTTTAATTACCGGCCACACCGGCTTTAAGGGTGCATGGATAGCACAAATCCTCCTCAATTTTGGGGCTACGGTTTGCGGCTATTCTCTTGAGCCCAATACGGAGCCCAATCTTTTTTCTATTCTAAAATTGGACAAAAACTGCAATCACCGAATTGGTGATATCAGAAATTTCAAGAGTTTCGATTTGGTGGTCAAAGAATTCAAGCCGGATATCATTTTTCATCTGGCGGCTCAGCCGCTGGTTAGGGATTCATACGACGATCCTCTTTATACTTACGAAACAAATGTGATGGGGACGGCCAATGTTTTGGAATCGGCCAGGACCAACCATGTCAAAGCGGCTCTAATAATTACGACCGACAAAGTTTATCGAAATCTCGAACAGGATATCGCTTACAAAGAGGATGATCCGCTTGGCGGCCATGACCCTTATAGCAACAGCAAGGCCTGTGCCGATCTGATTGTAAATTCCTATATCAAATCATTTTGTTCACCGGATGAATATGGCAAAAAACATTCTACTGCGATGGCCTCTGCCCGGGCCGGTAATGTTATTGGCGGTGGCGATTGGGCCAAAGACCGCTTGATCCCGGATTCGGTTAGGGCTTTTCTGGATAAAAAAGTAGAGCATATTATCAGACAACCAA
>Ga0118677_10004831_pt1 | contig 24136 bp, 18 predicted proteins | sample AliMusrvi5mmetaG_FD_86154 | JGI IMG/M metagenome (GOLD analysis project Ga0118677, IMG submission 86154)
TAAATATCTCTGATCGCTTCGCTTGCGAATGGGAAACACGAACTACCATCGGACCTTAAACGGTACTCATAAACAACACCGGGTACCCGGCTTGCGATTTTCTGAAGTCTATCCAGAGTTACCTTCTGTAAATATTCGGCCTGGTTTCTGCTTGTAACATCATGAATAATCGAATAGAGTAGAACCCGGCCTTCAGATTCCAAAGGCCCCGAGTAGACTTCAACATCGCGGATCTCTCCAGTAGCCAAACGGTGGCGGAAATTAAAATAATTACGTTTTTGGATCATTGCCAACGCCATCTCATCGTTAACCTGTTTCTTTGGTAAGAGGTTAATCTCCTCGATATACATCGATTCAATTTGCTCAACGGAGTACCCATAGAACAGGGAGGCAGCTTCATTGGCCTTTAAAATAGCACCCGAGTCAGGATCAATAATCAGTTTAACCGCAGTATTTTTATGAAAGATGTCGCGATACTGCCGCTCTGTGGCAAGTAAGGTTTCTTCCATTATTTTACGATCGGTGATATCCATAAAGGTACAAATCACCTCGTTTACATCCCCATCGGAATTTAGATGCGGAATAGCATCAACCAGCAGCCAAACCCGCTTTTGGGTCAGTGGATGAAAAACCCCCATTACTGCATTTCGGACTGGTTCCCGGATTGAAATACATCGTGGTACCGGATGAGTCGTTCCGGGGTAAGGGGAACCATCTTCATGAATAACATTCCAATCAGCATCCAATGAAGTTTTTCCCAGAAGCTGATCCTCTGTAAATCCAAGCAATTCAAGCGCTCTGCCGTTACTGAACCGTATTTCAGATCGCGGTCCCTGAATCAGGAGCCCGATATGAAGATTCGAGATCAAGTGTTTATAGGATTTATCGCTCTCCAGTAACCTCGATTCAATATTTTTTTGATCGGTAATATCTGTGGTGAACCCATGCCAAAGAACAGACCCGTCTGACATTCGTTCGGGCAATGCATTACTATAAAGAAAACGTGAAGCTTCATTGGCATCCTTTACTCGAAACTGCTGCTGCCATGGGGACAAATTCTTGGCTGATTCCAGAATTGAATCATTTACAAGGAGGATGTCATCAGGGTGAATTTTGGCAAACAGCGGGGATCCATCAGTCAGAATATCGATGGGTCTTAGGTGAAAAATATCAAATAACGCCTCACTGGCAAACGGGAAACAGTTGGTCCCGTCGGGGCGTAAAAGAAACTGATAAATAACTCCCGGTAAACTGGAAGCGATTTTTCGAAACTGATCTGAAATCCTGAGATCAGCCATGTGAGAAGCAATAAAATCATCGTTTTGAATTTGAAGCTCCAGATTCGAAACTTCAAGCTCGTGAATGAGACTGAGCAATTCTGCCTCCGAGCGGGGAAGATCCAGTATCCGTTGGACTTTCAGCTTAAGGAGGTCTTCTGCCTTTTGTCGAAGCGATCCTCCTTTCAAAGGTATCTGCATAATAATACAATATTTATGATTAATTTAGGTGGTGTGAATTATTATAGGTAATAAATTAGATGTAAAATAGATAATAGGGAATGCAATTGCCTGCAAAATATTGAAACCGGAAATTATTTCTTAAAAAAGATCGAAAATCTTACTGCAAAAAGAAAAAAGGGATGTGATATTAGGAGATTCAATTAGTTACCAAAATTATAAAATATTATATTAATCCGGTCTGTCTGGCGAAGAAAAAAGTTAAAGAACCTTAAAGATGTGAATCGATACCCTGTCGGAGGGGATTCGCCGAAGACAACTAACCGATACTTCACAAAACATCCTTAATTTTACACAAAATAAATAATTGCAAAATATCTAAATTAACCGATACATAATGGAAGCAGATTTGATTACCATTGGTGACGAGATTTTAATTGGTCAGATTGTAGACACCAACTCGGCATGGATGGCGCAGCACCTTAATGATGAAGGGATTAATATTCGTCAGATTATTAGCATTTCAGATCAACCGGATCATATCACCCAAACATTACTTGAATCGGGAAAAAAGTCATCCATTGTACTTGTAACGGGTGGACTTGGGCCGACGCGGGACGATCGCACAAAAACGGCACTTTGTACTTTTTTTGAAACGCAGTTAATTGAGAACAATGATGTGCTTGACCATGTGATTCAGCTACTTGCACCAAGAGGGATTGCCATTAATTCCCTTAACCGCGATCAGGCACTTGTTCCTGAAACAGCCATAGTACTGCCGAATAAACTTGGAACTGCACCTGGACTTTGGTTTGAGAAGGATCAGACAATCTATGTTTTCATGCCGGGTGTACCATTCGAAATGAAGTATCTTATGGAGTACGAAGTTATTCCTAGAATCAAAAAACTTTTCAATACCAATTCAATTCTTCACCGGACAGTTTTGACGCAGGGGCTGGCTGAGTCAGCGCTGGCGGAAAAAATCACCCATTGGGAGGATAGTCTGCCTGATTCCATTGGACTTGCCTATCTTCCAAGTCCCCACAGTGTCCGTCTGCGTCTTTCTGCCCGGGGAGACAATGAGAATTACCTGAAAAAACTGCTGGATCAGAAAATTGAAGAATTAACAGCAGTCATTCCGGATTATATCTTTGGCTACGAGGAGGAGACATTGGCGGGAAATATTGGGAAAATTCTTCTGGAACGTAATTTAACACTGGCCATTGCCGAAAGTTGCACGGGAGGGAATATTGCCCACTCAATAACGCTCAATCCGGGAAGTTCTGCCTATTTTAAAGGTGGTATTGTTGTCTATTCCAACGAAACAAAAATTAATATTCTCGGAATTGACCCCAACCTTATCTCAGACCGGGGTGCCGTAAGTAAAGATGTAGTTGAAGAAATGGCTCTCGGAGCACGCCGGATCATGAACAGCGACTTTGCCATAGCCACGTCGGGTATCGCCGGCCCGGATGGAGGGACAATTGAAAAACCCGTTGGTACAGTATGGATCGCCATCGCCGGTCCTGATTTTGTAATTTCAAAGGTATTCAATTTTGCAAACCATCGTGAGCGAAATATCATCCGCTCGACTCAAACGGCCCTAAATATGCTTCGGCTTAAATTATTAAAAGATAAATTATAATCAAATGAAAAAAGGATTTATCATTACCCTGCTCATCTTCGGATTTCTGATCATTGCAATGGTCACAATCCCTTTTCTGTTTAAAAGTAAGATAGCTCAAAAAATTAAAGAAGAGGCCAACAATTCGATCAATGCAAAAGTTGATTTTTCGGGGATTGAACTATCCCTATTCCGAAGTTTTCCACAGCTGAACATTGCAATAAAAGATTTCGCGGTAAGCGGGATTGATGAATTTGATCAGACCAGGTTGTTATCAGTTGCACTGCTTTCCACCTCTGTTAACCTTTCAAGTTTATGGAGTAATGACGGTCTGACGATCTCCTCGGTGAGCCTTCTAAACCCGGCAATAAATCTTTTGGTAAACAAAGGGGGGAAATCAAACTGGGACATTTCAAAGAGAGCCACCACACAAGGAAGCGTCTCCCGGAAGAGCGCCACTATCAATCTCCAAAAAATTGAGATCCGGGATGCACAGTTCTCATTTCGGGATGAAACGGCCCAAAGCTCTTTTTCATTTCGGCAAGGTACTTTCGAAATATCAGGAGCCTTAAAGGGAAACAATAGCCAGCTTCAGCTCAAAGGTGAGGCTGACAGTATAAATTTTGCAAGTAACGGAACTCATTATCTTTCAAATATGAAGTTGGGAATAAGCGGTGGATTGCAATCTGACTTCGAAAAGATGTCCTTCACTTTCCTTCAAAACGAATTATTAATCAATAAATTACCTGTCCAATTGCAAGGAATGTTCACGCTTGGTGAAAAAGAGAAGAATTTTGATTTGACGTTTAAGTCGCCTACCTCCTCTTTGAAAGATTTGTTTGGATTTATTCCAGCCCAATATCAAAAAAACCTCAAAGGGGTAAAGACTCAAGGGGATATTTCTTTTGGTGGCTATGTGAAAGGGTATTATTCCGACACGACAATGCCAGGATTTAATGTTGACCTAAAAATATCAGGGGGACAATTAAAATACCCAAATTTGCCCAGAGAGATAGAAAAAATTGAGATTAGCGCCAATATTTCCAAACCACAGGGGGCGCTGGACCTTACCAAAATTGACCTTCAGAATTTTGGAGCCTCGCTCGCTGGAAATCCCCTAACGGCATCCCTTTTTGTTGCCACCCCGATAAGTGATCCGCAGTTAAGAGGAAATCTGAAGGGGCGTATTGATTTTGCCTCCTTGAAACAGGCGGTTCCAATGGATTCGATGGATGTAAAAGGGATTATTGATGCAGTGGTTGATTTCAACGGATCATATTCAGCAATTGAAAAACAGCAGTATGAAAATTTCAGAACCGAAGGAAAGATTTCATTGCAGGATTTTTCGTTTGCTACGAAAAGCCTGCCACAAAAACTGGAGATCAAGGCTGCAAATATCGGACTGAATCCAAAAACCATTACCCTCGCCAACCTCACCGGGAATATGGGCGAGAGTGATTTTTCAGCGACCGGATCGCTGACCAATTACTGGGCTTACATCCTGAAGAATGGAATTTTAAACGGGACTATCGCATTGAAATCGAATTATTTGAATTTTAATCAGTTAATGGCAAATGCCTCAACAAAAGACTCTACTGCCTCCGAAAAACCTGTAGAAATACCCGAAAATCTTAATTTCACCATTCAGTCTTCTGTTACAAAAGCGCTGTATGAAAAGATAAACATTACTCAAATCACCGGGAAAGTGACGATAAAGGAGCACAAAATACTGCTGGACGGATTAAATATGAACATGCTCAGCGGAAAAGTTTTAGTCTCGGGAGCCTATTCCACTCCAAAGGGCGTGGTTCCCGATTTTGATTTTAAACTTGACATAAAGGATTTCGATCTTCCAACCGCCTATCAATCTTCGGGTACCGTGCGCCACTTTCTCCCAATTGCAAGCCAAAGTACCGGGGCCTTTAATTCAGCCATTTCACTTAATGGTAAAATCGGATCTGGCAATACCCCTCAATTTTCGACAGTCAACGGTGGTGGGACACTGAATGCAAAAAATATCGAATTAATAGGAACTAATCTTTTCAGTGAGATCGGTAAATATTTCAGGAAAGATCTCTTTACAAAGGTAAAAGTCAATGATTTCCTGACCAATTTTAGAATCACCGACGGAGGGTTGAGCATCTCCCCGTTTACGACGAAGATAGCCGGTCAGGATGTTACAATATCGGGAAAGCAATCGGCAGCGCTGGCGATGGATTACCGGATCGATTTCAAGGTGAACAAGGGAGATCTGAGCGAAGAGGTAAACGGGTATATTGGTTTTGTACCGGGAACAGAAAATATCACCAAACTTCCTGTTGGAATTAATCTTGGGGGAAATTTTGACAAACCCGAAGTAAAAGTAGACCTTTCGGAGGCTAAGAGTTTAGTAGAAAAGGAGTTTAAGAAGAAAGCCGGCGCTACCATTCAGGAAGCGATAAAGCAGTTCGGACTGGATAAACTGTTTAAATAATTACAAAATCGATGAAAAGAGCGCGTAATCTGCAACTTAAAATTACATTTTGGATACTCCTATTTTTTGGTGCACATTATATCTCGGCGGCGCAGGAAACCAATTACCACGGTTTTAAATGTCTGGATTTCAAATTCGAAGGGCATGATGCCAAAATTGTATTTCCTGCCAGACCGGAACCAGGCCTTCACTGGATCTGGCGGGCACGTTTCTGGGGCCATGAGCCTCAAACCGAGATCGCCTTGCTTGAAAAGGGATTTCATGTCGTTTACGTGGATGGTGCGGAATATTGTGGCAACAACGAGGCGGTAACGCTTTGGAACCATTATTACGATTATCTGATTAAGGAATACCACCTTAATCTCAAAACAGTGCTTGAGGGATTTAGTCGGGGAGGACTTTATATTTACAATTGGGGTTCCGAAAATGTGGATAAAGTAGCCTGTATTTATGCCGATGCCCCGGTATGTGACCTTCGCAGCTGGCCTGGAGGCAAGTGGAAAGGGGTCGGGTCACCCGATGACTGGAAGGCTCATTTGATTGCCTATAATCTTATAGAAGAGACGATTAATGAATTCAGGGGTATGCCGGTTTACAATGCCAGGAAACTGGCAGAAGCACATGTGCCTGCTATTCATGTCTGCGGTGCAAAAGATGAGGTGGTACCGATGGAAGAAAACACCGATATTCTGGTAAAAACCTATCGGGAAGCTGGTGGAGAGATCAAGGTGATTATTAAAGAGGGTTGCGGTCATCACCCACACAGCCTGAAAGACCCCGCTCCCATCGTCAGTTTCATCCTTTCCCATACGGCTCCTGAATTAGCGGATCCTCCCCTTCCTGTCGAATCAAAAATGGCAATCAATTTCCGCGGAAATATAGAAAATTGCAGAATAAAATTTGAAAGGGAGAAAATTGGAAGGGTTGCCTTTCTGGGCGGCTCAATCACTTATAATCCGGGTTGGCGCGATTTGGTTTGTCAATATCTTAAACAACGGTTTCCCCACACTAAATTTGAATTTATCAGTGCCGGAATTCCGTCCACCGGTTCTACCCCCGGAGCGATGCGAATTGTCCGGGATGTCTTATCCAAAGGGACTATCGACCTGCTTTTTGAGGAAGCTGCTGTAAATGATGCCACAAACGGTATTTCACCGGAGGTTCAACTTCGAGGAATGGAGGGGATCATTTATCATGCCATTAAATCGAACCCTTTTATTGATATTGTGATGCTTCATTTTGTCGATCCGGATAAGATGGCAGATTACACCAGTGGCAAGACTCCTGAGGTTATTGAACAACATGAGAAGGTTGCAGCTTATTATTCAATTCCTTCGATAAACCTTGCGAAGGAGGTCACCGACCGGATCCTAAATGGCGAGTTTACCTGGCGGGATGATTTTAAGGATCTTCATCCCTCACCGTTTAGGCAACAGCTCTATTTCAGAACAATCAGCCATTTCTTTGAGAGATCCTGGGACATGCCAACGTCCGAAAAACAACAGTATAAAACACTACCCAACAAGATATTGGATCAATACTCCTACATTAATGGTCATTTTGATCCAATCGGAACGGCGAAGCTGAAATCGGGTTGGAAGTTAGTCCCAAGGTGGGAGCCAACTGATAAAGTATCTACCCGTGAAGGCTTTGTGGATGTTCCAGTGCTTGAGGCAACACAACCAGGAGCAACATTGAAACTGAAATTTTGGGGGACAGCCATTGGTCTATTTATCACCTCAGGGCCGGATGCAGGGATACTGGAATACAGTATAGATGGTACCGAATTCAAAAAAGTGGATCAATTCACCCCATGGAGCGAACAATTACACCTTCCATGGCTTCTTATGCTGACAGATTCGCTGAAGAACAGCAAACACATCCTGACTTTAAGAGTATCAGCCACAAGTAATCCCCGAAGCATTGGGAACGCCTGCCGAATCCATCAGTTTGCAGTCAATAATTAACCCCTTGTGACTCGCTATTATAATATGGGGATTTAATCAATAATCTTATCTTTGCAATTGGAATAAAAACAGACGAATTAATTTTTAAAAGAGAAGTATGAAGATTGCGCTGATAGGTTACGGCAAGATGGGAAAAGAGATAGAGCAGATCGCCTTAAGCCGCGGACACTCAATCGTATTGAAGATAGACATACAGAACCAGGGTGATCTTACGACCGAAAACCTTTCCAGGGCAGATGTTGCAATAGAATTCACCGGGCCTGAAACGGCTGTAAACAACTATCTGAAATGTTTTGAATCGGGTGTGCCGGTTGTCAGTGGAAGTACAGGGTGGCTTGAGCGGAGAACAGAAGTTGAAGAGGAGTGTCTCTCCAAACAGGGGTGTTTTTTCTATGCCTCGAATTTTAGCCTGGGGGTAAATGTATTCTTTGGGTTAAACAAATACCTGGCAAAGCTAATGACTGCATTCCCTCAGTATGATGTCTCAATGACAGAGGTTCACCATACCCAGAAGCTCGATGCACCCAGCGGTACCGCCATTACTTTAGCCGAAGATATTCTGGCGATAAACGATAAAAAGACAAACTGGACACTCAAGGAAGAATCAGAAAATAACGAATTGCATATTGAAGCGTTACGTGAAGGTCAGGTTCCCGGAATCCACACGATTAAATATAACTCCGAGGTAGACTTTATAGAAATTACTCATAGTGCTTACAGCCGCAAAGGTTTTGCTTTTGGAGCGGTACTTGCAGCCGAATACAGCGCAGGGCGTAAGGGTATTCTTTCGATGACAGATCTCCTGAAATTTTAATAAAACAAAATAAGATACGAATGAATAATTTATTGGAAAGTAAATGGTTTAAGTTAGGCCTTGTCGGTGGTCTTTACCTGCTTTGGGTAATTTGGGTAAGCAATTTCTGGTGGCTTATTGGTCTTGTGATCATCTTCGATAGTTATGTAACAAAACGGGTGCACTGGGCCTTTTGGAAAAAAAAGAATCCACCGGAAGGGAAGCAGACCAAGGTTGTGGAGTGGATTGATGCAATTATCTTTGCAGTTATAGCAGCCACATTTATACGTCTTTTCTTTATCGAAGCCTATACAATTCCAACTTCCTCCATGGAAAAATCGATGATGGTTGGTGATTATCTTTTTGTGAGTAAAACGGCTTATGGTCCAAAGATGCCAAACACACCGATATCGTTCCCGTTTGTCCATCATACGATGCCACTTTCGAGTACAATTCCTTCATTCTCAACACTTATTCACAACCCATACAGGCGTATTGCAGGAACCAGCAAAGTAAAAAATGATGATGTAGTCGTTTTTAATTTTCCGGAAGGGGACACTGTTGCAGTGAGTATGCAGGAGCGCAGTTACTATGAAATGGTCCGATCATACGGCCGCGACCGGGTTTGGGGTGATAAAAGAACATTTGGAGATATTATTTACCGCCCGGTTGATAAGCGTGAAAACTATATTAAACGTTGTATTGCAATTGCAGGAGACTCCCTGAAAATAGTCAAAGGACAGGTTTATGTGAATGGAAAACCACAGAAGGAGATCCCGGGTATTCAATATAAATATATGATTACGATTACCGGGACAACTATCAATGACAATACACTTGAGAAACTCGATATCACCCGTTCTGAGATTGAGGGTTCCGATTCGCGTTACATCCTTTCGCTTACGACCGCACAGGCTAAAAAAATGGATGACATGAAATTCATTACCTCCAAGGAGCGTGTTACATGGCCGGCAGACAACAGCGATCCGGCAATCTTTCCAAGCGATCCAAAGTTTACCTGGAATCTTGACAATTTCGGCCCGATCTGGATTCCGAAAAAAGGGATAACAATCAAACTGACTCTTGCAAATCTTCCCTTATATAAAAGGATTATTGATGTTTATGAAGAGAATGACCTAAAGGTTAAAGGGGATATCATCTATATTAACGGATCACCTGCAACTTCTTATACCTTTAAAATGGATTATTACTGGATGATGGGCGATAACCGCTATAATTCGGCAGATTCGAGATATTGGGGATTTGTCCCCGAAGACCATGTTGTTGGGAAGGCTTCATTTGTTTGGCTCTCATTGGATAAAAACAAAAGCTTCCTCTCCAAAATTCGTTGGGAACGTTTCTTTATGAGTGTGAAATAATTACACTTTTTTACTGAAAAGGAACATTAAAGCCTGGAAATCAAACTCAATACCGCAAAGAATCGCAGGTTAAATACACTGTAATTCTTTGCGGTATCACTACAACAATTTCATAATTAATGCCTTAACCGATGTTTAGAGATATTCTGTCAACCTTAAAACAATTTGAAATCTCATCTCAGAGGAAGATGATCATCCGGTTAATACCCCTGAGTATACTAATTTCAATTCTTTTGTCATGCAGTATATCGGGATATATCACCGATCCGGCAAGCATTCAGCGTCAAAAGAAGATGCATCAATACCGAACAGGCGTAAATATTGGGGAAAGTTTCTTAGTCGTTGGAGCGGCAGTGGGTGCAGCATTTACAGGGGTGGATCTCTATTCGCAACCACAAGGGCAGGCTTACCGTAAATTGAAATTACAAAATGATTCAAAGGATACCCTTTTTGTAAACATGGTGACCGACTACAGGTGGAAGGATTCGGCCTATTTTGACATTCGCGATATCGTTATGCCACCCGTTAAATCGATGAAACTTATCGTTCCAATGGGTGTCTCCTATAATATTTATTTTAGAAATGAGTATGGCGCTCCCGACGATGAAAAGGTGGAAATAAACACTTCAGAAGTCCGAAAAGTAAGACTTAAGCCTGACAAAGAGCGGTCAGGAACTAAAACAATAAATTAATAGCAGGCAGATGCAAAGAGGATTACTTACAGGAATTATACTTGGTGTGGCCATGGTCATCTTTACACTGCAAAACGAAGTAAAAGTTCCTGTTAAAATTTTATGGATCAAAGCGAATGATGTACCACTGGCACTTATTCTGATGATCTCGATCCTGATTGGAGTGTTGATAACGGTTGTCTTTGCATACATTGACAACCAGAAATTAAAAAACCGGATTAAAAGGCTTCAGATTAAACTGAAAGAATTTGAGGAACCGGCACTCGAAGGGGAGGAAAATCATGAAGACCGGGAACCGGTTTCAGACAATGGTCTTACGATCGAGGGGGAACCGGGTCATAAATTTTTCGATTATTAAATGGTTGGACAGCAAAAAGGGATACTGTTAAGTAGTGCATACCTGGGGCCGGTGCAATATTTTACAAAGATCATTGGATATCCCTCTGTCTTTATCGAATACTGGGAGAGCTACCTTAAACAATCGTACCGTAACCGAACTGTAATCCTTACGGCTAATGGAGCCTTGCAACTTACCCTTCCCATTGTAAATGGTCCAAGGGCAAAGGGCCCGCTAAAAGAGCAGCAATTATCCGATGAATATCCATGGCAACAAATACACTGGAGGGGAATCGTTTCTGCCTATAATAATTCACCCTTTTTCGAGTTTTACGCTGACGACCTCGCTCCCTTTTTTCACCAAAAAAGATGGAAATTCCTGATTGATTTTAATCAGGAAATTCAGCAAGTCGTATTAAATGCGTTAAATATTAAAACGGAAATCAACTATACCGCAGAGTATTTTCCACCGGGTAATGTTCCTGCACAACTCGACGACCTCAGATATACATTGCATCCCAAACCACAAAGGCAGGCTGACGATCTCAACTTTGTTGCGAATCCATACATCCAGGTCTTTCATGAAAAATTTGGTTTTGTCCCCAATCTAAGTATTTTGGATCTTCTGTTTAATGAAGGACCCGAAACTATTAATTATTTGAGGGCATGCATCAGATAAACCATGACTGAGAACTTGACAGTAAATTGCTATAAGTGAAGGCTTGATTGAAAAATTAATTTAATAGACAGCTGAACCTATCAGTCAGGACCTCAACATACTACAGCCACTCGGTTTTAAATTTCTGAATAATTTCGTCATGATCGAATGCCAGTTCAGGCAGGGCATCGATTGCAAACCACTCTGCAGTTTCTGCATCATCACCCCCTAAAACCGGAATCGGGTCGGTAACAACCCCGTAAAAAACGGTTGTAACCGTGCGGTGACGTGGGTCACGTCCAACAGCATCAAACGTAAAAAACTGTTTCAACGGGATATCTTTCAATCCGGTCTCTTCGAACAGTTCCCGTTTACAGGCCGTCTTTAGGGTCTCGTCCATACCGACAAATCCGCCCGGCAGGGCCCAGAAACCTTTAAAGGGTTCAAATTTTCGCTGAATCAGCAAGACCTTTTTGGGGGCACTATTTTCGGAAATAAGAATCGCATCCACGGTCATGGCCAAACGTGGATATTTATAGGAATATTTTAAGTCAATTTCCTTTTCCTTGTTTTCCGCCTTCTCCTTATCGGCGTTACGCCATACAATATAGATAACGATAAGTATTGCAGCCAGATAACCAACAATCTCAAGATGTCCCATAGTTTCAGCTTTTAGCAGTCATTGGTGATTCAATCGTTAATTAAACGACGCATTAGTCTCATCTGATGCGTATAACGTCCGGTATCAATATTGAAGATTCCAAAATGATCAACATTATCAATTCTAACCTTCCCCGAGGAGTGAATAATTTTATGTTTTTCCCAGATGATCCCCACATGGGTAATAGCCCCCTCGTCATTGTCAAAGAAAGCCAGGTCTCCGGGTAATGCCTCTTCCACAAAACTCAGGTTATTTCCAAGGGTTGACTGCTGAACGGCGTCCCGCGGAATTGTCACACCACCCATTTTATATAATATTTGTGCAAAACCGGAACAATCGATTCCAAAAGGGGACCTTCCTCCCCAAAGATACGGAGAATTGAAATATTTAAGGGCGTTTTCGATAATTACTTCCCGAATATCACGTGAATCTGAGGAAATACTATTTCCCAGAATATTATAGACAACTTCCCCAATCCTAAACATTTTGGATATGGGGTCAAAATGGGGTAATGAACTACCGGCGACAATCAAAAAATTCGTATATTCACCCTCCCGTTGAACGATATTAAAGACATCGGTCGTCACAACGCAAGGGTTTTCGGCCAATTGAAAGAAGTTCTGTTCACTCACTTCGTTGACCATGATTCGGTCGATCCACCCTTCTGAACCATCAAAGTCAAGCCTTATAAGGCACCATTTAGCGCTCTCTTCTAAAATCACATAGTGCTCGCCAAAAAGTATTTGAGTGCACATTTCGCCCTTTTCGCGAGGTTCAGACCGCACGGGAACAATACTGAGGTTGGAGATACCGTATCTCATTAAAAAATGACTACTTTTGATTATTCCCAAAAATACAAATAATTTGGTTGATGCTTCAGGCAGTATTAATGAGAAAAGGATAAAGATGCAAAAGAGAAAATGGTTTGAATCAGAAAGCTGGCATACGATTTACATCACCTCCATATTTATTATTACTGCCTTAGTTCTCTTTTTTGCATTGCCTCAGGAGGGGCGGTTCCGTTACGAATTCCAGAAAGGGAGACCATGGATGCATTCAACGCTGATTGCCCCCTTTGACTTTGCGATCCTGAAATCTGAAAAGGCTATAAAAGAAGAGCGGGATTCGCTGCTTAAGTCGTTAACTCCTTATTTTGTGATGCGTGACTCGGTTGAAAAACAACAAATCATAGCCCTTTCTTTAAAAATCGATGAGATTACATTGCGGGAAAATACCGAAATTCTTTACCCAAGGGTAGTCAAAGGCAAGGTGTTGACTGTCTTTGAAAAAATCTACAGAACGGGAATCCTCGAAGCAGGATCGGTTGCCTATCAGTCAGGGGCAGCGCCAAGTGAGGTTTTGGTTGTGAAAGGCAATCTGGCGGAAAAGGTTTCTTCAGGCCAGTTATATTCATTAAAGAGCGCCTATGCTGAAGCAAACGGAGCCCTGGAACAACTTAAAAACAGTGATCCTGATTTAAAACAGATTATCGGAAAATTTCATGCAGAAGATTATCTGGCAGTCAACCTGGTATTCGATTCCGATAAAACAGAGGAAGAAAAAGATAAAATTCTCGAAAATCTGTCTACTACTTTCGGCGTGGTACAGGAGGGTGAACGGATCGTTTCGCAAGGAGATGTAATCTCGCCACGCACATTTCTTATCCTTGAATCGCTGAAATCTGCTGTCGAGAAAAGTCGTGGCGATCTCACAAAATACTACCTGATTATCATAGGCAAAGCACTGTTTATCAGCATGCTGATGATAACGTTATTCCTGTTTGTTTATAACATACGGCGGAAATTATTACGATCTAAACGAGACATCACCTTTACACTGTTTATGATGGTGTTGATGATCCTCTTCTGCCGGATTATCGTTTCAACAAGTAACCTTCCGATTTATATCGTCCCATTTACCGCATTAGCCTTAATTATCCGGACATTTTTGGATGCCCGTCTCGCCATTTTCGTAAACACAATCACCGCATTGATTGTTGGTTTCATGGTTCCGAACGGATATGAATTCATCCTACTTTCGATCCCTGCAGGAAGCATTGCCGTCATCAGTCAGAATAACCTTCAAAGGAGAGATCAACTGATCCTGACCACCTTAATAATCTTCTTCGTATATGCATTCACCTATATCGGAATATCGCTGATACAGGAAGCCAATTTAGCAGGAATTGACTGGGAAATGATGAAGTGGTTCCTGATTAATGCGGCTCTCACCTTAATCACCTACCTTTTGGTTTTTGTTATCGAAAAATCATTTGGCTTTGTTTCAGATGTGACACTTATCGAATTGTCCTATTCCAATCAGAAATTGCTGCGAAAACTTGCTGAAGAGGCGCCTGGTACATTTCAACATTCCTTACAGGTTGCGAATCTTGCCGAGGAGGCCATTTTAGGTGTCGGAGGAAACCCTTTGTTAGTAAGGGCTGGCGCCCTATATCACGATATCGGAAAACTTATCAACCCACTTTACTTTACAGAAAATCAGACGATCGGCATTAATCCGCATGATCACCATTCAGCCGAAGAGAGCGCTGAAATCATTATGAATCATGTCAGTAGCGGTGTAGAACTTGCCCGTAAACACAAAATTCCTGAACAAATCATCGACTTTATCAAAACTCACCATGGAACGACGATTACCGGCTATTTCTATATTGAATTAAAAAACAAACCGGATCAGCAGATCGATAAAGCCTTATTTACCTACCCAGGACCCGTCCCATCAACACGCGAAACGGCTGTTGTAATGTTGGCTGACAGTATCGAAGCCGCTTCCAGAAGCCTGGATAAAAAAGACAGTAACACCTTAAAAGAGCTGATCGAAACTATTTTTAAGCAAAAGATCATAGCGGGTCAACTCGATGAGGTCCCCCTTACCTTCAAGGATATTACATTGCTGAAAAAAATATTTCTTGAAAAATTACTCAATATCTATCATGTCCGCATGACTTATTCCCAAAAAAAAATATGATTAGGATTACCCGTTTAATGTTTCTCCTCCTGTTAGTATTGAATTTCAGTTGCAAAAAAGAGAAACAAACCACTGCATATCAATTAGTTGATTCAAAGGTTAAATTCACTTCCGATACGTTTAACGATTTGTACCTCTGGTATTACACAATGCCTTCGGTTGATCTGACAACCTTTAAAACTCCTGAAGAATACATAAGTACTGTAAAAAACAGTAAGGACCGATGGAGTTTTACAATGACCTATACAGATATGCTCAATTTACTCCAAAATGGGGTAACTACGGGATGGGGTGCTGGAATAAAGTATGATGCACAAAATCTGCTCCGTATAATCTATGTTTATGATAACAGCGCCATGGGAAAGGCCGGGATTAAGCGGGGATGGCAAATCAAGGCGCTCAATGGAAAACTGGTCTCAACAATGTCGGTAAGCGAAATTAATACCGCCCTTTCAAATTCTAGCAACGTATTTAACCTGGTTGCAAATGACGGAACCGAATCTACGGTCAATTTAACCAAGGGTGCTATCGTGATAAACTCAGTTCAATATTCGAATATTTATCCTATTTCGGGGAGGAAGATTGGATATCTGGTGTTCAATGAATTTCTGGGGAGTTCGGTAAAAGAGCTGAATACGGTATTCGATAATTTTTCAAGTGCCGGAATCTCAGATTTGATTCTTGATCTTCGCTATAACGGGGGTGGAACACTGGATTGTGCCGATTCGCTGGTTGCTATACTGGCAGGAAAACTTCATAAGGATAAAATATACAATACGCTAAAATACAACGACAAGCATACAAATCTGAATTTTACAGAGAGCATCAAACTTAAAAACAACAGTGTTCAACTGGATAAGCTGGTCGTGATTGCCAATTCATCAACAGCATCTGCAAGTGAATTGGTTATTTCGGGTTTAATGCCTTACATGAATTTAAAACTCATAGGTTCGGCAACACAAGGAAAACCCGTTGGAATGAATATTACAGGCGATATAAAACTAAATATCGCGGTGGCTCCGATCAGCTTTCAAAATGTTAATTCACAGGGATATACCGACTATTTTAATGGAATACCCCCCGATTTTCCGGTAAATGATACTCCTTCACAAGACTGGGGTGCACTAACAGATGGTTGTCTTACCGCAGCTCTCAATTATATTTCAACAGGTACCATAGGATTTGTTCCGGGGACTAAATCTTCAATTACCCAAGAAAAGATAGTCTATAAAGGGAGTGACACACCCGTAGAAAATCTGTTCCAATTCGTTAAATAGCGCGATATTCCTGGCTTCCGGCAATTTATAATTATTCTAATCCTAATTTAAACGCTCATATCCGATCTGTTTCACTACTTTTCGCGCCAGAATTTCATACTTTAAATTTATCATGAAGACAATTGGGAAAGGGCTAATTCTCGCTTTTATAGTTTTAAGTTTTACCGTAGCAAATGGCAAAAACAAGGCAGAGGAGGGTTATACTTTTAAACTATTCAAAGAGATACCGCATACTTCAGTGAAAAACCAGTACCAAACGGGGACCTGCTGGTCATTTGCCGGAATGTCGTTTTTTGAAGCAGAAATGTTGAGAATGGGTAAACCTGAAGTTGATCTATCCGAGATGTTTGAAGTGAGCCATTGCTATCGGGATAAAGCTATGAAATATGTCCGATTACAGGGAAAACTGAATTTCAGTCCCGGAGGTGAACTCTTTGATGATGTTTATGTTGCAAAAAATTATGGACTTGTTCCGGAATCGATATTCCCCGGAATAAAGTATGGCGGAGATAAACATATCCATGGTGAAATGGATGAGGTGTTGTTAAAAATGGTTGAGGCGGTGGTCGAAAACAAAAATAAGAAGCTGACTAAGGTATGGGATAACGCGGTAAATTGCACAATTGATTCTTATCTTGGTGAGCTTCCGGAAAAATTTGAATATCAGGGCAGAAGTTATACTCCAAAATCGTTTGCATCCGATTATTGCGGAATAAACGGGAATGATTATGTACAAATTACCTCTTTTACGCATCACCCTTTTTATGAATTGTTTACCCTTGAGGTCTCTGACAACTGGCTTTGGAGCCAGTTTTACAATGTTCCGCTCGATGAACTTCAGGAAATTGTGGAATCTTCGATTCAAAATGGGTATTCTGTGTTGTGGGCAGCCGATGTAAGTGACAAGGGATTTGCAACATCTGCCAAAGGGATAGCCGTCGTACCCGATAAAACAGTTAAGGCGATGGATTCTGTCGAGTTGGCCAAATGGGACAGCCTTTCAGAGAAGGAGAAAGACGCAACTTTTTACAAATTCGACAAACCGGAAAAAGAGATGATAATCACCCAGGAAATCAGGCAGATAGCTTTTGATAATCTTGAAACTACCGATGACCATGCCATGCATCTGATCGGTCTTGCGAAGGATCAAAATGGCACCACCTATTACAAAGTGAAGAACTCATGGGGAAGTTACAATCAGTATAAGGGATATTTTTTTGCTTCTCAACCTTATTTGCGTTATAAAACTACCGCGATCATGGTTCATAAGGCTGCGATCCCTGAAGTAATCCGGAAAAAACTTAATTTGTAGTTGTTTTTTAACGGAAATTTTATCTACTTTTGCGGCCAGTTCCGTACGCAATCTCTGACAGCAAACAAATAGACACTGTGAATATTGCGTTCGTTAAAAATATCGTAAAAATCAATCAAGATGGATCTGATTAAAATTGCAGAAAATGCGTTTTTAGGTGAACAGAAAGTACTTCCCACCTTTCACGCTGGCGACACGATAACAGTTAGTTACAAGATTGTCGAAGGTGTTAAGGAAAGAATTCAGAATTACAAGGGAACCGTAATTCAGATTAAAGGGACCGGAACAACAAAAACATTCACCGTTCGCAAGATGTCTGGAAATATTGGTGTAGAGAGGATTTTTCCCTTCTTCTCCCCGTTTATCGATGGCATTGAAGTAAACCGTATGGGACGTGTTCGTCGGGCACGTTTGTTCTATCTTCGCGAATTGACAGGGAAAAAAGCCCGTATCAAAGAAAAAAGATTCTAAGAACAACAACTTTAAAAGGGTTCCTCCAACAGGAACCCTTTTTTTTTCTAATTTTATAGAAAATTAGATGTTGTTTATGACCTTCCTCTCCAAAGAAAAACTGTTCACAAAACGTTTGTTTATTGACTACGGTCTGATCTCCCTCGGCTCATTTATTATGGCTGCAGGGTTTGTGTTTTTTATAACCCCCCATAAAATCGTTCCGGGGGGTATCTACGGCCTGGGAATTATTGTTCACTACCTCTCCAAGGGGATGAGTTTTTGGCCCGAAGGATTTCCGATTGGGCTCTTTAACCTGCTGGTTAATATTCCGCTAACCTATTTCGGAATAAAACTTCTTGGCAAACAGTTTGGTACCAAAACAATATACGGCTTTATCTCCTCATCAATCTTTATGGATGGCATTACCTGGATGCGTGAAGTTGGAGATGCCCCACTGGTGAACGATGTTTTGCTCTCTTGTATCTTCGGAGGTGTTCTGACCGGAATCGGGCTTGGATTGATATTTAAAGCCCGCGCCACTTCGGGTGGAAGCGATATTATTGCAATGGTGATTACCCGTTACACCCGAATTCCAATTGGACAGATGCTTATCTGGGTAGATTCAGCCATTGTTCTGGTCGCTCTTGCGGCATTTAAAGACTGGCAAATTCCGCTTTATAGCATGATTGTTATTTATATTACCGGACGTGCCGTGGACCTAATCCTGGAAGGGGCCAATTACAATAAAGCACTTATAATTATCTCCGATAAACATGATGATATCCGTGATAAAATCATCAATGATCTGGGACGGGGCGGCACTTATCTTAAAGGGGTCGGGATGTACACAAATACTGAAAAAAATATTATCTTCACTGTAGTAAACCGCAGGGAAGTTGCCATTCTGGAGGAACACATCAATAAAATTGATCCGCAGGCATTTATTACAATCATGGACGCGAGTGAGATACTGGGAGAGGGATTTCAGTCACTAAAGCACAAAATTGAATATCATTAATCATCTAATTTATTGAAATTCAAATCATGAAGAAGGTTATCTGCCTAATCTTAGCTATTCTGTTTTTCACTACGCTAGCCGGGTTTGGGCAAAAAGTGGGGCTGGTACTAAGCGGTGGGGGCGCCAAGGGGCTTGCGCATATTGGCGTAATCAAGGCTCTCGAGGAGAATAATATTCCCATTGATTATATCACCGGAACCTCTATGGGTGCAATCATAGGAGGGTTATACGCTGCAGGCTACTCTCCCGATGAGATGGAAACCCTCTTTAAGTCGGAAGATTTCAAACACTGGTCATCAGGAATAATTCCTCCAAAATATATCTATTTTTTCAAACAGCTTGACGAAAATCCATCCTTTATCGATCTGAATTTTGACCGTAAAGAGGATAAAATGCAGCTCGCACTCCCTACAAACCTGATCCCTTCGGGACAGATGGACTTCGGTTTCATGGAACTTTTCAGCCCTGCAAATGCCGTTGCAGGAAATAACTTCGATCATTTGTTTGTCCCATTCCGATGCGTGGCCACCGACATTTACCGTGGCGAACCCGTTATTTTCCGATCCGGCGATTTGGGGTCGGCAATAAGGGCATCAATGACCTTCCCTTTCTATTTTAAGCCGATCGAAATTGACAGTGTTTTACTTTTCGATGGAGGATTGGTCAATAATTTCCCGGCCGATGTAATGCTTCAGGATTTTCATCCCGAATTTACAGTTGGGAGTGTTGTCGGCCAAAAGGATAATAAGCCTGGCAAGAACGATATTAAACTTCAAATCGAAAACATGATGGTCCGGAAAACAAATTATACAATTCCGGACAGTATTGGAATTACGATAAAATCGCCTGTAGATCATATTGCACTTCTTGATTTTGAAAGACTTGATGAGATTGAAAAGGTGGGATATGCGTCTGCAATGGCCCAAATGAAGGAGATAAAATCGCGTGTATCAAGACGTTTTGACCTCGAGAAGCTAACCAGGCAAAGGGAGGAGTACCGCAGTAAAAGCCCTTCTATGAAATTCGGCAATATTCAGGTATCGGGGGTAGATGGCTCTCAAAGACACTATATTATCCAGTCGATCCGCCATAAATCAAAGACATTTAATCTGGAAGAACTTCGACAGGAATATTTCAAGATTCTGGCTGATGACAAAATCCAGACCCTATTGCCCACTGCTGATTATAACAGTGAGGCAGGATTCTATGAGCTGCAGTTGAAAGCCGAGCAAAAAAAACCGCTCGCAGTTGGCGTTGGTGGCTATTTTTCACTTTCAGATGTCAATCAGGGTTTTATCGGCTTCGACTACCGGCTATTCAATAATCTTCCCATTACAATCCAATCCAATATTCAGGTTGGAAAATTCTACAGCTCCTTTATGGCGGGATCACGTTTTAACTTTACAACAAGGCAGCCACTCTCACTTGAACTCTATTTCATTAAAAACCGGACTGATTACTTTTCCGGTTCAACTCAGCTATTTTTCGAAAACAAACTATCGCACTATGTGATTCGAAATGATGATAATATTCAGCTGAATATTGGTTTTCCCGCAAAAACCTCCTCCAAATGGGAAGCGGGAATCGACTTTCTGAATCAGGTGGATGACTACTATCAAACCTTTGATTACACCAAGAATGACACGCCGGACCGCACGACCTTTACTGCGGGCAATCTGCACCTTCGTTTCGAAACAAAAGCCTTCAATAAAAAGCAATATCCGACTGAAGGAAAAATGTTTAAATTTGAAACAAGCTATATTTTCGGAACAGAAAAAGAGGATCCGGGGAGTACCAGTTTGCTTAATACTCCGTATAGCAAGAGTCATGACTATCTGCAATTGGATCTTGGTTACGAGAGGTATTTTAAAACATTTAAATGGTTGACCTTGGGGGTTACGGCAAACTCCAATTTTTCCAACATGGGGTTCTTTCATAATTACACCGCCACGAATTTAGCTGCTCAAAGTTTCGCCCCAACTGTCAACAGTACAATCAGATATTTTGATTACCTGAGGTCAAACAACTTTGTTGCCGGTGGACTAAAAGCAATAATTCCGGTTTCCCCATCCTCGCACCTCCGTTTCGAAGGATATTATTTCCAGCCATTCAGAGAAGTGTTGAGCGGAACAAACAATATACCCTATTATAACGACAATCTTTTTTCAGCAAAAGCCTTCCTGGGTAGCGGAGGAATCGTAATTCATACTCCCCTCGGGCCAGCCAGCCTGCTTCTGAACTATTACAGCGGCAGTGATCCAAAGTATTACCTGCAGTTCAGTTTCGGATATTTACTCTACAACAGGGGGAGAAAATAAGTATGATTCCAATTTTAAGACGTAACCAAATTAGTACACCAAATTTTATTAAGCCAGTTAATAATTGAGACCTATGACATACATTCAGGAATTAAATGAGAAATTTACGCTTCCGGGGAGCTTAATGTTTAATCAGCAAAAAAACGATTTAATTTTCATCCATATCTCCAACCAGTATGCTGATGCGAAAATTAGTCTGTACGGCGCTCAGGTAATAAGTTTCAAACCGAAAGATGAACATGACATTTTGTGGGTAAGCCCAATGAGCAAATATGAAGTTGGAAAAGCAATCAGAGGGGGTATACCTGTGTGCTTTCCCTGGTTTGGTCCACATAAATCCGATCCGGCCAGACCTCAGCATGGCCTGGCGAGACTTATAAACTGGCAGGTAACCGAAACAGCCTCCCTGTCAAATGGCGAAACCCTTGTCAGACTCGAACTTCATTCCTCTCCCCAGACAAAGGTTTACTGGCCTTATGATTTTAGTGCCGCAATGACATTTACTGTGGGAAAAACACTCACAGTAACCTTGAAAATAACAAATACCTCACGGATACAGTTTGATTATTCCTGTGCTCTACACTCGTATTACAATTTATCAGCGATTGAGGATATTTCCATTGAGGGCCTTCACGGAGCCAGATTTCATAAAAACAATGAACCAGGCGATTTTATCCAGGATACCACAAAGCTCAAAATAAACCAAATGGAGGATCGGAATTATTACAATACCGAAGCGACATGCATCATAAAGGATCTAAAATTTAAACGAAAAATAAGCGTCGCAAAAGCAGGAAGTAAGGTGACCACAGTATGGAATCCGGGAGCGGTAAATTGCGCCAGGATGGAGGATATGCCAAATGAAGCTTATCGAAGGTTCATTTGCATTGAAGCGGTAAATTCGTTTGACAACACTATTTGCCTGACACCGGGTGAATCTCACGAGACCTCAGCTATTATTGGGCTAATGGATTAATTCCTTAATTTTTCAATTGTGTTACCCAGGGAACCAATTTTGAGGGGTAATAAGCAATATTTAATGCTTTTAACCGTTCAGCCTGATTTCCCAACCTGATCTTATATTCGTTCCAGTTTCCTGATGAAGAAGATCGCCATGCCAAATCAGCAATCCCTAAAAGCCGGGGAAAAACCATCTGCTCAAGTTCGTTCATATTGGTCACAGTCTCAGTCCACAGAGGTGCTTCAACACCCAAAATATTCTCTTTTGCAACGCCCTTGACCAGCGTTGCCGGATCCCAGTTATAGGACTGGTCCACTTCAACATAACCTGCCCAATGCAACCCCAGAAGAGTCGTTGAGTCATATTTCATATCCAGATACGAATTTGCTGCCGGCGACATGATCACTTTGGCGCCCTGTTTAACACCTAAAACTGCATTTTCGGCCTTCGCCCAATACTGTACAAAAGAGTTGGGCCTAAGTGTAGATAGGGCAATCTCATCCCAGCCAATTACCTTTTTCCCAAGTTTACCGACGATCTCCTGGACCCGGTTTACAAACGGTATATAATCCTCAAGTTTTGTAACATGAGATTCATCACCTCCGATATGTAAATAGGGGCCAGGTGTAATTTCAGCAAGTTCGCTCAGAACATCAGAAATAAATTGATAAGTAAGATCTTTTGAGGTGCATAACGAGGTAAATCCAACTTCTGTCCCGGAGTAAAGTTCGGTTGCCTTGTTATTGCAATTTAATTCAGGATATGACGCAAGTGATGCATTGGTATGTCCTGGCATATCAATTTCAGGGATAATGGTAATGTTCCGTTCGGATGCATACTTTACGATTTCAGAATATTGCTTTTGAGTATAGAATCCCCCCTTTTCACCACCAACCTGTGAACTGCCCCCAATAGAGGTTAGCTTAGGCCATTTTTTAATCTCTATTCGCCACCCCTGGTCATCAGAAAGATGAAGGTGTAGCACATTCATCTTATACGCCGAGATTTGATCGATATACCTCTTTACATCATCTACCTGGAAAAAATGGCGGGCAACATCCAGCATCGCTCCCCGATAAGAATACTCCGGAAAATCGCGGATTGTCCCTGCAGGAATTTGCCATGGACCGGGCTGTATCGAAGAACTTTCAATCTTGGGCGGAAGTAACTGTCTGATGGTTTGAATGCCATTAAACAAGCCTGCCGGATTATTGGCGCTAAGATTAATCATCCCTCCTTTGATTGAGAGTTGATATCCCTCATCTCCCAACTGCTTATCAAACTTTGAAATAGACAGGTAGATATTTCCGGAAGCTTTCGTTTTTGCAGCAGCATTTACAACCATTTCAAAACCGGTTGCAGTTCTTAATTTTCCGGACAGATACTCTCCAATAGTAGTGAGTTCATGACTCTTGCCAGAAATACAGATTGAACTTTTTTTAGTTAATGAAAAATTCCCGGGAGCCGAAGTCACCGAAACAGGCTTCGGGATTAAACTAATACTGGAAAGGCCGCCCGAAGGAATGGCGAATGAAATTGATTGAATTAAAAAGAATCCTGAAATCAGAATTATTTTAAAAAGCTGTTTTTGTCTCTTAATACTCATCGTTTTAAGTTTATTTTAACAATATTTTTAAATATTTAGATGCGATGTGGACCTGGTTAGAACTCTTAATTTGTCCAATCGGAATTAAATTCAGAGTTTAATTAACATCACTAAAAGTTTACAGGCAGTCTCTTATACACATCTCCGAGCCCACGAGACTAGG
>Ga0118677_10004832_pt1 | contig 24136 bp, 29 predicted proteins | sample AliMusrvi5mmetaG_FD_86154 | JGI IMG/M metagenome (GOLD analysis project Ga0118677, IMG submission 86154)
GGGGGTGCGGGGTTTTGGCCGATGTGTGCTCCCGGAAAAGCGGGCGTGGTTGGCCGCTGCGGGTGGCGTTCAAGGCCTGGATCATGGCGACAGCACTAAGCCGCGCGTAGTCGCGCGGCGCGCGTTCATGATGGCGAGCGCCGCCGCAGTGACGGGTGGGACGTGGCGCAGAGGGCGTAGGTGTTTTGACGGCGTATCCGCCGGCAAACGCCGGAGCCTGGCGCGCCATGGCACAACCGGCACTGTGGCGCCGCGTGCCTTACGTCTGTATTCGGGCTAGGCCGGGCAGCGGCGGAGCGGGGTCGGAGCAACGGGCGCGATCCATGCCGCGAAGCGAACAGCATGGATCGTGACCGGTGCGGAGATCCCCGCTCTTCCGCGCACGGCCGGGCGTTCGTGTAGATGATTGGGGCCGGTGGGTTTGGCGTCAGCACTAAGGTCGCGCCAAAAGCGTAGCAACGCGCGGCCGCGAACTTGTGATTAGCGAGACGCCTCGAAGCGACCGGCCGGGTTGCGCGCTGCGGGGCCGCGCCTCCCGGCGTATCTGCCGGGTTGTGCGCGGCATCCGTCTGCGCGCAGAGCCGGTAATCCGGCCTTGCCTGGTCGGTCGCTTGGAGGCGGCGTGCCTTTCTGGAACTGGGCTAGCGAAGGGCGCGGCGGGCGGAGCCGGCGCAACTGGCGCGGCGGGTGCCGCGAAGCGTTGCAGCCGCCGTGATCAGGGGCGACGGAAACGCCTTCCGCGCCCGGAGCGGGCGAGCTTCAGGACAGGCGTTTGGGAAAGAGCGAAGCACCGGTGCGGGTTGCGGTTTGTGACACGCGAGACCAATGAACACGGGGCGCAGTAGGAGTTACGGGTGCGGGCTGGCGGTTGTGATGTCGCGGTTCATGCGCAGGGAACGCTATTTTCTATTTTCTCGCGGTAGGACTGCCGGTTTCCCGACAACCCCCGCACAGATCCCGGCGTGCAGTTTTCCCGCACCGGGCTCTTCAAGACCGTTCGCTTCGCACTGACACGCCATTACAAAAACACCGGTTCAGGAGTTCGCTCGACAATCTGCGGGGGAGGAATTCGGAAGCCGTTCAACATCGCTTTGAAGCCGTCCCACGTGTAACTATTCCGCTGGCTGCGCCGGTTAAGCCACTTGAACAGAAGCCGGATGCAATAGTAGTAGAGTTTCGACAGACTCCGCATATTGCCCCGTACCCCGTAATAGTTCCAATAGCCTTGGAGTCTGGATCGGACGCCCTGCATAACCTCGGTGACGCGATAATGCCGGTTTGCCTCAATCCACTCCGCAAACTTGCGTATGGAAGCACATAGTTTCCTTGGCTGTGTTCGCCGTCGCAACGTCGGCTTTCCGTGGCGGCTCTTGACCCACCTGAACTCGAAACCCAGAAAGCCAAAGGCCTCGTTAGGCTCCAGTTCAAAGCGACTGAAGCGCAGCAGACGTGTCTTGTCCTCTGCCACTTGCAGTCCGAATTTTCCTAGCCGTTCCTGTAATTCACGCAGAAACCGCTCCGCATCGTCCCGGCACTGGAAGGCGCCAACAAAGTCATCGGCGAAGCGCATCAAATACGCCTGCCCCCGATTTACCTTCTGCACCCTTTTGTCGAACCAGAGGTCCAGCACGTAGTGCAAATAGATGTTGGCGAGTACCGGCGAAACAATGCCTCCCTGCGGCGTTCCCGTCGCCGGATGTAGCACCTTGCCGTCCTCTTCCAGTACCCCTGCCTTCAACCACTTCTCGATCAGGCGCAGAAACGCCTTGTCCTCGATGCGCTCCCGCAACATCCGCATCATCCATGCGTGCGAAATGTTATCGAAGAACCCTCGGATGTCGGCTTCCACTACCCAGCCAGTCTTTCCTCGAAATAGTGTGTCTGCCAGCACTCGACCCGCTTCGCGCGGGCCACGATTTGGCCGGTAACCCCAACTGCAATCAAGAAAATCCTGCTCGTAAATGGCTGTCAGCAACTGTGCTGCCGCTCCTTGCAGCAGTTTGTCCTCCAGCGCCGGTATTCCCAAGGGCCGCAGTTTCCCGCCTCCCTTTGGAATATATTTCCGTCGCACCAGCTTTGCGCGATAACGCTTCCGCTTCAACCGCTCAACCAAGTTCGCCAGATTCGCGTCCAACTCCCGTTCGTATTCCGTGAACGTGACTTGATCCACGCCCGGCGCTGCGGACTTGCGCAGGCGATAAAAACAGCCGCGCAAGTTCTCCTCGTTGAGCAACCTGTACAAGTCGCGAAACCGCGCCTTCTTGTCCTGGCGTGCCCTATTCGCTATACCCCGCAGTGAGGTTTGCATGTATGTGGCGGTCCATCTTGTCCGCATCATGTTTCCTTTGCGAGCTTCACGGTCCTGTCGCCGCCTTCCCCATGTGAACGGCCCTACCGTCTCCGAGTACTATGCGGCGATCGGACTCCCGTCGCGTCGCCATCGGTCAGCCTCCTTTAGGTTGGCTTTCCCTACCCCGGCTACTCACCGGGGAGCCCGACGGGTCTCCCGAGTTCTCTAGTGCCTCTTTTTCCCACATGCCGCGCTCTAAGACCCCGACGAAGTTTCCGGTTGCCAGCCACTACGCAACCTTCTTATTGGCTTCCGCTGACATCATCGCGTCGCCCTTCGCATTATCGGTCTAACGAGGCTCAACAGCTTCAGCGGCGGTGCGTCCGCCACTTACGGCCTGCGTGATTCCCTGTGTACGCTTACACTATATCGTTCGGACTTGCGTCCTCCTTTACAGTGCCAACACTCGGTCCGAGTGGATGGCTACTCCTTTCTCGGCGGAGACTTAGGTGCCGACGTTTCCGCCGTCTCCTTCACTCCGCAAGAGGCACCGAGCTTTGCTCGGCGCACGATGCCTGACCCCTATTCCGTGCGTTTGCTGAGTTCCAAACGCAAAAGCCTCTCGATTCGGCGGACAAGATCTTCAGCGGAACATAGGAGAATTCTGACCTTGGATACAGAAGTTGAAGGTTGGCGGCTAAAGTAGCGGGCAAGATGGCGTTCCATGCGTCGGTATTTTGCGCCTTTCTTTCCTTTGGCATCATGAAGAACGGCAATCACAATCGTTGCACCATCGATCAGATAGCGGTTCCCCTTGATGCGCATGGAATCAGCCAGTACGACGCCGAACACGTCACCGAGCACCTTCTTCGGGCGCACGCCACTCTCTTCGATTTCCACTACGACGATGACCTTCTTGTTCTTTACGGCGACGATGTCCACTCCGGAAAGCGTCGCATCGGTGCCATAGCGTCGTCCCATATAGGTCGTTGGCTGGCAGACATTGCGATTGCCGGATTGTCCGTGGTCATAGAACACTGCTACGTCTGGGTGGGTGTCTGCTACTTTATCGCGCAAACAGTCGCCAATTTCCCTGGTCATTTTGCCTTGTAGTCTTGCCATGGTTCTCGGCCTATAGTTGACACTTCGCCGCTCCAAACTGGTTCGAAACATGCCGGATGGAATCATCACCAATTGACAGTGGAAACAATCCCTTCCTCGAAACCAATGGTAATAGATTCGTAGTTTCCCGACTCGGGGTCAATGAAACCATCATAGGGCCAAACGCTGCCACTCGCTAATGTCCTTGGAGGTACGCCAAGCGTATCCCTAACCGTCTCCTTTGTACATCCAATCAGAACGCGACAATCCGCTGTTGTCGCTTGGCGGGATTGAATCCGTTGCATGAGAATCTTGAGAGCTTTCGCTTTTGCCTCGGACGCATTCTTCATGGCAATCTTGTTTTGTTCCTGTTGTCTTGCTTCTACCTGTTGCCGCTGGATGTCTTGCTGCTGTTTGGCAAAAGCTTGCGCTTGTTGCGTCGCGACTGTTCGGGCATAGGATGTCGCCTTCGTTGGATCAAAATGGTACTTGGCTTGGTATTCGTCGGGCAGATTGGCAAACGGCAGTTTGGCGACGCCTTTTGCATACACGACCGTTATTCCGTCCGGTTCCACACGGGTGATTTTGCACCTCTTGTAGATTTCGCCAGATCGTAGAGTGATGTCTACCCGATCATTCGTTTGTGTGGCAGTGGTTATGGCCACTGGTGGTGGATTACTGGTTGCCGTTATCGTGTCCTGCGCATTGACCTGCGGCACGGCAACAAGACCCAAAAGCATTAGACTGACTTGCACTCTGTTCATCTTAACTGTGCCTCCTAACAGGGTCTAGATGCTCGTTCAGTGGGCGAGGTGGTGTATCGGTATGGAAGCACCTTGCAGTTGTTTGTGCAAGGCAGAAGTGACATTCAGAAGTGATGGACTTGCACGGACTGAACGGACGAAACGGATTGTGGGACGCAGGGGACGAATGGGACGGATTGGTTCTCCTGGCGGGTGTTTGTGGCAGGTGTGGCGGCGGGCATGGGATTGCCCGCCGTTTTCTTTTTGAGACGGTGGTCACGACGGCGGCTGACACAGCCGCCGCTACAACACCGCGGCGGGTCCGGCGGCCCCGCCCTACCTGCCCGCGCGGCGGAACGCGCGGGCCACCTGGGGAATGCGGCAGGCAAGGGACTGCCTGCCGCTACGGTCCCGGACCGTGGCGGTGGTTGCGTGTATGGCGGTGCGGTTTTGGCCGTGTTTATTGGGTTTTGTGAGCGGGGGTTGCGTGTATGGGGTTCTTATGTGGGGGGATGCTATGCCGTTTCAACCTGGAAAGTCGGGAAACCCGGGCGGGCGGAAGAAAGGTTCTTGCGGGGGCCGGGCTTTGGCTTTGGCTTCGATGGACCGCATGCTGGCCAAAGGCCCGAACAGGAAGCAGTTGGATCAGGAGATGGAGGATGAGTTCAAGAAGGGTGCCATGAAGTTCTTCAGGGACTACGTCATGCCGTTGCTGCCGAAGGAGGCGAAGGTGGACATGGCGAATGACGGAATTGTGATGTGGCGGAATCTGCTCGGCAAAGATGTACGGGCGGAGGATGTCGGGAAGAAGGCCAGTGGGAAGTGAACAGTGATCGGTAATCGGTGATCGGTCCGCGGCCAGCGGCCGCGGCTACAGAAATGATGGGAACGGCGGCGCCGCAAGCGGCGGCCCTACGGTGGGAGGAATGAATGCCGTTGTGGAACACATACGTGGCGCACCCGGCGCAGCAGCAGATTCATGCGGCACGGGACAAGCGGTTTCGGACGGTCTGCACGGGGCGACGGTTCGGGAAGACTTACTGTCTGGCCGGGGAGTTGCTGGACCGTGGCGGGTCTGAAATGGGCGGCGATTACGGTTGGGTGGCGCCGACTTACAACGTGGCGGAACGCGGCATCGAGGCTTTTCGGGCGATTGCCGACGGTTTTGTGGTGGTTGCTGGACGGGCGCCGTGTCGGATTGAATTCCAGGGCCTGAAGACCCTGGCGCCGACTCGGATCTGGTTCCTGTCCGCTGATAACCCGGACAGTATCCGCGGGTTCGGTTTCCAGGGCTTGGTGATCGACGAGGCCGCTTCCATCCCGGCCGACGTGTGGCATTACGTTCTGCGGCCGACGATCTCGCAGACGCTCGGTTGGGCGGTGTTTGTGAGCACTCCCAAAGGGCGGAACTGGTTCTATGACCTGTTCACACGGGGGCAGGATCCGACCGAAAAGGATTACGCCAGTTTCTCGTTTCCCAGCAAGGCCTCGCCGTTCTTCCCTGAAAAGGAATGGGAAGAGGCGCGGCGGACATTGCCGGAGGACGTTTTCCGGCAGGAATACATGGCGGAGTTCCTTGAGGACAGCGCCGGTGTTTTCAAGGGCATTGATGCGTGTCTGATTTCTGAGCAGGAAGCGATGGCCGGAGCCACGGCGCGGCAGGTGGTGGTTGGTTGTGACATCGCGAAGCACACGGACTGGACGGTGCTGATCGCCATGGATGCCGAGAGTGGCAGGTGTATCGCCATGGAGCGGTTCAATCAGTTGGACTGGCCGATTCAGAAAGAGCGGATTGTGAGTTTCTCGCGCCGGTGGCGCGGGCGGGTGATCCTGGATGCCACCGGCATTGGCGATCCGATCTACGACGACCTGAAGCGGGTGCTTCCGGACATCGAGCCGTTCAAACTCACCGCGGCCAGCAAGACGGAACTGATTCAGCGGTTGATCGTGGCGATTGAACAGCGGCAGGTGTCATGGCCGGCGGCCTGGGATGTTCTGACGGCCGAGATGAAGCGGTACGAGTACTCGATCGCGCCTGCGGGTGGGATCTCTTACGGCGCGCCGTCGGGATACCACGATGATTGTGTGATCTCCCTGGCGCTGGCCAATCATCGTCGGTGGGAGTCCGGTAACTGCGGAAACATGCTGCCGGTGGCAGGTGGGAAGCGGCGTCGGTTGCGCGGTGAAGAACGGTCTCTGTTCTGGTGATGCCTATGGGAATGCAGATCTACAGCACGAAGGACAACCAGTGGCGGGAGTACTACAACCCGCTGCGGGGTTTGAGCATTCCCCGGCTGGCTTTGCTCCTGGAAGCCGGCGAGCGCGGTCAATATGCGGATTTGCAGTGGTTCTACTACTACATGGAGCGGACCGACCCGATGGTCTTCTCCGTGCTGCAACGGCGTCGGGCGGCGCTGTTGGATTGTGACTGGGATGTGCGGAAGCTGGCGCCGGAGCCGGGTGTGTTCAGGCACGCCGGTCGGCGGTTGCGGATTACCGGGCCTGTGGATGATGTTCTTGCCGAGGAGCAGGTTGATTGTCTCCGGGGTGTTTACGACGGGATCGAGAACTTCGATGACGCGGTAGGTTTTCTTTTCACGGGTGTAAGCCGGGGGTTTGCGCACCTGGAAAAGCACTTTGACGCGAACGGTGAGATTATCCGCCTGGAACCGGTCGAACAATGGTTCTGGTTACGGGATGGGATGTTTGCCGGGTGGGAGTACAACCAGAACGCGGTCAGCGGGCGGCGACGGGGCCAGTCGATTGACCCGGACAATTTTCTGGTGCTGGAAACCATGGCATTGAACCGGATGTGGGCGCTGTTGTACCTGCGGCGTGTGACCAGTCAGCGGGACTGGGATGCGTACCTCGATTTGTTCGGGATTCCGCCGGTCTTTTTGATCGGGCCGCCCAACGCCGTCGGGGACAAGGAGAAGGAATACCAGGCTATAGCGGCCGATCTCTTCTCCAACGGGCGCGGATATTTGCCGAACGGTAGCGATATCAAGTTTGTGAATGGCGGTGGTGGTCGGCCGCCGTACCGTGAACTTCTTGAATACATCGATCGGCAGATCACGCTGATCGGTACGGGCGGGTTGCTGACGATGCTGACTGAATCGGGTTCGGGAACGCTTGCCGGTGGCGCGCACAGCGACACGTTTCAGCAGATCGCGCGCGGGGATGCATCCATTGTGAGCGACGTTTTTCAACGCGGGATCGATGTTCCGGTGTTGGCGGCGAACTTTCCCGGTCAACCGGTCCTGGCCTTCTTTCAGTTCGCGCCTACCACGCTGGGTGCGGCCAGTGCGGTCGCGCAGGATGTGGCGGCGCTGGCGGCGGCCGGGTTCACGGTCGATCCGGCGCAGGTGAGCGAGAAGACGGGGTATCGGGCCGCGCCGACAGTGGCCACGGCGCCTGTTACCGGCGTGTAAAGGTGGTTTTATGAACGCTTTGCTCCTGAATCGTGATGGTTTTCAGACACCGGCAGACGGTTGGTATCAGGTTGCGCCGATGGGCGAATTCGCGCACGCGCAGGCGGGATTGACCCAGGTGGTTGACGCTGAATCCTGCCAGGCAATGGTGAACCGCTTCGCCGAGGAGGCGAAGGCACCGAATTTTGCAGGTTTGTTGGTGGATTTCGACCATTTCTCGCTGGATGGCGAGAAGCGGTCGGAAGCGGCGGGTTGGATTACCGCGCTGCAGAACCGTGATGGCGGGCTCTTCGCAAAGATCCGGTGGTCCGATGTTGGGGAAGAGGCGGTCAAGGGTGGTCGTTACCGGTTCTTGTCGCCTGTCTGGAACCGGGCGGATTGCGTTGACCTGGGCGGCGGGCGCGTCCGGCCGGTACGTTTGCTCAACGCCGCGGTGACGAATGATCCGAATCTCAAGGGGATGCGGCCGCTTTCCAACAACGCCGCCACGGCCGGGGCGCCGCGGTTCAAGTGGGTGTTGGGGGACACGCCGGAAGGGCGGCATTGCCCGTCCTGTGCGGCCGTGGCGGGGCAGGTGCACACGATGGCGGAATGGGACGCTGCCGAAGTGAAACCTGGCGCCGACGGTCTGTGCTGCCAGGGTAACTGCCAGTGTCAGTTGGTGCCGACGGACGATGCGGCGGGCGGTTCGCTGGCGGATGTACCGTTGCGGAATCGTTCGCATGATGCTTCTCGCAAAGGCGGGAAGGCATTGGCGAACACGGGGTGGAAGGATGAGGCGCGGTTGGCGTCGCTGGCGGTGAGGCAGGCAAAGGCCAAATTGCGTGGAAGTCGGGATGATCGGGCGCGGGCCCGGCAGCAGGAATCCATGGACAAGGCGGGACGGGATTACGAGGGGATCTACAAGCAAAAGGGCTATTCCGGCATGACACCGGAAGAGCGGACGTACCTGGCGGCACGGATCGCGGTGAAGTTGCGCAATGGCACGCCGTTGAGCGATGCTGAACGGCGCTACCTGCGGGAGAGCCAAGGGGCGGGCGCGCCCCGTGACCTGGCGACGCCGAACCGGGAGATCCGGGTGGCGAAGGAACGGTTGCGGGCGGCGCGGGTGTGAGGTAGTAACGCCGAGGTGCACCGGACCTGAACCCGCCGCGGTTTCACGGCATGGTGCTACCTCTTGTTCGAGCCTTGATGACTCTGTTCGTGATTCGCAGGAGTATCTTGTCAACCTGCCTTGGCGTCAGGTTGACGGTGTACCGATGGGATACATCATCACGGACCCATTGGCAACGACGGGAAAGCAACAGGTACTCCGCGTCTGCTTCCTCCGCTGTAATGCGGGGAATCCTCCTGATTGCCGGCGTGACTTTCGCGAGTGCAGATTTCGCCCTTGTGTCATAGAGGAAGAACAGGTCCGGCCTGTGGAAATGCAGATACTTGGATGCCAGCGATCTCTTGTCCAATCCCGTCATGCCCGAGAACAAGTCCATCAAGCGCTTGTGGACGGTGACAACTGACGCGAGTTGGGACCATGGGTCAGTCAGTTCGTTTGGCAGGGAACAGAGCCAAGCGTCTAGTTGGGAATCCTTGATCTGGTCCACCACTGTTGTCTCGTAAAAGTCGTCAGATGTGTCTTTTACGTTCTTTCTTCTTTCAATCGCTGCGGCATAGGATCGGCCAATCAACCAGGCTTTCGCGATGATGGCGTCTCCGCGAGCATGGCGCGGATGTTCTTGGCACAGTGTGTAGAGCACTTGATTCCCCAGATCCCAGGGCGATGGCGCGAGGGCAAAGTCAACATCGTCTTTCGCGATTTGCATTTCCATTCCTCTGGCTCGAATGACACGTATCAGCCGTTGCGGCGTACTGTCCAAGGCTCCCTACTGTCCACGGCTACGATACTCGGTGCACGAGTGGGGCGCAAAGCGTTTTGTGAAGGAACGCGGGTTGTCCCCGGAGGCGGTCATTCGGGGACGCCGGTAAGGGGCTTGCGTGTATCGTTTTGTCAATTTCATTCAATTTGCTGGGGTTTTCACCAACTTCCGGTTTTTGTTTGCGTAGATAGTCTTCTTATGTAGAGGGCAGTGTTTTTTCACGGGGGTATTTATGGGCGATCAAGTAACGGGTGCGGCGGTGGGTGCAACGGGCGATGGTGTGGCGGTGCCTGCCACGTTGGAAGAGGCCAAGACGGCCCTTGCCTCGGAACAGGCAAAGAACACGGTCCTCCTCAACGAGGTAGTGGCCCTCGAGGATGAGATCGTCAACCGCTGCATGGCGGACTTTGCCGGCGTGGTGAGCGACGAATCCCGCGAGTACTGGCGGGAGCAGTTGCTGACGAACCGCAAGGGCGCGACGGTCGCCTTGACCGAACTGGCGAACGCGAAGAAGGCCGCTGCGCCGGCCGCGCCGGTGGTCCGCGCGCCCATGCACAATCGCGCGACGGCGCGGCCGGTGGCGCCCGCGGTGGTCGGCGGTGGCGGGACCGATGCCGACGCGGAAGGGAAGGCCGCGAAGATCCGCAACCGGGCGCATGAAATCTGTGGCGCAGAGCATGTGCCGTTCTCGGCGGCGTTCCGGCGGGCAGAGCGGGAGGTCGGTGGGCAGTGATCGGTGATCAGTAATCGGTAATCGGTGTGGGAGAGATTCTTTACCGCGAAGGTCGCGAAGGGTCGCGAAGGAGAGAGACATGAGTCAGAGCAACACGAGAGTTGGGGATTTCCGAGTGCTGGCCGGTGAGGACCTGGCCGGCAAGGAAGCGCGCCTGGTGAAGTTGACGCACGACACCGGTGTCGCGGAAGTGAAACTGCCGGAGGCCAACAGTGACCACGTGCCTTACGTCCTGATCGAAGGCGCCGCGGACACGAAGTTGGTATCCGTTCGGCCCATCCAGGCCGACCGGAATGTCCGGATCACGCTCAAGGGCGCTTGCAACCCCGGCGACGTGATGGTCCTGGCCGACGTTGCGACGGCGGCCGACAAGGGCAAGGTGCGCACGTTGCCGGTAGCGGCCGGCACGTACCGCGGGATTGGGATCGCCGAACAGGCCGGCGTGGACGGGCAACTGGTGCTCGTTCGGCCGGCAGCGATCGGGAATGTGACGGTTTCCGAGTAGTTGGGTCTGTGGTCATTCGTCATTGGGGGAGACCGGGATGAAGAAGGCACTTCTGGGAATCTGGCTCGTGGCCTGTGCGGGGCTCGCCGGTGCGGCGGACCCTGACACGGTGACGCGCGAGGCATGGCGCGTGCAGGTCGACACAAACGTGAACACGGTGGTGTCGCAGTTCACCGCCGGCAAGGCGGGGTCGATGCTGGCCGGGAATGTCGGCGGCACGAACGCGGTCTGGGTGGCCGTGGCCGGCGGCACCAACGGATGGGTGAAGATCGCTCAGGCGCCGTAACGGTCGGCGGGGTTCAGGGTTCGGAGTTCAGGGCAAGGAGAAGGACAACATGAGCAGACTCAGTGACATCAGTGCGACCCCCACGCTGCGCGAGTTCGCGCAGGGCGCGGCGCAGAGTTCCATCATGCCGGTGGCGGATTTCCTGGCGCCGACCGTCGAGGTGGCCACCAGCACCGGCCGCTTCAAGATCTACACCGAGAAGCACCGTTTCCACATCCCCGACACGCTCCGGACCTTGGGCGGGCGCGCGGCGGAACTGCGGTTCGATGTGAGCGACGCGACGTTCAACTGCGAGCCGCACGCGCTCGACTTCCCGGTGGACAACCTGGAGCAACTCGAGTCCAACGGCCTCGAAAACATGCTCCGCGAAGGCGCGGTCGCGGTGGCGGAAGTCGCCGCGCTGGCGCATGAGAAGTCCGTGATCGACGCCGCGCTGGCGACCGTGGGTGCCGGCACGGGCAAGACCTGGAACGACGCGGCGGACCCGATCTCGGACGTGGATGACGCCATCCTGTCTGTGATCAAGGCGGCCAAGTACGGGTCGCTGATGGGCGTCGGCATCCTCTTCGGCGCTACGGCGTGGAAGATCTTCAAGAACCAGGCCAAGGTGCGCGGCCGGTTCGTGGTCGGCAACGGCGGCGGCAAGGCCAGTCTGGGTCTGGCCGTGCCGACGGAACAGTCGGCGAGTCAGATGTTCGTGGGTTCGCCGGACGTGCGCACGAGCTACATGATTTACGACACGGCCGCGGAAGGCGTCGCCGCGAACATCAACTTCCTCCTGGACACGGCCGTGCTCGTGTTCGCGCGCAAGGACGCGCCCACCCGGCGCGACCCGAGCTTCATGAAGACGTTCCGGCTGATGAACCAGTTCATGGTGCCCGGTTCGTACATGCGCGACGACGGCCGTGTCGAGGTGGCGAAGTTCGACTGGTCGGAAGACGTGAAGGTGACGAACTCGGCCGCCTGCGTGCGGATGAACATCGCTGCGGCGTAGGGGTTGGGCGCTGGTATGAGGCGGGGCGCCTGTAGTTGGGCGCTCCGCCTTTTGACTGTGGTGGTGGCATGACAACATGGACTCCATTCACGGTTGATGTTGTGAAGAACGCCTTGCCCTCTGACATGGGGCAACTCTACGCGAATTGGATCACGGCGCATCCCGAGAAGACGAACCGGTTGGCGGAGATCGTGGACGAGACGCGGCGGACGTTTCGTGATGCAGTTTCGACGAACCCTCGGAACATTATCGACACGGAAACCGACACGGTCCCGACGGTTGGGTTTCGCCATGCGCTGAACGTGCTCTTTTTCAATCTCGGGATGGAGATGGGGGCAACGATGGGTTCGGATGCGCACAGTCAGTATTTGCGCGCGGACTTGTGGTTGCGGATGGTTCAGACCGGGGGAATTCCCTTCATGCCTGTGGATGCGGATGTACGTGGCGGCACGCCTTCCTTCTCGGGACCGGCGGGTCGTGGTCTGCGACGGGAGCAGGCGCTCTTGTGAAAGGCGGTTCCTACATGAAACGGCATCTTCTGGCGACGAGCATCGTTGCGGTTTGCCTGCCGCTGGCGGGAATGGCTGGCGGGTTTGCGTCCACTTACCGGTTGGGCCGCGGCGTGGTGGCGGTCACCAACACGCAGGTGAACAGCAGTTGGGCCACGGTGGCGGTGTTGGTGCGCTTCGATTCCGAGACGAACGGAACCTTGGCGATCCGGCGGGTGAGTCAGGGAAATTCCTACACCCTCGGGTCGTGCGTTTTCGCCACGGCGACCAATCTGGTGTGGGCCGCGGAGCGGGATTACTCGTTTGGGTTCGGTGACGTGTTGCTGATCGAGAGTACGGCGACGAACGGCGTGATTCAGGTGATGTTGAAGAACGATTGATGGTTCTTGGTGAAGGAGCGGCGATGAAACGGACAATCATGATCGCGGTCCTGCTGGTGGGGCGGGCATGTGGCGGGTGGCTGAATCCGTCTCAGCCGGGCTTTACCGCGGATGAGACGCTCCTGCGCATCGCCGGGGACCGGACGAACGCGGCGGCACTGACGGATGCCACCAACGGCCTGTGGCAGGCGTTGGGTGGCCACAACCATGACAGTCGCTACGATGCCGCGGGCGCCGCGAATGGGGTCAGCAACCGGCTTTCCGGGGCATTGGCGGATGAAATCGGCGCACGGGCGGCGTTCGACACCGGCCTGCAGGGGACTAACGGCCTGGTGCTCTTCGGGCACGATCTGTACCGAGAAACGGTCGTGGATACCGCGCCGGGGTGGTTGGATTGGGAGGTGGCGGAGATCGATGGCAACTCGTCGATGTGGATTTGGGCGCACTGGGATGGCGTGATTCTGAATAGCGACGCGAGCGTGGATGCTGACCAGGTGCCCGATTTTGGGGCGTCGGATTATGGACCGTACGCGTGGATTCTTGACCCGGACGGCAACTACCGGGTGCCGCAGGAGTGGCAGGAGGGGGATCATTACGCCAACGTCGGGCCGGATGACGCGGTTGCGTGCTCCTGGGTCTGGAACTACGGCGGGTACTGGAGTGCGGGCCAAACGACTGTTGGAGAAACGCCGATCACGGCGGTTGAGACGGGGTTCTACGGTTCGGATTACGTGGATTCGTACAATGAATATGCGCCTTGTATGGTGATGTGGAGTGTTTCCGAAGACCGGCAACATGCGAGTTACACCATCGACTGGCACCCTTCGGAACACGCGCCGCCTCTTGAACCGTGGTACTTGTCGGCCGACCCGGTGAATGCTCACATCCGGATCCGGCCGGTTGCAGACCTGGCCTTTGTCCAGGACGGCAGCATTTCGGGATACGTGTGCGCACCGGACGGGACGCCCTTGTGGTGGATTGGTTACGGGCCTTTCGATCCGCCGGTTGAAATGCCGGCCGGGTTCTATTTCGACTACGTGTTCGGTGACCAGTATCCCAACGTGGGTGACGAGACGCCGGTCGACCTCGGTTTCAACTGGCTGCATGGTTATGAGCGTCATTTTCCCTGGATCCAGGTGCCCAGTGCCTATGAAGTGACGAATACGGTTCAGGCCGCCATTGCCGGCGACTCGACACGGTATCTCAAAGGCGAGGTAGATGAGATCGCGCAGGGTGTGCGTGACGACCTGGGCGCGGCGGTGGTGACTGTCTCGACCGACATGGCCGCGCGCGTGGCGGCAAGCACGAACCTACTGGCGCCGACGCTTGCGGGGCAATTTCAGTGCCCGGTGGTGGTCGCCGGGTCGAACGGCGTGGCGACGTTGGCGTGGTCGAACAGTCCTTTCCTGACTGTCGTGAACACCAACTCCTGTTTCGTGCAGGTGCCGGCCGTGCCGGCAACCGGCATTGCGGTGAACCTGTTTTTCGACTGCCTGGGCTCGAACACGTTGCTCTTCACGCGGCCTGTGCTGTGGTCCTGCGCGCCGCCGGCCGGGCGCGGGTTGTACGAGTTGTACGGGAATCCCCTCGTCACCAACGCCTGGCGCGGGTGGGCCGTGCCCGAGACCCGGGCGCCCGTGGCCTACACGCAGTTTGTGTATTCGGTGCCGCCGCAAGGGACGATCTCGAACGGGTTGTTCGCGGCGCCGGTGAGTGTGACGCTGGGGAACGGCGCCACCAGTAACGGGTTGCCGGCGACCGTGGCGGTGATGTGCCGGGAGCAAACAACGAACGCCTGGACCGCGTTGCCCCTCAGTCGAACGAATCTGTATGCCGGGGATGTTTACCTGCCCTTTGGGTCGTTGAGCATCGCGTTCAGCAATTCGGCGGACGCGGCCGTGTCGGCTATGCCGCCGTTTGCAGTGACCTCCTGGTATTTCCTGGAGCCTGGCGCGGGGTTGTTCCGCGCCTATCCGGCCTGGGATTCGGGAGCCTGGTACTGCTGCGGCACAACGGCAGACGGTACCTGGAGCCCCAGTGGTTCATTCTTCACCACTGGTGGAAGCGTCGCGCCGGGCTTCACACGGGGATCCTATCGCACGGGGAGTTGGGGTTGGGGCGAATCGGACGGGTGCGTGCGGTCCCCTGCCATTACTGGGCTCATCAGCCGTGTGCGGATGATGGTGCGGACTGCGCACCCGGACGCGGTGGGGCTGATTGAATACTGTCCGCTCTCATCGGACTGGACGGCGCGGACAAACTGGGTGGCGGTGCCGGATGCGACCATCACCAGTATGGACTGGAACTGGCTCACTTTCTCCGTGAACAAGACCAACGGGTACATCCGGATCAGGAACACGCCCATCCTCTTGAACAGCGCAACTTTGAACATCGCATTCGTTTCTTTCGAGTAAACCAACCAGGAGAAGTCCATGAAAGTGTCGTTCCTTGTTTGCAGTGTCGGCCTTGCTGCGTGTCTGGTAGTTGCCCAGGGCACGAACGGGACCGTTGCCGATCCCGGGAACGTTGCCGGGCCTGACGCGCGGGTGGCGCCGGTCGACGCCGGCGCGGCATTCGTTGCACCGCCGGTGGTGGCGACGCCGGCCGTGACCAGTGACGTCATGGTTGTCGAGACGGTGGTGACGACGAACATCGTGACCATGTTGACTACGAATCGTGTGGAGCGGCGGCAGTCGATTGTCACGACGAACGCCACGTTGCGGCGGTTCGTGGTCGACATTGATGCGAGCCAGATACCGACGCGTTTCACGTCGTACATGAGCGACGGCAGTGTGATTGTCACTGCGGCCGGGAATGTGGGTTCACTATCCAACCGGGTGGCATTGAGCACATTCAACGGCCTTCTGCAGGACGTGATCGGCAACGGCCGGCGAAACGTCAACACCAACGCCTTGTGGCAGGCGCGCGGCACCAATGGGGCGGTGCGAATGCAACGGGTCTGGAGTGCGACCGGTGCGCGGCCGTGAGGCCGGGCGGGATTCAGTGTTGCGAAGGGTGCATGAACGCCGGGCGACCGGCAGAAAGAGGTAGACCATGGATGCAGTTCAGACAACCACACCCGCGGCCGCCACGCCGGCGCCCGCGGATCCGGCCGTGAAGCCGGGGTACAAGACGACGGAGTTCTGGCTGACCGCGGGCGCGGCATTCGTCGGCCTCGCAATCGCCAGCGGAATCGTGCCGGACACCGGCATGTGGCCGAAGATCGTGGCGCTCGTGGTGAGCGCGTTCGCCGCGATGGGGTACACCGTGAGTCGCACGGCCGTCAAGAACGGGTAGGTCGTCATGTGGTTCGCACTGTTCACCGCGATCCTCGACTGGCTGACTGGGTTGGTGAAGAGCCAGACCCAGACAGCCGGCGAGGACGTTGTTGCGAAACCGGGGTTGCGCGAGGGGCTCAATAAGCGGTTGGCGGATTGGAAGGCCAGGAAGGGGGCACCGTGAACGCGAGAATCGTGGCGGTGGCAATCTTGTTGTTGGCGGCCGGGTGCGCCGGTCCGCGGGTGGTATTCCTGCCGGCCGCGGACGCGCCCGTGCGTGCGGGCCCGGACATGAGCGGGCGGGTGTACGTGTGGACGGGCACCGCTTGGGAACTCTCCCGCAACCACGTGACCATTCCCGAGGGGTTCTACATCTGGGACGCCGGCGACGCGGCGCCCACCAACACGGTTGGGGGGAAGTAACATGGATGCGGACCTGATCGCTTTGCGCGACGAGATCGACGCGCGCCTGGGCGAAGTGGAACACTCCCGCGGCACGTGTAGCGGTCACCCTGCCCTCGCACGCGCCATCGCCACCCTCCTGCGGTGCCAGCGCGCGCAACTCACCCAGCGGGCTGCCAGCACGGTTGCTGCGGCCAAGGCGGGCGGCGTGGTTGGTGCGTTGATGATCGGCGCCATTGAAGCCGGGAAACACCTCCTCGGAAAATAGGTGTGGGTGCTTTGTGGGTGCGGTGGGCGTTTGTGGGTGCGTTTGTGGGTGCTAGCGGCCCCTCAGTTCTTGCCTGTTTCAGGTTGTCACGCTTGAAATGTTTCCAAGGGCAAACTGCGCGATATTGCCAATAATTATGCTACATTCTGCAACATTTTGACTGGAGCGGGCGATGGGAATCGAACCCACGTGACCAGCTTGGAAGGCTGGAGTTCTACCATTGAACTACGCCCGCAAGGCGCGGAAGACACCCGATTTATAGCAGCATCCGCCGCATCGCTCAACCGGGAAAACGACGTGCGGGTCCGAAACTCGTTAAATTTGGAACGCAGGAAAGCGGGAATTGGTTGCTGGATTTCGCACCACGCCTTTCCAGCCTTCCGAATTCCAAATAAATACCCCATCTACCGATCCTTGGGTTTGTCGTCCGGCTTGAGCAGCGCATCGAGCTTGTCGAATGGCGAGAAGATGGATGGCTTCAATTCATCCTTCGTGGCGGCGCGTCCTTCAAAATAGCCGCCCAGGCTCGTGCTCTTATCGTGCTCATGGTCGTGACAATAGAGGCAGAGCAATTCCCAGTTGCTGCCATCAGGCGGGTTGTTACGGAAATTGTGGTCCCGATGGTGAACCGTCAGTTCGCGCAACCGCGGACCGCTGAACGCGCGGCCGCAACTGGCGCAGACGTGCGGCAGAACCCGTAGCGCCTGTTCGCGGTAGCCTTGCCGGCGCAGGGCAATGTCGCGGTGCAGTTCGCGTTCGAGCTGCGCCCGCCGCGCGGGGTCGGGAGATGTTTTGCCAATTGCCATAATTTCACGCACGTTATCGCCACGAAGTGGCAGACGCAAGTATATTTGAGAACCTGAAAACAGCAGGGCAGAACGAAAATTAAACGCTGGATGGAAGCACGAACAGAGTCTATCATTCGTGCATGCAGACTCAAGACATCACCCGGAAGGCCCACAAACTACTCGACCCTTTCCGCATCACAAAAGCCGACAAGTTCCGGCTAAAGGACTTCGATCCGGGCGACACCCTCGCCCTTAAGTCTGCGGACAAGCCACGCATCAAAGAAGCGTTGACCGCAGGCGTAAAAGTGCTGTCTGAATTGCAAGACAAACTCTATGCGCAGAATCGCTGGGGCGTACTCCTCATCTTCCAGGCGATGGATGCGGCTGGCAAGGACGGCACGATCAAACACGTCATGTCCGGCATCAATCCGCAAGGATGTCAGGTCTTCTCGTTCAAGGCCCCGTCGAGCGAGGACCTCAACCATGACTACCTCTGGCGTTGTGCGAAGGTCCTGCCCAATCGCGGCGAGATCGGCATCTTTAATCGCAGCTATTACGAGGAAACACTTGTGGTTCGCGTACATCCTGCGCTTCTGGACAGACAAAAACTGCCTCCTGATCTCGTCACCAAGGACATCTGGAAGGAGCGCTTTCAGGACATCCGCAGTTTCGAACGCTATCTGACGCGAAACGGCATCATCGTCCGGAAGTTTTTCCTGCACGTATCGAAACGCGAGCAGAAAAGACGGTTTCTCGAACGCATTGAAAACCCCGACCGGAACTGGAAGTTCTCGTCGGCCGACGTGTTGGAGCGCGGGTACTGGGACGATTACATGGATGCCTACGAGGATATGATCCGAAACACCGCCACGAAAGACGCCCCTTGGTATGTCGTGCCGGCGGACAACAAATGGTTCACCCGCCTCGTGGTGGCCGCCGCCATCACCGAAACGCTGGCGTCGTTGCACCTCACCTACCCTGAAGTCGGCAAAGAAAAGTGTAAGGAATTAGCCGCCGCCAAGCGGGCGCTGCTCACAAAGTAACCGCAACAGGATTTACTGGTGCCCGAGGTGGGAGTCGAACCCACACGCCGGAGTGACCAGGCTACGGATTTTAAGTCCGATGTTTTTCGTGCTGTTTGCCAATAAATTGTTGCATAATGCGCCGAGAGGGTGTAAAAGGGGGGTAATTCTCGAATCGAGGTGGTCTGTCGGTGACCACGCGTGACACGGGATGCCAAGACAGGGGGTCTGCATGATCACCAAGGATCGCACTGGGCATGTTTTCAAGAAGGGCAATCGCTTCTACCTCCAGTACATGGTGGACAGTCGAAGAGTAAAGCAGGTTGTACGGGATGCCAAGGGGAATCCCGTGACCACGGCGGCAGAAGCCGAATTGCGCCGAAAGGCCGTCATGGCGCCGATGATGGTGGCGGAACGGGAAGACGCCCTCCGGAGTGTGGTCACCAAACTCGGTGAGGCTGTCCAGGAGCGTGAGGCGACAGAACGGGGAACGGATTCCGGTCTGACGCTCGTAAAGGCGTGGGAGTCCTATGTTGCGTCCGTCAACCGGCCGGACTCGGGGTCGCGCACATTGGCAGGATATGAGGCGCAATGGCGACAGTTCGTCGACTGGGTGGCAAAGACGCGGCCCGCAGTGACGAAGTTGCGGCAGGTGAGTGCGCCTTTGGCCGAAGCGTATGCCGAGTACATGCTGAAGGATATCCGTGAGAAGCGGAAGAAGGCGGCCAAGGCGGATGATGACAAGGCAGACACCGAAGAGGTAGTCGTCAAGCGGGCCTACTCGACAAACACGTACAACAAGCATGTGCGGGTCCTGGAACTGGTCTTCCGTGTACTGGCACGCAAGGCCGCCATGACGGGGAATCCCTGGTCAGAGATCGCGCGGAAGACGGAGATCAAGGCCAGTCGCCGCGAGTTGACGGTGCAGGAGTTGAATACCATCTGCAACCGCGCGCAGGGGGAAATGCAGACGCTGTTCGTAATCGGCATCTACACCGGGTTGCGCTTCGGTGACTGCTGCACGTTGCGGTGGGCGGAAGTAGACATGGCGCGCAAGATCGTCCTGCGGGTGCCGAACAAGACGGCGAGGCGTCATGCACAGCCCGTGCATGTTCCGATCCACCCCACCCTCTTCGGCGTCCTGGAGCAGACTCCGGTTTCCAAGCGCAGCGGGTTTGTGCTGCCCGGCCTTGCGCAGCGGTACAAGAAGGATCCGACCGGGTTAACCAGGCTGTTGGGCCGACACTTTCAGGCCTGCGGGATCCAAGTGCACAAGGAAGGCACGGGCGTCAACCAGGGCCCTCGCGCGGTGGTCGAGGTCGGGTTTCACAGCCTCCGGCACTCGTTCGTGTCGCTCTGCCGGCAGTCCAATGCGCCGCTGGCGGTGGTCGAGGCCATCGTCGGGCACAGCAACCCGGCGATGACTCGGCATTACACGCACACAGGCGACGAGGCCGCGGTGTCGGCCGTGGCCGCTCTGCCGGACATTACTGGCGAGCCGGTCAAGGCACTGCCACCGGCCGATCCGGTGGCGAAGTTGAAGGCGGAGTTGCTGGCGATCGTCGAGAGCATGACCGTCACGACATGGAAGTCGGCCAAGGATCAACTGACCGCGATGCTGCAGGAGAAGAGCGCCGTCGGGTGAAGCGCGGACGGATGGTCTGACTCTGCCAAAAGGGCCTTAACCGCCGCGCACGGTGGGCCGGCGCTCCCCTCGATGCAGGAGAAGCAGGGGTGATCTAATCTTCTTCGTCACTTTCTTCTACGACGGGTTCCTCGATCGGTTTGGTTTTCGCCGAGTCAAGAAACGCCCTAATATCGCTATCAAAGAAGCCCAGGGCTCGTCGTTGGCCGTGCGGATGAAAAGGGTGAAGCCAGCCACGTGCGCTGTAGTTTGTCAATGTGCGCTTGTTCACTGCCAGAAGTTCAGCCGCTTGGTCGTATGTGACTATCTGCGGTAGTGGGTCTGCGGTTACCAGCATCCCAATGACACCTGCCAATTCACGTCGTTCCCCATTTGTTCTTGGCGGGTCTGCTCTTATCAAGGCCCTTATTGCATCGAGCGTTACGTTTCGCATGGCGCTTCCGTAGGCGGCGGTCCTTTCTTCTACCTGGCGAGCGGGGCTAGAAGTTCGGGAATCTGTTCGCGCCATTCGATCTGTTCCTGAAGATCGTTGCGTTCCTTGGCGAGCCAGGAAAGGATCTGGCTGAGGTCGAAGACGGTGCTCGATTTCTGGGGGGACCCGCCGACCAGGTCTGTGGGCGAAGTGGGGATGGTGGTGGGGTCGTTGCCTTTGAAGGGGCCGTCCAAGTGCACGTCCTTGCCGGTGTTGGCGATGTGGTAGGCGCGGGTGGCGGCTTTGAAACCCCATGTCTTGCGCAGATCGGTCTTTACCCACTCCTGTAAGCGGTCGGCGGGGAACGTGCTGCGGCGCCACTTGTCGAGATTGGCCTTCTCGGTTTCGGAATCGCGGATGCCGTCGGCAAGGACTTTGGCGATGTCCTCAACGTGCAGGTCGCCGGTGTGGCGGCGGCGGAATTCCGCGCGCGTGACGCCGATGACAAGGCCGTTGGTGCATACCAGCCGAAACCAACCCATGAGGACCCGGAAACGGGTGCTTCCGTCCACGGAATTCAGCAATTCCAGGCGCAGGGACATGGAATCCTTCTCCCCGACGGTGTAGTCGTACTTGTGCGGCAGGAAGAGGCTGAGCGCCATGCGTTCGCCGTACTCGGTGAGTTTGAGTTCCGCCTCGATGTCCACGGGATTGATGTCGTTTTCGTAGAGTGCGTCGATGGTGTAGTCCAAAACAGTCGTGTGTTCTATGAAGGCGTAGTCTTTGGATACTACGCCGAGGGGCACCAGTTTCTTGTCGTCCTCGAAAGGCAGACGCACGATGAGATCGAGTCGCGGGTTGACCGATGGGGTTTGTTGACGCGCCAGAGTCACGACGAATGGCCGGCGATCGATGCACGGAAGGCGCGCCCGAATCTCGGAAAGCGAACCGTTGTACTTCTTGACTGGTAGATTGAACCACTTGCCTGCGGGGGCGCCGGCCAGAGGCGGAATTGGGCGGTCATTCATGGGTGTTTCCGTTCTCACGCTGTTCCTCTGTGACTATCAGTGTGGTGGGATAAGATTTCGCCGGCGACCAGTGGGACCGTGGCGGCGATCATTGGCGCCGGGGGGCTATCACGGGCGGCTGCCCCACACATCATCGAACCACACCCTCGGCACGTCAGCCTTCCGAGCCGCTTCTCCGAGGATTTTCTCCTGCACGAGGTAGAAGTTCCGCGTCGTGGCAATCTCTCTAATCTTCTTGAACGGCAACTTGACGTCCAGCGACTTCAACTTTTTTATCACTATCCCGTCAACTGGCACATAGAGCCATTCCTCGATCCGCTTTGCGTCGGCATCCTTGAAGTATCTGCTGCAAAGTACAACATCCCGAACATACAAGCATAGCACCTTGCTGGCGTGCCCCCATTTGTAACCAGGGTTAATCCTCTTGTTTCGCTTGTTGTTTTTTCGGATGACGTGGGCAAGGCGGTCGAGTTCCCGCTTGAACCACTTCCTGTAGGCTTTCTGGTTCTTGATCACTTTCAGTCCGTCCAAATCAACCTTTTCTGCAAGATGCCGCATCATGGGGAACTTCGTCTTTTTTTTGAACACCCTAATGACGGAAGCACCGAGAACACTCCTGGCTGCACGCTCACGCAGAGCCTTCTGGTGTTCTTGTCCTATGCGGGCGTATTCCGCTGGCAGACTGGTTGAACAAACAGACCGCTCTTTCGGTCTGGCTGTTGATGAGAGAGGTTTCGTTTTCATTGATATTGCCTCGTCTTCGCTTAGAGGTTGTCGGCGTCGATCAGCACACGGCCGTGGCCGTTCTGTTCGAGCCACCTGTAGGTGAAGTGTTTGGAAAGCCAACTGGCGGCCCTTTCGGTTGCCAGTGGTCGGTCGCGCGCGGTGTAGATGATGGGAATGCCAAACTTCGCCTCAATGGCATCGAGTGTACCACAGACGGCGTTGGGATGGGCGCCGGTTTCAAGGTCGTCCAGGTCTTCGTAGGGGCACTTGAGGTCTTCGTAGGCGGCCTCGATTAGGATCGCCTTCCACCTGAATCCGGCCATGCGTTCGCACGCGCGAATGAAGCGCTCGCGGTTGGCGATGGTGCTGTTGACGGCGTCCGGCAGGGTCTTCCGCTCCATGGTCAAGAGACTCTCCATGCCTTCGATGGAGTAGTCTCCGGTCTTGAGGGTTGCCGACCGTTCGCCGCCGATCCAATTCGGGTGTTGCTTGAACAGAGGGAGCGGCCTGCGCTCGCGCGTGTCCACCAGTACGATCGGTTTCGGCACCTGCCACTCCCGTACGACGGCCCTGCCCTCGCGCATGACGCGGAGGCGGGCGGTTGTGGGCGGTACCGGGTTCATTTTGGCTTCCTCCCATGGGGTTTCGATCCGTAGAAGTCGTGTTTGGTCATCAGCCACATGATTCACGCATCCTTCCGTTCGATGCCCAGGTTTGAGAAGCGAATCTGGTAGGCGTTGCCAAGGGGGCCAAATGCTAGATAGTGCAGCAGACGCGGATGGGCTGTGTGATAGACCGTGCGCAGCGTCTGAACCGTCAGTTCTGCCAGTCCGCAGGATGAAACGGGGAAATCGACATCCAGGTAGTAATTACAGGAGCCGGTTTTTGGCGTTGGTATGGTCTTGGAAGGGATGTAGGTGGGGGGATTCCATCCGAGTGCGCGAAGGGTGTTCAGATCCTCCTTTGAGAGTTCCACCTCCGGAAGGCAATATGTCGAGCTTACGGCTTCCACTCGCATGCCGGAGAATCCCAAAGCCGCAAATTGCACATACACTGTCCTTTTCTTCTCTTCGATGATCAGGTGTTCGCCTTCGTCCATGTCCGCAAGAGACTGCGCCAAGTGGTGGCCGAATTCCTGCCATGCTTTATCGGTTGATGTTAACAGTGCCAATGTTTTGGTTTCCATGGTCGTGTCTTCTTTGTTTTCTAACGCGGCCAACGGTCGCGGCTACAGAAATGCGTGCGGCGGGGGCCGGCAGGCAAGGGACTGCCTGCCGCTACTTTGCGGACGGCGGGGATGTGTGTGATCCTTTGCATACACGTAACTATACGCCCGAGACACGGACATTGCGGGTCTGTCAGAAAAAGAGTAAAAGATTTCTGACGGACCGAATTTGTCCGTGTGGGTGGGGTAGTCTGGAGGCATGCGCATGAAACGGAGCAAGGCTCAGTTCAAGCGGTTGACGGAGTTGACCGATCGGATCCGGGAGGGCCGGGAGCCGGTCAACTGCCTGATCCTGTCGAAGGAATGGGAGATGTCGCAGAAGACGGTCCAGCGGGACATCGACTTCCTGCGCGACCAGTTGCACGCCCCCCTCGACTATGACCGGTTGCGGAAGTCCTACTTCTTCACAGAGCCGACGTGGTCCATGCCGGCTCTGGTGGTTTCGGAAGGTGAAATCCTGGCGGTACTGCTGGGATCACGGGTTCTGGAACAGTAC
>Ga0118677_10004833_pt1 | contig 24128 bp, 20 predicted proteins | sample AliMusrvi5mmetaG_FD_86154 | JGI IMG/M metagenome (GOLD analysis project Ga0118677, IMG submission 86154)
TCCCAACACTATCTAAGAAATTATAATACTCTGCAGGAGGTATAACGTTTTTATTTTCTATTTTACCGTTAATGAAAGTATACGTTAAAAGCGATTCATAATATTGGCTATTTGTATATTCATTGGTCCATTTTATGACTTCTGCATTAGGTTTTATTTCTTTGATGTACTCATTTTGTTTATTAACCATTACATTCTTTAGACTATCACAAAAGATTTTATACAACATAAAATCATGTTTATGCGATATACTGGCAAGAAATTTATCAGTTTCACTTGCAAAGAATTTATCAACTGAGTACTTACTATTAAAATACTTCTGTAACTGCTGATTTGACTGCTGAGCATCACCTGTAAATTTAACTTTCACAATATCCTTGAAATCAATATCCAAATGAATACTATCTCCGGGATGAGCTATGATTCGTCCTACGATAGGTTCAATGTTTAAATCCTGTGCGATATACAATTCAAATTCCAACTTAAATGTTCCATCACTTTTAATACTGTCTGACAGGATCGTTTTTTCAGCTCTAAAATCAATTATTTCGACAGTAAATACTTTTGCACTTGGGTAATCGGATAGATTTTTTACCTGACCACTAATAACCGTGCGAGTAGCTCTATTCCTTGTAGTTTGTTGCCTTGTAAATCCAAAAGCTAATATAAATAAGAAGCAAACGCAGAGTAATTTTACTGTTTTCATATCCGTTCTTTTAAAGTACATTAAGTAGCGATTTTATAGGTTCAGTGCAAACATAATGAAGAAGTAGAAGAAAGCTTATTTTATACAGGGGTGTAAAAGGGTGTATTTTTAAGAATGTCGTGTTTAAATTGGTTTTTACGCCAATAGGATGCAAGAATCTGTATACTTTAAAATTAACCGGAGAGAAAATCTCATTTACTTACAACAGAATTTTATTCAAACTTCTTCAGGAAAATGTAAATTTCGGTGGCATCGTCTAATGAGAACTTATCGCGGATGCGTTTTTTTGCACTTTTTATGGCATCGCTTCCTACTTCACACAATTTCGAAATGGTGTAATTGTTTAGGTTAAAGTATAAACACATGCAATATTTAAGGTCGGTTGCAGAAAGTCCAGGCACTTCCTGTTTTAATTTTTCGATCCAGCCAGGGCGCAAACTCATGAAAATTGCCTCATATTCCATCCAGGAAGTAATCTGGTTCTTATCAATGGTTTGAAGAAACTCAGAAATCTTGGAGGAATCATTGTATTCAACTTTCAGTTCTTCAACCTGCTTGACGAGATCAGCATTTCTATTTGTTTGATTATCCAGCGAGTGAAGCAGGTTATTAATCTGGTCCTTGATTTCAACATTTTTAAGTTTCAGTATGACCTGTTTATGCTTGCTATCTTTGTATAAAAACCAACTGACAGCGAAAATGACGACGAAAACCAAAGTCATTGCACTTAAAGTTAACAACGATTTCTGAACTTTTACTTTTAGATCCAATTTCTCGCGTTCTAACTCAGTATATCGGTAATGTGCTCCCAATGCCAGTAATCGGCTTTTCTGCAGGGCATCCATATTCTTTTCGGATAATTCATTTATTCGGATAAGTGTATAATAGGCATTCTTAAAATCACCGATACGCTGGTATAAAAATGACAATAAGCGGACGCATTCGAACTCCCTTCGGGGGAGTTTTAAGTCTATGGATTCCATAAATTCCTGATTTGCAACCTTTATTGCCTCCATATTCCTTCCCTGCAGTGAAAACAGATAGGCTTGCCCAAACTTATAATCTACGAGTTGATCGGGAGTAGGAGTGTAAGAATATTTTTTGTTCGTAAAGCTATTGTAATATAACTGAATGGTTTCTGGAGGACTCCGTTTTAATTGCTTAAACAACACATTCATTTCGATAGTATAGACTCTTGGCCAACGATGTGCGAGGATAAAAATAGTTTTAGCCCGTTCATAATAAAGAAGGCTCAATGAATCATTTTTCTCAATTTTCCCCATCGTAGCATATAGAATTCCTTCGTAGAGTGGTTCTTTGAATTGTTCGGCATCTTTCTTTATTCTCTCAATTAGTACCGTATTATTTAGCATTAAATGTGTTGACATGCGCAACAATCCTAATGAGGAATAAAATCTAAATTTATCCAAATGATTCTTTTCAAAATAGTTATCACATTCAACATACAAATCTGAAGCATTGCTGTCCAGTCCAAGATATTCAAATGAAAACGCCCTGATTAACTGATTGATATGGCTGTGGTAATCGTCACTTTGATTAATAAAAACAGTTTCAGCTTTTTCCAATTCCCGGATGCACTCATCAAATTCTCCCTTATCATTTTGAGTTATTCCATGAATAGTACTAATCCTTGCCTGTTCATACGGAGTTATATTAGTTGTGTCAATTTTGCTCAATAAACTATCCAGATTCTCGGGATATTGAAACATCCGGGTTTCAATCTGATCTAACGTTTTACTGGTGGGGCTATTAGATGTGTGTTCTATTCGTGTACATCCAACGAATAAGACAAGAATACATGCAACCATGAAAAAAAGGGTGAACCTCTTATCCTGAGGTAAATGCAAGGAGTTATGTGGTTGCCTTTTTATCACCTGATCGTCTTTGATGTTTGGTCAAAATTAAGATAAATATTAGATGTACGGAGGAATTCATATTCATGAATTTTAAGTTTATACTGCATTGGATAATACTGGGGAGAATAAAGGTTATAATTTGGAGCACTTTTTACTAAATATCTGATATTATCTGCTCAATTCCCTTTCTTATCAATCCTCATCGTCCGGAGTAATCAATTCACTTCCCTTTAATTCTTTCTCTCCTTTCTGAAACCATTGACCAAGGTCATCGTATTAATCGGGCCATACCCGAGTACCTGTTTGCGTATATCTTATGTGTAGATTAAGTGTAGAATATGTGTACCTTATTTGTTCATGAACACACAAGGTACACACAAGATACACAGGAGGTACACAGGAGGTACACACAAGGTGGTACTTTGACCATGCGGGAAACCATCCTTATTTGGTAATGGCCCTCAAATAAGTGGGTAATCCCAGACCAGTCAATATATATTTCTGTTCGGTAGCAACAAGATTATTAAATCAGCGTAAAAGCGAAAAAATCAGTTTTGTAGGCCGGAGAATTTTTAAGACTAGCTATTCAATTAATCCCCAAAAACAACCCATTATGGAAAATCATCCTAAATCCAAACCTGAATGTTGCCCGGAATTTAATCCCATTCCCTGGGATGATCAAAACTTCGAGTGGAAGAACAGGCGGTTCATCAAAGAAAAGGTTTTTACCTTGTTTTACATGCCCATGAATTTTGGCAAAGTCATGAAGCGCTTTGATGCAAAATTAACTGCAGCCAATGCAACAATGACAGACTCCCTTTGTCTGTCGGACCATACTTCGCCCTGGAATATGGATCTTTACCTGGCCATTGACAAAGAGCTGGCTAATAGTGAAAATACTACCTTAAGCGGTAAGTTTTACAGTAAAATTTATGAGGGACCATTTAAAGATACCGGGAAATGGATGAAAGACTTCGGGAATTTGGTCAAATCAAAAGGATTTACAATCAGAAAGCAGTATATGTGGTATACGACCTGTTCTAAGTGTGCCAAAAAGTACGGCAAAAACTATGTAGTAGTATTGGGGCAGATTGAATAAATAAAGGTTCGATCATTTCAAAGGATCGGAAATTGATTATTTCAGCACTGCCTCCCACAATACCTCCACCGGATGAAGCACTTTACGGCCTGTTCCGTCTTCAATCTGATGACGGCAGGAGGTTCCGGGTGCTACAATTATTTCTTCCACTGTGGCTTTTCGGACTGTCGGGAACAAATCCAGTTCACCGATTTGCATGCTTAGTTGATAGTGCTCTTTCTCGTAGCCAAAGGAACCAGCCATTCCGCAATATAACCGCTTTATCTGTAATCTGGATTGAAAAGTATGAAATTCATTTAAGGTTGGTTTTAATACATATAAATTGATCATTGTTGGTTGGTTTTGTGACATTATTTTGTAGTTTTGTGGTTGGTTTTGTGACTCGTTATAAATTATAAAGATATGTTTTACAGAAAGATAATTGATAAACTCGAAGAATGGTCAATTAAAGATAATCGAAAACCACTTATATTGCGCGGTGCACGTCAGGTTGGAAAGACTACATTGGTGAATTTGTTTGCAAAGAAATACGCTTGTTATATTTATTTGAATTTAGAAAAGGCTGAAGAAAAGGCTGTTTTTGAATCGACGACAACATTTAGCGAGAGGCTTGATGCCATTTTTTTCCTGAAAGGAAAGAAAAAAGGAGAAAAAAATACACTCATTTTTCTTGACGAGATACAAAATTCGCCACAGGCTATTGCCTTGCTTCGATATTTCTACGAAGAGGCACCTGAAATCCATGTGATAGCAGCTGGTTCACTACTGGAATCGCTCATCGACAGGCACATTTCATTTCCTGTTGGCCGGGTCGAATATCTGGCTGTGAGGCCATGTTCTTTCAATGAATTTCTATTAGCTATCGGTGAACAGGCATCATTTGATGTCTTGTCGAAATGGCCCATTCCGCAATATGCTCACGAAAAGCTTCAGGCTCTTTTTAACCGATATACATTGATTGGCGGTATGCCGGCAATTGTCGCCAATTATGCAAGCAATAAAGACCTGGTTAGCCTGAACTCAGAATACCAATCGCTGATTACTGGGTTTATTGATGACGTTGAGAAATACGCGGTAAAAAATAGTTCAGTACATCATATCAGGCATATTCTACGCACTGGATTTAAATATGGTTGCCAACGGATCAAATTTGAACGCTTCGGCGAATCCGATTATCGTTCGCGTGAGATTTCTGAAGCTTTCCGATTACTCGAAAAAACCATGCTAATTGAAATGGTATACCCAACCGGTTCAACAAGCATGCCGTTTCTACCCGATTATAAGAAATCGCCGAGGCTTCATTGGCTTGATACTGGATTGTTAAATTATGCAGTTGGAGTTCAACACGAAGTTTTTGGGGCAAAGGAGCTGAGTTCTGTTTGGCGTGGATTAATTGCCGAACACATTGTAGGACAAGAATTGATTGCCGAAGATTTCAATGTTCTAGCACAACGTTCTTTTTGGGTACGGGAGGCCAAAAACTCAAATGCGGAAGTTGATTACTTGCTTTCAAATGCTGGTCGTTTAATTCCAGTTGAGGTAAAATCAGGAGTCGGGAGTACTTTAAAATCTCTTCATCTTTTTATGGATAAGGCTCCACATCAGCTAGCCATAAGAATTTGGAACCAGCCCTTTGCAGAGTCCAAAATTCAAACTGCCACCGGCAAAGATTTTATATTGCTTAACGTACCATTTTATCTGGGTTCACAAATTAATCGGATCATTGAATATTATGAAAATGGAATCCATATATAGTTGCTTCTGATCCGGCTCAAAGTCATCTGATCAATAAAGTTTTTTACTTAAAAATCGCATCCCACAAGACCTCCACAGGATGAAGCGCTTTATGGCCTGTTCCATCTTCAATCTGATGGCGACAGGAGGTTCCGGGTGCTACAATTATTTCTTCAAAGGATGCTTTCCGGACTGCAGGGAACAAATCAAGTTCACCGATTTGCATGCTCAGCGGATAGTGTTCCTTCTCATAGCCAAAGGAACCAGCCATTCCGCAACAACCGCTTTTGATTTCCTGAACCGAGTAATTAACGGGCAGTTCAAGCATTTTGCGGGTGGGGAGGGTAGTGGCAATGGCTTTTTGCTGACAGTGACCATGTAACTTTATTGTTTTCTGATCAGTACAAAATTGATCACTTCTTATATTCCCTTTTCCCATTTCCCTTACGATGAACTCTTCCAGCATCAGTACGTTTTTAGCAAGTTTCTTCGCTCTTTCCTGAACTGATTTTTCTACTAATTCTGGATATTCATCCCTCAAAGTCAGAATGGTAGATGGTTCAATTCCGATTAATGGCATTTCTTCAGAAATAATTCCAGAGAGTAGTTCAATATTGTAATTAGCTATTTGTCTGGCTTTTCGGAGTAATCCTTTGGAAAGATAAGTTCTGCCACTTTCAAGATGTTTTGGAATGACCACTTCATAGCCCAATTTATTCAACAATAGTATGGCTTTGATTCCGATATGACTTTCATTGTAATTGGTGAATTCATCGGCAAACAAATATACCTTTCCAATTGGTTTCAAAACTGCAGTTGATTGCCTGAGGTTCCATTTACGGAGTGTTTCTTTTGATAATCCTGGAATGTTTCGTTCAGGTGCAAAACCGATAACCTTCTTGAATAGCCTCGTCGAGGTAATAAGGTTGGTCACAGGCCGAAAAATCATTCCCAGTTGATTGATTCGTGGTAACCAGGCAATCAGGAGTATACGAATAGGGAATCCATGGACATCGTAATATTGCTGCAGGAATTCGGTCTTGAATTTGGCCATGTCAATGTTCGACGGACATTCCGATTTGCAGGCTTTGCATGATAAACAAAGGTCGAGCACTTGTAAAACTTCCTTTGAATCAAATACATTTTGTTTTTGTGGGCGGGTCAGGTATTCGCGAAGAACGTTTGCCCGGGCCCTGGTAGATTTATCTTCATCACGGGTAGCCATATAGGATGGGCACATGGATCCGCCGATCAGGTTGCTTTTACGGCAGTCACCTGACCCGTTGCACATCTCAACTGATCGCAGTAAATCGCCATTGGGAGCATAATCAAACAGCGTATTTGCTTTAAACGAAGGTTGTCCCATCAGCAGGCGCAGGTCTTTGGTGATAGGGGGCGTGTCAGTGATTTTCCCAGGGTTAAATATATTCTGAGGATCCCAGACGTGTTTCAGTTTACGGATCAGTTCATAATTATGCTGACCAAGCATCAGGGGGATAAACTCACCGCGCAGACGTCCATCTCCATGTTCACCACTCAGTGAACCACGGTATTTTTTTACCAGTTGGGCAACTTCCAGTGCAAGTGAATGGTAGATTTTTACATCATCAGGATCTTTCAGGTTCAGCAATGGCCGCAGATGTAATTCACCAGTAGCAATATGCCCGTAGTAAACACAGGTTAAACCGTATTGGGCGATGATTTGATCAAAATCATGAATATATGCAGGTAAATAATCAGGAGCAACAGCGGTATCTTCAATAACAGTCACATTACGCTTGTCTCCCGGAATATTGGAAAGTAAACCCAGTCCTGCTTTGCGGAGTTCCCATATTTTCCTGATGCTTTCCTTATCAGTGTACAAGGGGAAATGATAACCTAAACCTGCTTTCAGAAGGTCATCTTTAAGTTTTGTGGCTTTCTCCTTAATTTCTTCTTCTGAATTGGCGGAGAACTCTATAGTCAGAATAGCCTTGGGATTACCTTCAATAAAAAATCTGTTTTTTCTTTGTTCAATGTTCTCAAGTGTGCAGTTTAGGATAATGTCGTCAGTCAGTTCAATCGCATCAGGCTTATGTCGGAGTGCAACGATATTTCCATAAAAGGCATCTTCCAGCGTTTTAAAGTGAGCACACATCAATCCCTGAAATCTGGGTGGGAGAGGAATCAGGTTCAGCCTGATTTTGGTAATAAAAACCAATGTTCCTTCTGATCCGGCCAGGAGTTTACAGAAATTAAAAGGTCGACCGTTTTCAGTAAACGGATCAGTTTCAAGCAACATGTCCAGAGCATACCCATTGTTTCTTCGGGTTACTTTCGGATCAGGAAATTCATTTCGGATGGCCTCCTGATTGAGTGAATCAGAAAGGGTTTCCTTAATATTTTGATATATTTTGGTTTCTAAACGATCTGGATTTCCAGAGCATTTGGCTCGAAATTCTTCAATAGAAAGAGCACTGAATTTTACATCCGAGCCATCCGACAGAATGCCCTCCACTTCCAGGATATGTTCACGTGTACTGCCGTAAATCAAGGAGTGTAAGCCACATGAATTGTTTCCCAACATTCCGCCGATGCAGCATCGGTTTGCTGTTGAAGTTTCCGGTGCAAACTGCAGATTATATTTGTACAGGAACTGATTTAGTTCAGCCAAAACTACACCTGGCTCCACTTCAATCCAATGATCCTGCTCATTCAATTCTCCAATATGATTCAGGTATTTCGAAATGTCAACCACTATTCCGGGACCAACTACCTGACCTGCAAGTGAAGTACCACCTGCACGTGGGATTACAGAAGTGTTTGTCTGACGTGCAAATTCAATGATTTTACGAATATCTTCCTTGTTTTTAGGCCGGGTAACCGCAGCAGGAATTTCACGATAGGATGAAGCATCTGTGGCATAGATCACTTTCTGTACCTGATCGGTAAATACATCGCCATCAAGCGATAATTTGAGAGGATAGAACGGATCGGAAGCCTTCATGATTTTTTTTATAAAAATATATAAATTAACTTTGATTGGAAGATTAGGCAATCGATTGTTCAAAAATACAAATAGGCCAATATGTAGTCTTTCATGAGTTCGAATTTTGCCAGTTTTTACACTATTTTTTCACTGAAAGAGAACAGCTAGGTATATTTTGAGTACTTTTGTTCGAATTTTTTACTTAAAAGTTTAAACTTTAAATCAAAGATGGAAATTTTAAAACGTATCTATCAGAATGCTCAAAAATACCAGAAACGGATTGTATTGCCTGAAGGAACCGAACCAAGAACTTTACGGGCAACTGAAATTGTTCTGAATCAAAAGCTGGCTCAATTGATTCTTTTAGGTAATCCTGAAGAAATTTATAAAGCTGCCGAAGAAATCGGTGTTACTATTGAAGGAGCTACAATCGTAGACCCTAAAACAGATCCCAGAAGGGAAGCATATGCCACGCTAATGGTTGAAATCCGCAAGTTCAAAGGACTTACCCATGAGGCAGCGCTTGAATTACTTAACGATCCGCTTTATTTTGCTCCAATGATGATTAAAAGCGGGGACGCCGATGGTGAATTGGCCGGTGCAATCAATGCAACTGGTGACGTACTTCGGCCAGCGTTTCAATATATTAAAACCTTACCTGGAGTGAGTGTCGTTTCCGGAGCATTTCTGATGTTTGTGGACCCACATTTTGGACACGATGGTATTCTTGTATTTGCTGATTGTGCAGTAATGCCTGATCCCGATGAACGTCAGCTGGCCGAAATCGCTGTTACCACAGCACGGACGGCTAAAGCTATTGTTGGCATGGATCCGCGTGTTGCGATGCTGAGTTTCTCTACCATGGGAAGCGCCCAACATCCATTGGTAGATAAAATGGCGAATGCTACACGTATTGCCCGCGAAATGGATCCGGAATTAAAAATTGACGGAGAAATGCAGCTCGATGCCGCATTGATTCCTGAAGTTGGGCGATTGAAAGCGCCAGACAGCGAAGTGGCTGGACGTGCAAATATCCTGGTATTCCCTGGACTGGAGTCAGCAAATATTGGTTATAAACTGGTTCAGCGGCTTGGTAAAGCTGAAGCAGTGGGCCCTATTCTTCAGGGAATGGCTGCTCCGATCAACGACCTTTCAAGAGGTTGTTCGGTCAGTGACATTGTGAATATGGTTGCAATAACCGCTAATCAGGCTGCTGCCCTTTTTGAATAATCGAATCAAAAGATATAATCATGCCGAGTGAAGTGATTTACGAACCAATAGAAGAATTTGGTTTAAGTAAAAAGAATAGAAGCAAGACTCTTTTTTCCAAAATTGGAGTAATTGGGTGTGGACTGGTCGGTCAGAATATAGCCCGGGTTGCCAGTTTCTATGGAATAGAAGTTGTTTTTATTGAAGTCAATGAAGAAAAAATAAGAGAAGCCTACAAAAACATCGAGAAGTTGCTGGACGAACGAATTGAGCACTGGGGTATTACTCAGGGTGAAAAACGTGCCAGTCTTTCAAGAATTAAGGGAACACTTGATTATAAGGACCTGAAAGGATGTGATTTTGTAATCGAAGCCATCCGGGCGATTGACCGTGGTGGAAAAATCAAGGAAAGAAAAGATATTTTTCATAGGATTGAAGCCGTCGTTGACAGGGAGTGTATTATTGCTACCAATTCAACGACTATTGTAATTACTGAACTTGCATCTGATCTGGTATACCGTGATCGTTGTGTCAGTTTGCATTTCTTTGTTAATTCTCAGGAAGCCCGGATTGTTGAAGTAGTGAGAGGTTTGTACACTACGGATGAATCGTATCAGAAAGTCTGCAAATTTGTTACACTGATCAACCGGAAGATTGTTCCTGTTCAGGAGTCTGCTGGTTTGGTAAGTGTTCGGATGTTCGTTGTAGTACTTAACGAGGCCTGTGAAATATTGATGGAAGGGATTTCAAACATCGAAGACATTGATCAGACCATGAAGATTGGTCTGGGGATGCGGCTTGGAGTGTTTGAGGTTGCCGATAAAATGGGTCTTGACAAGATTATCCGCTGGATGGAAAATATCTATAATGAGTTTGGAGATATCCGTTATAAGCCAAGTCCATACCTTCGCAGGCTGGTACGAGCTAAACACCTGGGAGTAGAATCCAGGGAAGGATTTTACAAATATGACGAGAGCGGGAAAAAGATAATTCAGAATAACCCTAAACGCTAATCACAACAGACTGATAATTAAATAAATTAAAATAGGATGAAGATTCTGGTTTTAAATTGCGGAAGCAGTTCCATAAAATATCAGCTTTTTAACATGACCGACCGTTCGGTAATTGCCAAGGGTGGTGTTGAAAAGTTAGGCATGAAGGGTAGCTTTCTGAAACATATCCGCCAGGATGGTCAGGTGGTCGTATTTGAAGGTGAAATTCTTGATCATAAAATAGGCATCGAATACATATTGGGCGTACTGACCAATGAAAAATATGGCTGTATGAAGGGTCTTGAAGAGCTGGATGCTGTTGGTCACCGGGTTGTCCACGGAGGTGAAAGATTTAATGCAAGTGCTTTGTTAACGGAAGAAATTCTGGAAGAAGTCACCAAATGTATTGACATCGCTCCCTTGCATAATCCGCCAAACCTAAAAGGAATCAGGGCGATGGAAGAATTGATCCCCGGCATTCCGCAGGTTGGTGTGTTCGATACGGCATTCCATCAGACCATGGAGCCTAAAGCTTATATGTACGGCATTCCTTATGTATTATATAAAAAATACGGCATTCGTCGTTATGGATTCCACGGGACCAGTCACCGTTATGTGACTAAACGGGCCTGTGAACTATTGGGTGTTGATTACAATACGCAGAAGATTATTTCCTGCCATCTGGGCAACGGAGCATCGGTTGCTGCAGTAAAAAATGGAAAATCATTTGATACCTCTATGGGATTTACGCCTGTTGAAGGCCTTGTTATGGGTACCCGTTGCGGTGACCTTGACGTAGGTGTTGTAAATTTCATCATGGAAAAGGAAGAAATTGGACTACGGTCTGCCAGTACGCTTTTTAATAAACATTCCGGTATGCTTGGAATCTCAGGCGTTTCTTCGGATATGCGTGAAATTGAAATGGCGAAGAAAAGTGGCAATGAACGGGCAGCTCTGGCTCTTGAAATTTATAATTACAAGGTGAAAAAATACATAGGTTCTTATGTTGCAGCCATGGGAGGTCTGGATATCCTGATTATGACAGGAGGAATTGGTGAAAATGCTGATACGACCCGTGAAGGTATTTGCAGTGATCTGGAATGTCTTGGAATTACTTTGGATTATGCCAAAAACAAAGGCTTCCGGAGTGAAGGTATTATCAGTACTCCTGATTCGAAAGTAAAAATAATTGTTGTTCCAACAGATGAAGAATTAGTAATTGCACTCGATACCGAGGAAATCGTTTTCACGCGCAAAAAATCGTAAGCATTGTTGAAATGTTTTCGTATAAATTATAAGCAAAATGTTAGCTACAGTATAGTATCGAAACGTCCGGTGTTGAATAACATTGGACGTTTTGTTTTTCAATGGTTTAAAAACATTCTAGGACTTGATTTTTATCCTTTATTTATAAGTGACGAAATGGTAATTTTAGCATCTAAATATGTTTAGATATGAAATTGGAACGTTTAGCCGATTTATTTGATTACACCAGAGGTCTTGAAAAGAGGACTTTGATAGCTGTAAATGCCATTGATGCTCATAGCCTTGAGGCGATTGCTGAAGCAGTAAATCTTGGTATTGTTTCGGCTATTGTCACCGGAGATCGGATGGAAATACTCGAGCAGTGCAGGATTGCAAATATTGATCCTGAAGTTTTTCAAATAATCAATGCAGAAACGGAAGTTGAGGCTGCCCGGTTGGCAGTGGAAAAGGCACAGGAAACTCCGGGTTGTATTTTAATGAAAGGATTAATCCACAGTGATATATACCTCAGGGCAATACTGAATAAGAATACCGGATTATTACCTCCGGGCGGAGTTTTAAGTCATGTTTCTGTAATTGATAATCCAAATTACCACAAATTGCTTATTGTAAGCGATGTGGCGATTATTCCCTATCCAAGTATCTCCCAAAAGATTGCCATTATTCACTATTTGAAAAAGATGGCTTTGGATTTTGGAATAACCGAGCCTAAAATAGCAATTGTTACACCGACTGAGCAGGTTTTGCTTTCTGTTATTTCGTGCACCGATGCAGTCGAAATTATGAAAGTTGTCGAAACCGGTCAGTTCTTACCTGCTATAGTTTTTGGACCCATGGCGCTCGATGTGGCCCTCGATCCGGAATCTGCCAGGATAAAGAATATCACATCCGAAGTGGCCGGTGATGCTGATTGTTTGCTTTTCCCGAACATTGATGCAGGTAATGTTTTTTATAAGACAAACACCAAATTATGTGGTGCCGATCAGGCTGCAGTGGTTATGGGAGCCCGTGTACCGGTCATCTTATCCTCAAGAGGTGATAGTATACGAACTAAACTGAACTCAATCGCACTTGCTGCGTTGTTAAGAATATAAATCTGATTCATGAGCGATATTCGAATTCTGGCTATAAATCCTGGTTCAACTTCTACAAAGTTTGCTGTTTACTTCGGAGAAGAATGCAAACTGAAAAAAACCTTGAGACACTCTATCGAAGAATTATCGCTTTACGACAATGTTATCGATCAGTTCGAATTCCGCAAAGGTTTGATCATTGATGCACTCGTTGAAGAAGGATTTGATGTCGATAAAATCAAGTTTATTATAGGCAGAGGTGGCTTGACCTACTCTTTGAAATCAGGGGTTTATCTGGTAAATAACCGTATGCTCGAACATGCCAGGGCCGGTATTTACGGTCAGCACGCCAGTAATCTTGGTCCTCTCATCGCAGACTATATTGCCTTACAAATCCCTGGAGCAAGGGCTTTTATTGCCGATCCGGTGGTAACTGACGAATTGGAAGAAATTGCCCGTTTTTCAGGTCATCCCGCTCTCGAACGAAGATCTATCTTTCATGCCTTGAATCAGAAGGCCACAGCTCGTCTTTATGCAAAGAAAACAGGACATAAATATGAAGATCTTAACCTCATTGTAGCTCACCTGGGTGGAGGAATATCTGTCGGAGCTCATTGTAAGGGAAAAGTAATTGATGTAAATAATGCTCTGGATGGGGAAGGTCCATTCAGTCCTGAACGCAGCGGGACTTTGCCTGCCGGTCAGTTGATCGAGCTTTGCTTCGGAAAGGTATATCAGAAAGATGAAATTCGCAGGATGGTTATAGGCGAAGGAGGTTATGTGGCTTATCTGGGGACTAACGATGCCATGGAAGTTGAACAACGTGCCAAGGATGGCGATGCTCTGGCCATAAAGATTCAGGATGCGCTTGCATATCAGGTTGCCAAAGCAATCGGCGAAATGGCGGTAGTACTGAATGGTTATGTTGATGCCATTCTGCTCACCGGTGGTCTGGCTTTCAGCCAATACCTGACTCAATACATCACCTCAAAAGTGGAATTCATCTCTGCGGTTCATGTATATCCCGGAGAAGATGAACTGGAAGCCCTGGCTGCAAATGCCTTTAGAGTCGCAACCGGAGAAATTGAACCATTGGAATACCCCAACTAATACTGAATTGTTATGTCCCTCCCTTAATTGCATTTTCAGCTGCAATAATTGACACTTTGGAATAAGATCGAAATAAAGATTATTATCTTTATAGACTAAACCACAATTCTCCAAGCTATGAAAGGACTCACATTTTTGTTTTTATTTTCCTTTCTATTCCTTCAGAATACCTTCGCCCAGCGTGAAGATGTTATTTCTGAAGAGTCTAAAGTTCCTGATTATCAGCTACCCGATGTATTAACCCGTTTCAACGGGGAGAAAGTCACCACAGCAAAAGAATGGTTTAAAATACAACGTCCAGATATTCTGAAGCTTTTTACCGATGAGGTATATGGGAAGGTCCCCGGTGTACAGAAAATTTCAGAAGTAAAAGTCTGGGAAACATCGAATAATGCGGTGAATGGTTTGGCAACACGTAAACAATTGTCGCTATTCTTCAAAAAAGGCAACCGTAACCTGGAGGTGAATGTATTAATATACTTACCAAAAAATGCACAGAAGGTGCCTGTCTTTCTGGCTTATAATTTCACAGGAAATCATACTGTTTATGCTGATCCCAACATAAGGTTAACCGATTCGTGGGTTGAGAATGATCCTTCGTTGGGTATCATCAACAATCAGGTGACCGAACAATCAAGGGCAACTGCTTCAAATGGCTGGCCTGTTGAGAAAATAATTAAGTCGGGTTATGGCTTGGTTACCGTCTATTACGGTGATGTTGATCCGGATAAGAATGATTTCTCTGACGGCATCGAACCATTCTTTTATAAGAAGAACCAAATCAAACCCCGGATAAATGAGTGGGGTTCCATTGCGGCATGGGCATGGGGATTATCAAGGGTAATGGATTACCTGGAAAAAGATCCTGGCGTTGATTCAAAAAAAGTGGCTGTTTTAGGCCATTCCAGATTGGGGAAAACAGCCTTGTGGGCAGGGGCTACCGATCAGCGTTTTGCGATGGTGATCTCCAACGAATCGGGTTGCGGTGGGGCTGCTTTGTCGAAGCGTATCTTTGGAGAGACGGTTGAAATCATCAATAAATCATTCCCTCACTGGTTTTGCGATAACTTTAAGAAATACAACAGCAGGGAAGATTTACTCCCTGTTGATCAACATATGCTACTGGCCTTAATTGCACCACGGCCGTTATATGTGGCCAGCGCCGAAGATGACAAATGGGCCGATCCAAGGGGAGAATTTCTTTCGGGTAAGTATGCTTCCGCCGTTTACAAGTTATTAGGTTTGGAAGGACTTCCTGCGAAAGAAATGCCTGTCATAAACCAACCATCCGTGGGCACTATTGGTTACCATATCCGTACCGGAAAACATGGACTGACTACCTACGACTGGGAACAATACATCCGGTTTGCAGATAAGCATTTTAAGGGAAAATAAGATCGCAGATGTTGATGTATTTTACTGTTTGTTAGACTCAAAAACAAGTTAATGGTGATTTTATAACCTTAATTATTAGTAATTATGAACTTTAAACCAAGACCCCAATTTCATCATGATAATGAATTTATTCTGGCAACCATCAAGAGAAGATATGTTGCATATATTATTGATGCCTTAATTCTATCAATATTATTAGGATGCATAAGTAATTGGCTTGGTATTTCGGGGTTAAAAATATCTGGTCTTTTCGAAGTTGAATTTGAAATGCACAATCCGCAATTATACGTAACTCCTCTTGTTAAAATACTATTAGGGCTTATACCAGTAATGTATTTCACACTCTCATTTTATTTTTGGAAGGGACAAACCATTGGTAAACACTTACTTAAATTAAGAGTTGTGTCTTTGTATCATGAACATCTCGGATTGTGGCATTGTTTCGAAAGAAGTTTGGGTTATTATGCATCTGTACTTGAGTTTGGATTTGGATTTATTCAAGCCTTCTGGAATCCTAACAGAATGGCGCTTCATGATAAAATTGGTGAGACAATTGTAATAAAACTTCAAAAAAAGGAAGTTCTGATTCAACAGGATATAAGGATATGAAATCACAACACCGTCTCTAGGTAATGGTGAGGAATATTGAGTATTGAGTAATGCTCTGTTAACAACTGTCTTCAACAATTGCCTTATAATAGTTTTTCATCTATAAATATTAAAAACCAAATCTATGTTCAAATGAAGAGGTAATTGTGAGATGGTGAGAAAAAGAGAAAAGTCAGAAGTTTTGACCTTTGTCGCTCTTTTCAGGATTGAACAGGATACATTTTACGGAGAATCTGCTTTCCTTTGATTTTAGTAAGTAAATGATGGGATCTTAATTATGAATAAAAGATATTTTTTAGCCTTCGACATAGGCGCTTCCAACGGCAGGGCTATGCTTGGTACATTAACAAACGATAAACTTGAACTGACAGAAGTGCATCGCTTTGCCAATCAAATGCAGTTAATTAACGGTCACTATTTCTGGAATATATTTAGCCTGTTTAATGAATTAAAGGCTGGTTTAAAAAAGTGCATCAGGGAATTTGGTATTCAGCCTGAATCCATCGGTATTGATACCTGGGGGGTGGATTTTGTCCATCTGAACAAGGAAGGTTTAATTCTCTCCCTTCCATTTGCTTATCGCGATTCACGCACAAACACTTCCATGGAAGATTTGTTTCAGGTCATCCCGCAAGAAGAGGTTTATGCCCGGACGGGTATACAGTTCATGCAATTCAATAGTTTATTTCAGTTATTTTCTATGGTAAAGGATCAATCTTCCCTACTCGAAATAACCGATACGATCCTTTTTATGCCCGATGCACTGAACTATTTATTTTCAGGAGTAAAAAAGAGTGAATTTTCAATTGCCAGTACCAGCCAGATGATTGTTCCCGGTACTTGCAGATGGAATTATGAACTGATCGAAAAGGCCGGTATCCCAGCGGGTATTCTTCAGGAGATCATTTTGCCGGGTACCATTTTGGGTAACATACAGGATGAAGTTGTCAGCGAAACTGGCAGCAAACCGATTCCGGTTATTGCGGTTGCAGGCCACGATACGGGCTCAGCCATCGTTTCAGTACCAAGTACACTGAATAATTTTGTGTACCTCAGTTCAGGAACATGGTCAATTATGGGTATTGAAAGTGAACATCCGATAATATCCGAACAGACACATCAGTTAAACTTCACGAATGAGGGTGGGGTAGAAGGCACTACAAGGTTTCTGAAAAATATCATGGGTATGTGGCTCATTCAGGAAACTCAGCGAATCTGGGCTGATCAGGGCATAACCTATACCTGGCCTGGAATGGTTGAATTGGCCAGTAATTCTCAACCGTTTAAGTTTCTAATCAATCCTGATGATCCCATGTTTTTGAATCCAAGGGATATGACTCTGGCGATGCGCGATTTTTGCTATCAAACAGCCCAGGGCACCCCACAGAATCATGGCGAGGTTATCCGTTGCATTTACGACAGTCTGGCCTTAAAATACCGCTATACACTTGAACAAATAAGGGAGATTTCCAATCAGCCTATTGAAGTGATTCACATCATCGGAGGAGGATCCAATAATCATTTTCTGAACCAGCTTACGGCCGATGCTACTGGTTTACTTGTGATTGCGGGTCCTACAGAGGCTACTGCCATCGGTAATATTTTAATACAGGCCAAGTCGCTGGGATATGTGGGCTCTTTAAAAGAGATCCGCCGGATTGTAGCCGATTCGTTTGAACTGGTACAATTTATTCCATCTGATGAACTCGATTGGGAGACCGCCTACAACCGATATTTGGAGATAATGGTTTAGAAATTTGACCAGTGCAGCGTACTTCCACGCATTTCAGCAGTTTCGAAATGCTGTTCAATATAAATAAAATTAATAGGGAATATCTGGAAATAACGCACAGGCTGGTTATTTAATTTGGCCGGAGTCCATTCACCCATCAGGTTTATAAATGATTCGACGGCTACGTTATTGATACTCGGTCCCAGTCCTTTCAGTATTCTGAGGCCGTCAATGTGTCCTTTTTCGGTAACGACAAACCCAACAATTATTGATCCTGAAATGGAGGATATATCTATTCCGGCATCTTTAAAGCTTTTTAAAATGTGCTTATGTAACACTCCCATACCGGGGACAAATCCAGGTTCGGTGTCCACCGAATAGAAGATATTGTCGATGTATTTCTCCCCGTCCTCAGTCCAGTTTTGGTTTGAAACCAGTTCATTCTTATTGTATTGCGAAATAGACTTTTTCTGTCCGTTTTGATAATATTCAGTAACTTCACCCTGAAGAGTCAATGGAATCTTAGTGGTTGAATTACCGATCCGCATAAGCTGACCTTTATGAGTATCTTTAAACCTGAAAGTGCCATTTGCAAGGGGATAATATATCCGTGTAACCGATTCCACTTCTCCCTTTTCGTTATTGCTACGTATGTGGTATGTTGAATCGTTCTGCTTAGTGAGTTTCTCTGAATAGACCTTTCTCCATTTTGAATCCTGAAGTGCCAGTGATTCAACGATAGTTTCCGATTTTGATTTAACGCGGGTTTTCTGAATGATTTCGGCATGATCGATGGTGGTAAGTTTACCGTTTTTCCCAATATAATCGATCGATTCTTTCTGTGAAAAAGCTGTGGCAGATATTAAGTAAAAGCTTAATAAGACAATTATTCTGGTGGTATTCAGGTGTATTGTTTTCATTGGTCAACGTTTCAATAGGTTGTTTCCGGCAGGTATTGTTTTTTTTGATCTGTAAATATAGCAATTGTTCGCTTGATTCAATTGAAAGATCGAATTACAAATCGTGTTAATGATGTAACATTTAAAACATTTAAACCTGAACTGGAACGATCATTAAGAGCATTTGCTCACTGTATCGCTAAAACAATTTATTAACAGGATTGGATTAGCTTTCAAACTAAATAATTAATAACGTTTGGATCAACTGTTTGTTAAATCTTAACGTTCGAACGGTAACGTATTGTATTTCTATCCCGAATTTGTTTCTTAATTTCCTTATATCAGAACGGCACAAGGACAGCATCAGGTCTGGACCCGCTCCCCATAATTTGATAAATGTTTGACTTTTATCTGTATTCAAATCCATGAAAATAGACAGATAGAAGCCAGATAGAAGCCAGATGATAAGAATTTGGTGGCAGGCCAGGGGTGCCTGGATGAGGGTTTTGTTTGGCTTGGGTGCGAGACGAATCAGAATAAATTTCTGAACATGATTAACTGATTATAGGTTGAACAAGATTAAAATAGTAAGTAAGTAGTTTATGCATCGAAGAATGAATAGCACTGAAAAAGTAAAAGCAAGATTAAATTGATTAGAAGATAAAAGCGATTAGAACAAACATATAAATCCAATAAGCCAGAAATCATGTTCAAGACATCATATAGTGTTCATCTCAATATCAAAATAAAAAAACCTTGCCGTTTTGCACACAAGGTTTTGTATTTTGACTTATAAGGTGTCTATTTTTTCTTTTTGTTTTGTTCTTCGGCTGAGATGGATTCACGCATAGAGGTGTCGGCCATGATGTTTTTGTATTTCATGTAATCCATAATGCCTAAATTTCCATTTCGGAAAGCCTCAGCAATAGCCATTGGAATCTGTGCTTCAGCATCAATAACTTTGGCGCGGGCTTCCTGAGCTTTTGCCTTCATTTCCTGTTCGAGGGCAACAGCCATAGCACGGCGCTCTTCTGCTTTAGCCTGGGCGATGTTTTTGTCAGCTTCAGCCTGATCCATCTGCAATCCGGCTCCTATGTTCTTGCCGATATCAATGTCGGCTATGTCGATGGAGAGTATTTCAAAGGCAGTTCCTGCGTCCAGACCTTTACCCAATACGACTTTGGAGATTGAATCCGGATTTTCGAGCACAGCTTTGTGGGTATGTGACGAACCGATGGATGATACAATACCTTCACCAACACGTGCAAGCACCGTTTCCTCACCTGCTCCTCCAACCAATTGCTTGATGTTGGCACGAACGGTGACCCTGGCTCTGCAGATCAGTTGAATGCCGTCCTTGGCAACCGCTGCAACCGGTGGTGTATCAATAACCTTTGGGTTTACCGACATTTGTACGGCCTGAAATACATCACGACCGGCAAGGTCAATGGCAGTAGCCATTTTAAATGAAAGTTCGATATTGGCTTTTTGTGCAGAAACCAATGCATGTACTACTTTTTCGACATGACCTCCTGCCAGAAAGTGGGCCTCGAGTTCGTCACGGTTGAGCACCAGGCCGGCTTTTGTTCCTTCAATTAAGGCACGTACAATAACCGATGGCGGAACTTTTCGGAAACGCATCAGGAAGAGCTGTAACAGGGAAATGCGAACATCGGAAACGAGGGCTGAAAACCATAGTCCGACAGGGATGTAATACAAAATGATGATCAGTAGAATGAAAATTCCGGCGATCAGTCCAAATACTCCAAGTCCATAAATTTGATCCATTATTCTAAGTTTAAAGGTTCAACTGTTATTTGAGATTTTTCGATTTGAATGATTCTGACTTTCTCTCCCGGATTTACAAAGGTGCCTGTCGATCGAACTTCCACTACCTCATTGTTTACCTTTATCTTGCCCATGGGTGCAAGCCTTCCAATGGTTACCCCTATATCGCCTATATTGACTTTTTCATGATTTATTTCGTTGGCTACACCGTGCAGTACGGTTTTGAGTACCATTTTTTTACCGCTTTTTCCCTTGAACAACAGCACAACGATAGTCGGTGCGACAATCAGGATAAATGCTAAGATCAAAAAACCAATAAGACTGCCATAATTACTAAACGCCAGGTAAATGCTGTAAGCAAACAGAAGTACACCACCAAGACCGGCAACGGTTATTCCGGGTAATATGGTGATCTCGATAATTAATAAAACAATGCCCAGAATGATGAGGAATAAAATGATAATGATGTTCATAGATAGGGATTAATCAATGGTTGCTTTGAGCCCTTTTTGCACCAGAGCATTTTTCATTGGTCTAAGATACGATAAACTTCCGTTTTTAACATCACATTTTCCTTTATAATGCACCATAAGTGTACATTGTTCGGCCTGAAGAACATCGTGGTCACAAATATCGATCAATGCACTGATTACATAATCGAAAGTGTGATAGTCGTCGTTGTGTAAAACCAGGATCCGTTCCTTTTTACTGCGAGGCTCCTGTTCTTCATTTTTTTCCTTCTGTGGAGATTCTTTTGATGTCATTGTTCATTGTTTATTTTTCTGGCTTCAGCCACAGTTATTTTTTTTCCTTTCTGATAGGCTTCAATAATTGCATTTTTCATGCCTTCCTGTTTTACCTGGTTCTGAAGAGTGACAGCTTCAGCATACTTATTTAAATTACCTGTAGTATAAATTGTAAACCCTTTTTCGTCTTTGTAGTTTTCTACTTTTCGCAGTACTGAAAGTTTTTTTATCAGTTTGGCTGCTGAATCAGGTACTTTCGATTTAAACGAACCGATCTGTATTTTATAAACAATTCCGCTTGATTCTTCGGTTTTTATTTCAGCAGGCGTGGGCTTTGATCCGTAAAAAATAATGGTATCCGGTATCTCTTTATGGGGAAGGCTTGTTTTCTGCACCTGCAATTGGTTTGCAAGCTGTAAACTATCCCTGAAGGCTTTAATTTTCAATTGAAACCTGTTTGTTTCATCAGCCGTGGCCGATTGCCAATACTGGTTTTCTATTATTCGGGCTTGCTCGTACAGAGTTGGGATTTCTTCGTTTAATGTAATGGTTTGAGCTTCATCCTTCAAGATCAGGGCTGAAATCGCTTCTTTTTGATTGTTTAAAGCGTTAGAATAGATTCTCCTTAAACTGTCAGTTTGTAGTGAAAGTCTTTTGGACTCCTTCTCTTTCAGCCAGGCCTGGATAAATAGTTTTTTGGATTCAATTTTCACAAAATGGCTGAAGCTAAAGTAGCTGATTTCAGCATTGACGTGGAAATCGATTTTGTTACGATCAAATTGCTTCGGAATAATAAGCTCAGGATCCTGATTGCCGGCAAATGAAAAGCTAGCACCAATTATAAACAAAAGGATAAGAAAACTTGTTTTTATGCTTGTTTTAAATAGGATTAACATATTCAATGCGTCATTGATTCGGCTTTAAAATTACAAAAAATGTACCAAGCTTTTCGTATAAATGGTCTTGTTTATTTTACTAACAACGTTTTGCACAGCCGATTTATATCATTATTTCAAGTATATTTGTCTAACTTAATACATTCAAGATGGCTAATTTAAGTAAAGGTAATCAAGCTCCTGAATTTCACGGGCTGAACCAAAACGGTGAAGAGATTTCGTTGAGCGGATTCAGGGGAAAAAAGCTAATTTTATACTTTTATCCGAAAGATAATACTCCCGGTTGTACTGCAGAATCGTGCAACCTGAATGAAAATTACCAGATGTGGCTTTCAAAAGGCTATGAAGTTATTGGGATTAGTCCTGATAATGTGGCTTCGCATAAGAAGTTTGCCGATAAGTTTCAGTTCGGATTTAACCTTGTTGCTGATGCAGAGACTAAAATTCTACAGGATTACGGCGTATGGGGAGAAAAAAACATGTACGGAAAAAAATATATGGGTGTGTTACGGACTACATTTGTAATCGATGAAAACGGAGTTATAGTAGAAATATTCAATAAAGTTGAGACCAAAAATCACAGCGATCAAATTATTAAAGCATTAGATATCAAGTAAAATGGCAAAAGAAGAAAAAACAAACCAGAATTCTGAAAAACTGAAGGCCCTGCAGTTGACAATGGATAAAATCGAGAAAAGCTACGGCAAGGGTTCGATTATGAAATTGGGCGACCGGGTGGTCGAATTAGTGCCTTCCATTTCCTCAGGGTCAATCGGACTCGACATTGCAATGGGAGTTGGTGGTTATCCAAAAGGAAGGATCATCGAAATCTATGGACCTGAATCATCAGGTAAAACAACACTGGCCATACATGCCATTGCAGAGGCTCAAAAAGCGGGCGGCATTGCTGCAGTTATTGATGCTGAACATGCCTTTGATCCGGGATATGCCAGTAAATTAGGTGTAGATATCAACGAATTACTGATTTCGCAACCTGATAACGGTGAGCAGGCTTTGGAAATTGCAGATAACCTGATTCGTTCCGGAGCGGTTGATATCATTGTGATTGACTCTGTGGCAGCCTTGACTCCAAAAGCTGAAATTGAAGGTGAAATGGGCGACTCAAAAATGGGACTACAGGCACGTTTGATGTCACAAGCATTGAGGAAACTTACTGCCAATATCAATAAAACCAAAACCTGCGTTATTTTCATTAACCAGTTACGCGAGAAGATCGGTGTAATGTTTGGCAATCCGGAAACCACAACCGGTGGTAATGCCCTGAAGTTTTATGCTTCAGTCCGTTTGGATATTCGCCGGATTGGACAGATTAAAGATGGGGAAGAAGCCCAGGGTAACCATACTCGGGTTAAAGTTGTGAAAAACAAGGTGGCTCCGCCATTCAAGAAAGCAGAATTCGATATCATGTATGGCGAAGGAATTTCGAAAACCGGTGAAATTGTTGATCTGGGAGTTGAATTAAATATCATCAAGAAGAGCGGTTCATGGTTTAGTTACGGCGAAACCAAACTGGGACAGGGACGCGAATCGGTAAAATCGGTTCTACATGATAATCCGGAATTAGCTCTTGAACTTGAATCAAAGATATTGGAAGCAGTTACAGGTACTGCAACAGTACCAGTGGTTTAACTCAAAATACAAAATTTAATTTACAGTTATTATGATTTCATTTCACCAGTCGAAAAGCACTCGTTCTTCAACTGGTGAGATGAAATTATTTTTTATTCTGACTCCATTCAGAGCTCTATCATAATAATTTGGGTTCAATCCCCGGGTTAAAATATTTTACGCTAAAAAGGATTTTGGCTTTCCCAACTACTCATTTAATTATTCTAAAACCTTATATTTATTAATAATTGTTTAAACACAAGGAAAGAGAGAAATGGTTCTTACGAATTAAAAATAAAGCTAGTAGCTGTTCCTTAAATTCCCTGTTTTGGATGCAATTATTCTGAATATCATTGGAAAGCAAAAATTAATGTGACAGTGAAATTGGAATGCAGCACAG
>Ga0118677_10004834_pt1 | contig 24128 bp, 26 predicted proteins | sample AliMusrvi5mmetaG_FD_86154 | JGI IMG/M metagenome (GOLD analysis project Ga0118677, IMG submission 86154)
GATGGCATCCTTGGAATAGAAGCCCGCCAGGCCGATGCCCAGATAGGGAATGCCCACGCCGGTCAGCGCCAGATTGCCGATCAGCATCATGGCCCAGGTGAAGGGAATGGCCTTCCACAGCCCGCCCATTTTCCGCATGTCCTGTTCGTGATGCATGGAATGGATCACCGCGCCCGCGCTTAAGAACAAGAGCGCCTTGAAGAAGGCATGGGTGAAGAGGTGAAACATGGCGGCGTCATAGGACGCCACACCGGCGGCAGCGAACATGTAGCCCAGCTGCGAACAGGTGGAATAGGCGATCACCCGCTTGATGTCATTCTGGAACAGGCCGACCGAAGCGGCGAAGAAGGCGGTGGTGGCGCCGATGAAGGTGACGAATTCGGAGGCGTGCGGCGCCAGCGCGAACAAGGACGAGCAGCGGCACACCAGGAACACGCCCGCCGTCACCATGGTGGCGGCATGGATCAGTGCGGACACCGGCGTGGGGCCTTCCATCGCATCCGGCAGCCATGTGTGCAGGCCAAGCTGCGCCGACTTGCCCATGGCGCCGACAAACAGCAGCAGGCAAAGCGTGGTGAGAATGTCGAGGCTATGGCCTGCGAAAATGAAATTCTTGCCCACAAAGGCGGGGGCGGCGGCGAACACGGTGTCGAAGTCCAGGGTTTTAAAGACGGCATAGATGCCGAAAATGCCCAGCGCGAAACCGAAATCGCCGACGCGGTTGACGACAAAGGCCTTGATGGCGGCCGCATTGGCAGACGGCTTGGTGTACCAGAAGCCGATCAGCAAATAGGACGCCAGGCCCACGCCTTCCCAGCCGAAAAAGAGCTGCAGGAAATTGTTGGCCGTCACCAGCATCAACATGGCGAAGGTGAACAGTGACAGATACGAGAAGAAGCGCGGCTGGTGCGGGTCTTCTTCCATATAGCCAATGGAATAAAGATGGACGAGCGAGGAAACGCACGTCACCACCACCAGCATCACGGCGGTGATGGTATCGACGCGCACGGTCCAGTCCACCGCGAAATCGCCGGAATGGATCCAGGGCAATATCTGGATGATGTATTTGTGGCCGCCCAGCGCGACATCGTTGAACGCCACCACCGACAGCGCCGCCGAGACGAACAGCAGGCCCGTGGTGATGAACATGGACGCTTTGGCGCCGATGACGCGGCCCAGCAATCCGGCGATGGCCGAACCCAGAAGCGGAAGGAAGACGATGGCCGCGTACATCTTAACCCTTCATCTGATTGACGTCCTCAACCGCGATGGTGCCGCGGTTGCGGAAATAGACGACCAGGATGGCCAGGCCGATGGCGGCTTCTGCCGCCGCCACGGTGAGAATGAACAGGGCAAAGACCTGTCCCACCAGATCGCCCAGATAGGCCGAGAAGGACACGAAATTGATATTCACCGCCAGCAGGATCAGTTCCACCGACATCAGGATGATGATGATGTTCTTGCGGTTGAGGAAAATGCCCAGCACGCCAATGGTGAACAGCAGCGCGGCGACGGTGAGATAGCTGGAAAGACCGATGGTCATTTACGCCCCCTCGCCTGGCTTGAGGTCGTGCATGTCCACCGCCATGGCGGCAGTGCGCGCATTCTGCACCGAAATCACCTGGCGGCGCACGCCCGGCCGTGAGCGAAGCGTCAGCACAATGGCGCCGATCATGGCGGTCAGCAGCACCAGACCGGCGATCTGGAAGTAATAGACGTAGTCCGTATAGAGGATGCGGCCCAGGGCTTCGGTGTTGGTGACACCCGCCGGGGTGGCATGGGCAAGGACGCCCATCGCCGGCTTCACCGCCCAGACGCTGCCCGCCATCACCAGCTCAGCCACCAGGATGAGACCGATCAAGGCGCCGAAGGGCAGATATTGCAGCGAACCGCGCTTCAGTTCGGCGAAATCCACATCCAGCATCATCACCACAAACAGGAACAGCACGGCGACGGCGCCGACATAGACCACGATCAGGATCATGCCCAGGAACTCAGCGCCCAGCAGAACAAAGAGCCCGGCGGCGTTGAAGAAGCTGAGGATCAGGAACAGGACGGAATGCACGGGATTGCGCGCGGCAATCACCATCACCGCCGAGGCGATGAGGATGGCCGAGAAGAAGTAGAAGGCAATCGCTTCGAACATTTGTTTTCTTATCTGTAAGGCGCGTCGAGTTCCAGATTGCGGGCGATTTCCCGCTCCCAGCGGTCTCCGTTCGCCAGCAAGCGGTCCTTGTTGTAGTAAAGCTCTTCGCGCGTCTCGGTCGAGAATTCGAAATTCGGTCCTTCGACGATCGCGTCCACCGGACAAGCTTCCTGGCACAGCCCGCAGTAAATGCATTTCACCATGTCAATGTCATAGCGCGTGGTGCGGCGCGACCCGTCGGTGCGCGGCTCGGCCTCAATCGTGATGGCCTGGGCCGGGCAAATCGCTTCGCACAATTTGCAGGCAATGCAGCGTTCTTCGCCATTGGGATAGCGGCGCAGCGCATGTTCACCGCGGAAGCGGGGCGACAGCGGGCCTTTTTCAAACGGATAGTTGAGCGTCGCCTTGGGGGCGAAGAAATAGCGCATGGCGAGCAGGAAGCTCTGGATGAACTCCCAGAAGAAAATCTGACGCGCGGTACGGTCCAAGCTTGCCATGAGGGCCTTCTAAAGATGGGGTCGGATGAACAGGACCCAGGTCGCTGTTATCACCACCCACAAAAGCGATGTCGGAAGGAAGATTTTCCAGCCCAGGCGCATGAGCTGGTCATAGCGGTAGCGCGGCACCATGGCCTTCACCATCGCGAACATGAAGAAGAAGAAGCAGATCTTGCCCAGGAACCAGAAGATGCCCGGAATATAAGTGAAGGGCGCCATGTTGAAGGGCGGCAGCCAGCCCCCCAGGAACAGGATGGCGCACATGGCGCACATCAGCACGATGGAGAGATATTCGCCCAGGAAGAATAGCAGGAACGGCGTGGAGGAATATTCCACGAAAAAGCCCGCCACCAGTTCGGATTCCGCTTCCACCAGATCGAAGGGCGGGCGGTTGGTTTCCGCCAGCGCCGAGACGAAGAAGATCGGCAGCATGGGGAACAGGATGGAAAACACATTCCAGTGCAGGAAGGCCAGCGGCCCGGTCACCGCCTGGGCCTCGACGATCTTGGTCAGGTTCAAGGAACCGGCGAACAGCAGCACGGTGATGATGACGAAGCCGATGGAGACTTCGTAGGAGACCATCTGGGCGGCGGCGCGCAGGGCCGACAAAAACGGGTATTTCGAGTTGGAGGCCCAGCCCGCAATGATGATGCCATAGACGCCCAAGGACGACATGGCGAAGAGATACAGAATGCCGACATTGATGTCGGACACCACCCAGTTCTTGTCCATCGGCACCACGGCCCAGCCGGCAAAGGCCAGGATCACGGTGATCAGGGGGGCGAGCAGGAACAGCACCTTGTTGGAGCCAGCCGGAATGATCACTTCCTTGAACAGGAATTTGAACAGATCGGCGAAAGTCTGGAACAGGCCGAAAGGCCCCACCACGTTGGGGCCGCGCCGCATCTGCACCGCCGCCCAGATCTTGCGGTCGGCCAGCAGCAGATAGGCGATCAGCACCAGCAGCACGACGTCGAAGATCAGGATCATGACGGCGTTGCCCAGGAACCAGGCCCAGCCATACGGCATCTCACCCCAACCCATGTTGAGGGCGTGGCCGACCCACACCGGCAGCATCTGGAAGAAATGGATCAGCGCCATCTTATTCCGCCGCCATCTTGGGGTGGCCGGTGACGAATTCGCGCGAACATTTCGCCATGGTCTCGCTGGCCCGCGCGATGGGGTTGGTCAGATAGTAATCGGCGATGCCATGCGTCACCGCGACAGTGTTCTGCAGCGGGCCAGAGGCGCCGATGCCTTCCCAGGTGGCGGCGGCGGTATCGGCATGGATCGGCGCCAAAGACCGGTCGGCGAAATGGGTTTTGTCGGCAACCAGCGCCTTCAGCAACTGGGCGCGGTTGTCATAGGGCAGCTTGATGTTCAGCACGTCGGACAGCGCCCGCAGGATGGTCCAGTCTTCCTTGGCTTCGCCCGGCGGGAAAGCGGCGCGTTCGGCCTGCTGCACCCGGCCTTCGAAATTGACGTAGGTGCCGTCCTTTTCGGTATAGGCGGCGCCGGGCAGGATCACATCGGCATGATGGGCGCCGGCATCGCCATGGCTGCCCTGATAGACGATGAAAGCACGGCCCAGATGGGCCAAGTCGAATTCGTCAGCGCCAAGCAGATAGATAAAATCAATCTCGCCCTTTTGCGCGCCATCCACGATGGACGCCACATCACGCCCGCCCTCGCCCGGCAGGAAACCCAGATCCAGCGCAGCCACGCGGCTGGCGGCGGTGTGCAAAATGTTGAAGCCATTCCAGCCGCCATCGACGTGGCTACCGGCGGGGCCGATCATGCCGGTGTCGCGGGCGATCTTCGCGGCCAGCGCCAGCACCGCTGCGCCATCGGCGCGGGTCAGCGCGCCCGAGCCCAGGATGATCATGGGGCGCTTGGCGTCTTTGAGGATTTTCGCGAAGGCGTGGCTGCCATTGGCAATGGCTTCCAGCGCGGCGATGTCGGTGCCCAGCTGTTCCGCCGGATAGGTCAGATCCACTGCCGGGCCGATATTGGCGACCTTCAGCGGGCCGGCCAGCCAGGCTTTGCGAATGCGGGCGTTCAGCACCGGCGCGTCCCAGCGCGGATTGGCGCCGACTAGCAGGATAGCGTCCGCCGCCTCGACACCAGCGATGCCGGTGTTGAACAGATAGGATTGGCGCGGGCCGCCTTCGATCTTGGCGCCGTCCTGGCGGCAATCAAGATTCTTCACCCGCAGCGCTGTCATCAAATCCTTCAGCGCCTTGATCTCTTCTGCTGCAGCCAGATCGCCCACAATGGCGGCCATCTTGTCCGGGGTCGTCGCCTTCACCTTGGCGGCGATGGCGGCAAAGGCTTCAGCCCAGGTGGCGGGCTTGAGCTTGCCATTCACGCGCACAAAGGGACGGTCCAGGCGCTGGCGGCCAAGCCCGTCACAGGCATGGCGGGCCTTGTCGGAAATCCATTCTTCATTCACGTCTTCATTGAGGCGCGGCAGCACGCGCATCACCTGCGGCCCGCGCGTGTCGACGCGGATGTTGCAGCCCTGCGCATCCATCACGTCAATGCTTTCGGTCTTGCGCAATTCCCAGGGGCGCGCATTGAAGGCATAGGGCTTGGAAGTCAGCGCGCCGACCGGGCATAGATCCACCACATTGCCGGAGAGTTCGCTGGCGAACGCCTTTTCCAGATAGGTGGTGATTTCCATGTCTTCGCCGCGGCCGGTGGCGCCAAGATCGGGCACACCCGCCACTTCGGTGGCGAAGCGCACACAACGGGTGCACTGGATGCAGCGGGTCATCACCGTGGCGACCAGCGGCCCCATATATTTGTCTTCGACGGCGCGCTTGTTCTCGTTAAAGCGGTGGAAGGCGGCGCGGCCATAGCCCATCGCCTGATCCTGCAGATCGCATTCGCCGCCCTGATCGCAGATCGGGCAATCCAGCGGATGATTGATCAGCAGGAATTCCATCACCCCTTCGCGCGCCTTGCGGGCATAGGGGCTGGTGGTGTTGATCTTGGCGGGTGTGCCGTCCTTGTTCGGGAAGATGTCGCGCACTTGCAGCGCGCACGACGCTTGCGGCTTAGGCGCGCCGACCCATTCCACCAGGCACATGCGGCAATTGCCGGCCACCGACAGGCGTTCGTGATAGCAGAAGCGCGGAATTTCGGCGCCCGCCTGCTCGCAGGCCTGCAGCAGGGTGATGGCGTCATCCGCCTCGATTTCCTTGCCGTCAACAATGAGCTTGCGCGTGGCCATGACTATTCCGCCGCCAGTTTGTGGAATTCAGCAATGCGCCGTTCGATCTCGGGCCGGAAATGCCGGATCAGGCCTTGCACCGGCCAGGCCGCCGCGTCGCCCAGGGCGCAAATGGTATGGCCTTCAATTTCCTTGGACACTTCCTGCAGTAGATCAATTTCCGCCGAACGGCTGTCGCCCTTCACCATGCGGGTGAGGACGCGCCACATCCAGCCGGTGCCTTCGCGGCAGGGCGTGCACTGGCCGCAGCTTTCATGCTTGTAGAAATAAGACAGGCGCTGGATCGCCTTCACCACATCGGTGCTCTTGTCCATCACGATGACGGCGGCGGTGCCAAGGCCGGTCTGCGCCGCCTTCAGCGAGTCAAAATCCATCAGGATATCGTCGCAGGTGGTTTTCGGAATCAGCGGCACCGAAGCGCCGCCGGGAATTACGGCCAGCAGATTGTCCCAGCCGCCGCGCACGCCGCCGCAATGCTTTTCAATCAGCTCTTTCAGCGGAATGCCCATTTCTTCTTCGACATTGCACTGCTTGTTCACATGGCCCGAGATGCAGAACACCTTGGTGCCGGTATTGTTGGGGCGGCCGATGCCGGCGAACCATTCCGCGCCACGGCGCAGGATGGTGGGCGCCACCGCGATGCTCTCCACATTGTTGACGGTGGTGGGGCAGCCATACAGACCGACATTGGCGGGGAATGGCGGCTTCAGGCGCGGCTGGCCCTTTTTGCCTTCCAGCGATTCCAGCAGCGCGGTTTCTTCGCCGCAGATGTAAGCGCCAGCGCCATGCACGACATAGAGATCAAAATCCCAGCCATGGATATTGTTCTTGCCGATCAGCTTGGCGGCGTAGGCTTCGTCCACCGCGCGCTGCAGGGCTTCGCGTTCGCGGATGAATTCGCCGCGCAGATAGACGTAACAAACATGGGCGCGCATCGCGAAGCTGGCGACGAGGCAACCTTCGACCAAGGTGTGCGGATCGTGGCGCAGGATATCGCGGTCCTTGCAGGTGCCGGGTTCGGACTCATCCGCATTAACCACCAGATAATGCGGACGCTCCTTCACTTCCTTGGGCATGAAGGACCATTTCAGGCCGGTGGGGAAACCCGCACCGCCGCGGCCGCGCAGGCCCGACTTCTTCATGATGTCGATGATGCCGTCCACGCCCAGCGCCAGAATGGACTTGGTATTGTCCCACTGGCCGCGCTTCTTGGCCGCCGCAAGACCGGGGTCCTGCAGGCCGTAGAGATTGGTGAAAATGCGGTCCTTGTCGGCGAGCATCAGGCGCCTTCCGGTTTCTTGGATTCGGGCGGCGGCGGGGGCGGCGCGACCTTGTACTTGCCGATGACCGAACCATCGTAAAGCGATTTGTCGGTCAGGGTCAGCGCCCCGCCTTCCGGCTCGGAGGATTTGCGGCTGTTCTGCGGCCCCGGCTTGATCACTTTGCCGGCGCGCAGATCGGCAATCATCTTTTCAGTGATCGGCCCGTCAATATCTTCATAGAAATCATTGCCGATCTGCAGCATCGGCGCATTCACGCAGGCGCCCAGGCATTCCACTTCCATCCAGCTGAACTTGCCGTCGGCGGACAGCGTGTGCTGGTGTGGATGAATATGCTTCTTGCAGGCATCCACCACGGCGTCGCTGCCGCGCAGCCAGCAGGGCGTGGTGGTGCAGACCTGCACCAAGGTGCCGACCGGCTCCAGATTGAACATGGTGTAGAAGGTCGCCACTTCCAGCACGCGGATAAAGGGCATGGACAGCATCTTGCCAACCACTTCGATCATCGGGTGCGTCACCCAGCCTTCCTGTTCCTGACCGCGCCACAACAGCGAGATCACGGCAGACGCCTGACGGCCTTGCGGATATTTCGCAATCGTCATCTTCGCCCATTCCGCATTCTCCGCATTGAACGCGAAGCTGGCAGGCTGAACATCGGGCGGAGCTAGGCGGCGCAGGGACATGGGTTATTTCGCAAAATCGACGCGGCTGATCAGCCCGTCTTTGAAAGTGTAAATGGCGATAATTTCAAATTGCTCGCCGCCGGGCCTCCGGATCACCAATTCGTGATCCACCACCGTGTTGCCGACGGCGATGCGGCTTTTCAGTTCCGCCTTGTTCTGGGGGAACGTCTCGAACGCTTTGGCGTAACGGGCGCGGATCGCCTCGGCGCTGGTTTCCGTCGGCGTGCCGTTCAGGCCTGACACGACACAGTCCTTCGCGAAGAAGGTCATGTAAGTGTCCAGGTCCTGCGCGTTGTACGCGTCAAGCTGCTTCTGGGCGATGTCAGAATTGCTCACCGGTCCACCTCACCAAACACAATGTCGAGGCTGCCCAAGATGGCGGAAAGATCGGCCAGCATGTGACCGCGGCCCATATAATCCATCGCCTGCAGATGCACGAAGGACGGCGCGCGGATCTTGCAGCGATACGGCTTGTTGCTGCCATCGGCCACCAGATAGACGCCGAACTCACCCTTGGGCGCTTCCACCACGCCATAGGATTCGCCGGCGGGCACATGGAAGCCTTCGGTATAAAGCTTGAAGTGATGGATCAGCGCTTCCATCGATGTCTTCATCTCGGCGCGGCGCGGCGGCGTCACCTTGTGATCCTGCGCCACCACCGGGCCGGGGGTCATCTTGGCGATGCACTGCGTCATGATCTTCACGGATTCTCGCATTTCTTCCATGCGCATGACGTAACGGTCGTAATTGTCACCGTTCTTGCCAATCGGAATCTTGAAATCCAGTTCGCTATAGCATTCGTACGGTTGCGAACGGCGCAGATCCCATTTCACGCCGGTGGAACGCAGCATCACGCCCGACATGCCCCACATCTCGGCCTGTTCGCGGTTCAAGACGCCGATATCGACATTGCGCTGCTTGAAGATGCGATTTTCGGTCAGCAGGCCTTCGATATCGTCGAGAACCTTGGGGAAAGTTTCGCAGAATTTGAGAATGTCATCGGCCAGGCCGGGCGGCAAGTCCTGGTGCACGCCGCCGGCGCGGAAATAGGCGGCATGCATGCGCGAACCGGAGACGCGCTCATAGAATACCATCAGCTTTTCGCGCTCTTCAAAGCCCCATAGCGGCGGCGTCAGCGCGCCCACATCCATCGCCTGGGTGGTGACGTTGAGCAGATGATTAAGGATGCGGCCGATTTCAGAGAACAGCACGCGGATATATTGGCCGCGCTTCGGCACTTCCAGCCCCAGCAGCTTTTCGATGGCCAGGCAGAAAGCATGTTCCTGATTCATCGGCGCGACATAGTCGAGCCGGTCGAAATAGGGGATCGCCTGCAGATAGGTCTTGTGCTCGATCAGCTTTTCGGTGCCGCGATGAAGCAAGCCGATATGCGGATCAACACGGGTGACGATTTCGCCGTCCAGATCCAGGATCATGCGCAGCACGCCATGGGCGGCGGGATGCTGCGGCCCGAAATTCAGGGTGAGCTGCGGGTCTTCGGCGGGGCCGTTGCTGGTTTCGGCAGGAATGGTTGCGAGAGTCACCTGGCTCACGGCTTTTTCCCCGGATCACCAGAGGTGGCGTTGGGCGCCATCGCGGCCTTCTCATCGCCGGGAAGAATATGCGGCGCGCCTTCCCAGGGGCTCATGAAATCGAAGTCGCGGAATTCCTGCACCAGTTGCACCGGCTGATAGACCACGCGCTTGATCTGATCGTCATAGCGCAGCTCGACATAACCGGAGAGCGGGAAATCCTTGCGCAGCGGATAGCCGGAAAAACCGTAATCGGTGAGGATGCGGCGCAAATCGGGATGGCCGTCAAAGGCGATGCCATACATGTCGAAAGCTTCGCGCTCGAACCAGTTGGCGGCGGGATAGGGACCGATGGCGGAGGCGATGCTTTCGCCCTCCCCCACTTGCGCCTTGACCCGCAGGCGCAAATTCCGTGTCAGCGACAGCAAATGATAAACCACGTCGAAACGCTTGGCGCGCTGAGGCCAGTCATTGCCGCACAGATCAACCAGAATTTTAAAATCGCCGGGGCCTTGCAGCCAGGTCAGCACTTCCAGCACGCGGGGTGCATCCACCGTGAGCGTGAGTTCGCCCACGCTGATTTTCGATTCCGTGATCGCGCCGGGAACCGCGCCGGCAATCTGCTCAGACAGTGCTGCCAAATCGCTCATCAGCGTTCAATCGTTCCGGTGCGGCGGATTTTGCGCTGCAAAAGCAGGATTCCATACACCAGCGCCTCGGCGGTGGGCGGGCAGCCGGGCACATAAATATCCACCGGCACGATGCGGTCGCAGCCCCGCACCACGGCATAGGAATAGTGATAATAGCCGCCGCCATTGGCGCAGCTTCCCATCGAGATCACATAGCGCGGCTCGGGCATCTGGTCGTAAACCTTGCGCAGCGCCGGGGCCATCTTGTTGGTCAGGGTGCCCGCAACGATCATCACGTCGCTCTGGCGCGGGCTGGCGCGCGGCGCGATGCCGAAACGCTCCAAATCATAACGCGGCATGGACGCCTGCATCATTTCGACCGCGCAGCAGGCCAGGCCGAATGTCATCCACATCAAGGAGCCGGTGCGGGCCCAGTTGACCAGGCTCTCGGCGCTGGTGACGAGAAAGCCTTTATCGGCCATCTCGGTCTGCATCGCCTTGAAATAGGGATCATTGTCGGTGATGGAGGCGGCGGCGCCTTCAACGCCGGCGCGGGCCGCGGTTCCATGCTGGTTCAGGATCACTCCCATTCGAGCGCTCCCTTCTTCCACTCATATATAAAGCCCACCGTCAGCACGGCCAGGAAGCACATCATGGACCAGAAGGCGAAGATGGCGGCGGTGCCGCCCAGCTTGGTCAGGGTGATGGCCCAGGGGAACAGGAAGGCCACTTCCAGGTCGAAAATGATGAACAGGATGGCGACCAGATAGAAGCGCACATCGAATTTCATGCGGGCGTCGCCAAAAGCGGGAAAGCCGCATTCATAGGCAGACAGTTTTTCCGGGTCCGGCTTGGACGGCGCAATCAGCAACGGCACCACGATCAGCACCCCGCCCAGAACGCCCGCCAGCCCGATGAAAATCAGGATCGGCAGATACTCCAGCAGCAATGCATTCATGCTCAAACCCCAGGGCCGGTTCGCGAAGCGGCGCCGCCCACTCTTATTTCGCAGTCGCAGTATAGGGGGCCATCGGTCCCGCGCAACGCGGGTTTATCGGAAGATTCGCGGCGACAGAATAGGAATTTTTTGTGATGACGGCAGGCACATGCAGGGCCTGTGCGTCATCAGCGGCAACTCGCTGAAAGTTGCGAGTCACTCTTAACTGCGATGCCATTTCTTTTAAGAAATGGCGGGAGCGACGGGGCTCGAACCCGCGACCTACGGCGTGACAGGCCGTCACTCTAACCAACTGAGCTACGCCCCCGCAGCGTGCCTTCCGGGGAAGGTGCGCGAAGGGGGCCGATGTAGGGGAGCCCCCCGGCCAAGTCAAGTTATTGGAAAGGTGGAGGACCGCCATCTTGGCCGCGCCGGTCCCGGCGTCCGCCCTGCCCGCTTCCCTGACCCGGTGCTGCGCCCTTGGCCGGGCCGCGCGGATTGAATTCCTTGGCGGTGATGGTGCCGTCATTGTTCACGTCGAGCTGGTCGAACAGCGAATTGGCGGCGGTGGCGTATTCGCGCAGGTCAACACAACCATTCTGATCCCAGTCCTGCAGCGGCGAAGCAGTGGACTGGTCGTCGGCAATGCGTGCCGCGTTAATGACGGCGACCTGATCGCTGTCCAGACAGCCGGTGTGGCGCGTGTCGAGCTTGTCGAAATCGGCCTTCAGCCCGGCATTCATCTGCGCCCGGGTCAGGCTGCCGTCGGGCGCGGCATATTTCAAAAGCATGGCATTGGGGCCGCCATGGAAATTCTCATCACGGGGCGGCCGGTATCCGGTGACGTAGGGCGATGGTTTCGGCGGCGGGCCGGAACAGGCAGCGAGCAGCACCAGGCAGGCGGCCAGAAGCAAAGCAGGCTTATGCAAAGAAGGATGATGCAAATGAAAACTCCTGACGAACATCCCCCACCGCAGAGCCTAGACTGCCCGGCCCGTTTTGGCGAATGACATCAGGAAAAAAGGCGTGGACGGGCCAGCCGCCAACGCCATTACGTTTTCTACAGGTGATAGGCCCTACAGATGATAAGAGAGACGGGCATAGACGTAACGCCCGTCAAATCCGAACGGCGAGTATTCGGGATACTGGCCCACGCCGTTGGTCGAGATATTGCTGCCGCCCAGCACATAAGGCGGCGTGGTGGGATAGGTATCGAGCAGGTTCTGCGCGCCCAGTGCCAGCTGGAAATTGTTCCAGAAATCGGCGCGGGCTTCCAGGTCGAACAGAATCTTGCCACCCAGCTTGTAGTCGGCTGCTGTGTTGGACGTGTTGAAGGGCTGGAGCAGCGGACCATAATAATTGCCGGTCGCGGTCATGCCGAGCCAGTTATACGTCCAATCCACCGACAGGTTGGACTTCCACTTGGGCTGGCCCTTGGTCAGCGTTTCCAGGCGATAGGCCGTCTGTAGCACCGGCGCGGGCGTCAAAGCCGAAAGCTGCGGCGTCGAACGCACATTGCGCACGGTGGTTTCATTATGGCTGGCGCTGAACGAGAAATTGAAGCCGCCATAATCCCACTCCGGCAGCCACTTGTAGCTCGTGACGAGCTCCGCACCCTGGGTCAGCGTGTCCAGCCCATTGGTGAAGAACCGCGCGCCGCCGATCTGCTGCGCCGCCGGGAACAGGGCCGTCACATTGGCCGCCGTCAGATTGTCTGACAGCGAAATGCGGTTGCCCACGCTGATGCTGTAGCCGTCCAGGGTGGCGGAGAAATCGCCCATCCGGAACACGCCGCCAATCGAGTAGTTGATGGAGTTTTCCGGCTTGAGCGGCACCGAACCCACCGTGATCGCGATCGGGTTGGACGCCCGCAGGATGACCGTGTTGACCGGGCTGCCATTGAGGAAGACCGTCGAGGTGTAGCTGACATTTTCCTGCTGCAGCGAGGGCGCCCGGAAGCCGGACGAAATCGCGCCGCGCAGGGCGAAGTTTTCGTCAAAGTCGTAACGCGCGGCGACCTTGCCGTTCACGGTGGTGCCGAAGTCCGAATAATTCTCGAAGCGGCCGGCGGTGTCGACATCCAGCCCGGCCAGCGGGTGGAATTCGACATCAACATAGGCGCTTTGAGAATTGCGGCTGGCGTGGGTGGCGTCGCTGCTGGAGAAGCCGGGGAACCCCTGCGCTTCCGCCGCGCCGCGAATGCCGCCCGGCGTGACATAGCTGCCCTGGGCAAACGAAGCCGGATCGCCGGCGCTGATCTTATAATCCTCGAAACGCACTTCACCGCCGAAGGCCAAGGTGGTGTCCTGCATGCCCAGAATGTCGAGCGGACGGGTGATGTCCAGGTTCCACACGCCCTGGTCATAACGCGGACCACCGGAGTAGAAATTGGTGGGGCTCGTCGGGCCGAGCGACACGTTGATCGAGTTCAGCGTGTTGAAGCGATAGCCGTTATAGCCATAGGTGAAGCTGGTATCCCAGGCCCAGCCATCGTTCAGGCCCTTGATGCCAACCGCTGCGGTGGCGTCTTCGATCTTGCTGCCGATCTTGGGCAGGAAGCCGTTGGGATAAACGGCCAGAAGATTGGTGGCCGGATTGACGATGGTTTCCTGGTCGGGACGGCGCCAATTGGCCGCCGAGACGGCGTTGCGGAACTGGTAACCGCCAAAGGCATAGAGATGCAGATTGTCGGCCAGGTCGTAGCCCGAATTCAGATACAGCGTGTATTGCTGCATCTTCGGGTCGCCATACCAATTGTCGAAGCGGTTGAAGGTGGTTTCGCGCGGGTCCGGCGCGCCGCCCGGCAGGGCGGCATATTGCGCGCGCGGGTCGGGGCCGGCGCGGGTGGTGTGCTCCTGGTTCTTGTATTCCGCCGTGAGGGTGACGAAGCCCTGGCCCAGATCAAGGCCTTTCCAGCCCGAAATGGTGATGGTGGAGCCGTCGTCCAAGTGGCGCGTTTTCGGCAGGGTGACGCCGGCCGGCGGCGTGGGCGCGCCGCCAAGATTGTAGCTGGGATCGGTGTCATAGGCGCCGGCGGTGACGGTGAAGGCGCCGCCGTCCTTGGCTTCGCGCAGGCGCAGATTGATGACGCCGGCAATGGCGTCGGAGCCATATTGGGCCGCCGCGCCGTCGCGCAGCACTTCGACATTGGCGAGTGCGGCGGACGGGATGGTGTTCAAATCCATCGCCGCGGAGCCATAGCCCAGCGAGCCGTTCAGATTGACCAGCGACGAGGTATGCGCGCGCTTGGAGTTGATCAGCACAAGGGTCTGGTCCGGCGACATGCCGCGCAGGGTGGCGGGGCGCAGGCTGTCGGTACCGTCGGCGACGGCGGGATGGGTGAAGTTCAGCGAGGGCAGCGCCTGGGACAAGGCGTCCGCCAGGTCGGTGGTGCCCATATGGGAAATCTGCAGGGTCGAGATCACATCAACCGGCGCCAGGGTATCGAGCTGCGCGCGGGGGGCGGCGCGGCTGCCGGTGACGACCACCGTTCGATGTTGGTGTCGGCTTCAACCTGGGCATAGGCGGTTGTGGCAAAGGCGCAGAGCGAAACGCTAGCGAGAAGGGCGGCAGACAGGTTTTTCAAAGAGGCGCTTTCCGGCGATGACACATCGCACATCTATGTTGCCCTGCAGCATATGCATCGCGGTAACGCCGGCGCCATACTTGTCGCAATAACTACGCAAAACAGTCATATCCTGTTGCATATAGGGCGCGTAGTTCCAGCCTCAAACATTTTACATGGTTGAAACGGTACGGTTTTTACGGGTCCACCGCACATTTTGGCGGGAACTCTCATTTGCTCTATACAGCCGCGATGAGCACACACACCGCCAAGCCATCTGCCGAAATTGATCAGGGAATCGCCCTGCTGACCCAGGGCGACCTCGTCGGCGCCGAACGCGCCGCACAATCCGTGCTGGGGCGCGGCAACAATTCCGGCGCCTTGCATCTGCTGGGGATGATACGCGCCCGGCAGAACCGCCTGGAAGAAGCAGCGGAATTGCTGGGCCGCGCTTTGGCGCTGCAGCCGGGCCAGCCGCAGATGCTGTTCAATTACGGCAAGCTGCTGGCGTTGCTGGGGCGTGATGCCGAAGCGGCAAAGACGCTGGAAGCCGCGGCGCAGGCTTTGCCCAATTATCCCGAAGCCTGGAACACCCTGGCCGGCGTGCAGGGGCGCATGGGCGATATTGCGGGTACAGAAAAATCCCTGCGCAAGGTTCTGGCGCTGCAACCCAAACATACCTTCGCCAAGCTGTCGCTGGGCACCCTGCTCAGTGGCACCGAGCGCGCGGCAGAGGCCGAGATCGTGCTGGCGCAAGGCCTGGCCGAGGCGCTGGAGAACACGCTCCGGGCCACCTTCGCTTATCATTTGGGACTGGCCCAGCTTGAGCTGGGCAAGCGCGAAGCGGCGCTGGAGAATTTCACCAAGGTCCGCAGCTTCGATCCCGAAGGCAGCGCGGGAATGGATTTCAACCGCGCCAATATCCTGGTCGAACTGTCGCGGATAGAGGAAGCCGAAACCATGCTGCAGGAGATGGTGCGGCGCGATCCAGACAATGCGCAGGCGCATCTGGCGTATAACAGGCTGCTGCATGGCGAGAAGAAGAAGAAATTCCTCACCTCCTTCGACGACGCACCGCAGACCACGGACCTGCAATTGAGCAAGGCGAGCCTGCTCGTGACCGCCGGGCGCGACGAAGAAGCCCAGGAAATCTATGCCCGCCTGCTGGCCGCCGAACCGGACAATGTCATGGCCGCCAACGGCCTCGCCGAAGGACTGAGCAAGCTGGGCCGCCATGCCGAAGCGGTGGCTGGCCTGGAAAAGGCGCTGGCCCGCCTGCCCGGCAACCCGGCGCTGGAGGGCGGCATCGCCGCTGCGGCGCTGCGCGGCCGCGATCCGCAAAAGGCGGCGGCGATGGCGCTAAAGGTTCTGGCCCGCGCCCCGCATGACCAGTTGATGCTGGCCCTGCTGGGATCTGCCTGGCGGCTGATGGACGATGAACGCCATGAAACGCTGAACGGCTATGACGACCTGATCCAGATTTTCGACCTGGAAGCGCCGGACGGTTATTCCGACATGGCGGCGTTCAACGCCGAACTGAATGAATTTCTCTCCGGCCTGCACAAGGCCCGGCACCGGGACGAGATTCACAGCGCGCGTGGCGGCAGCATGACCTTTGGCTCGCTTTTCAACGCCCGCTATCCGCTGGTGGAAAAACTGCGCCACCGCTTCAATGAGGCGATGACCCGCTATATTGCGGCGCTCAAGCCGGACCTCGGCCATCCTTTCCTGACACGACGGGCCCAGGGATTCCGCTATGATGGGTCCTGGTCGGCACGCCTGGCGGCCTCCGGCTATCACGCCAATCACATCCATTACCAGAGCTGGATCAGCTCGGCTTACTATGTGGATGTGCCCCAAGCGGCCAAGGACACCAAAGCCCAGGAAGGCTGGATCAAGTTTGGCGAGCCGGCCTTTGATCTGGGCCTGAAGCCGCGCCGGACCATCCAGCCGGTGCCCGGAAGGCTGGTGCTGTTTCCCTCTTACATGTGGCACGGCACCATTCCCTTTCAGGGCGAGACGCGCACCACCATCGCCTTCGACGCCACACCGCGCTGATCGCAGCCAGGCAGGACTGAAGTGAGATTTCTCCTGCCCGCCATCATCCTGCTGTCCACCACGGGCATGGCCCTGGCGCAGCAGGCGGCTGGCCCCTTTACCCTGGAACAGGTGGTGGCCGGGCGCCGCGCCTTTCTGGTGAATTGCACGAACTGTCACGGCGTCACCATGAATGGCGGCGGTGGCGGCGGCGCCCCGGCCCTCACCGGCGAAAATTTCCAGGAAGATTGGCTGAACAAATCCCCCGGGCAATTGTTCCGCTTTGTGTCCGGCAACATGCCGCTCAACTTTGCCGGCATGCTGCCGCGGCAAACCTATGTCGAGCTGACGTCATTCATCCTGGCGGTGAATGGCGCCCGGCCAGGGCCCAGGGCTTTTGCTGGCGACAGCGATGTGCGGATCGGTGCCATTGCCGACGGCAAAACCGTGGCGGCGGTGCTCTATGGCGAAGGCCCTTATGCCGCGCCACCATCCCCTGCAAAAACGGCGGCAAAAAAGCGTCCTTAGATATTGGTCTTGTGGGCGGCGGCGCTTATGCCATCTTGCCGTCATGTGGGATGGCATGACCCTGGTTCCGGGACGCAGCTGCGGTGAATGCACCGTCTGCTGCATCGCGCCCAGCATAGACAAGCCGGAAATCCAGAAAGTCTCCGGCGCGCCCTGCCGTCACTGCCTGGGTGGCGGCTGCGCCATTTATGAAACCCGGCCGCCGGTCTGCCGCGGCTTTTTCTGCGCCTGGCGCACGGTGGAGATTTTCGGTGACGAATGGCGGCCTGACCGCTCGGGCGTGCTGCCCCAGATCGAGACGGAGGGCATTCCGGAGAGTTTCAATTTCGCCACCGGCATCGGATTGATGCTGGTGGGCAATCCTCTGAAAATCGTGCGGCAGAAATATTTCCAGGATTTCGTGGTGACCGGCGTGATGAATTCGGTACCGCTGTTCCTGTCCCTGCCCGGGCCGCGCGGCCATCAGGCGGCCACCGTGCTTTTGAACACCGAACAAATGCGGGGTGCCATTGCCGCGGGAACCATTCGCCAGGCGCTGGAAGCGGCATTGTCCATATTGCGGCAATGGAATTTTCAGCCTGCCCACATCACAAACGCCGGCAATGATGTTAGCATGCCGCCCTGAGCTTTCAGGAACTTTGCCGATGAAACTGCGCCTCAGCCGGTCTGTGCTGACCTTTCTCGTGCTGAACGAGCTGCGCGGGCTGGCGATGATTGCGCCGGCGCTGATCGCGACCTTGAAATTGCACCACTGGCTTTAACTTTTGCGCGATTGGCTTTGCCGGCGCTTTGGGCTACAAACCCATCATGAATGACACATCCTGGTATGTTGAAGCATCGCTGACGTCCGATATGCATGTTTACTGCTCGGGCTCGCTGGCCCAATGCGTGCGGCGCTGGACGCGCCTTTCCGAGGTGCAGCAATCCACCGCCGTGATCAAGCTGGGTGGCCGCACCGATTCCGGCGAGACTTTGAGCCACGAAATGCTGGTGGCGCTGTCCAAAAAGCCCGAACTGCACAAGGTTTAAGCCGCGGAACGGCACCGCAGCATGGCCAAACCGTCGCTGACGGGCTCAAAAAAGGCTGCTAACCTTCTCCCCGAAGCGGCCATTCCACACAGGCCCGCAAAGGGGGAGAGAAGTCATGAAATTCGCATCGCGTAGCGTGCTGCTGGCAACTGCCATGGCGTTGTTCATTCCGGCCGCGCTGGCGCAGGCCACCAACAACAATTCCTATCCCATGCCCTATACCGAGCATAAGGGCTATTTCCAGTTGCCGGACGGCCGCCACATGGGCTCGACCAGCACCATCTCCGGCGACAGCAAGGGCAATATCTGGATCGTGGAACGCTGCGGCGCCAACAATTGCGAAGGCAGTCCGCTGGATCCGGTGATGGAATTCAGCAAGGACGGCAAATTCATCAAGTCGTTCGGCAAGGGCAATCTGCTCTTCCCGCACGGACTGTTCATCGACAAGAACGACAATATCTGGATTGCCGACAATCATAACAACGGCAAGATCGGCGATGATGTCATCAAGTTCAGCCCCAGCGGCAAGGTGCTGATGACCCTGGGCACGCCGGGCGTCGCGGGCAACGATTACACCCATTTCCATGAACCCAATGCGGTGGCGGTGGGTCCGGACGGCTCGATCTACGTCTCGGACGGCCATAGCGCCGACGTGCAGCAGCCGGCGGGCTTCACCAACAAGAACCAGACGCCCACCACCGGCAATGCCCGGGTGTCGAAGTTCGACAAGAATGGAAAGTTTGTCACGGCCTGGGGCGGCCATGGTTCGGGCGACGGCCAGTTCCAGAATCCGCATTGCTTCGGCATTGACACCCACGGCAACGTGTTTGTCGGCGACCGCAGCAACAACCGCATCGAGAAGTTCGACAAGAACGGCAAGTTCCTGCTGGCCTGGAGCCAGTTCGGCCGTCCCAGCGGCTGCTATATCGACAGCAAGAACAATTTGTACGTCTCCGACTCCGAGTCGCATGCGCATCAGGGCTATGGCCACAATCCCGGCTTCGGGCGCGGCGTGCGCATCGGCAGCGCCGAGACTGGCCAGGTGGTCGCCTATATCCCCGACGACAAGGACCAGGATCAGGAAAAAATCGTCACCACCAACGGCGAAGGCGTTTATGCCGACAAGGATGGCGTGGTCTATGACGCCGAAGTCGGCCAGAAGGCCGTGGTCGTCTATAAGCCGAAGTAACAAGCTCGCATAAAGAAAAAAGGGCGTCCGCTTAATTGGCGGGCGCCCTTTTTTGTTTCAGCCTTTAATAGCGGTCACGCGGCGGGGGTGGCGGCGGCTCGTCATTGTCCTGGTCGTTATACTGGCCGCGCGGCGGTGGCATTGGCGGCGGCGGCCCATCATTGGGACCGGGCGCATAACCCGGCGGCGGGGCGCGGTTCGCGTCCATGCAATCGTAATACGCATCGTCGTAACGGCGCTCGACGCGGCGGGCGGCACGGTCAGCATTGCTGGCGCCCACCGCCGATCCCGCCAACAGTCCCGCGCCCGCCCCGATGGCAGCGCCCGTGCCGGCATTGCGTCCGCCCAGGATCGCGCCCAAGGCCGCGCCGCCCAGCAAACCGCCCACAGAACCGTTGGTCTGCGCCCGGCGTGCCGCCTGGTCCGGCGTGACATAGCCGGTGCTGCGGGCCGCTTCGTGGCGGCAATACATGTCGAGCGAATAGCGGTCCGGCGGCGGCGGGGCATCGCGATCATCCTGATAACGCGGCGGCGGCGGACCCCGGTCATCATAGCGATCACCCGGATAAGGCTGCGCCACGGCGCACGCTCCCGTCAACAAAGTCAGGCCGATAACCAGAATTGTACGATTACGCATGGGCGTCTCCCTGGCGGCGCAAGACTGCGCCTACACTACAACGCGCCACCCGCAAAAGAGTGCTGCCAGCGTCAATCAGGCGGAAAACCGGGCCTAAACAATTTTTTAGCCACGCCGGTAAAACTTGTGGCGCGCACAGGCATTATAAGAAGAAGGCCAAAATTCAGCGGGAATCACCATGACCATGCGCAAATCGATACCCACCGTGCTGGCGGCAATTCTGCTTACCACGGGCGCCGCCTTGGCCCAGCCAGCCGGCAGCGTCGGCAACAGCGCCTTGCCCAATCCCGGCAGCAACACCGCACCCAGCCGCGACCTGCAATGCCGGCGCCAGGCAGCAAACGAGACCGGCTACCGCGCGAACGGCAAAGGCACCGGCACGGAAGAAGACTATGGCGCGGCCTATTATGATTGCATGGATGGCGGCAGCCAGAGCGCGGCCAACCTGCCCCCGCCGCCGCGCCGCTATTACGATGATGAAGGCCCGTATCCCTATGCCGCGCCTTATCCTTATCCTTATCCTTATCCCTACGCCTATGGTCCCTATTATGGCGGCCCCTATTATGGCGGGCCTTATTATGGCGGCCCGGCCATCGGCCTCAGCTTCGGGTTCGGCGGCCGCGGCTGGCACGGCCGGCGCTGAACGATCAGATTTAATTCTGTTGGCACACGCCGGTGGAGATATCCATCGGCCTGAAGCATGCTTGCTGTATGGTTCCGCGTCCGGTTCATTCCGCCCGAGCCCGCCACCGCACTATTGGGAGTTTTTGATGACAGCAGTTTTTGGCGCGACGTCCACAACCGATGACGTGCTGGCGGGCGTTGATCTCAAAGGAAAACGCGTGTTGGTCACGGGCGTATCCGCCGGGCTGGGCGTGGAAACGGCGCGCGCCCTGGCGGCGCACGGGGCGCAGGTGGTTGGCGCGGCGCGCGACCTTGCCAAGGCACAGCGCGCCACGACCGAAGTGCGAACCCAGGCGGCCAATGGCGGCAGTCTGACATTGGTGGAGCTGGACCTGGCCTCGCTCAAAAGCGTGCGCTCCTGCGCCGACGCGCTGATTGCGGATGCACGGCCATTCGATGTGGTGATTGCCAATGCCGGCGTCATGCGCACGCCCTTTGGCCACACACAGGATGGCTTCGAGACCCAGTTCGGCACCAACCATCTGGGGCATTTCGTGCTGGTCAATCGCATCGCCGGATTGATCGCGCCGGGCGGGCGGCTGGTAAATGTCTCCTCCTCCGGCCATCGCTATTCCGATGTGGATCTTGAGGATCCCAATTTCGTGCACACGCCTTACGACCCGATGGTCGCCTATGGCCGCTCCAAGACCGCCAACATCCTCTTCGCCGTGGAGTTCGACCGGCGTCACCATGCCCGCGGCGTGCGCGCGACAGCCTTGCACCCCGGCGGCATCCGGACGGAGCTCGGCCGCCACATGCCGGCGGACGAACTGGAAAAATTGGTGGCCCAGATCAATGCCCAGCTGGCCGCTGCCGGGCAGCCGCCCTTCCAGTGGAAGACAATCCCGCAAGGCGCGGCAACATCGGTCTGGGCGGGTTTCGTCGCATCCGCCGATGATGTGGGAGGGCGCTATTCCGAGAATTGCCAATTGTCGCCGGTGACGGACGGCTTGATCACCCCGGGCAGCCCCGGCGTTCGGCCCTATGCGCTGGACCCCGAACGCGCCAAAGCGCTGTGGGCCAAGAGCGAAGAGATGGTGGCAGAACAGTTCTGACAGCGGCGCAAAACAAAGCGGCGTTATCGCGGTTGCTGCGATAACGCCGTTTCTGTTTGTCCGTGGGAATTAATGATCGCCGACGCCGGCGCCCGCACTGGCATCGCCAACATGCGCGCCGGCACCAACACCATGGCCATCAAGGCCGCCGCCTGCGCCGACCGGTCCCACATGGGCGCCGGTATGCACGCCGCGGTCGCCGACACTGGCGCCCGTGGCGACCACATGGCCGGCATGGCCGCCGGCCGAGACGCCATGCTTGTCCACGCCGGCGCCGGCCCCGATGTGACCGACATGCGCCCCGGCGCCAACGCCATGTTCGCCGACATGCGCGCCGACACCCACGCCCAAGACTTCAACATCCGCGCCAATGGCATAAGCCGCGACGGGGGTGAGCAGGGAAAGAGCGAAAATCGAGGCTGCAAGTGTTTTCATCGGTGCCATCCTGGCTGGGTTCACAGCGGGAACGGCTGGGAGGTGCGGAAGTTCCGGCTTGGAGAGCTGCTAGCCGGCGGTCGAGCTTCTCAGAGACCCGCAAACGGCTGTTTGACTGGACCAGGGTAACTAGAAAGATTGGCTCAAACGGACATTGGCAGCACCTCAGGGGATGACATGGAGTTCGCTAGCACAGTCGGAATATCTAGGCTGTTCCACTATTGCCCATACGTCAAAGAACGCTTTTCTGACTTAGTACAGAAAAACCGAATTTATCTTTCCGACACAAGAAACTTCAACGATCCATGGGACTGCCGACCATGCTTCGACATGTCCCAACTCAACGATCCCGCATATGCGGACAAAGTCGTAGATTATTTTTATCGGGCAGCCAGAAAACAGTATCCCTCAACCCCGGAAGAATACCACAAGCTCCGCGCACTTGAGGTCAGAGCGGACCCCGAAAAATTGAGAGCCGCCCTAATACAAGCATCAGATATGGGCGATGAAATATCCAAACGATATCGTGTTTTCTGTCTCACCACACATCCAAAGAATATATTGATGTGGAGTCATTATGCTCGAAACCACTCGGGGATTTGCATCGAATTCTCTTGCAGCAATTTAGTATTTTCGGGAGCATTTAAGGTTCAATATGGGCAGAACTACCCCACTTTCGATCTTACCGATGCTTCAGATGAAAGAGTTCTGTTGCCACTTGTTTCGAAATCGTCCGCATGGGCATACGAAGACGAATATCGTCTACTTGCTCAAGAGAGATTACACGCGGTTAGCAAATCATTGATCACGGACAGAAACTATCTCGCGCTTCCAATTGGGGCGGTCCAGTCAGTGATCTTGGGTTGCTTATGCCCTCTCGAAATAGAGCAGGAAATTCGAGATGTGCTCAACAAGCAGTCGCCTGACATCGTTGTCAGGCGACTAACGCGATTGCCAAACAAGTATGATTTTGACTTCGCTTGAGATCGAAAAATGGTGGGCAGTGAGGGGATCGAACCCCCGGCCACTTCGGTGTAAACGAAGCGCTCTACCGCTGAGCTAACTGCCCCTACCGCGTCTTAACGGATGGACGGGTGGTTGCCAATCCAAATGGGTCCCAGCCACCCTCGCCGCGCGCTACGCTGTCGCTAGCGCGGCTCGGCGCTTGCTGATGGCAAGCGAGCTAACTGCCCCAACCAACTCTTATCAAAAAGAAGATGCCGCGCGGAGCAAATCCGACGCGGCATTTCTTTATTCACCTGGATCCCCTTCCCTCACCCGCTGCGCGGGTTCGCCGGGGATGATTTTTGGGCTACCGCCCAAAAATCAATTCAACGAGTCCTTCAGCTGCTTGCCGGCCCGGAAGCGCGGCTGCTTGGAGGGCTTGATGGTGATTTCTTCGCCGGTCTGGGGATTGCGGCCTTTGCCGCCAGCCCGTGTCGAGACCACGAACACGCCAAAGCCGGTGAGACGCACTTCGTCCCCGCCCTTGAGCGACGCCGCGATCAGGTCGAACACGCCGTCTACCGCCTTGGCCGCATCATTTTTGGCCAGGCCGGTATGGTCGGCGAGCTTCTGGATGAGATCGTTCTTGTTCACGGTCGCTCCTTTTTCGCGATTCTTCCCTTAGGGCAGGACTCTAGGGGCGGTTCCTGCCCCTTGCCAAGGCAAAAAACCGCAGAATCTCGGCTTTTTTTGCTGGAAATGGTCAAAAAAAGGGCCCCGGATTTGCCTCCGGGGCCCACTTATTTTTGGTCGCGCGGCCTACGGAAAACCACGAGGCCGCACTTTTCCGGGCCGACGCTCCATTTAGTGCGTGACCAGCGGGTCGGGGTCGCCCTCGTCCAGCGCCACGCGCGGAACGACTTCGGCCTCCGGCTCGGCCCAGTCAATCGCCACCGGTTCGCGCACCAGGGCGATCTTGAGCACTTCGCCGACATTGGACACCGGCATGATCTTGAGGCCGGTCTTCACATTGTCCGGCACCTCAGCCAGATCCTTCTCATTCTCCTTGGGGATGATCACGGTGG
>Ga0118677_10004835_pt1 | contig 24126 bp, 16 predicted proteins | sample AliMusrvi5mmetaG_FD_86154 | JGI IMG/M metagenome (GOLD analysis project Ga0118677, IMG submission 86154)
CATCGCGGCATGGTCGGACAACGGCTGGCACATCGCCAATCCCGAGCATCCGTTCGCCTACATCAAGGCCGCGCTGGCGCAGCCCAACGTCATCGCCGCATCGCGCCGCATCAACACCGGCGGGCTGGCCAGCAACCGCGTCGGGGCGTTTGCCGTTGAAATCATCGGTATCGAGCCGGAGCAGGAACTGCCCGTCAGCCTGAGCGCACAGCACGTCGCTGCCGGCAAGTTCCTGACCTCCGCGGACAAGGACGTGCTCTTCATCGGCAAAGGCCTGGCAGACGCCATGCGGGTGGCTGTGGGCGACCGCATCCCGCTGGCCGGACGCGCCACGCACGACCAGATGCGCACGCGCACGATGACCGTGGGCGGCATCTTCGACCTGGGCATGCCCGACATCGAGAAGCGCAGCGTGTATATGTCGCTGGCTGAGGCGCAGGATCTGTACAGCCTGCCGGGCCAGTCAACCGAAGTGGCCATCATGCTGCAAAGCATGGGGCAGGAGCCAGGCGTCGTGTCTACCTTGTCTCGGCAGTTGCCGGGCTACGAGGTCACGCCGTGGCAGACCAACTTCCCCGACCTGGTCACGACCATCACCCGCAAGGACGGAGTCATGGACATCTTCAGCGTCATCATCCTGGTCATCGCCGGCATTGGCATCTTCAACATGCTGATGATGGCAGTGTACGAGCGCACGCGTGAGATCGGCATCCTGGGCGCCATGGGCTTGAAACCGCGCCAGATTTCGCTGCTCTTCGTGCTGGAAGGCGCGATGCTCGGCGTGGTTGGCATTGCCTTTGGCGTGGCGCTCGGGATGCTATGCAACGCGGCGTTAGGCGCGGTGGGCATCGACTTCCCCGCATTCATGGCGCGCAAGGACGCCGTGACGACGCAGCTGAGGGACGGCGTCGCCCATCTGCTCAAGGCGCGCAAGGTCAAGGTCGTGGCCGGGCGGGCGGCGCTCGCCGGCCCCGGCCGGCTGGTCTTGACGACGGACGCCACGGCGGGCAGCGGCTCCACGGCGGCCGGCGGCTCGTCGGAGGACGGCGACGCGACGCTCCCGTCCGGGACCGTCCTCGAGGGCGACGCGGTCATCCTCGCCAGCGGCTCCGAGCCGGTGCGCATGGGGATGTTCGACTGGAGCGACCCGCGCGTGATGACCAGCGACGAGCTGCTGGTGATCGACCACGTCCTCGAGAGCCTGCTCATCGTCGGTGGCGGCGTGATCGGCTGCGAGTTCGCCTCGCTGTTCGACCGGCTCGGCGTGCACGTGACGGTCGTCGAGATGCTCGAGCAGCTGCTGCCCGGCGAGGACAAGCGCACCGGGCGCGCGCTGCAGCAGGCGTTCAAGAAGGCCGGCATCGACGTCTTCGTGAAGACGGCGGTCGAGGCGGCCGAGGGGTCGGCCGCCGGCGTGACGCTGCGCCTCGCCGGCGGCCGTGAGCTCACGGCCGCCGGCGTGCTGGTCGCGGTCGGCCGCCGCCCGCTCAGCGCCGGCCTCGGCTACGAGGAGGCCGGCGTGTTCGCGGCGGGCGACGTCGCCGGCCCGCCGATGCTCGCGCACTGGGCCTACCACCAGGGCGCCATCGCGGCCGAGAACGCCGTCACCGGCTCGCGCATCGCCTGCGATCGATCCATGGTGCCCAACTGCGTGTTCAGCTCGCCCGAGGTGGCCAGCTGCGGCCTGACCGAGGACCGTGCCGCCGAGCAGGGCGTGGAAGTCGAAGTCTCCGCCGTGCGCTTCAACGGCAATTCCAAGGCGGTGGTGGGAGGCGACGCCGACGGCTTCGTGCGCGTCGTCTGTGAACCCGGCGGTGGCCGCGTGCTCGGCGCCAGTCTGGTGGGACCGCACGTGACCGAGCTCGTCCACGAGCTCGCGCTCGCCGTGCACGCGGGGCTCACGCTCGCCGACGTCGCCGCCACCATCCACGCGCACCCCACGCTCTCCGAGGCCGTCGGCGAGGCGGCGCTAGGCGGCGTCGGGCGCGGCATGCATTCCTTGTGAGCGCTGCGCCCGGGCGACGCAAGCCGGACTGGCTCAAGATCAAGGCGCCGGCGCCGCGGCAGTACCGCGCCACCGGCGCTCTGCTCGACGAGCTCGAGCTCCACACCGTCTGCGCCGAGGCGCGCTGCCCCAACAAGGGCGAGTGCTTCGCCTCCGGGACCGCGACCTTCCTGATCCTCGGCGACGTGTGCACGCGGGCGTGCACGTTCTGCGCCGTGAAGGGTGAGGGGAAGGCCCGGCCGGCCGGCTCGAGCGAGGACGCGACCGGGGGGCGCGCCGGCACCGACCCCCGGTCCGGCGGCGCCTCCGGCTCCGGCCTCTGCGCCCTCGACGAGGATGAGCCGCGCCGGGTCGCCGAGGCCGTTCGGCGCCTCGGCCTGCGGCACGTCGTCGTCACCAGCGTCACGCGCGACGATCTTCCCGACGGCGGCGCGGCGCAGTTCGCCGCGACCGTCGGTGCCGTTCGCGCGGCGACGCCCGCGGCGACCGTCGAGGTGCTGATCCCGGACCTGGGCGGCGATGAAGCGGCGCTGCGCGCCGTGCTCGCCGCCCGCCCCGACGTGCTGAACCACAACCTCGAGACCGTCCCGCTCCTGTATCCGCGCGTGCGTCCGCAGGCACGCTACGAGCGCTCGCTCGAGCTGCTGGCGCGCGCCGCGGCGTGGGCGCGCTCGCCGGGGCAGGGCAGCGCCCGCCCGCTGGTGAAGACCGGCCTCATGGTGGGCCTCGGTGAGACGACGGAGGAGGTCGGCGAAGTGCTCGCCGACGCCGCTTCGGCCGGCGTGGACGCCGTGACCGTCGGCCAATACCTGATGCCGCACGGCGGCTGCCTGCCGGTGGCCCGCTACGTGGCGCCCGAGGAGTTCGAGGGCTACGAGCGCCGGGGCGTCGCGCTCGGGCTCACCGTGGTCGCGGCGCCCTTCGTGCGCTCGTCCTACCGCGCCGGCGAGCTCCTGGAGCGCGGCGCGTGAGCCCGGCCGAGCCTTCGGCAGCGCCTCGCGGCGAGCCGCGGCTCGCCGCCACGCTCCCGCTGCCGACGCCCCAGGTCGTCGTCTTCGACCTCGACTACACCCTGCTGCGCCCGAGCGACCAGTTCGAGGCGCCGGGCTACGTGCGCACCGGTGCGCGCTTCGGACTCGAGCTGGACCCGGCGCGCTGGCCACAGGCGGAGCGCGCCGCCTACGTCGCGGCCGCGGTGCGCCGGGAGGAGACCGGCCTCGTCCACGACGACGGCCTGCTACCGGCGATCGCCGACGCCATCATCGCCGGTCTCGGCGGCGGACCTGCCGCCGCCGTCGAGCAGACCGCGCAGGCGATCATCTCCGCCTGGTCGCGAGCGGAGAACTTCGGCCTCTACGACGACGTGCTCCCCTGCCTCGACGCAGTGCGCGCCGCCGGCCTCCGCATGGCCCTGCTCTCCAATGCGCTCGGCCACGGCGTGGAGGAGATCGTCGCTCACTTCGCGCTCGACGACTACATGGCCGCGGCGGTGTCCAGCCTCGAGACCGGCGCCGTGAAGCCGGCGCCGCGCATGTTCTCGACGCTGTTCGCGCTCCTAGGGGTCTCGCCGGCGGATGCGGTGATGGTCGGCGACAGCCTCGAAGATGACGTCAAGGGCGCCGGGGCCTGCGGCTGCCCGGCGATCCTGCTCGACCGCGGCGGACGCCGCCGTGACCTCGCCGTCCCGAGCATCCGGTCGCTGGCCGAGTTGCCTGCGGCGCTCGGCCTCTAAGTAAAAGATACTTGACACAATGTGGGCTCCGCTTTACACTCCGTGATGTCAAACAGACCTGACATCGGGGCCCGCTCCGCAGACGTCCGCGGGCTCCCTGCGAGGAGGCCGACATGCCGTTCGAAGAGAAGATCTCGTGGGTCAACGCGGTGGTCACGGTGATCGTCCCCGTGGCGTACTTCGCGATCATGCTGGGCCGGCTGGGAACCACGTCGGCGGCGGACATCTCCTACCAAAGGCCGCTGCTCATCGCCATCGGCGTGTCGATCGTCCTGATTATCGTCGGGTCGATCCTGGCGGGCATCGGCACCGGCATCTCGGCCGAGCTGCGCGGCAGGTCCGCCTCCGCTGAGATCGACCGCAAGGACGAGCGGGACAAGCAGACAAGCCGCCGCGGCGACCTGATCGGCTTCTACGTCTCCTCCGTCGGCATGGTCGGTGTGCTCGCCCTCACGATGCTCGAGTACGAGTACTTCTGGATCGCCAGCGCGCTCTACCTTTCGTTCGTGGTCGGCACGCTGGTCGGATCGGTGGTCAAGATCGTCTCCTACCACAGGGGCTTCTGACGATGGGCAAGCCGACCAGGGTGACCAATCGCATCCGGGCGCTCCGCTTCGCTGCCGGCGAGATGACGCAGGCGGAGCTCGCCGACAGGGTGGGCGTCACGCGGCAGACCATCATCGCCGTCGAGCAGGGCCGCTACTCGCCGTCTCTGGAGATGGCCTTCCAGATCGCGCGCGTGTTCGGCGTTCCGCTCGACGACGCGTTCGAGTATCCCAAGGAGGCGTGATGGATGCCCAAGCCACACCCGCGGGGCTCACGGTCCTGCTGCTCGGCGGCACCGGGCGGACCGGCGGTGCGCGTCCGGCAACAACTCCTCGGCCGCGGCGTCAGCGTGCGCGCCGTGGTCCGCTCGGCCGAGCGGCTCCCGGCGGGCGTCGCGGACGATTTGCGGCTGACGGTGGTCGTGGCAGACCTGCTCTCCTTGAGTGACGAGCAGGTCGGGGAACAGGTCGGCGGCTGCGACGTCGTGATCTCCTGTCTGGGTCACACCCTCAGCGCGCAGGGGATGTTCGGGTCGCCGCGCGACCTCGTGTGCCGGTCGGTCGAGAGGGCGTGCCGGGCGGCCCGCGAGCTGCGGCCCGCTCAGCCCGCGAAGCTCATCCTGATGAGCAGCGTCTCGGTGAACCGCCGAGGAGGTCTGGACACGCGGCGCGGCCGGTTCGAGAAAGCGATCGTCTGGACGCTGCGCGGCCTGGTCCCTCCGGCGCGGGACAACCAGCGCGCCGCGGACTTCCTGGGCGAGGTCGTCGGGACGACGGACCCGTACGTCCAGTGGGTGGCCGTCCGCCCCGACTCGCTGAAGGACGGGGACGTCACGGAGTACGCGCTGCACGAGGGCCTGGTGAGCAGCCTCGTTCGCCCCGATCAGACCAACATGGCCAACGTCGCGCACTTCATGTGCGAGCTGGCCACGCACCCCCGGGCTTGGGCTGCGTGGCGGGGCAAGCTGCCGGTGATCGTGAACGCCGCGCGGGCGTGAACTCGGCGCAGAGGTGAACGCCGCGCGGGCTCAGGCCAGCGACGCCTCTACGCTGAGCTCCACGTTGCCCTTGAGCGCGCCCGAGATGGGGCAGCCATCCTTGGCTGCTTCGGCCGCGGCCTTGAACGCGGCCTCGCCGATGCCCGGCACTGCGCCCTTGACGGTCAGCGCCGAGCTGCCGACCTTCCAGCCTCCCTCGATCTGCGCGAAGGTCACCGTCGCGCTGACCTCGAGCTTCTCGGGAGGCGTGCCCGCATCCCCCAGGATGCCCGAGAGCGCCATGCAGTAGCAGCTCGCGTGGGCGGCGGCGACGAGCTCCTCGGGGCTGGTCCTGCCGTCCGAGCGCTCGGAGCGCGAAGCCCACGTGACGGGCACCGGGCCCGCGGCGCCGCTGCTCGTGAGCGTGACGACTCCGGACCCCTGGGCGAGCGAACCCTCCCAGACCGCGTCCGCGCGGCGTTGCTGATCGGCCATCGAGGTACCTCCTCATCGAGTTGCGTCTCCACGGCAGATGCCCGACTCTTCCGCCCCGCCAAACGCGGGGCCGCCGAGCGGACTGTCGCCCGCGGGGTCTACGCTGGTTTCCTCCCGGCCTAAGGAACGGCCGCCGTTCGTCCGATGTACCATGCGACCTTCAGACTCGATCAGGAGCCCACCGATGCAGGTCCGCCACCGTGCGCTCGCCCTCCTTGCCGTCCTCGCCGCCGCGGCGGCGCTGGCCGGCGGCCTCCTCGCGAGCTCGTCGCCGGCCTCCGCGCCCGCGCTGTCCGCCGCGCTGACGGCGCGGACGACCACGGGCCCCACCCCGCCGCCCCTCGTGCGCCCGCCGGTGCGCACGCAGGCGACGCAGACCATCACGGGCCAACAGGTCGTCTCCGGGGTACCCGCGTACATCTGGCACGACGGCTGCGCCCCGACGGCCCTCGGCATGATCGTGGGCTACTATGACGCGCACGGATTCGATGCGCTGATTCCCGGCGACGCGAGCCTGCAGACCACGGCCACCTCTCAGGCGATCGCCTCGCATCAGGTCGCCGGCGGGCCCTCCGAGCACTACGAGGACTACGCGCTGCCCAACGACACGAGCGGCCCGCTTCAATCGGACAAGAGCCAGCTCTCGCCCGGCACGGTGCACGCCGACGACTCGATCGCCGACTTCATGCACACCTCGCGCAGCGCCTACAGCCTCCCCTACGGCAGCAGCTGGACTGACGATGTGGGTCCGGCGTTCGCGGCCTACGTGGCGAGCAAGCTGCCCGGCGCGACGACCAGCTACAGCGACCTGTACATGGGCTCTACGCTCACGTGGACGGTCCTGACCCGCGAGATCGACGCTGGACGGCCGATGGTCTTCATGGTCGACAGCAGCGGCGACGGCCAGATCGACCACGCCGTCGCGGCCATCGGCTACCGCCTCGACGGCGGCGTCCAGGAGTACGCGTGCTGGGACACGTGGTACTCAGCGATCCGCTGGACCGCCTTCCGCGGCGTCTCCAGCTCCTACATCTTCGGGGTTTGGGGCGCGACCGAGTTGAGCATCAGCGTAGGGACGCCCAGCCCGAGTCCCACCACGAGCCCGTCGCCGACCACGAGCCCGACGCCGACCACGAGCCCGACGCCGGCGCCGACGACTACGCCGACCGTGCGACCCACGCCGTCGCCGACGCCTGATACCACGCCGCCGGTCACGACCGTGACCGGAGCCGACACGGCATGGCACGCGGCGCCGGTGATGCTGACGTTCAGCGCCTCCGACCTCCAGTCCGGTGTGCAGCGCACGGAGACGCGCGTCGATGGCGCGCCGTCGTGGGCGACCGGCGACTCGCTCCTGGTCACGGGCCAGGGCACGCACACGGTCCGCTACCGTTCGGTCGACAACGCCGGCAACGCGGAGGCGGCGCGCAGCTTCACGGTCAAGATCGACACGGTCGGGCCGCGCGTCACCGTCGCAGGGGCGACGGTCCGGCGCGGCCACACCGCGACGATCTTCTACCGGGTGACGGACCTGACGCCCCGGGCGACGGTGCGCATCGTGATCGCGGGCCTCTCCGGCGTCCAGCCGCGCACGCTTGCCGCGGCGCTGCGTACCACCGGCGCGCGCCACGCCCGCAGCTTCACCTGCACCTTGCCGCGCGGCACGTACCTCGTCGTCGCGCGCGCGACCGACCTCGCCGGCAACCGTCAGTCCAAGCTCGGCGTCGCGCGCCTCGTCGTGCGCTGACCCGCGCTGTCCGCGGGCAGGCTCCTCGTCCCTGCCGGCCGGCGCCGGGAGCCGTGCGGTACACTGGCCGCATGACCGACAAGATCCGCCTCACACAGTTCGCAGCCAAGAGCGGTTGAGCGGCAAAGCTGGGTCCGTGCGACCTGCAAGCCATCCTCGACGCCCTTCCGCGCAGCTCACCTGAGTTCGCGCGGCTGCTCGAGACGCGCGACGACGCAGCTGTCACGCGCATCTCCGACGACCTCTGCCTCGTGCAGACGGTCGACTTCTTCACGCCCATCGTCGATTCGCCCTACTGGTTCGGCCAGCTCGCCGCCGCCAACGCCCTCAGCGACGTGTACGCCATGGGCGCTCGCCCGCTGACCGCGATGAACCTCGTCGCCTGGCCGGCCGACCTCGGGATGACTCACCTCGCAGAGATCCTCAAGGGCGGCGCCGAGAAGGTCATCGAGGCCGGCGCCGACCTGGCCGGCGGCCATTCCATCGACGACAAGGAGCCCAAGTACGGGCTCGCCGTCACCGGCGTCGCCAGGCCGGACCAGATCGTCTACAACGCCGGCGCGCAGCCGGGCGACAAGCTCGTGCTCACCAAGCGTCTCGGCATCGGCGTGCTCGCCAGCGCACTCAAGAACGGCCTCATCAGCGAGGACGAGATGATGCCGGCGATCGAGGAGGCCGCCGCGCTCAACGCGCGGGCGGCGGCCGTGATGACCGCCGTCGGCGTGCACGCCTGCACCGACGTGAGCGGCTTCGGCCTGCTGGGCCACCTCGGCGAGATGCTGGACGCGAGCGGCGCCGGCGCGACGCTGCGGGTCGCGGACGTGCCGCTGCACGACGGCGTGCTCGACCTCATCCGGCAGTCGGTGTACGCCGGCGGCCTGCGCAGCAACCGCGACTTCCTGCTGCCGCGCCTGAGCGGAGCGGTCACCACCGCCGCGCCCGCCGAAGAGGACGCGCGCGTGCTCGCCCTGTTCGACCCGCAGACCTCCGGCGGCCTGCTGATGGCGGTGGCCGCCGCCAAGCACGCCTTCCTCGTTGAGGAACTCGAGGAGAACGGCGTCGGCGCCTGGACGATCGGCGCGGTCACCGGCGCCGGCGCCGGCGCGACCGCCGGCGGCACGGGCGCGGCCACGGGCGCCATCTGCCTGGAAGGCTGACTCGTGAGCGGCGGCGCGGACAAGATGCCGCGCTACTCCCACCGCGGCCCCGGCACCGCGCCGCCGGACTGGGAACCGGACGAAGACGACGTCCGCCGCGCGCAGACCCCTCCGCGTGGCGGGGTCCTGCGGGGACTCTCGGTCGCTCCGTTCGCCATCGCCGCCGCCGTCGGCCTCATCGGGGCCATCAGCTGGGTGCTCGTGATCGTCTTCGGCCTCGGCGGCGGCCAGCCGATCTGGGACTGGGCCAAGGGCCACACGCTCGGCCAGGTCCTCGCGCAGGTCCTGCTCGCCGTCGCCATCGGCCTCCTCCCGGTGGGGGTGACGGTCTTGGCCTCCTGGGCCATGGTCCACGGCTTCCGGGAGCGCCCGTCGCGCTTCTTCTGGCCGGCGGCGCAGGTCTTCTGGAGCGTGCTGGCCGTGGGCCTCGTCTACGTCTACCGCGCGCGTCACCAGTGGCTGGACTCGATCGGGCTGAATGCCACCGACTGGTGGTTCGGCTTCTGCGTGGTAGCGTTCGCGATGATCACGGCGGGGCTGCGCATCCGGGCGCAGCGCGCGGGGAGGACGAAGGACTCATGAGCGAAGGAAAGCCGGGCGAGAAGGGCAAACGTGCGAAAGACGTCCCCGGCGCCGTGGCCGAGGACGGAGGCCGCCAGGCACAGCTGCGCTCGCTGGCGGCCGTCGACGAGGTGCTGCGTGAGCCGGCCGCTCAGGAGCTGCTCGAGCGCTACCCGCGCGCCCTCGTCACCGACGCCGTGCGCGCGGTCATCGAGCGGCTGCGCGCCGACATCCTCGCGAGCGGGGAGGCCGGCGCGGCGACCGCCGCCGGGGCGGCGGACCTCACGCCGGCCGACCTCGTGCCGTGGGCGGCGCGGCTGCTGGAGACGGCGGTGACTCCGTCACTGCGCCGCGTCATCAACGCGACCGGGATCGTCGTGCACACCAACCTCGGCCGCGCCGTCCTGCCGCAGGAGGCCGTCGACGCAGTCGTCACGGCCGCCTCCGGCTACACGGATCTCGAGTACAGCCTGGCGCGCGGAGAGCGCGCCTCGCGCCAGGACCACGTCCACGACGCACTCTGCGCCGTCACCGGCGCCGAGGACGCGCTCGTCGTCAACAACAACGCCGCCGCGGTGCTGCTCGCCGTCGCCGCCACGGCACGCGGCGGCGAGGTGCTGATCTGTCGCGGCCAGCTCGTGGAGATCGGCGACGGGTTCCGCATCCCGGACATCGTGCTGGAGAGCGGCGCCGACGTGGTCGAGGTCGGCACCACCAACCGCACCTACGTCAAGGATTTCGAGAAGGCGTGGACGCAGCGCACGCGCGCCGTGCTGCGCGTCCACACCAGCAACTTCCGCGTCGTCGGCTTCACCACGGAGCCGTCGATAGAGGAACTCGCCAACCTCGCGCACGAACGTGGCGCCGTACTGGTCGACGACCTCGGCAGCGGCGCCCTCGCCCCGCTCGAGTTGTTCGCGGAGGAGCCTTCGCTCAAGGAGAGCGTGGCCGCCGGCGCCGACGTCGTGACGTTCAGCGGCGACAAGATGCTCGGCGGCCCGCAGGCAGGCATCGCCGTCGGCCGCGCCGCCACGATCGACGCCATGCGGCGGCACCCGCTGGCACGAGCGCTGCGCATCGACAAGCTCGACCTCGCCGCCCTCGACGCCGTGCTGCGGCTCTACCTCGATCCCGAGCTGGCGCTGGAGCGCGTCCCCACCCTCGCCGCGCTCGCCGTCCCGCTCGACGTGGTGCGCGCCCGCGCCGAGCGCCTGCGCGCGCTCCTCACTGGTCAGCGGACGGCGCAGTTCGCCCTGCAGGAGGACGCCGTGACGCTGGCCGACACCGTCGCCCGGGCCGGCGCCGGCGCGCTGCCGGTGACGGAGGTGCCGAGCGTGGCCGTTGCGGTCGACGTGGGCGACGCGTCGGCTCTCGCCGCGTCCCTGCGCGCCGGTGAGCCGGCCGTGGTCTGCCGCGTCCAGGACGGCAAGCTGCTCTTCGACCTGCGCGCCGTCGACGGCTCCGAGCTCGAGGAGCTCGCCGGCGCGGTGCTCGCAGCGCTCGCCTGAGGAAGGCGTCGTGGCCGGCCCATCAGATCTGCCCGGTTCCCCGTGCCGCTGACTCTCGGCACGGCCGGGCACATCGACCACGGCAAGACCGCGCTCATCATGGCGCTCACCGGCAAGAACACCGACCGGCTGCGCGAGGAACAGGAGCGCGGCATCTCCATCGAGCTGGGCTACGCCGAGCTGGACCTGCCGGGGGGCGCGCACCTGAGCGTGGTCGACGTGCCTGGGCACGAGCGCTTCGTGCGCACAATGGTCGCCGGGGCCACCGGCGTCGACCTGTTCCTGCTGGTCGTCGCGGCGGACGACGGCGTGATGCCGCAGACCGTCGAGCACCTGGCGGTCCTCGATCTGCTCGGGGTGCGGCGCGGCGTCGTCGCGCTGACCAAGGCGGACGCCGTCGACGAGGAGCTGCTCGACATGGTCGCCGCCGACACGCGCGAGTACCTTGCTGGGACGCCCTTCGCCGCCTGCGAGATGGTCACCGTGAGCGCCCGGGACGGACGCGGCCTCGGCGAGCTGCTGGCGGCGCTCGAGCGCGCCGCCGGCCGGGTCGAGGCCGGCCGCCGCGGCGGGCCGGCACGTCTGCCGGTCGACCGCGTCTTCCCGCTCAAAGGCATCGGCACGGTCGTGACCGGGACGCTGTGGCGCGGCAGCATCGCCGCCGGCGACGCGCTGGTCGTGGAACCCGGCGCGGCGCGCGTCACGGTGCGCAGCGTCGAGGTCCACGACCACGAGACGAGCGAGGTGCGGGCCGGGAGCCGCGTCGGCGTGAACCTGCGCGGCGCCGACCGGGAGCAGCTGCGCCGCGGCAGCTGGCTGGTGTCGCTCGAGCTGGCGGGTCACGCCTGGCGCAGCTTCGACGCCTGGGTGAGCGTGCTGCCCGGCGGGCGACCGCTGCGATCGGGTGACCAGGTCCGCCTCCACCACGGCACGGCGCAGTTCGTCGCACGGGTCGCGCCGGTGAGCGGCCGCGAGATCGCCGCCGGGACGGCGGCCGCGGCGGTCGTGCGGCTGGACGGCGACGCCGCCGCGGAGCCGGGCGACCGCTTCATCCTGCGCGCCCTCTCACCGGTCGCCACGATCGGCGGCGGGATCGTGCTGGTCGCGCCCGGGCGCCGCTGGCACGACCGCGACGCGCACGCCGCCTTCCTCGCCGCGCTCGACGGCGCCGACTTGCCGGCCGCGATCCGCGCCCAAGCGGCCGAGCACGCGCGCGGGGGCATCACCACCGCCGACTTCGCGCCCGCCGGTCTGGAGGCCGGCGAGGCGGGCGCCGCGCTGGCGGCGCTGGGAGACGCCGGCGAGCTCGAGGCGCTGCGCGCCCCCGGCGGCGCCGGTGCGGCCGGCCGCGAAAGCCCCGGCCGCGAAAGCCCCGCCGGCGACAGCGCCGGCCGCGTGCGCTGGTTCCCGGCGGGCGCGCTGGCGGCGCTGCGCGCGAGCCTGCTCGCCGGCGCGGCCGCGCGCGCGTCGGCTCACCCGGAGCGGCCGTTCTCGGGCGCGGCGGAACTGGCGGCGCTGACTCCCGAGGTGCCGCTCGAAGACGTGGACCTTCTGCTGCGCGGCCTCGCCGCGGCCGGGGAGCTGGTCGCCGGCGAAGGCGGCTACGCCCCCGCCGGCGCCGGGGTGCTCGGGGACGAGCAGGCCGTGCTCGCCGGGGAGCTCGTCGCCCGACTCTCACGGGAGCCGTTCGCGCCCCCGACGCTGGCGACCCTCGCGGACGAGGTGCGCCGCCCTCCCAAGGAACTGGCGCAGGTGCTCGAGGCGCTCACTCGCCGGGGCGACGTGGTGCGGCTGGACAAGGACCTCTGGTTCGCCGCCGCCGCCGTGGACGAGGCGCGAACGCAGCTGCTCGCCATGCTGGAGGCCGACGGGAGCGTGACGCTGGCCGCCTTCCGCGATCGCATCGGCTGCGGCCGCCGCAACGCGCAGGCCCTCCTCGAGTCCTTCGACCGGGAGGGCCTCACGCTGCGGCGTGGCGACGAGCGCATCGCGCGCCGGCGCCGGAGCTAGCCAGGCGGCGCCGGCGCCGGCGCCGGAGCTGACGGCGGCGCCAGGCGCCCGGCGCGCCGCCGCCGCTCTCAGCTCTCGCCGGCGGCCGCCACCTGGTCGCGGCCACGCCGCTTGGCCAGGTACATGGCGCGGTCGGCCATGTCGAGCAGTTCCTCGCGCCGGCCGGAGTCCTCCGGGCAGCCGGCGACGCCGATGCTCACGGTGAGCGGCGTGCCGTGCGCGCTGAAGCCCGCCGCGCCGATGCGCGCCCTGATCCGCTCCGCGATGACGAGCGCCTGCTCGCGGCCGGTCTCGACCAGCAGCACGACGAACTCCTCGCCGCCGTATCGCCCGGCGATGTCGACGTTGCGCACCGACTGTTCGAGGATGTGAGCGACCTCACGCAGCACGACGTCGCCGGCGCTGTGGCCGTTGGCGTCGTTGTAGCCCTTGAAGTGGTCGAGGTCGCAGAACAGCAGCGACAGCGGCTGGCCGATCTCGCGCGAGCGCAGCAGTTCCTCGCTCAGGCGCTCCTGCAGGTAGCGGTGGTTGTAGAGGCCGGTGAGGGCGTCGGTGATGGAATCGATCTCGGCCCGGCTCAGCCGCACGGCCGCGGTCTGCAGCATCGCGGCGAACGTCTGCCGGCCGTCGCTGCGCAGGTTCTCGCTCTCCACGGCGCCGAGCGCCGGCAGGTCGGCGGCCACGGCCGCGACCACGTTCCCCCTCGCGTCCCGGATCGGCGCCAGGCCGGACACCCAGACGCCGAACTCGTCCGCGAACACCGTGTTCACCTGGGGCCGCTCGCCCGCGAGGACCAGGGGGAGCTCGTCGTCGGCGAAGATCTCGTCGCCGAAGTGCGATTTGTCGGCCGCCGACTCCTCGGGGTCGACGCCGATGACGTACTTCTTGTCGATCCGCGCGTGCGTCGTCAGGAACCGCGTGGGCGGATTGGCGTCGCGCACGGCACGCAGCGTCTCGGCGATCTCGCGGTACTCTGGCGTGTCCTCGTCGTCGCGGCCGTGCAGGCGCGCGTGCTTGTCGCCTGGGATCGCCGCTGCCGCCATCGCGGCGATCTCCTCGGCGCGCGTGCGTCTGCGCGCGACGTCGTCGAGGACGTTGCGGAACGCGTCGACCATGAGCGGGTCGAACTGGGTCCCCCGACAGCGCTCGAGCTCGGCGAGGCACTCCGCGTAGGTGAGCGCCGACTTGTACGGGCGCCGGCACGACATGGCGTCGTAGGCGTCCACCACGGCCATGACGCGCGCCAGGGGCGGGATGTCGTCGCCCGAGAGCCCCTCCGGGTAGCCGCTGCCGTCGTAGTGCTCGTGGTGGTGGCGCACCGCCAGCACGAGCTCGTCCGGGAACAGCGGCCTGATGATCTCGGCGCTGAATACCGGGTGCAGGCGCATCTGTTCCCACTCCTGCGGGTTGAGGCGGCCGGGCTTGAGGAGCACGCGGTCGGAGATGCTGATCTTGCCGATGTCGTGGAGGTAGGCCGCCTCCTCGAGCTGGCCGAGGACCTCCTCGGGCCAGCCGAGCTCGCGCGTGAGCATGACCGTGTACGCGGCCACGCGCGCGGCATGGCCGAGGGTGTAGTAGTCCTTGGCGTTGAGCGCCGAGCTCAGGGCCTTGAGATTGCCGAGGTGCATCTGCTTGATCTCTTCGTAGAGCCGTGCGTTCTTGATCGCCAGCGAAAGCTGCGTGGCGACCCGCTCCAGCAGCCGGGTGTCGAGATCGGCGAACGCGTCCGCGCTGCTGCTGGCCAGATGCAGTGAGCCGATGATCTCGCCCTCGGACAAGAGGGCGATGGAGACGGCGGAGCGCAGGCCGGGCAGCTGCGGATGGCCGGCTGGTCGCGAAACCGCGTCCGTATCGTGAAACACGACCACGCGTCGCTCGCGAAGCTCGTCCAGGAAGCGCCGGCCGAACTCCGGGGCGCCGGCGCTGCCGAGTGATGTCAGCCGTGGGTCGGGTGAGATCACCTTGGCGATGAGTCCGTTCTCGACGATGAGGAGGGCGTGGGTGTCGAACGGCATGAGCTTGCGCAGCTCGTCGGTGGCGGCATCGACGATCTCCTCGATGTCGAGGCTTGCGGCCGTGCGCCGCGCGATCTCGTTGAGGAGCAGCGACTCCTGGTTGGCCGCCTGTTCGCTCTCGAACAAGGCGGCGTTCTCGATCGCCATCGCGGCGGCGTGGCAGATGGCCGCCGCCGTCTCCAGCTCGCTGCTCGTGAACGAGCGCTCGGCGCCGCTCTCCACGAGCTCGACGGTGCCGATCACGCGGTCCTTGACCACGAGAGGCAGCGTCGCCCAGCTCTTCTTCTCGTAGTCCCGGTTGATCTCGTGCACTCTGGCCGTGAGGCGCGGGTCGCGCAGCGAGGCCACGACCGTGGGCCGCTTGGTCTCGATGACCTCGCGCGTGACGGCCGCGTCGGCCAGCGGGAGGAACTGGCCGATCCACTCCTCGTCAACCTTGCCGTGCTCCACGCGCATGATCGTGCGCAGCCCGGCACCTTCGATGACCGTGATCTCGCACTCGGGCACGCCGACGCTGGCGCACAGGCGGCGCGCCGTCGCCAGGAGCGTGTCGCGCAGGTCGAGGCTGCTCGAGAGCTCGAGCGCCGACTCGCTCATCAGCGCCATCCAGCGCACGCTCTCGTCGAGCTCGCGGTACAGGCGCGCGTTGTTGATCGCCTGGCCGGCGACCTGGGCGAGGCCGAGGACGACCTCTTCGCGCGCGAACCCGCCGCGCTCGCAGTTGTAGAGCTCGAGGAAGCCGATGAGGCCGCCTCCCGCCAGCAGCGGGACGGTCATCATCGAGGTGTAGCCCCACTCGCGCGCGTCCTCGCGGTCGCGCTCGTTCGAGCGCGGGTCGGTGAGCACGTCGAGCCGCACGACCGGCCTGCCGGTCGCCGTGGCCTCGGCGAAGGTGCTGAACTCGTCCACCGCATAGCGGCGGCCGACCTCGTCGCGCAGCTCCTCACGGCCGAGCGACAGGAGCACTTCGGCCGCGGGCTCGTCCGCGACCAGGCCGTAGATGTCGCAGAGGTCGCTGCTCGAGACCTCGAGGATGCGCTCGGCGACCGTCCCCAGCACGGCATCGACGTCGAGAGTAGCGCCGAACTCCATCCCGGCCTCGGTGAGCACGCGCAGGTCGCGGTTGCCGCTCTCGAGGCGCTCCACAAGCATCGCCTTCTCGAAAGCCCCGGCGAGCAGCCGGCCGGCGCCGCGGATGAAGTCCAGGGTGCTCGTGTAGTCGCGCACGCGCGTGTCGAACACGTCGATCAGGCCGATCGGGCGGCCCTCGGCCACGAGCGGCAGCGAGACCATGCTGCGAAAGCCCCAGCGCCGGTAGGCCGCCATCTCGACGTCGGGCAGGCGGGCGGCGTCGAGGTCGCCGAACACCTGCGGCGCGTTGGCGGCGAGGGCGTCCTGCGTCGCCGCGTAGGCGCGCAGGTCGCGCTCGCTGCCGGTCTCCTCCTCGTCCCAGCCGCGGCTGTCAAGGCTGGCGAGACAGCGCATCCGATCGCCCTCGATCGCCCAGATGTCGCAGTCCTCGGCCTCCAGGATGGCGCGCAGGCGCTGGGCGGCGATGCGCGCCAGCGCCGTGAGGCCCTCCGCTTCGTTGAGCTGGTCGCCGAGCATGACGAGCTCGCCCAGGGCGGCGTTGCTGCGTCGCAGGCTGCCCAGCAACGCCACGCCCTGCATGGAGTCGGCGATCGTCCGCGCCGCCGTGGTGACGAACTCCCTCACCTCGGCGAAGTCTCGTTCGCGCGTGTCGAAGACGTCGATCATCCCCACGGTCTCGTCCTGCGTCACGAGGGGCAGCGAGATCATGCTGTTGAAGCCGTACTCGCCCAGGTCCTCGCGCTCGAACTCCCTCATGCGCGGGTCGTTCAGCGACGAGACGACGAGCGTCTCCCGTTCGGCCAGCACCCGCTCCGTGGAGGGGAAACGGGCGATCTCGAGGGTCTTGCCGCTGGCGTTCTCATCGAACCCGCTCGCATCGACGCTGGCGAGGCAGCGCAGGTAGCCCTCCTCGCGCCACCACACGTCGCAGTCGGCGGCGCCGGTGACGTCGCGCAGGCGCCGCGCCGCCTCCGCCGCCAGCGCCTCGAGCGATCCCAAAGACGCGAGGCTCCCGGCGAGCAGCACCAGCTCGTGCTGAAGCCTGCTCCGTTCCTGCACCTCGCTCATGAGGCCGGCGTTGTCGAACACGCCGGCGACGAGCTGCATCACCCCGGTGAGGAACTCGAGCTCGACGGACCAGTCGCGCTCCGCGTCGTCGTAGATGTCCACCAGCCCGACGATGCTCCCGCCTGCCACGAGGGGCATCGTCAGCGAGCTGGCGTAGCCCCACTTGCGGTAGTCCTCGACTTCGTGCGCCGACAGGCGGGGGTCCGAGACGTCGGTCACCACCAGGGGTGTGTAGTCGAGCAGCAACTGCTCGAGCGAAGGGTAGTCGCCGGTGTCGAGGAGTCTGCCGGCGTTCGTGCGGTCCACGCCGCCGTCGCGCTTGACGTCGAGCAGGAGGCGTATCACCCCGCTGGACACGCCGTAGATGGTCACGCAGTCGGCGTTCACGACCGTGAGCAGGCGCAGCGCGAACCGTTCGGCGAACTCCTCGAGATCGTGGGTCTCCGCCACCTCTGCGGAGATCCTCATGAGCTCCGCCAGCGCCTTGTCGCGGCGCGCCAGATCCTCGTAGGTGCCTTCGATGGCGAGCGCCTCGGCGCAGATGCGCGCGAGACCGCTGACGATCTCCGCCTGCGCGGCGAGGTCGTTGGCGCGTGCGTCCGTGACCTCGAGGGCGCCGATCAGCTCCCCGCGGATCACGAGCGGCGCCCACAGCAGCGAGCGGCAGCCGCGGCGCTGGAGTGCGCGCCGGCCACGCTGGTCGAGGCCGCGCTCGCCGATCTGCACGGCGACGGCCTCGCGAGCGGTCAAGGGCTCGGGGACGGGCGCCCACTCGTCGAGGTCGAGGCTGCTGCCGGAGCGGCTCTGGTCGACCTCGCCGCCGTCGATCGACACGGTCAGCCGCAGCCGCGCGCCGTCGCGCTCGAAGACGTCGCATCGCGGCGCCCCCGTGAGCTCGCAGATACGCCGCGCGACCCGCTCGGGCACCTCGCGCGGAGCCTCGACGAGCAGCGCCGTGAGCTCGAGCCCGGCGCGCAGGACGGCGCGCAGGTCCTGGCTCTGGCGGCGGAGCTCCGCGAGGTCGCCGGGATGTGCGGCTCCGTCATTCTCGTCGGGCAGGAGGGCGAGCACGTCCGCGGCAAGGTAGCGGCGGTGGCCGCCGGGGCTGCGGTGGGCGGCGATGCGGTCGGCGTCGGTCCAGCGCCGCACGGTGTTCGCGCTGACGCCGAGGAGGCGCGCGACGTCCGTCACGCGCAGCCAGGTGGGGGGGTCTCTGTCAGTGAGTCCAGTCATGGTCGCCCGTCCTGCATCGGCAGAAGCAGCCTCAAGCTTTATCAAAGCTCCCAGCGAGATACGCCCCGAAGGGAGGTTCGGGAGGATGGCCGCCGTTGCTCCGGCCACAGGCGTGACGTGCGGCCGGCCGGCGACGTAGCATTGCCGCAACGAGACGACGCCGGCCGGCCGCGCCGGCCGCAGCCACAGCAAGGGAGTCGTGAACATGGATCGCAAGGGCAGGGTCGAGGGCAAGGCCGCTCTCATCACGGGGGTCGCCAAGACCAACAGCATCGGCTTCAACACGGCGCGCGTGTTCGGGCGCGAGGGCGCGACGCTCGCCATCGTCGACATCTCAGCGAAGGTGCACGACTGCGCCGAGGAACTGCGCAAGGAGGGTTTCACGGTCTCGTCGCACACCGCCGACCTCACGAAGATGGACGAGGTGCAGAAGGCCGTGGCCGAGGCGCTCACCTGCCACGGCCGCATCGACGTGCTCGTCAACAACGCCGGCATGGTGATCGAGGGCATGGAGGAGGACTTCACCGACTTCGCCCACATGAGCGAGAAGGACTGGGACTTCGGCATCGCCATCAACCTCAAGACCCAGTTCAACGTCACGCGCACCGTGATCGGCGGCATGATCGAGCACGGCTACGGGCGCATCGTCAACGTCTCGTCGGTCACCGGGCCGGTCGTCGCGAATCCCGACGAGTCGGTGTACTGCGCCGCCAAGGCGGGCGTGCTCGGCATGACCCGAGGCATCGCGCTCGACGTGGCCAAGTACGGCATCACCGTCAACGCCGTCGGGCCGGGCTGGATCAACACCGGCTCGACCACCGAGGGCGAGCGCGCCGGCGCCGAGAACACGCCCATGGGCCGCGCCGCCACGCCGGAAGAGGTGGGCAAGCTGGTGTGCTTCCTCGGCTCCGACGACGCGAGCTACATCACCGGTCAGCTCGTGGTGATCGACGGCGGCAACACCATCCAGGAGTACAAGGGGCCGAGCGAGCTGTATTACTGATCCGCTCGGCCTGGCGCTCGCGCCGCGCCTGGCGCTCGCGCCGGGGCGGCCCGATCCTGAGTCCGCTCTGCCCGGCTCAGACCTCGCGCTTGTCGGGCCACGTGCGGTAGGCCCTGCGCAGCGGCGCGAGGAGCTTCTCGTACTCGCGCCAGCGCCGGTCCCAGGTGCGGCTCGCGGCGCGGTCCGGCGTCGAGCGCAGTGATCCGCCGGCTGCCGCCGGCAGCTCCGCGCCCACGGCGATCGCCGCGAGGCGGGCGGCGCCCGCGGCCGACGAGCTCGTCGCCGGGTCGCCGGCGATCACCGTGCGGCCGCTCGCATCCGCCAGCCGCTGGCAGAACCAAGGGTCGGCGCCGCGCCAGGCGACGCGCACGTCGCCCTGTGGCAGGCCGAGCTCTTGCAGGCGCGCGAGGCAGCGACGGCTCTCGAGGACGATGCCGTCGAGCATGGCGCGCGCCAGGTCGCCCGGCCCGTGGGAGAGGTCGAGGCCCACGAACGTGCCGCGCACGTCGGCGTCCCACAGGGCGCCTTGCTCGCCGACCCCGACGAAGGGGAGGGCGGCGGGGACGAGCTCGTCGGCGGCCGCCGCGGCAGCGGCGAAGACCTTGGCCTGGCCGTCGTCGCCGAAGCCCAGCAGGCGCGACAGCCAGGCGACCGCGGCGCCGGTGCTGACGAGGTCCATCTCCGTGCCCCAGCCGCCGACTGCGAGCGGGGTGATGAGGCAGCGCCGCTCGGGGTCTACCGTGACATCGTCCCCGGCGCCGAGGATGACCGTGCTCGTGCCCCACACGTAGGCCACGGCGCCGGGAGTCACGGCGTCGAGCGCCTGCGCCGCGAGCACCGAGTCGGCGGCGCCGGCGCACACCGGCAGCCCTTCGGGAAGCCCGAGATCGAGGGCCAGGCGCTGCTCCAGGGGCCACGTCGCGGTCGAAGGGACGACGGGCGGGAGCCCCGGACGGCCGGCTCCCCCGCCGCTCGCCGTCGCGCCCGCGAGCGCGGCCACGTCCGCCATCCACGTGCCTCGGACCAGGTCGTACCCCCCGTACCCGCTGGCCGTGCTCGGGTCGGTCGCGAGCTGCCCGGTGAGCCAGGAGAAGAGGTAGTCCTTGGCGCCGAGCACCAGCGTGGTGCGTGCCGCGCGCTCCGGGTCGTGCCGGTGGATCCAGGCGTACATGGGCAGCAGGTAGCGCCCGTCCATCGGCTGGCCGGTGCGCTGGTAGAGGTCGATCTCACCCACCTTCGCGGCGATCTCCTCGGCTTCGGCGTGGGCCCGGCAGTCCTCCCAGGTGAAGGCCGGGCCCACCGGGCGCAGGTCCGCGTCCACGGTCACGAGCGTCGGGATCATTCCGGAGAGCCCGATCCCGGCCCAGTCCGTCGCGGGCGTGGCGGCAGCGAGCGCGGCGAGAGCCGACCTCGCCGCCGCCGTCCAGTCGAGCGGGTCCTGCTCCGCGCGGCCGGCTCCCGGCCGCGCTGTCTCGTAGGCGCGCCGCACTTCCGCCACGGCGCGCCCTTGAGCGTCGAGGACGACGCCTTTCAGGCTGGACGTGCCGAGGTCCAGGCCCACGTACAAGGCGGCGCCCGCCCGCTCTGCCGCCGCGCCGCCTGTCCGCCCTGCCGCCGCGTCGCCGTCTCTCATCTCAGACCCCGAACCCTTCGCTCGGCGGCTCGGGGCCGTCGAGGGCCGCGTCCACCTGGTCGCCGAAGCTCACGCTCGGGTCGGTGTAGAACTTCGCGTGGCCGACGCCCTTGGACACGAACGACAGGATGAGGCCGAGGATCGCGAGGCCGAAGCCGAAGACGATGTTGGTGAAGGTGAGGACGCCCGTCGCGAGCGAGTAGATGACGACGAAGGCCATGAACGCGGCGCCGACGCCGGGGAAGATCCCGCCGAGGATGAGGTTGCCGGCGCTCTTGGTGATCACCTTGCGGTAGTACCAGATCGCCGTGAAGGCGGTGAGGAAGTAGAAGATCGCCGCCATCAGGCCCAGCGTGCTCACGATGTTGGTCAGGGCGCTGCCGATGCTGGAGAAGAGCGTCGTGCCCCAGAGGAAGACGATGTTGAGCAGGCCGAGCAGGATGGTCGCGTTCCAGGGCGTGCGCCAGCGCGGGTGCACGCTGTCGAAGAACTTGGGGAACACGCGGTCGCGGCCCATGGCGAACGAGATGCGCCCGGAGCTCACGACGGCGGCCTGCAGGGACGCCAGGGTGCCGCCGAGCACGGCGACGATCATCACGTTCTCCCAGAAGCCGCCGCCGATCTTGTGGCCGACGAAGGCGAGGATGTTGGCCTGGTTGGCGTCCAGCACCTTGAACGGCGCGATGCCCTGGAAGGAGAAGATCACGAAGGAGTAGATGAAGAAGAGGATGACGACGCTGAGGATCGCGGCCGAGCCCGCCTGCTTGCCCTTGGCCTCCTCGCCGACGTACGCGGCGGTGTCCCAGCCCGAGTACAGGAAGATGGCGATCAGGAGGCCCGCGACGAGGCCGGTCTTGGGAAGCGTGAACAGCGAGCTGAAGGTGTGCACGGCGCCCGACAGGCCGGTGCCGTAGATCATGATGAGGGCGGCGACGGCGAAGCCGATCATGAGCGCGTACTCGAAGATCGCCCAGCCCCAGTTGAAGCGCGCCGAGAGCTTGATGCCGAGGGCGGCGACGATGAGGACGAGGATGCAGAAGACGGAACCGACGAGAGCCACGAGGTACTTGTTGTTGGCGGCCGAGTTGCTGAAGAAGCTGAGGAAGTAGGTGCCGAGCGGCACGGTGAGGCTGGTCGTGCCGATCGTGTAGTACATGAGCATGATCCAGCCGGCGAAGAACCCGGCGTGCGGGTTGAGGGCGCGGCCGACCCAGGAGTACGTGGCGCCCGCGCTGGGCTGCCACGCGTTGAGCCGCTGATACCCGATGGCGATGCCGATCATGGGGATGAAGCAGATCAAGATCGGCAGGAACGTGTGATAGGCGACGGCGAGCATGAGGCCGAACATGCCGACGGCGATGCTCTGCGTCGGCCCGGAGCTGGCGAGCGCCATGATGACGACGTCGCCGATGCGCAGCGCTCCGCGCTTGAGTCCCTTCGTGTCGTCGCCCGCCTGGGGCGACCTGCCGTTCACTGTTGCCATCTGTTCCCCACTTTCAGTCGCGGACTTTGGTCATGCTCGGGTCAGCGCTCCCTGGCCGTCGCGACGCCCCAGTCGCGCAGGTCGGACGGCCGGAAGAGGTGGCGCGCGGTCTGGCCCGAGATGTAGAAGACGAACTCGTCGGCGGGATAGGCCTGCTCGAAGCAGTCGAACGGCACGTCGCCGGCGGTGAAGCTCACGCCGCGCAGGCGCACGATGCGCCCACGCGCACCGAGCCGGAGCAGGCGACGTTCGCGGGCCCCAGCCTCGCAGACCTCGAGGTACTGCTCCTCGTGGTCGTCCACGAGGCCGTGGCTCGCGGCGAGCAGGTCGTAGAGCGAGCCGGAGAGCTCGCCGCGCCTCCGGCCGAGGTCCGGCGCCAGCGCCTGCGGGATGAGCGCCTGCTCGACGACGAGCGGCTGCCCGTCGATGAGCCGCAGGCGCACGATCTGCCACACCGGCTTGCCCGGAGCGAGGCCGAGCGTGCGCGCCACGGTGGGCCGCGGCCGCGCCGTGCGGACGTCGAGGACCTGCGTCGTCACCTCGCGCGGGCTGCCCTGCTCCGCCAGGGTGGCGAGGAGGCCGCCGCTGCGCGTGGGCTCGCTGACGATGCGCGGACGCGCCACGAAGGTGCCCACGCCCTGGTGGCCGCTCACGCGGCCGGAGCGCTCGAGCTCGTCGAGCGCGCGGCGCACCGTGATGAGGCTCACGCCGGCCAGCTCCGCGAGGTCCTTCTGCGTGGGCAGCAGGTCGCCGGGGCCGAGGCCGCGCTCGGCGATGATCCCGTCGACCAGCTCGATCACCTGCAGGTAACGGAGCTTCGCGCCGGGCGCGGCCTGCCGGGCGCCGCCCCGGCGCGTGGCTCCCGGCGCCGCCCCACGTGCGTCAAGCAGGCTCATCGGGCCTCGCCGTCAGCGGGCGGCGCGCTCGGCGGCGAGGACGGCGAACACCTCGCGCGCTTTGGTGAGGGTCTCGTCGACGTCGGCGTCGGTGTGGACCAGCGAGACGAAGAGGTTCTCGTACTGGCTGGGGTGGAACATCACGCCGCGCAGCAGCATCTCCTGCCACCAGCGCGTGAACGTGGCCTCGTCGGCGTACTCGTCGGCCTCGCGCCAGTTGCGGATGGGGTGCTCGGTGAACCAGAGCTGGAAGACGGTGCCGAGGCCCTCGACGCGCACCGGGATCCCGACTTCGGCGGCGAGGTCGCGCAGACCGTCCGCAAGCCGGTCGCCGACCGCCCGCTGACGCTCGTACAGGCCGGGCTCCGCGAGCAGGTCCATGGTCGCGTCCACTGCCGCGCACTGCACCACGTTGGCGTTGTAGGTGCCGCTGTGCGAGTAGCGGCCCTCGGCGATCATGCTCATGACCTCGCGCGTGCCGCCGATGGCGGCCACGGGGAAGCCGCCGCCGAGGCCCTTGGCCATCGTGGTGAGGTCGGGCATGACGCCGAACCACTCCTGGCCGCCGCCGCGGCAGAAGCGGAAGCCGGTGATCACTTCGTCGAAGATGAGCAGCGCGCCGTGCTTGCGCGTCTCGGCGCGCAGCAGCTCGAGGTAGCCGGGCTCGGGCAGGATGCAGCCGGTGTTGAACACGGCCGGCTCGGTGATGACCGCGGCGATCTCGTCGCCGCGCTCGTCCATGAGGCGCGTGAAGCTCTCGGGGTCGTTCCAGGTGAGGACCTCGAGCGTGTCGGCGAGCTCGAGCGGCACGCCCGGGCCGGCCGCGACCGGCCTTGGGTGGTCGGCCGGCCCGGCCGCGGCCGGATCGACGTGGTTGCTCCAGTACACCACGTCCTGCCAGCCGTGGTAGTGGCCCTCGAAGCGCACCAGGATGCGGCGGCCGGTGTGGGCGCGGGCGAGGCGCAC
>Ga0118677_10004836_pt1 | contig 24125 bp, 23 predicted proteins | sample AliMusrvi5mmetaG_FD_86154 | JGI IMG/M metagenome (GOLD analysis project Ga0118677, IMG submission 86154)
AGACGCATCAGTGCACCTCGAAATCGGCCTCCGAAACCCACCGGACGATAGCCCACCTGCCATCAGCGCCGACTCTGTGAGAAATGGCGGTTAATCCGCCAGAGCTCAAGCCGGCGCGGCCAGCAGCGCCCGGGCCTCGGCCCACTCCAGCACTTCGGCGGCTTGCCTTCCGAGCCGCGCCAGCGATTGGCGCACGTGACGCACCAGCTTGCCGGGCGAGCAGAAGATGCGGAAGCGCAGTCGCTTGGGCCGGGCCCTCAAATACTCCGGTTTCAGCGCAAAGCGCTTCAATCCCGTGAGCACCTTGTGCGTGAGCAGCACGAGGCGCAGCCACACCGTATTGGCGCCGAAGCGTCCGCACGGCAACACGCCCGCGGCCAATTCTTTCTTGAGCACATCGTGCAACGCCTTCATCGTGCCCGCCTACTCGCAATGCCAGACCAAGAGCATTCTGGCACCCCAACCCCATTGATTGGTCGCCACCACGAAGTAACGCGCCTCGGCGCCATCGGCGAACAACTCGCTCTGCCGTCGCCATACCCGGATCGCCACGCAACGCAGTGGCGCCGCGCCTTTCGCCCGGTCCTCTGCTTCTGGCCAGTAGTTCAGCAGATGGGCGCACTCACGGCTAACATTGCAATCCTCCCGGTACGACTTCCACTGCTACTGTTACAGTCGCGCGATGTGCTTCTTCGGTTTGGCCGTCATGCGCACGCTGACCGCAGAAGTAATCACACCTTGCGGTACCTCGGCGTGCCGCTTGTCGCGCAGCCAGTTCAGCAATCCGCGCTCCCAGCGCGACGAGTCGAAGCGAAAGTAATACTCCCCGATCGTCTCCGGCAGCGCCTGAAAAGCGCGCCACGTCAACTCCAGCGGCGTTTACTGCGCCGGCACATTGCCCTCGTGAAACTCGTCGCCCAACGCCAGATCCATCTCCAGCACATAACGCCAGCAGCGGCCGATAGCCTGTGCCGCCTTCATAGGTCGGCTTGGCCTCGCGCTTAGCGCTCTCGATGATGGTCGCGTCCAGGTCGACAGTCGCATTGCGTTGCTCGGCACAACGCCGTCCCAGCGTCCCGATCAAATCCTGATTGACCTTCGCCAAGGCGCACAATGGCTCACTCGCGGCGGGGATATAACTCACCAGCACCAGGGCCAGTTCGGCCCGCGCCCGTTAGATTTTTTGCTAATCGTGAAACCGGTACAAAATCTTGCGCGCCGCCTCCTGACTCGGCAACCCGTGGCACAGCAACTCCGCCAGCACCGCGTCATCGCGCAAGCGCACGAAAACTTCCAAACATTCGCACCCAATGCGTTTAAAACGAGAAAACTCAATACGTAAGTCGCTTCGTCAAACCCGCGCCGCCGCTCTTCCACGTGCAGATGCTGCTTCACGCTCACGGCACCCCGAATGAAGGTGCCATCCGCGCCAACAATGGAATGCCCGCGTGGGCCGTGAGCACTTCTTCCGCCGGCGTCCAATCGCACTCAAAGGGGAACTCGCCTTTAGCCGGCGAACGCTTCGGTTGCTTCGGTAGAGCCATCACCAGAGACATAGCAATTTCAAGCCCACCGGGTGAGAACGCCAACCCTGTTCCCGTGCCTTCGCTTCGGCTTCCGGGACGTACTCCGAAATTGCCTGCCAAGCGTCAGGGCACTAGGCTAAAATGAAAAAGTAGCCTGAGCACTCCCCGGTCGTCTAATGGTAGGACAGCGGCCTTTGGAGCCGTGAACCGTAGTTCGAGTCTACGCCGGGGAGCCAACTCCTTTTCGCCCGAACTCCAACCACCCGTTCTATTGACAGCAGCGCCCTCCGCAGGCTGTGCCCGTATCCCCAACATTCCGCAGGTTTTCGTGCCCTGGGCCGGTTCTCCAGTCGGAAAAGAGGCGGCGCGGGGGTGCAAGCACAACCCCAGCGTTGAGGTCGAACCCCACGTTTTCACTTACGAATTCTCCGGTTTCTCCGGTTGACAGGAGGCGTTTGTTGACGGCCGTGTTCAACGCCGCTCCCCTCTCTGAACGTTCCTCGAAGCTTCTCCGGTGGCTGGCCGGCTTGGACGCGCCGCGCAGAAACAGAATCTGGGCTAGTTTGATGCAGATTTGGGCGGTGGATTCGGCTGCGTCTTTGCTCAACGCATCTCGGGAATCCCTTGCATCGACTCTGTGTACGACGCCCCGCGAACCGCTTCCCAGCACTCTGGTTTCTTTGCCCACTCTGAGATCATTCTCCCGCCAGCAGAATCATGCAGGACCTTATTGACCTCGGCAGCCCACGCCTGAATTTGCATCTTCAGCTCCGCTGAGATGTCCTGTCGGAGCCAGATTTGGTCGAGGTCGAGCTTCTCCCCCAGACGATTTGCCAGAAGCGATACCACGTAGGCTGCAACATTTGCCTGCGCCTGCTGGAACATCGGGCGCACCAAGGCGTGCGCTTTCTTGAAGAGAATGGCCTTGGCAACCATCGTCTTGTAAGCAGGGACATCTGGCAAAGGAGGCGGCACTTCGGCGTCGCTGCTCGCGAGGTCCGCCATGAAACGTTCGAAGTTCTTTTGGGTGCCGAAGCTAACGAAGTCCGGCCTCTGAGCCCACGCGTTTAAGTACTTGGCCAGATCCGTCTTGGTGATTCTCCGGCTCGTCGGGATCGACTCCTTGAGCTGCCGTAGTCGCGCAGGTGTCGTCCCTTCACGTAAGAGCATGGTGTTGTAGCTTCCCGCCGCGCGTTCATAGAACCAACGCCCGATGCCGTCAGGGCAGTAAGTCGACAATGCCAAGTTTTCGATCTGGACGTGGAAGGGCTTGTTCGCAGAGAGATCGGATAGCTTGACGGAGGTTTGACTGTTAGCAAATCTGGAGATGTCCGAAATGAGAGCCTCTTCCGCGATCGCGTCTTGTGAGCGAAGGGCGATGATTTTGGCAGGCACACGAACGCGGCCAAGATCAATCTCCGGATTCTTCTTTTTGCTGAAGTAAATAGACGCGGTTGTTTGGCCGCCATTAACGATCTGCATACCTTTCAGCCAGAGGATGCCTGGGCCTCCATCGCCTGTCTTCCCCAAGTGCACTTCGTCCGCGACAATCACGATCCCGTTGTTGTACGCCATGAACCGTTCGGGCGTATGCTGGAGCGTATCGCGGATGCCCTTGTTGACCTTGGCCGTTGCGCTAAGGAAGGAGCGGACGTTCGCCTCCAGGAGCCGCCCGCCGTATTTCTCGTAGAACGCGTGGGCCTTCATCAAATAGTCCTTGCGGAAAAACCAGCCGGACTCGAAATGGAAAACCCTCGGCCCGATCCACGAACCGATCGCGTAGTTCGTCGAGTTTCCCAGGATCGCGGCGAGAAAAAGCAGCGCCCCGATGATTTCCACCTTCATCATTCCCTGCGCGGCGAGCGCCCCCACGGCGAAAAGCAGGGAATCCCCCGGAAGAAACGGGGTCACGACCAGCCCGGTTTCGCAGAACACGATCACGAAAAGCAACCCGTAAACCCAAACCCCGTAGTGCTCGATGAAAACCCGGAGGTGGTTCTCGGCGTGGAGAAAAAAATCGATGAAGGCGGACATGGCGGCTGTTCTTATGCGCGGCGGAGCTGCCGCTGGCAACCGGAATTTGCGCGGCGGGTCTCGCGCAGGTTGCAAACCAAAGGAGCGCAGGGCGTCCCCGCCCGCAACCGATAAACAAGCGGGCGGGACGCCCAAGCTCCTTTCAAGATGCGCCCCCATCGCGCCCATCGGCGATCAAAAAAGGATTCTCTGGTTGAATCCGGCGGATTCTCAGATATCGCTAGCTTCCCTTTATGCCAAACAACCCCGACTCCATCGATCTCGCGCTGGACAAATGCCTCGCGCATGCCTCGGCCGAGGGGATCTCGCTGCGGGAAATGCTCGACCGCCTGGGCCGGTCGAGTTTCTGCTTCGCGGCGTTGTTGCTGGCCGTTCCATTTGTCCAGCCGTTCTCGCTGGGGCCGTTCACCATGATGTCGGCAGCCGCCATCATGATCATCGGCTGGCAGATGGGGACCGGACAAAAAAAGCCCGTGCTGCCACAAGCCTCGGCGCGGATCATGATCCACGGGAAAGGCTGGGTCGGCGTCCTCCACTTCTGCAAACGCCTGCTGGCGTTCTGTCGCAGGTTCACCCGCGTCCGGATGTCGTCCTGGGTCTCGGGATCAAAAGGCGAGCGCTTTGTCGGCTGGCTGATTTTCACGGGCGGAGCCCTCGTCGCCGTCCCCGCTGCGAACCTCCCCTTCAATGACACGCTGCCCGCCCTCATGGTCGTCTTCGCCTGCATCGGCTGGCTCGAACGAGACGGGCTCATGGTGATCGTATCCCTCGCCTGGGGTGCCATCACGGTCCTCTATTTCGCCGCCCTGATCGTCGCGCTGTATTTTTTCGGGTCGCAGGTCTGGGCCTGGATCGGGCATTTTTCGATCTTCCGCTAGAGCCGGTGAAATAGTCCCACAAACCCGGGACGGCGCTGTTTCTGTTTCCCGAGCCAGACGATCGCGTAGCCGGCCAGAGCGCCGCCGAGGTGGGCGGCATTTCCGACGTCTCCCATCAGGCGGGTCACGATGAGAAAAACCGAGATGATCACGATCATCCGCCCCAGCCATTTCGCTCGCATCCGGATCGGCAGGACGAAAAACAGCAGCGCCGTGATCGGCATTTCCGGATACAGCGCGGAGAAAGCCGCGACCACCCCGCAAACGGCTCCGGACGCCCCGATGAGAGTCGGCCCGGGGCTCAGGGCGAGTTGGAAAACGCCGCCGCAGATCCCGCACGCCAGATAAAACAAAAGGAACCGCCGGCCGCCGAGAAGGTTTTCCAAGATCCGCCCGGCGAACCAAAGCCCGACCATGTTGACCAGCAGGTGAAACAAGCTTCCGTGCAGGAACTGGTGGGTCACGAACTGCCAGAGCATCCCGTGCGAAATCCCCCGCACGCTCAGCCCGAAGATCGCATCCATGCGGATCTGCCCCATCGGCGTCAAAAGCGACTCGAAAAGAAAAACCGCGACATTTGCCGCGACCAAAACCCTCAAAACCGACAACCGCCCGTCCTGCCTCAGACTCAACATGCGGGTGCCGTTTACGGGACGGCCACGGGATCGAGCTTCCAGATGTCGCGGGCGTATTCGGAGATCGTCCGGTCGCTGGAAAATTTCCCGACGCGCGCGGTGTTGAGGACCGCCATTTTCGCCCAGCGCGGCTTGTCCTGGAAGGCGGCGGAGACTTTTTTCTGGGTCTCGCTGTAGGACTCGAAGTCGGCGAGGCAAAGGAACGGGTCGTGGTAGAGGAGGTTGTCGCGCAGCGGCTGCAGGACGCCCGGCGGCTCGTCCGCGGTGAAATAGTTCGAGCCCACCCAATCGACCACGGCGCGGAGTTCCTCGTTCGCGTTGTAGAAGTCCCCCGGCTTGTAGCCTTTGGCAAAAAGAGATTTCACCTCATCGACCGTATTTCCGAAAATGAAGATATTTTCGGCCCCGACCTCCTCCCGGATCTCCACGTTCGCTCCGTCAAGAGTCCCGATGGTGAGTGCCCCGTTGAGGGCGAGCTTCATGTTTCCCGTGCCGGAGGCCTCTTTGCCGGCCGTGGAGATCTGCTCCGAGAGGTCCGCCGCCGGGACGATCCGCTGGGCGAGCGAGACCCGGTAGTTCGGGAGGAAGACGACTTTCAGCTTCCCGTCGATTCTCGGGTCGGAATTGATTTTCGCGCCGACGGCGTTGATCGCCTTGATGATGAGCTTCGCCAGATCGTATCCGGGCGCGGCCTTGGCGGCGAAAATGAACACCCTCGGGGTGACCGCGGCGTCGGGATTCTGGAGAATACGGCGGTAAAGCGCCAAGATGTGAAGCAGGTTGAGATGCTGGCGCTTGTATTCGTGCAGCCGCTTGATCTGCACGTCGAAGAGCGCCGAGGGATCGACTTCCACGCCGCAGTCGTGAAGAATGATTTTCGCGAGATCCTCCTTGTTGGCATGCTTCACGGCCATGAAGTCGTCCTGGAAACCCGGGTCGTCGGCAAGCGCCTCCAGCCCGCGGAGCTTGTCCAGATCCCGTTCCCAGCCGTGCCCGATCTTTGAAGTGACCAGCTCGCTGAGACGCGGGTTGCACGCGAGCAGCCAGCGCCGGGGGGTGATGCCATTGGTCTTGTTGTTGAATTTCCCGGGGTAGAGCGCGTCAAACTCGGGGAAGAGCTCGCTCTTGAGAAGCCGCGTGTGCAGGGCGGCCACGCCATTCACCGAGTGGCTCCCCACCACCGAGAGGTGGGCCATCCTCACCATCTGGCTGCCGCCCTCTTCAATCAGGGACAGCGCGCGCATTTTCCCGACATCACCCGGCCACTTGGCCTCGACGGTATCGAGGAACCGCTTGTTGATTTCAAAAATAATCTGCAGGTGGCGCGGGAGGACTTTCTGGAAGAGCCCGACGCTCCATTTTTCGAGCGCCTCCGGCAGGAGGGTATGGTTCGTGTAGGCGAACGTGCGGGTGACGATCCCCCAGGCCTGGTCCCACGGCAGCTTGTTTTCGTCGTGGAGCAGGTGCATCAGCTCGACGATGGCGATCGCCGGATGCGTGTCGTTGAGCTGGACCGCCACCTTGTCGGGGAAGATCTCCCAATCGGAGTTGTTCTTGTGGAACCGCCGGATGATGTCCCGCAGCGAACAGGCGACAAAGAAATACTGCTGGACGAGCCGCAGCTCCTTTCCGATCTCGGTCTTGTCATTCGGGTAGAGGACCTTCGAGACCGTCTCGCTCGCGGTTTTCTCATGCACCGCCTGCTCGTAGCCGCCGCTGTTGAAGGCTTCGAAGTTGAACTCCTCGGAGGCGCGGGATTCCCAGAGCCGCAGGAAGTTGACGGTCTGCGTTCCGAACCCCGGAATCGGGATGTCATACGGGACGCCCAGCAGCTTTTTCCATCCGACCCACTTCGACACATAGTTCCCCAGGTCGTCGAACACGTTTTCCACATGCCCGTAAATCGGGATCTCGCTGGTGTAATCCGGGCGAACGATTTCCCACGGGGTGCCGTATTGCATCCAGGCGTCGGGCAGTTCCACCTGGTAGCCGTTGCGGAATTCCTGTTTGAAAAGCCCGTATTGGTAGTGGATGCCATAGCCGACCGCAGGCAAGTCGAGCGTGGCCAGAGAATCCAGGAAGCAGGCCGCCAGGCGCCCGAGACCGCCATTCCCGAGCCCCATGTCGTATTCCTCTCTCCGGAGCGTGTCCAGATCGAGCCCGAGCTTGTCGAGCGCCGCCTGAACCTCCTGAAAAATTCCCGCGCTATACATGCTGTTGACGAAAAGCCGGCCCATGAGGAATTCGAGCGAGAGATAATAGACCCGCTTGACATTGCCGTGGTGGTGCGCGGTCTGCGTGGCGATCATCCGCTCGATGATGATGCTCTGCACCGCCTTCGAGGTGGCGAGCCACCAGTCCCGAGGTGTCGCGGACTCGGCGTCGCGCGCCAGGGTGAACTTGAGCTGGTTGAGAATGAAGTGGTCGATCGGCAAAACGTGTGGATCCTCGGTGTTCATGACGTGTGGTCCTTAAAGAAGCAAAATCCGCGCCAGAGCTGGGTGGCTCACGCGGAGGGTTTGTTGGCGTTGATATAGTCCGCGATCGTATGGACGCTGACAAAGGCCTTCCGTGCCACCTCGGCGCTCGGCGTGGCGACCCCGAAGGTTTTTTCGATGGCCACCGCCAGTTCGAGCGCGTCGATGGAGTCGAGGGCAAGCCCCTCGGGGCTGAAGAGCTGCGTCTCGTCGCCGATCGCGTCGGGGGCCACTTTCAACATGAGGCTGGAAACCAGCATGTGCTTGATGCGCGTGTTCAAATCGTCTTCTGCCATAAATAATCGTTACGAATCGTCCGGACTCCGCCAGACTGACAGGACGGCATGAGTTCTGGCAAGTCCCGGTTGGATGTGGCGCTGGTCGAGCGCGGTCTTTTTGATTCGCGCGAGAAGGCTCGTCGCGCCGTCATGGCCGCCCAGGTCCTGCTCGACGGGCAGCCCGCCACAAAGGCCGGCACACTGGTCCCGCCGCACGCAAAACTGGAAGTTGCCGCAAAAGAAAAATTCGTTGGCCGGGGCGGCTACAAGATCCAGGCGGCGCTGGAAGCCTTCCAGATCGATGCCTCCGGCCGTCTCTGCGCGGATATTGGAGCCTCGACCGGCGGGTTCACCGACTGCCTGCTGCAGCGCGGCGCGGCGGGGGTCTATGCCGTGGATGTCGGGCATGGCCAGCTCGACTGGCGGCTGCGCCAGGATCCCCGGGTCGATGTCCGCGAAGGCGTGAACGCCCGCTATCTCGGGCCGGGAGATTTCGACCCGGCACCCACGCTGGTTGTCGCCGACGTGAGCTTCATCTCGTTGACATTGATTTTTCCCGCCATCTTTGCGTTACTGCCGCCGGATGCCGACATGGTTGTTCTCATCAAACCGCAATTTGAACTCAGCAAAGCCGAGGTTGGACGCGGCGGGATTGTGCGCGAGGAGGACGCCCGGCTCCGGGCCGTGGAAAAAATTCATGCTTTCGTCGAAAATTCCGGGCACCGTTGGGCCGGGCTCATCACCTCCCCCATTACCGGCCGCGATGGCAATGTGGAATTCCTCGCCCATTTGAAACCATGAGAAGAAAACCGGAAATCGGAAACCGGAAACCGGAAAATGGGCGGCCATGATCGGACTCCTCGCCCACTCGGAAAAGCCGGCCGCCGCCGCGGTTGTCAGGGCGATGGCCTCGGAGCTGGCAAAACACGGCATCGAATTTCTTGCGGAGCGAAGCACGGCCCCGCTCGCCGGGCTGGCATCGGATCTCGATGTGCATGACCTGGCGGAGCGCTGCGAGCTTCTGGTCGTCATGGGCGGGGACGGGACCATCCTCCGGGTCGTCCACAAGCTGCGCGATGTCGTCCCCCCCCTATTTGGAATCAACATCGGCTCGCTCGGCTTCCTGACATGCCTCGGCCCGGGGGAAATTTCCCGCGCGGTGGCCAGCATCAGGGACCGCGATTACATTTTGAGCAACCGCCCGCTGCTCGAAGCCCGCCTCTCTCTCCAAACCGGCGGATCGCGCATCTTCCACGGGCTGAACGACGCGGTCATCAGCCGCGGAGAGCGTTCCGAGCTGGTGAAGATCCGCGTGCGGCTGGGCGATGTCCCGCTGACCGAATACCATGCGGACGGCCTCGTCGTCTCGACCCCCACGGGCTCGACCGCCTATTCGCTTTCTGCGGGCGGCCCGATCCTGATGCCGGATTCGGGAGGTTTTGTCATCACTCCGATCTGCCCGCACGTGCTGACGAACCGGTCCGTGGTCGTGAGCGATGCCTCGCGGATCCATGTCGAAGTCTCCGGTCGGGGCCACGTGGTCTTCGTGAATGTCGATGGCCAGGAATCCTGCGCGATGGGAATCGGCGACTCCTTGGCCGTCACGAAAAGCTCGCGCATTCTCCCGCTGGCCATGCTGCCGGAGCGTTCGTTCAGCGAGGTTCTGCGGCAGAAGCTGAAATGGTCGGGAACCAACATATGATTCCCATCTCCGAAATCCTGACCCCTTCCCACGTCAATCTCGCGCTGGCCGCCAGCGACCAGACGCAGGGAGTGCAGGAGGTTCTTTCCCATCTCAACGGGGATCCGCAGGTCATGGACTGGGAAGCTCTCCGGCTGGCGGTCATCGGGCGGAATGCCCCCGCGATTTCCTGCGGGCCATGCGGGATCTGCATCGCCCATGGGAGGACGAACGCCGTCCAGTCGCTGGTGATGGCGGCGGGCCGTTCTGTCGGAGGGCTCACCTCCCCAAACATCCAAGAACCGGTCCGTTTGGTTTTTGTCGCGGGCATTCCCGCAGCCTTCCAGTCCGAGTATCTGCGGGTTGTCGGAGCCATCGCGCGCCTCTGCCATGACACCGCCCTCTTGAACGAGCTCCTCTCCGTCAAGGACCCGGAGAAATTCGTCGGGCTTCTCAGCTCGGGCGAAGCGAGGCTTTGAGGAAAGTGGTTGTCACGGAGAAACCATCAACGATAGTCCCCTTCATGGAACTGCCTGCTCAAGACACCCCGGATCCGACGGATGAGGAAATCGCGCTTTGCGCCTACCGGATCTGGCTTCAGGAAGGGTGCCCGCAAGGACGCGACAGGGCGCACTGGCTGAAAGCGAGAGCGCAATTGATCTCGGGCAAGGCAAAAGAGAAATCGGGGAAAGACAACCCTTCGCGCGATTCCTGGCAGGGCAACCCGGGGACGCCATGAAAGAATTGCGGGGCCCGGCTTCCGCTCGGGTTATCAAAAAAGGGATCGGGGCGTGCGGCGAACTGACCGCGCCGGACGAGCTCGGCCGGTTGCGCCTCGGCTGGTATTACAACTGGAGGCCGTTTCCAAAAATCGCCCCCGTGCCGGGCGTGGAGTTTGTCCCGATGTTTTGGAACGCCGGCGACGTGACCGCCGAAACCCTTGCCGCGGTCAATCAAAGCGAGGCCACACACGCGCTCGGATTCAACGAGCCGGACATGTGCGGCCAGGCGAACATGTCCCCGGAGGAGTGCCTGGAACTGTGGCCGCGACTGATGGCGCTCAAGCAACGCCTTGGCTCCCCCGCCCCTGCCACCTCGTCTTGGCTCGAGGAATTCCTGCCCGAGGCGAAACGCCGCGGCCTGCGGGTGGATTTTGTCTGCCTCCACCGGTATCCCGACATCAGCGACCCGGATGCCGCGAACACCGTCGTGGCGATGATCGAGGACGCCTATAAGAAATACGGGCTGCCGGTGTGGTTGACCGAATGTGGCGCGGCGGACGTGAGCGTCTGGCACCAGCCCCAGCTCAGCAAACCGACCCCCGAGATGGCGCGCGCCTTCTTGAAAAAGCTGCTCGCCATGGTGGAGAGACTGCCGTTCGTCGAGCGGTATGCGTGGTTCGCCGACCGGGTCGGCGACGAATACGGGCTCGGCACCATCTTTTATCCGCACGTCCGCCGCATCACCCCATTCGGAAAAATTTACCGCGACGGGGGTTGAACCACCTCTCTCTTTCATAGAGGCAACGCATCTATTCCTTCCCACCCGTCTTTCCCGCCCAGCTGTCTTTTCCTTTGAGTCAATTCGTCACCGACATTTTGTGGCAGCCCGCCTGCCCGTGGCCGTGGCTCGTCCTCGCCATGGTGCTGGCGGTCGCGGCCGTGGGTTGGAGCTCCGTCCGCGGGGTTCGGTCTCGGCGGCGGATCGCGGCGCTCGGCATCTTGCGGGCGCTCATGCTCGCGGTGTTGCTGCTCATGTTGTTCCAGCCCCAGCGGCGGATCGACGAAGTCGCGACTCTTCGCCCTCAATTGGCGGTGCTGGTGGACGGATCGGAAAGCATGTCCGATCCCGCGGATGACAAGCAACCGCGGCGGGCGCAGCGCGTGATCGAGTGGTTCGGCTCGAAGTCTGTCGGACAGGCGAAAAACGATTTCGACCTTCGCGTTTTCCGTTTCGACGGCACGTTGACCGAACTGCCGCCGAACGTCCGGGAGTGGAGTTTCAACGGGGCCGCGTCCCATGTGCTTGAAGCCGTGAACCAAGTGCGGGAGCGCTTTCGCGGGCAACCGCTCGCGGCCGTTCTCCTGCTGAGCGACGGCCTCGATACCACCGGGGCACCGGATGCCCGGACGGTCTCCGGGGGAGCGCCCGTGTTTGCTTTCGAACTGGAAAAACCATTTGCCCGCAAGCAGCAGGCCAAACGCATTTCCCTCGCCGGCGTGGATTACCCGCCGCGGGCGGCTGTCGGCTGGAACACCGAGATCCGTGTCTCGCTCGTCGGATCGGGCATGGGCGGGCAGACGGTTTCTGTCGAACTCTGGCAGGACGGGCACAAGCTGGCCGAAAAGCCGGTCGCGTTCAACGAGGATGAACAGACGCGATCCGTCGCCTTCGCCGTGTCCTGCGACAAGCCGGGAACGGTCAAATACGAAACCCGCGTCAGCGACCCGGCCGCCGACAAAAGCGCCCGTTCTCACCCGTTCCTCATCGAGGTCATGGAGCCTGGCAACCGCGTGCTCTACGTGCAGAACGCGCTCGGCTTCGATTTCAAATTCCTGCGCAAAGCGATCGCGGGCGACCGGAATTTGAAGCTCTCGGCATTTGTCCGCTGGGCGGATGGCCGCCTCGCCCAGCTTGATAACAGCGGAAGCCAGGCGGATGGAGCGGCGGATTTTTCGCCCAAGGCGCTGGCGAACTGCGCGGTCGTGATCCTCGGGGATCTCGCGCCCGAAGCCCTGACAGCAGAGAACGCGGGAGCGTTGCGGGATTTTGTCGATCGTGGCGGCGGCCTGGTCCTGCTGGGAGGGCCGAATCTCTTCGCTTCGAGGGAACTCGCCGCTGGCCCGCTCGCAGCGGCGCTTCCCGTCGGTCTCCCGGCCCCCTACCGCGAGGGAAAATTTCCCGTGCGAATCACCGAGGCGGGGCTGCACCACCCGGTGTTCGGCCCGCTCTTCGCCGAGGTCAAAGATTTTCCTCCGCTGCTGACCTGCAATGTGACCGCCACCGTCGGCCCGACCGCGGAGATGCTCATGCAAACCGATGTGGCGGGGTCCGAGCACCCGCTGGTTGTAGCGATGCGGTTCGGCCAGGGGCGTGTGGTTGCCGTTCTCACCGACACGCTCTGGCGATGGCGTTTGTCGGCGGGTGGCCGCGACCGCTCCCCTTACGACACATTTTGGATCCAGTTGATGGATTGGCTGATCCCCAAGGAGCAGGACAGGCAAAACGGAGGCCGCATCGAGCTTTTCACCGAGCGGACCAACTATTTGCTCGGCGAACGACCGGAGGTTCGCGCGATCGTCCGCACGCCGGTGTCCGGTGCCCCGCTGCCCGCCACCCTCCCCCTCCGCATCCGGACTCCGGACGACAAGGTTTTCGATTACGTCCTTAAAGCCTCAACCCTGCAAACGCCGGGAGGCAAGCCGGTGAATGGCTACCGCGCGGAGGTTGAACCGAACATGCCCGGTGTCTTCGCCGCGCAATCGTCCATCACCCTCGATGGCACCGAAGCCACGAACGACACTCGCTTTGTCGTGAACCGTCCGCCCACCGAGACCACGGGCAAGCCGATCAACCGCGACCTGCTCCAGCATATCGCCGATGCTACAGGTGGCAGGTTTTACCCGTTCGAAGATTGGGATGCCTGGCCACGGGATCTCCATTTCATACAGCAGCAGTTCTCGCGCGTCCGGCTTGAGGATTTATGGAACAATCCCGCCCTCGTGGGGTTTCTTCTATTGCTGGTCGCCGCCGAGTGGATCGTCAGAAAATCCTGGAACCTGCCATGAACATCCGAACCCTCATTTTCTCTGCAGCCGCCTTAGCCTGCTGCCAGGCGCACGCGCAGAGCAACCTCATCCCGAACCCGAACTTTTCCGACGAGAAAAATCCGCTGCTCGGGTGGAGGACGGCATTCCCCTACGAGCCCTGGTATGCGGACAACGCCGGATATGTCAAACCCGCGAACGAGCAGGGAAAGCCCTGCGCCGTCATCGACCTTCCTCCGGGCATTGCCGGCAATCAGGGAGGCAAGATCGAGTCCGCATTTGTCAAAGCTGAGCCGGGAGCCTCCTACCGCGTCGAGGTCGATTGCATGACATGGGATTTCAGCGCAAAACTCCACGCCGAGGCATGGACCCACGATCCTAAGCAGGTTGACAAACCCGACAAGTTCCGCGTCCCCGCCGCCGACGGGCGTCCCGCACTCGTGATGTGCTTCCGCGCGCAAATCCCGGATCCACCCGCCGGCGCCAAAACGTGGAGCTCGACCGGCCGCGAATTTACCCTGCCGCAAACGGTCGTCGTCGCAGGCGAGGAACAGAAGCCGGAGTTTTTGTCGGTCAAGGCGGTCGTCTATGCTGGAACACCGAACGGCGGCAAGTCCTTCTTCACAAATTTCCGGCTCGTGGAACTCAAATGAACAGCCGCGAATGGTGCTCAGCCAAGCCATGTGGAGCAGGCGTCCCGCCTGCTGTTGCCTCTTCAAACAGGCAGCCGGGACGGCCGCCCCACGTCCGCAATCCGCATGGGGCCACCCCGGGCAACCCACGCTAATTTATGCCCCTCGACTCCCAACTTGTTCACGGAAAGCTCCAGAAAGCAGCAAACCGCTTCCGGTGGTTGCGCGGGATCCGCTGGATCATTTCAGGCACGGCGGTTTCGCTCGTTTTTCTTGTTGTCTTTCTCCTCTGCGATGCGCGTTTCCATCTCGGTTCGGCCGGCCGCTGGGCCGCGTTCCTGCTGACGCTCTCGCCGCTGCTCGCAGGCTTTGCCCTCGCGGTGCCGCCATGGTTTCAAAAACTCAGCCACGCGGGCATCGCGCGTCGCATCGAACGCTCGTGCACCGGAGCCGGCAACGTGCTCATCAGCGCCGTGCAGTTCGATCGCGACCTCGCGCAGGCATCCCCGCTTCGTTCCGCGCTTTTCGAGGAAATGCACGACCCGTTTCCCGGTGTGTGCTGGGCCGATGTTTTCGACCTCGCCCTTCTGAAAAAACTGGCGCTCGTGGTCGCGGGAGTCGCGCTGGCCCTTGCCGCATGGGCGACCCTCCAGCCCGCCTGCTTCTCCAATTCCGCCGCGCGGATCTTTCTGCCTGCACGCGACATTGCGCCGCTGACACGCACCCGCATTCTCGACCTGAGCCCGGGCGACACGGAAGTCGCGCACGGCCGCGAAGTGACCATCGCCGTTAAATTTGGCGGCCAGGTCCCACGCGCCGCATGGGTCTTTTTCCGCGACTCCGGTGCGACATGGCAGAAGGCGCTCATGGAGAGCGAAACCGGCCGACCGGAATTCAGCTTTACCTGGAAAGAGATGCGCGAGCCGCTGGAGTATTTCGTCGAGGCGGGCGACGTGCGCTCTGCAACTTTCAAAATCCGCGTCCGTCCGCGCACCGCGATCCGAACCCGCTCGGCCGAGGCCGTACCTCCCGCCTACACGCATCTTCCCGCCAGCCGGACCACCAGCTTTTCAACGTTGCAAAACCTCGTTCCGGGAACGCGCATCGCCGTCCGTATCGAGTTCAACAACCCGGTCGCGAACCTCCGCATTGCTGGTGAAAACCCGTCGGGATGCACCGTGACCCGCCTCGACGACAGCCACTGGCAATTCGAGGGAAAGATTTTGTCAGCCCAGTCCATCAAACTCGATTACTCGGACGCGAACGCGATTGAAGACAGCGACAGCCTGCAGGTGACGGTCAAACCCGATGCGCCCCCGACCATCCGCGTCACCTCGCCCGCCGAGGGCCTCGAAATCGAGACAACCCGGGATGCGGCCCTCCCGCTCCAGTGCACGGTCACCGATGATTTTGCGCTCGGCTCTGTCGCGGTTTACAAAAGCACGAACGACAAAACCGACGCGCATCTCGTCCACGAGTGGAAGGACGCCGCAGGGAAACAATCCTTCCTTGCCGAAACACAGATCCCGCTCCGACAGTTTCTGACGGCAGACGAGCAGGGCGCGACATTCTGCGTCATCGCGAAGGATCAGAATGATGAGACCGGGCCGGGGGTCACCGTCTCGCGCCCGATTGTCGTCAAGCTGCTCGCCCAAGAAAAGCTCCAGCAACAGTCCGACAACGCGCAGGCTCGGCTCCGCCAAGGGATCGACGACCTGGTCAAACTCCAGCAGGCAAATCTCGACGAAACCCGCGCCACTATCGGCAAGCAGACCGCCGACGCGGCCGACGGCGCGCGGTTGCTCGACCGCCAAGCCAAGATTTCGGACATGGCAAAAGCGATCGTGGATTCTCCCGACGCCGTTGCCCCCGAGCTGCGGGCAGATTTGCGTTCGCTCGGTGAAAAGGAAATGCGGGAGGCGGTGGTCGCCCTGCGCACTGCGGCGAACGCAGTCAACGCGGCCCGCTCGAAGTCCCTCGCCCTCGCCGCCGACCTGGAGGCCGCGATCCTCGCGCGGATCAAAGGGGCCCCCGCCGCCGCAGATAGCAACGCCAAGAAGGAGCAGATCCAGGACCTGATCGCGGGCGTCGAGGAGTTGCTGCGGCAGCAGCGCGACATTTTCCGCGAGACCAATGCGACGGCGGACCGATCCGCAAAAATGCTTTCCGAGCGGCAGGATGCCCTCGCGGAGCAGTCGGCCCGCGTCCGCAAGCAAGTCGGGGACACCGCCCAGAACGCCGCGATGGGAGACAAGGCCTTCCGGGACCGCCTGACAAAAGTGGCGGCCATGCTCGGGGAACTCCGGGTTTACGAAGAGATGCTCGCCGCCGCCGAAAAGCTTCAAGCCGCGAAATTCCCCGAGGCGTGCGTTTTAGAAAAAGCGATCATCGTGAACCTCGCCCGAATCGTTGAGTCCCTGAACCAGTGGCAGCTCGCCGACGCCGCAACCACCGCAGACTCGCTCAAAAAAGACGCCGCCGAATTCAAGGACAAGCTCGGCCGCCTCGCGGAAATCCAGCGCGAGATCGTCGAGAAAAGCAAGGAACTCGCCCACAAGGACGACTTCCGCCCGGAGGACCAGGCCACGGCGAAGGAAATCCAGAAATCCAAGGACCTCATGGCCGAGGCCGTCGAGCAGATGCTCACCGACGCGCATGCTTTTCCCGAACTCAAGCCCTCGAACGAGCTGCGCTCGGAGCTGACCCAGATCTACGAGGATGTCATCCAAGAGGACAAGCAGGCGGCCGCTGAAGGCACGCTCAAGCCCAGCGAGGTCGCAGTGCAAAAAGAAGACGGCCTGCTGAAAGCGATCGAGGAAGCCCAAAAAATTGCGGCGGACATGGAGATGTGGCTCCCGAACAAGAACGAAACCCAGAAGTGGCTGCTCGAGAATTTCGACAAAACCGAAATCCCCGAGATCCCGAACCTCCCGCTTCCCGACGCCTTCGAGGACATCGTCGGCAAACTTCTCGACGAGCAAAAATGCCTCGATCAACAATTACAAGACGCGGCTTCCAACCAGGCTTTCGCCCAGAACCCCGCCAACGGATGGGAGATCGCCGACGGCCCGATGCCGGGCTTCGCGGCCCAGGGAAAATTCGGCAACCAGCGGCCGAACAAAAACGAGCAAACCGGACGGTCGAGCGGCGGGCGCGAAGGCATGAGCGACGGCGAGATGGTCGGCGACCGCGCGAGCAACCTCGAAGGCACGACCCCCGACGTCCGCCGCACGGGCGACCCGATGCAGCAGGGGCAGGTGAAAGACGACGGAGGGATCAACTCCACGCGCGCCACCGGCGGCGGAAAAGCGGGTGGCTTCAGCGACCGCAACGGCATGGATGGAAATGCCCCGCTGCGCTCGGCCAAGGCCCCCTCGATGCCCGCGAACGACGCCCTGGCTGTCAAGCAAGCCCTGCTCGCGGAAAAAACTTCTAAGCAATACGCGCAGGCCTCGCTCCTCTACCTCCACGCCAATGGTCTCGCCGATGTCCCCCGCCTCATGGAGGAATCGCAAGCCGCGCTGAAAGACGGACGCATCGAGGATTTCAACCGGCTGCACAGGCAGATCGTCGGCCAACTCCATGCCGTGCAAGGTAGCCTCCAATCAGGCGCGACGCTCATGCTCCCCCCGAAAGAATCCCCGGCGGCAGGAGACAAACAGTTGCTCGGCGGCGACGAGGGCCAGGCCCCCGAGGCCTACAAAAAACAGGTCTCCGACTACTATCGCTCGCTGACCGAAGGCCAGTGAAGTTGCTCAATCGCCTTTCATGATTGCGCAACAATCTCGTGGAGACCTTCAACGACTCGCTGGAGTTCCGTGGGATGGCACGAGGCCAGTCGGCCTGCCAACCTCTTGGTCGAGAGCGTCCGAATCTGGGAAATCTTCGCCCATGTCCGTTTCGGCAATCCTGTTTTCTTCAGTTCCAGCGTGAGCGGAAAGCCAGCCCGTGGTTCCTGGCTCGTCAGCGCGATGGCAATCACCGTGCCTGAACGGTCGTTGAAAACCGTCTGGCTCAGGACCAAGACAGGGCGGCGCCCGGCCTGTTCATGGCCTACCGTCGGATCCAATTCGGCCCAATAAATATCGCCTCTCAGTATGCCGGCCATTCGGTGAATTCGCTGGAGAGCCCTCTATCGGCGAACGCCTGCTCCTCGGACTGATTGAGCTTGGAGCATTCCCTGGCCAAAGAGTCCTCGGAGAGCCTCGCCAATTGCTCGGCCACTGCCGACTGAAAAACCTCCGAACGACTCCGAAACTTCTTGGCTCGCACCAGTGAGTCGATGAGCCCAAGCGCACGGCGGTCAATGGAGATGGCTATCTTTGCTGCGGTCATACCGCGAGAATACCGCCGACGCGCGAAGCGTCAAGAGCATTTTCTTTGACAGAGCATTTTCTTTGACTATGCGTCGGCGTTCCCACAGATTTACCGGGTGAAACCATCTCAAATTGCCGCCCAGCTTTACACCGTCCGGGACTTCTGCACATCCGCCACCGATCTCGCCGCTACCGCGAAAAAACTCCGCGTGATCGGATACGAGGCGGCGCAGGTGAGCGGGGTCTCGGGGGATATTCCGCCCGGGGAGATCCGCAAGATCCTGTCGGACGAAGGGATCGCAATTTGCGCCACGCACGAAAGCGGGGATCTGATCCGGAACAACCCGCTGGCTGTGGTCGAGCGTTTGAAAGCGATGGGCGTCATTCATACCGCCTACCCCTACCCAGCGGGCGTGGACTTCGCGGATCCCGCCGCGGTGAAAGCGATGGTCGCCGACCTCGATGCCGCAGGTGCCGTGCTCCGCGAGAACGGCTGCGTGCTGAGCTACCACAACCACGCGATCGAATTCATCCGCCTCGGCGACGAGGTTCTCATGGATTACATCGCCCGGGCGACCTCGCCGGAAAACCTGAAACTCGAACTCGACACCTACTGGGTCCAGTTCGGCGGGGCCGCCCCCGTCGCATGGTGCAAAAAAGCCGCCGGCAGGCTCCCGGTCCTCCATTGCAAAGACTACGGGTTCGGGACCAACAACCAGCCGTTCTACGCGGAAATCGGATACGGGAACCTCGACTTCCCGGCCATCGTGGCCGCGGCCGATGCGGGCGGATGCGAGTGGTTCGTGGTCGAGCAGGACACCTGCCCGGGCGACCCGTTTGTTTCGCTTGAAAAAAGCTACCGCACGATGAGGGATTGCCTCAGCAGCGACTAACCGAAAAGCCCCTTCTTCTTTGGTTGCACCACCTCGCGTGTCAGTGCCTCGAAGCGCAAACGGTCGCGCGCGTTGGCGAGGGCTTGTTCTTTGGAAATCGCCCGCGAGAGATACAGGCCGGACAGATCCTCGTCAATCGTGTGCATGCCGTCCTTGGCCCCGATCTCGATGAGCCCGACGAGTTGCTCCCAGCGCCGCTCGCGGATGCAGGCCTGCACGCCCGCGTTGGCCACGAGGGTTTCCGTGGCGAGCACTCGCCCGGTCCCGTCTTCTTTGGGGATCAGCCTTTGGGAGATGATCGCCTGGAGCGCGTTGGCCAACTGGGCCACGATCTGCGGCTGCTGCTCGCCGGGGAAGGCATCCACCATCCGGTCGATCGCCTTCGGCGCGTCGATCGTGTGCAAGGTCGCGATGACAAGGTGCCCGGTTTCCGCGGCGGTAATCGCCGCGCCGATCGTTTCCGGGTCCCGCATCTCGCCGACCAGGATGACGTCAGGATCCTGGCGGAGCGTGTGGCGGAGCGCCTCGGCGAACGACTTCGTGTCGCTCCCGATCTCCCGCTGCTTCACCACGCTCCGAGAATTTTGGAAAATATATTCCACCGGGTCTTCGACGGTGACGATCACGCCGCTGAGCTGGCGGCTGATGTGCTGGATCATCGATGCCATCGTGGTGCTCTTGCCCGAGCCCGTGATTCCCGTCACGAGGACGAGCCCGCGCTGGAGGGCGCAGATTTCAAAGATGCTTTCCCGGTGGCCGAGCTGGCCGAGTTCCGGGATCACGCCCGGGATGTATCGGAACGCGGCCTCTAGCGCGCCGCGGCTGTAGTGGGCGTTTCCGCGGAAGCGCCCGATCCCCTCGACCTGGAGGGCAAAGTCCAGCTCCCATTCCTCTTCGAGCCTTGCGCGCTGGGCTTCGGTCAGCATGCCGGTGATGAGCTCGCGGCAGAATGGCACCGTCACCGCCCGCTCATCGAGGGGCCCAAGGCTCCCGTTGACTCGCACCATGGGCGGCGCGTCGGCGCAGAGGTGCAGGTCGGATGCGCCCGCAGCCACCGCCCGAGACAACAGATCCACCAAATCAAACGGGTTCGTTTCCATATTTTACCTCCTGGTTGACTGCATCGAGGAACTGATCCCGCGCAGGGAGCGCGTGAATTCCTGCGGGTTGTCGGCATTTTCCAAAGCCACCGCCTCGGCCACGACGCCATCGCGGACGAGTTTCATGAGCGAGTCCGCAAACGAGCGGGCGCTCCGCGGATCGCCGCGCGCAATAAAATCCTGGAGCTCGTTCATCCGGCCCTCGGCGATGAGCCTCCTGGACGAGGCCTCGTTGGAAAAATACTCGGCCAGCAGGGCGCGTCCGCCAGCGACAGCGGGCAGAAGCCGCTGGCAGAGGATGCCGTGAAGCTGCGCGGAGAGGGTCTTCCGGACCGATTCCCTCTCGTCGGGTGGGAAGAGCAGTTCGAGCCGCGCCACAACATCCGAACACCCGGAGGCATGGACGGTCCCGAAAACCAGGTGCCCGGTCTCCGCCGCCTGGATCGCCGTGATCGCCGAGGCCGCATCCCGGATTTCTCCCAAGAAAATAATATCCGGGTTCTGCCGCAGCGAGCGCCGGAGGCCTTCCGCGAATGTCGGCGTGTCGATGCCGACCTCCCGCTGGGTAAAAATGGACAACTGGCCCGTGAAAAGGAATTCGACCGGATCTTCGATCGTGACGATGTGGCGGGCTATCGTCGCGTTGACCCAATCCAGCACGGAGGCCATCGTCGTGGATTTTCCCGATCCGGTTGGCCCGCAGACGATCACGATGCCGGACGGCCTCGCCGACCACTCCCGGAGAAGTTCGCACGGAAGCCCGAGCGTTTCCATGGCGGGGATCTGGTTTTGAATCCGCCGGAGCACCGCTCCCCTCACCCCGAGCTGCCTGAGCAGATTGACCCGGAAACGTATCCCCTCCTCGGTGGTCAGGCTTGCGTCCCGGTCGAGCTCGCCGCCCTCCGCCCCGCAGGCGGCCCACAAAGCGGCCAAGTCCTGCTCGCTCGGTAGCTCGGACTCAACCGGAGCCAGCTCGCCATTGATGCGAAGAACCGCCGGCTTCCCTGCGCGCAGGATAATATCCGAGGCCCCGTTCGTCACAGCCGCGCGGAGAATTTCATCGAGCAATGGAGAGATCATGGAGGCGATGCTTGGAATAAGAGTGCCATGCCGGGCGGCGCATGGCGAGCGACAATCGCTGGAGCGCGCTTTATCAGGCGGAAATTTCCACAACCTTGAGGCCGCAGGCGCGGGCAGCGGCGGCCTGTCTGCGGTCGCCGGTGACGAATTCCCGGCAACCGAGTCTCCGGGCGCTCACGACGTGCAGCAGATCCAGGGTGCGGCAGCCGGTTGCTGCTGTGATCCTCGGCATCATCTCCAATGCCTCCACCGCCACCTCGTCCAAAGACAGGCCGGGTTGGAAAAATTTCCCTTCCGAAAGCAGTGCGGCCAGAAAATCCCGGCAATGGCGGAGTTGCCCGCGCGTGATTTCCCGTCGAAACACTTTTGCCTGAAAAGTGTTCTCCACCTCCAGCTCCACAAGCGTTGTGTAAGGAACCGCGACTCCGCGCTTCTGCAGGAATTCCTGGACCTTCGCACTCAACGGCTCAGGAATCACCAGCTTCAAGACCAACCCGGTGTCGAGATACCTCACCTCTCGCCCCGGAGTTCATCCAGCACCAAGCTCGAAGGAGCGCCGGAGGGTGCCCCGTCTTTCCACAACTCAGCCCATCGCTCCGGCATGTCCGACCAGTCTGTCCGGCGTGGCCTGGGAATCGCACCCTGAAACGGAACGATTCTCGCAACAGGAACTTTCCTTTTGAAAACATGGATTTCCTCACCACGCTGGACCAGTCGCAGCAACTCCGAAAAATTGTGCTGGGCCTGGCGCACAGTGGCTGTCTTCATGACGCACATTATGGCGCACGTTTCGTGCCCTTGTCAAGGGCTGGCCGGATCCTCGCGCAACGGCCGCCAAGAACTCCTGCCAAAATTTCGTTTCCGAGGCCACAGCCGAATGCGATGGCATCCGCCAGCGGTTGCCCCGGATGCCGGCAGGCGATTGGCACTATTATTCCCCAATCTCCGCTTTTATTTTCGCAATGCGGCTTCTGTATTCGGCAATCTGTTCAGTGAGGGTTTTTTTCCCTGCGGTGTCTGTTCGTTCGCCGAGTTGCTTTTCCAAATCGTGAAGTGTCGCTTCATGGAGGCGAATCAATTTTTGCCTTTCCCGAACCCTTGGCGAATCATGGGGAAGCGAAGCAATGGAAAATTGGGTCGGGATGGGAGTTGACGAAGGAGCTGACGAAGGAGTTGGCGGCGGAGGGGTCGGAAAAGACGCGATCAAAAGGGGCTGCCTTGAGACATCCCACAAAAAATAGGCTGCAAGCGCCAGCAGAGCGGAGATGAGAACGAGCGCGAAAAATTTGATGGAGCCGCTGGGCGGCGAGCCGGGACGTTTCATGGTTTCAGGTGCCCTGTTCGCCGGATACCGATGGGACACCGGAAATCACTGGTTTGATTTCGGTGTGGAAAACTTTCAACAGGGTCGCAGCCGCTCATAATTACAACTGATATCATGCCAGATCGCCCTCTCGGAAGTCAACCTTGCGAATGATCTGTCGCCGAACCGTTTTCCTCACGGCTTTTGGATTTTGCGGAACCTCAAAACTTGCCGGATGAGCGGGATATGGGCCAAGTCCTTTGGGCGACGGACCGTTTGCTTGCTCTTCAAGATCGATTCCAACGGTAATACCGGCACGTTCATTCCCTGCCACCGAACTCGTATGGCCCGGCGGAATGCCGCATCAAATCCACCGATTCCGTCAACCCTTGGCAGGAAATTCACCAGCGTATCATCCTCGAGTGCGGCCACTGTCGGAGCCAGCATGGTTCCGCCGAGCCGGACGATAATTGCCGTCAGGCGCACAAACCGGCGATCGGGGAGATCAACCCAAATATCCGTATCAAGGGTGGTTGCCGGCACGCCTTGAAGGATCGCCGCCGACATCCCTGCTATTTGAAACCGTATGCCTTCCTCGCGGAGGATGTGAACAAGCCGTGCGAGCGGAGAAACCGCTCGTGCCGGTCCCACCGCTCGTCGGGGGTCGCACTCAGGCTCATCGCGAACAAAATCCTCTCGTCCGGCGACAGGTCGGGAAACTTTCCCAGCCTGCGGTGCTCGACCTCGAATTTTTTTTTGTTCATGAAAAAAACGCTACCACCCGCATGCAGCGAAGGCAATCCCCCATCGCCGCACGAGTTTCCCTCACCGCTTTTCGCTCTCGCGACCGAAACCGAATGCGATGGCAATCGCCAGCGGTTGCCCCGAATGGCAGCAAGTGGGCGGCACTATTTTTCTCCGATCTCCGCTTTCATTTTCGCAATGCGGCTTCTGTATTCCGCAATCTGTTCATTGAGGGCTTTTTTTTCTGCGGTGTCTGTTCGCTCGCCCAGTCTCTTTTCCAAATCGTGAAGTGTCGCTTCATGGAGGCGAATCAATTTTTGTCTCTCCCTAACCCTTGGCGAATCATCGGGGCGCGATGCCAAGGAAAACAGGGCCGGGATGGGAGTTGGCGAAGCAGTTGGCGGAGGGGGGGTCGGAAAAGACGCGACCAATAGTGGCTGTCTTGAAACATCCCAAAAAAAATAGGCCGCAAGGGCCAGCAGGGCGGAGATGAGAACGAGCGCTAAAAATTTGATCGAGCCTCTGAGCGGCGAGCCGGGACGTTTCATGGTTTCAGGTGCCTTGTTCGCGGGATACCGATGCGACACTGGAAATCACTGGTTTGATTTCGGTGTGACACACTTTCAACGGGGTGGCAGCCGCTCATAATTGCAGCGGACAACATGCCAGATCGCCCTCTCTGACCCATCTTCTACAGTTTGAAAAACGGAAGAGTTGAGCATCAACAGGTTAAGTGGCGCCAATAAATCGTTGGCACTACATTTTTCCCTGCGCCGGGTGT